>Ga0206998_1149_pt1 | contig 12540 bp, 14 predicted proteins | sample Alteio_BWMinCont_FD_153309 | JGI IMG/M metagenome (GOLD analysis project Ga0206998, IMG submission 153309) | Enriched cells from forest soil in Barre Woods Harvard Forest LTER site, Petersham, Massachusetts, United States -... | ecosystem: Environmental > Terrestrial > Soil > Temperate forest >... | reverse complement strand
CGTCCCGAGGGACATCGGGCGGAGCGAGGCCGGGCTTCAAGTCAGGATCAAAACCGCCCTTCAGGAAGCGGAAGGATCAAGGGGATAGCGGTAAGAGTTCCGAATGAATCGACGACGTCTGATTATTGCCATCGATGGGCCGGCGGGAGCCGGTAAAAGCACCGTAGCCAAACACCTCGCCGCTCATTTCGGCTTGCTGATTCTGGAGACGGGGGCAATGTATCGCGCCTTCGCGCTCAAGGCGCTGCGCGGCGGCATCGATCTCGAGGACTCGGCGGCGCTGGCGCGTCTCGCGGTGTCGACCTCGATTGTGCTTGAGGCAACGCCGGCGGGGAATCGAGTGCTTCTGGATGGAACGGATGTGACGGGGAGCATTCGCGACCCGGAGGTGACGCAGGCAGCGTCGAAGGTGAGCGTGCATCCCGCGATCCGGGCATGGATGGTCGACCTGCAGCGCGAAATGGGAAGGGCGGGTGGAGTTGTGATGGAGGGCCGCGATATCGGAACCGTGGTCTTTCCCGATGCCGATATCAAATTCTTCCTCGATGCTTCACCCGAGGCGCGGGGCCAACGCCGCTACGAACAGGCCAGCGGCCCGGTTGCGGTTGAAAGCGCTCCGGCATCGGAGGACGTTTCGCAGGCAGCGATCACGCGTGAGCTGCGCGAGCGCGACGATCGGGACCGCAATCGCGCCCAGTCGCCGCTGCGTCCTGCGCCCGATGCGGTGATCGTCGACTCGACCTTCCTCACACTCGATCAGGTGCTGGAGCGGATCGAGTCGATCGTGCGAGAACGGCTGGCGGAGCAACACCTTGGCGATGAGCGCCTGGCGACTGAACGGCCGGGGGCTACTGAACGGTTGGTTCAGGGTTAGGCGTCTTCGGCGCTGCCAGATGCCGCGGTGGAGCTGGCGGTCTCTCAGGTTTTTCGGGCTTCTCAGGTTTCTCAGGCCTCTCTGGAGCCTCGGGTCGTTCAGGCGCCTCCATGCGAGCCGAACCCTGCTTCAGGCGCAGGTTGCCGTGCGTGGTGCTCAGATCGAGCCTGACTCCGGCGTGGCCCACGGTGCCCTCCGCCGAGCGCCGGTCGCCGCTGGTGGATTGCTGCAAGGGAAAGTCTGTCTCGAGTTCATCGTCTTCCGTCGTGCTGGCCGCGACGGTGAAGTTCGAATTTTCCGGCACACTCAGCGACAGGCCGCCGGAGCGATTCGAGATCTGCACGTTGCCAAGCGGAGCCGCAGCCACGACATTTACGTCACCGTCGCTGTTCTCGATGTGAAGATCGCCGGCAACCTGGGACAGGTCGATATTCTTCGAGCGCGTGATAATGCGGACTGGTCCGGAGGCCTGGTTCGCAGTCAGATCGCCCGAATCCATGGTCAGGTCGCCGCCCAGTTTGGGAATATCGAGGTCGGTGCGGGTGGTGTGGAAGTGAACCGTCGATCCCACCTGCTCAAGGTGCGTGTCGCCGAAGAATTCGCCTTCAAGCACGACGGGACCCTTGATCTCCGACAGCGTCACGTCGTCGACATGGCCGTCCATGAAGGCGTGTCCGCCGACCTGGTGCGCGGAGAAGTCTCCGTGATCCATGCGGGCGTGCACATCGCCGGTGATGCTGTCGAATTTGACATCGCCGTGGCTTGAGGTCACATCGGCATTATTCTTCAGCCCCTCGATGGTTACATCGCCGTGATTCGTATTTACGGTGGCGGAGGACTTTTCGGGTACCTGTATGGTCAGGTCGACGCGCGCCCCGTTGCGGCTGGGTACGGTGATTACCGCGCTGGAACTCGACGACACGACCTTCGGCTTGATCTCGTCAAAGATCTTCGCCGCGTCCTTGTCCGATGAATGCACGACCTGGTGAGCTCGGATGTGCATCTGGCCGTCGGTTGACACGGTGACCGTCACGTCGCCGCGCGGGTTCTGAATGTTGACGCTCGCGTTGTCACCGAGGGCCTGATCCATCTGGACGTCGTTGTCGTGCTCTTCGCCCATCATGGAGAAGAAATCATCGCTGTTATCGAACTGGTCGCTGAACGGCCGCCACCAGCGCCCGTGGGCTCCCCATCCGACCATGGCGAGGAGGATGATGAGGAAGACCACCCCGCCGACCGACCGGCGTCCGGCGTAAGGGTCGTTGCGGTCCCAGAAATATTCGGCGAGCGATACCAGGCCCACCGCGATCAGGAGAAGCGGCCACCAGCGCTCGTACCACATCCAGAAACCGCTGACGCTGATGTGCCCGGTCTCAAGCAGCAGGGCGATGACACCGATGCTGAGCAGCAGGACGGGGCCGACGACCGAGGGCCGACGCTGTCCGTACCAGTGCCGCCAGTAACGGCGCTGCGCGCGCATCTGCTCGCGCTGGGCGCGTGCCCAGTCACGTGCCTGCCGGCGTGCGTCCTGCGGAGAATAAGGGGGCGGATACGGTGGAGGATTGGCTGCCATCGCGCTACCTCCCCTCGCCCGAATCGAAACGGCGATCAGGGTCGGTCGGCAGTGCGGGAGGCGATACCACCAGCGAAGACGAGGCGGGCGGCACATTGGCGGGCGGTGTCACACCACCGGCCCCCGGAACGGCTCCCTGGGCGGCGTATTGACCCTGCGCATACTGTTGCTGTTGCCACTGTGACCATGCCGCGCGCTCGGCCAGCTGAAGGACCCCGAGCACGATCAGGTACAACGGCCAGCTGCGGCCGAAGGAGATGATGTCCCACTCGTTGAGCAGCGCCGTGATGCCGAAGACCAGGAGCATCGCTGGTCCCTTGATGCGATGGATAAACAGGTATGGATTCATTGCCCACCTCCCGCTGGCGGCGCCGGAGGGGGAGGCGGCGGAGGAACACCGCGTGTTCGGCGGAACAGCAGCCAGGCGCCGAGCACGATGATCAGAATCGGCCACGTGTGTCCGAACCAGTCAAAACGGAAGACGCCCAGAGTGTTGAACAGGAACAGCAGGCCCAGCCCGATGAGCACGATCGCGCCGACCGGCTCACGTCGCCGTACGGGGGCATAGGGGTCGGGCTCGAGCGGGGGGACTGGCCCGCCTGGCGGCGGCACAGCCGTATAGGGCGGATATGTCGTGTAGTCGGCCGGAGGTGTGTAGCCCGCTGCCGGGGGAGTAAAGCCTGCTGCGGGAGGAGGAAAGCCAGTGGACGGCGGAGGAACGGGAGGTACCGTGTATGTCTGGGTCGCCTGCGGCGTCGTGGGCGAGTTGGGAATGCCGATCCTTGATCCCAGCTCGTTCAGGCCGAAGGGATCGGGGAGAGGCAGCCCGTCGCGCCGCGCTTTGGCCGTCTGGTGCGCGTCGAATACCTGGTAAAAGATCCACGCCGCGATAAAGAGCCCGAAGATCGGATGGTTGTTGGTGATGCCGATCAGGATGACGAAGACCAGTACGTGCACCAGGGCCTTCACGAACTGCCCGTTGTACATCGCTCCCACGCCGGGGATGAATCCGAGGACGGTCGCTGTTCCGGGATTGGGGCCGCCGGACGTAATTACGCCGGGCACAGCATAGCCGACGCCGCCAGGTACTGCTCCGGGGACTGTGTAACCTGCGCCGCCCGGCGCTGCGTAACCGCCGCCGATTCCCAGTTTGGCCGCGAGGCACTGCTCGCAATAAATAACACCGGAGACCGATCGCACGCACTGCGAGCAAAGAGCCTTTCCGCAATTCTGGCAATATGCAGCTACCGGGATGTCAGGGTGGTTAACGCAATTCATGCCAAGCCTCTTTCTGCCTGGTCACGTAGGAAAGCGACCAATGTGTCTACCTCTTCTTCGTGCGCTTCGTTCTTTGTATCCTTGACCTCACCAGCCAGCGTCGAGAGCGATTGTGTTTCACCGGACAGCGAACCGTGAAAGCTGGCCAGCATTTTCTTTCCGAAAATTACATCGGGTGGGGGCACCCCCGGTGCGGGTTCGAGCTTGCCGCCATTCTTGTGCGGGTTCGTGGGCGAGTTACCGGCGGGCTGAGTGGTTTGCGGTGCAGGCGCCTTCTGTTCGGGCTGAGGAGCGGGGCGCTGCGTATCTTCATCGCGGCGCAGCTCGCGCATCTTCGACTCCACCTCGTAAACGAAGCGCAGATTGTCGTAGTAGCGCACGGCCTGGGTCTTCGCGGTGTAGAACTGCCGCGTGAGGTTGTTTTCAAGGCTCGCCGGAGTCAGATCCGAGAGCCGCAGGTCGGTCAGCCGCACGCCAGCCAGGTTCAAGGTGAGGGCGATTGAGAAGAAGGCCATCGCTGCCGTCATCATTAGGCGGGTATCCCAGACAAAGCGCCGCCGAGGCAGGGCCATCACATTCGGGCCAGCGGCGATGGGAGCTCCGTATACAGCCAGCGGGCGCTCCGCTACCGCGCCGCTGGTGCGGCCAAGGATACGCTCCATGAGGTCGGCCGGCATTTCGGGTTCGGCGTGCAGGAAGCGCATCCACTCCTGCCCCTGGCGCGATTGGGCGAGCAGCCCGGCGCAGGTTGCGCAGTCGTGGCTGTGTGCCTCGAAGCTTGCACTGTCGCCGGCCGGCATCACGCCGTCCAGCGCATCGGCCAGAAGGGCTTCCCACTCCTCGCAGCGCAGCTCCCGGCCGGCCCCGTGTGCTCTCTCGGGACCCTTGGGATGCTGTTCAAATGGATTACGCTCCGACATCTAAACCACCTGTCCTTTATTACGTTCTAATAACCGCGCCAGTTCCGCCCGGCCCCGGCTGATACGGGACTTCACCGTACCCTCGGGGATGCGCAGAACCTGTGCGATTTCTTTGTAGTCCATGTCTTGCAAGTCACGAAGAATGACTGCTTCTCTCAACTCAGGTGAGATCTTTGTCAGAGCCTCCTGCACCATGCGCGCGATTTCTTTCTGCGCGGCGCGATCGTGCTGGGTTGGGCCGGTCGCGGCGAGACGGTCGGCCATGGGAAGCTCCTCCGATTCGTCCCAGCCGGCGTCCATAGAGTCTGTCACGCGCAGCTGCTTAGTTCTACGAAAATGATCGACCAGAAGATTCCGGGCAAGCGTGGTGAGCCAGGTCTGAAAACTGCCCCGGGCCAAATCAAATGAGGTCAGATTTCCATAAACTTTGATGAAAACGTCCTGGGTCAGGTCCTCGGCATCATGCGCCGAGCCGGTAAAACGGTAGCAGAGAGAGTAAATGCGGCGATGATGGGACTTCACCAACTCGGCCCAAGCCACCGAGTCGCCGTCGAGGCACCGTTGTACAACGATCTGCCAGTCGGCTTCCAATACTCTCCCTGCTCCCCGTACCTCTGCCTGGTTCCCCGTTATACCGGGAGCGCCGGCCTGTGAATGCCCGGCTCTGCTTCCCGGCCACTGTCCCGACCCCGAGCGCATCTGTTCGACCGGGGCGATGGCCGGCTTCGTCTTCGAACCCGCTGCCTGGCGCAGTTCCGGATGCTCTTGAGACACCGGACGCGGCTCCGGAGCAATCCCTCCTGCTCTCGGCCGGGTCCGGATTACCCGGAAACCGTCCATCTCCCACGTCATTGCCCCGGCAAAACTCATGGCAATTCATACGCATTAAACACAGGGCCGGTTCCGTGGGAGGGGTCCGGCAGCCTTTCAGCGCGGTGAAGTCGCCAGAATACAGGAAAATGGGGAGGAATTCAGTCCTATGAAAAAGCAGGGGAACTGGCAGGAAAGGCTGACGGATGTTGCCGATCGCATCGGCCGGTTTGCCCGTCGCGGAGCGGGCGCTTCCTGATTTCAGGCAATATAGGGGAACCGGTAAACGGCCGATATGGCCGATCCGCAAACATGGCCAGTCCCAAATATGGCTAACCCCAAATATGGCTAACCCGTGGACACATTGGTGGACCGATTCTGTGCCGCTGCTGCATCAGGCGACCTTTCCGCGCCTGCTGCTGGCCCTGATCCTTGGCGCGTGTGTGGGTGCAGAACGGCAATGGCGTCAACGGGCGGCCGGCCTGCGCACCAACACACTGGTATGTTTCGGGGCCGCAGCATTCGTCGATCTGGGATCGACGATCGCTCCGGGAACGACCCAGGTGATCGCGTACGTGGTTTCCGGAGTCGGGTTTCTGGGCGCGGGCGCCATCATGAAGGACGGCGGCAGCGTTCGCGGACTGAATACCGCGGCCACGCTCTGGTGTTCGGCGGCGGTGGGCGCATGCGCCGGAGCGGGAGAGCTGCTCGACGCCATCTTCGTCTCAGCACTATTGATTGCGATCAACCTGCTGCTGCGCCCGATCTCCCGCTATATTGACCGGCGCTCGCTGGCGATTCTGGACACGCATGTGATTTATCGTCTGAGACTCTTTTGTGAAACGGAACACCAGGCGGAGGCTGAATATCAGGTCACACGCGCCGTGGCGGCTCGCTCTCTGGTGCTGCGTGACATTCGCGCCGAGCAGGTCGAAGAAACGGACCGCTCTCTGGTTCAGGCCATCCTGGAATCGGCGACTCGCGACACACATCTTCTGGATGCGATGGCAGAGGAACTGCGGGCATTTCCCTGGGCCAAGCTGTGGAATGGACCGAAACCGGCGCCGAAGCGGAGTAAGTGGGAAGCATGACGATTCACAGGGTGGAACTTCCTGCCACGGGAATAGAAGAGCTTCGAGCCGAAGCGTTCACCGAGGGATTCGACTTTATTGAGAGGCTGATCAAGGAATGGTCGAGCGGGAGAATCGATTCGACGCGCCGGGAGAGATTCTTTGTGGCTATCTGGATCAGGGACGAGTCGTCGCGGTGGGAGGCCTCAATCGCGATCCGTTTGTAGCGCTCCCGGACATAGCTCGTATCAGGAGGGTCTACGTGAGGCATGGTTGGCGACATCAAGGCGTCGGAAGGAGTCTTGTCACTGTTCTCATCGAGCACGCCCGGCAGAATTTTCGCTGTGTGCGTCTTCGCGCCGACAATCCCAACGCAGGGCGGCTTTACGAGAGCATTGGCTTCTTACCGTGCCCCGATGCAACGGCGACGCACATTCTGACGCTAACCGCCGAACGTTAGCGGCTCCAAAAACTGAACCGGCGACCTGAATTGACCGGATTTCGCCCACCTACGACTTCGCGGCGACCGAAGTTACCGTGATGGTGTCGCCTGCGACCGTACCCTTGATGGTGACGTTCTGGCCGGCCAGGCCCTTCACGGCGGCATCTTCGCCCTTGAGCTTATAAACCTTGCCCTCGCTCACCAGCACAGGAGCTGCTCCGCGCGCAATACAGCCCTTCACGCACTTGGTAGCCGAGGCGCTGGGCGCTGCATGCGATGCGCCGCACTGATCCTCGCTGATGAAGCCATTGATGGTTTGCGCCGACTGGGCGGAGAGGACAGAAGCTGAAATGGCCAGTAAAGATGCTGCGGCAAGACTCTTGATTGACATCCAAAGACCTCCGAAACGGATACGAATTGACAGTACCATCGGCATACAGCCGGACCCAACCCTCAGCCCAAAACAGCTTTGCCGGGATGGAAAATTCCGGCGGCGGTTACGTCTCCAGCATGAAGTCCGGAGCTACTGGGTTCTCGTAGAGCGAGTAATCTCTCGTCACTACAGTCAGCCCGCTGGGGGTGACGAAGTACTTTCGCTTGTCCTCGGCCTGATCGTATCCGATGACAGTGCCTTCCGGCAGCTGGACATCGCGATCGATGATGGCCCGCCGGATACGGCAGTGACGGCCGATGTTCACGTGCGAAAACACGATGCTCGAATCGAGCTCGGAGTACGAATTGACGCGCACATCCTGCGACAGCACGCTGTTGCGAACCACGGCGCCGGAAACGATGCATCCGGCGGAAACGATTGAATTAATCGCCATGCCCGTGCGTCCCGGCTCGCCGAAGACGAATTTCGCCGGGGGATACTGCCGCACGCGGGTGCGGATAGGCCAGTTGCTGTCGTAGAGATTGAAGACCGGTGATACCGATGCGACGTCCATATTGGCGTCGTAGTAGGCGTCAAGAGTGCCCACGTCCCGCCAGTACAAGGCCTGCGACTTGCGGTTTTCATCGACGAAGTTGTAGGCGCGCATCTTGTACTTGCCCAGGATGGACGGCAGGATGTTGTGCCCGAAGTCGTGCTTCGATGACGGATCTTCGGCGTCCTGCATCAGCGCGGGGAGCAGTACATCGGTGTTGAACAGGTAGATGCCCATCGAACAATCAACCATGTTCGGGTTGAAGGGGGAGCGGAGATCGGTCGTCTTCGGCTTCTCCTGGAAGCCGATTACCTCACCATTCTGGGCAACCTCGACCACTCCGAAACTGGCCACCTCCGAAGGGTCGACCGGCAGAGTGGCCAGCGTGACGTCCGCACCCGACTCCACGTGCTCACCGAACATTTTGCCGTAGTGCATCTTGTAGATGTGGTCGCCGGAGAGAATCAGCACGTGCTTGGGCTGCTCGGAGCCGATGGAGTAGATGTTCTGGTAGACCGCGTCGGCGGTGCCCATGTACCAGTTCGAGCTCACGCGCTGCATGGGGGGCAGGATCTCGATGAATTCGCCAAGTTCCTGCGCAACGGCGCTCGTCCACCCCTCGCGGATATGGCGATTCAGGGACAAGGCCTTGTATTGCGTAAGGATGTAGACGTGGCGCAGATCGGAGTTGATGCAGTTGGAAAGGGTTATATCAATAATTCGATAATTGCCGCCGAATGGCACCGCCGGTTTGGCCCGATCGCGCGTCAGGGGAAAGAGCCGCTCCCCAGCGCCGCCTGCCAGTAACACCCCGAGTGTGTCTCTCATGGTCAGTTAGCACCCTCACGTCTCTTCGCTTCAAAGTCAAAGCAGCAGAGGCCTTGCGCTGCACACTCGCAGAGACGAGCGGATACTAACACAATCCGTGAGATGAGAGCATCAAGACGCGATGAGGAGGCCGCTAACGGTGGTCTTCCGGCTCTTCGATCGCAATGCGGAGCGATTTCAGAAAGTTAAGATCCTGCGCGGTGAAAGTATCGCCCCCTGCCGGACTGTCATCGCCCGGCAATTCGAGCCCGGTCGTGGGTTGCTGTTCCAACTCATTCAGACCTATCGTTGCCTCCAGCATCAGCAGAACGTCGAATCCTTGCTTGCGAATATCTTTCACCACGCCAGCGATGTGCTCAGACTCAGAAACGCTCTCATGTATGGCTTCGCCCAATTGCTGGACAAGGTTCCGCAGTTTTTGGTTCAAGGATTCACTCCGTTTCCACGCCGGGTTGTGCGAGGGCGTTTTCTTCGAGGTTTTTCTTACATTACTTCCGATGCTTCGCGGTGGCAATCCGAATCAATATCCGCTGCTACACTTTTGTATATGGAGCCGAAGCATGTTGGCCGAAAACTGGGCATCGGCGTCCGTGTTGCCTCCGGAATGGTCCGCGACCGCGCTGCGCAAGCCGCTCATTCCATGCAGCAAGAAGCTCCAGCGGTGCAGCAGCAGACCGCGGTTTATGCTCAGCTGGGAGCCGAGCGTAGACGCGCCGTCGCGACCGGGGCCAAAAAATTTGGCCAATCTGTCTGGGGACCCTTCGTTCACGCCGGCGGCGTCCTCTGGCTCGAAGTGACGGGCCTTTTCTTCGCCCTCTTCGGCTTGTTCTTTGCACAGAATGCATACAAGCTGCGCCACGCCTGGTATTCGGGAGCGAATCATTCGCGCTTCCTGATTTATGCGGTCGTGACTCTGGTCTTCTTCTACTTCACGTTCAGCTCGTTCTACCGGGCGCGCAAGAAGGAAAAGCTGAAGCGCCAGCGAAGTTAGGGTGATGTTCTTCGCCCCCATGAACGATTCGTCGACAAGCGATGCACAGGCCATTCGCGAATTGATGGAGACCTGGTTGCGCGCCACCGCGGCCGGTGATCTCGAGACGGTGCTCGCGCTGATGTCGGATGATGCCGTGTTTCTGGTCCCAGGCCAGCCGTCCATGCATGGCAAGCGCGCATTCGCCGAGGCGTTTCAGGCCATGGTTCCGGTGGTTCGCATCGAGGGTGTCAATGAGACGAGGGAGGTTCAGGTCCACGGCGACGTGGCCTGGTGCTGGAGCTACCTGTCCGTCACTATTACGCCGCGCAGTGGCGGCCAGCCCTCGCGCCGCGCCGGCCACACGCTGTCGATCCTGCGCCGCGAGCCAGCCGGTAACTGGGTCGTGATCCGCGACGCGAATATGCTCGCGCCGGCATAGTCGAGTTCACGTTGGTGGCGGGCGGGCTACAATACACAGTTCCCATGCCCGAACCGAAAAGCCCCCACGCCAAGCCCGTCTACACCGCCACCGACCTTGAAGCCATTGGCTTTGATCCCGGGCGCGATCTCGGATACCCCGGTGAATATCCCTTCACGCGCGGCATTCAGCCCACGATGTATCGCGGGCGCCTGTGGACGATGCGGCAGTATGCCGGTATGGGAGACGCCGAAGAGTCCAATCGCCGTTACAAATTCCTTATCGCCAACGGCACGGCGGGGCTGTCGGTAGCGTTCGATCTTCCCACGCAGATCGGGTACGACTCCGACGACTCGATGGCTCTGGGCGAGGTCGGCAAAGTGGGGGTGGCTATCGACTCTATCGAGGACATGACGAGGCTCTTCGACGGCATTTCCCTCGACAAGATTTCTACCTCGATGACGATCAATGCGACAGCGAGCATATTGCTTGCGCTCTACGTCGCCGTTGCACGCCGCACCGGAGCCGAGGTCAAGAAGCTGTCCGGTACGGTCCAGAACGACATATTGAAGGAGTACATTGCGCGCGGGACTTACATCTATCCCATTCCGTACGCGATGCGCATCGTTACGGATATGTTCGCGTGGGCCAATGACGAGGTGCCTGAGTGGAATACGATCTCCATCTCCGGCTATCACATGCGCGAAGCCGGCTCGACCGCCGCGCAGGAAGTGGCCTTCACGCTCGCCAACGGTATGGCGTATGTGCAGGCCGCGGTCGACGCCGGACTCGACATTGACCGCTTTGCACCCAGACTGTCCTTCTTTTTTAACGCCCACAACAAATTCTTCGAGGAGGTTGCCAAGTTCCGTTGCGCACGCCGTCTCTGGGCGTCGATCATGCGCGACCGTTTCGGCGCGAAAAATCCCCGTTCGTGGATGCTGCGTTTCCACACCCAGACCGCCGGCTCCACGCTGACTGCGCAGCAGCCGGAGAACAACATCGTCCGGACGGCCATCCAAGCACTATCGGCCGTGCTCGGCGGCACGCAGTCGCTGCACACCAATGGGTATGACGAAGCGCTCGCCCTGCCCACCGAAGAGGCCGCGCGTATCGCGTTGCGTACGCAGCAGATTATCGCCAGCGAATCGGGAGTCGCGCAGACCATCGATCCCTTCGCCGGGGCTTATTACGTGGAGAGCCTGACCAGCGATGTCGAGCAGCAAGCCCGTGCCTATCTGGACCGCATCGACGCCCTCGGAGGCATGCTGCGGGCCATCGAGCGCGGCTGGGTGCAGCAGGAGATCCAGAACGCTGCCTACGACTACCAGCGCGCTGTCGATACGGGAGAAGCGACGGTGGTCGGCGTGAACCGCTTCACCCGCGAGGAAGAGCCGGAGATCCCCATCCAGCGCATCGACGAATCGCTGGAGCGCAAACAGGTCGAGCGCCTCCGCGCGCTGCGAGCGCGCCGCGATGCCCAGAGTTGGCAGTCATCGCTCGACCGGGTCCGCGATCACGCACGCAATGGAGCGAACCTGATGCCGGCAATTCTTGAGGCGGTCGAAAGCTACGCCACAGTGGGAGAGATCGCAGCGGCGATGCGAGACGTCTTCGGGGAGTACCAGGAATCGGTGACCATCTGAAGTGTCAGCCCGGAATCACCCGTGCCGCCTTCAGCTGCGCAAACAGCTCGAAGAATGAAGCCGGGGTCTCCTGGTATTCCATGAAGCCGAGCCTGCGGCTCTTCGTCATATCGTTCACGCACTCGATCTGACGGCCCAGATCTGCATCCGTGTGCCACCACGAGGCCAGCTTGTCCACGCGGCTCTCGATCAGACCATACTTCGCCGCGATCTGCTCCCAGACGGCCGCGATCTCGCGCATCTGCTCCTCGAGCGTAGCCGCCGTCTCCGGTGGAGGAACGGCTTCCACCCCGAAGTGGGCCGCAATCTGAGGCCACAGCCAGCGCCAGCGAAAGATATCTCCATTCACAGTGTTGAACGCCTGGTTGTGAGCGTGGGGAGTGACCGCCGCCCACTCCAGCTGCTTTGCCAGCAGCCGCGCATCGCACACGTCGGTCAGGAAATTCCACTGCTCGCGCGATCCGGGAAAGACGAACGGGCGTCCCGTCTCGCGACAGATCGTGGCATAAACAGCGAGCGTTACACCCATGTTCATCGCGTTGCCCAGCGCGTAGCCGATCACGGTGTGCGCCCGGTGCACGCTCCACGTAAAGCCCATCCGCTTCGCCGCGGCGAACAGAACATCTTCCTGCGTGTAGTAAAAGTTCTCTCCAGGCAGCCGCGGCTGATCCTCGCGGAATGGAGTCTCCGCCATGGTCTTCCCGTAAGATTCAAAGGGCCCGAGATAATGTTTGGTACCGGTCACCAGCGCCGCATGCGATAAATTCCTCGCGCCTTCCAGC
>Ga0206998_1208_pt1 | contig 12589 bp, 10 predicted proteins | sample Alteio_BWMinCont_FD_153309 | JGI IMG/M metagenome (GOLD analysis project Ga0206998, IMG submission 153309) | Enriched cells from forest soil in Barre Woods Harvard Forest LTER site, Petersham, Massachusetts, United States -... | ecosystem: Environmental > Terrestrial > Soil > Temperate forest >... | reverse complement strand
ACAAAGACATTGAGGAAATGGCCAATTTTAGAAATAGAATCCATATTCAAAATCCACGAAAATGCCTACCACTAGATGAAGAAGAATTGTGGACTAAGCAGCAGATAAAAAGAAGTGGTGAACTTTTAAAGCAACTTTATAAGTTAATGTGCGAGAAATACCCTAGACCAGATGAATTTCATTCAAAACCACTCATATCTAATTTCCCCGAACCATGGGTTAGTATTCCGGGATGAATGAAGTCTTCGAAAACAATACAATCTTCTGGTACCACAGCTAACGATTTTGCAATAATCTGATAAATATAGGGCTTTGGTTTGTTTGTTCCTTCTAAATCTATAATGTGCTTTAAATCATCCTTGCAAAAAAGGGTGGGTAAGTTCTAAGAAAAGGGGTGGGTGCTGTCTGCCTAGGTCAAGGAAAGTAATTCGGGTTTCTCGAGATCATCGAAGATCATAAGCGAGGTAGTTTACCCACCCAATAATCACTGATTTATTTAATATAATATTTTAAAACCCAATAATTTCTTTTACATTCATTTCGGTTAGTCGCCAATTAGTAGCATCAATTTTTCTCGGCACCTTTGGGTGTGGAACATCATCATCTATGGAAATGAAAGATTCAGTAGTGCTAAAATTCCTTGGGTAAATTATAAGGCAGGGTGCGTTTGTAAATTTAGATGGATAAAGAATTCCCTCAATACCCGCTAAATAAACCAAATGACCAAAAATTTGTGAATTTGAGGGTACATCATAACGACTTGGCATTACTCTCCAATGGTGATCTAATAAATTATTTAGAAGTGTTGTTTTTGTTTTAATAGTGTCTGGTTCCTGTTCCCCTAATTTATTTGCCATGGCTATTAATTCTTTCGATAATGAAAAATTTTTAATAAGTTTAAGGAAAGGGGTAAGATTGCTGACATTTCTTAAATCGAAGATTGTATCTAATTTTCCACTCATCGACACGATGACTTCAGATGCGGGATTGGTTAAGGCTAATTCACGTGCATTTAGCTTTGAAGTGTTTTTGGCTGCTTCTTGTCCAAGATGCTCTTGCAAAGCGGTATCTTTATTTTTGGCCAAATAGAGTCCTGGAAAACTTGGTGCCTCTGGATTAAGATTTATCCCCGTGTTAAAGCGGCCACCAATATGACTGAGGCTACCGATCGTTGATAATGGGTGAAGACCATACTTATATTTAAGGGCTCGTTGCCAGTTTTTAAATTCATAAGGAATCGATTTTTGAATTAGTGCCGATTTAATTTCATCTTGAATAAGGCTCCTTTGGCGAGCCAGCTCAGAATAATAATTCCAGTGATATTCTAATAAAGCCTTAGTTTTTTGTTTCGCCGCCCACATGTCGGAAAGTGTGCCGGTCTCGAGTAAATACTTTACATCTCGAGATTTTTTTATTTTTCTTCCATGATATTTTGTCATTTATTTTATCTCTGATTTTCATCTAGGGCTGTTTGAATAAAATTAAGCAATTTTTTGAATCTTCCTACGCGGATCATATTGCTAGGGGACATCCCGCCAAGTAGTGGGTTAGGCATGCAAAACCATAGTACAGTTTTATCCTGGTCATTAAAAAATCCTGCAACTAAGTTTAAGGCTGTGGCCCATTCTGTCAGACGCTCCCTTAACTCAACAGGCATTTTGTTATCAAATCGAACGGAAGCAATTGGAATATTTGTGGCAACGGAAACATCTTCTTTTTTATATCTTAGAAGCTTAACTACTTTTTCTCCATCTGGTATACCCCCTTTATTGAAAAGATGAAAATAATCTTTTTTAGGGATTGTTCGAAAGAGTGCAGGTCCTGGTATAGACATATTTATCTCCAAAAAATACAATTGGTACATTAACCTTAACTTTACCATGTTCTTCCATAATTATACCACACTTTTCCTTGAATTGGGGGGTTAAGAGAACCGCAGGGCTTTATTGATAGGCTTTTGACCGGGTTTTTCACTCTATCATTAGGGCGTGGTTTATTGAGAGACATTGAATGCCAGTGAGTTTTCTGACCGCAGCACAACGTGAAAGCTATGGCTGCTATGCCGTTTCGCCAATTCTGACGAACTCGTGCGTTTCTTCCACATTAGCGAAGATGATCACGTCCTTATTATTTGCCACAGCGGAAACCATAACCGGCTGGGTTTTGCCATTCAACTCGGTAAACTACTGTTCCCGTCTTGCAAACATTCGCCAGGCAATTAGCAATCACCGAACTGAATCATCTTGAAAATTATCGTGTTGGAGAGCAGCGGTGGGAACACGCCACTGAGATCTACACCTATTTTGATTATCGTGAAATAACGGAACCCGCGGTATGTTTTTGTATCATTTCCTCTAATTTGATGCGTAAGTAATTCATAGATTGAATTCCAATACTTTGTCACTTAGATCTTACCCCCTGTGTACAGCTCTTCGAGGCGTGTGCAAAAACTGATGGATAAGCCGATGGATAAACTGTTTATGATTGAAAATCAAAATCATAAACGAATTGATCACACAGCTTATCAACAAGCTTTTACACACTCTGTACACAACATTATAACAACAATAATAACAAATTTTTAAATTTTCTTTATTTTTTTACTGCATTGTTAATGCTACAGATTAACGAAAACGGAAATAAGTAATATTTACGTTTCTACTACCACTAACTAAATCGTGGGGGGGGATTTATGGGTAAGTTCTGAATAGGGGTAGATCTAGATAAAGCAGCAGCAGATAAAAAACATCCCTCCGAATAGGTACTTCGATGGTCTTGAGATAATGCTGCAATATCCAAACCTTCATATTTACTTTCAAATTTATGCCTTGTTTCTATAACAACGAATCTCCTTGCAAGATCCGAAATTCTTTTTGATATAATTTGAGTATTATTTAAATCAAGGTTAGCATTCCATTCATCCAATAAAATGATTTTTATATCATTAAGTCTTTGAGATATGTAAGTAAAGCCCTCTTCTAAATTGGCTTTTACATTTTGTCCTGAAGAAACCTGTACATTATAAGTAGAATGAAATAAAAGTGAAGAATTAGTTGGAAAATAAAAAGCACTATCTCCTAATCTCTGCTTTAATAATTTTAAGATTAAAGTTTTTCCCTTGCCATTATCGCCTTGCAAAGTCAGTCTCATTGGGTCACTATTTTTTACTAAATTATAAAGTTCTGTAATAGTTTCGCATCTGACCTTTGTGCCATTTTGTGTGATCAATATTTCTCGCCATTTAATCAAAGGGGATAAATTATACTCTATTTCCATTTGATCTTGAACAGAAATTGCTTGAACAAGCTTATTTAGTTTTGTCAGGATTGTCTGCCAATTAACATTTAACTTAGAAATGAGTTGTAAGCGATCAATAAGTTGTGCTTGACGAAATAAAGTAGCGACCAATGCAGGAACAACTGTAGGATTATTGAATAGATATAAAATATTAATAATAACCGGAATGCTAGCTATTAAATAGTTTCTAAATGTTAATGATTCTTTTAACCATATTAGAGCGACTGAAGAATGTTTTGTTTTTTTTAACCGTCCGTCAAATTCTGTTCTCCATAGTTCATAATTATGGCGGTTACCAATAGTAGTATTTTCCCATCCTGATAATAGAATTTGTTGCAGAGTATTTCTATTTTCTTGATTCTGTTTGGACAAAGCTTCTGATGAATCTTGAAAATACGTCAGTCTTTTTATGTATACTATTGTTAAGAAGCTTCCCAGATAACTTAGCAATAAGGAAGGGTGTACTATATAAGATAAGGCTAACAAATTGAAAGTCGTATGCAGTCCGGTTGATACACTTTCCTTCACTAAATCGACAGTGTCAATAATTATCTTTTCTGATTCTCCTGTTAATAAAGACTCTTTTTCTGAACGATATTTTTTTTCGTCATTTAATGTTGGCCTACAATAGTGATTTTTAGAAAATTTTTTAGTATATATTTTTAAAGCATCGTACTTAGTATTTTCTATAGAACGTTCTGCATACCTTTTAGGAATTGACGAAGCGAATATGGTTATCATAGCACAACTGATATAGAAAGTAAGATCACCTCCGCTCTGAATAAGGCTTCCAAGATTACCCATAAAAAAGGTAGAAAGTGCGATGATGATGTTCGTAATTATCAAGAAAAGTAAAGATAATTTCATACTTCTAGTACCAAACATAACTCTAAGTACGTTCATTATGATTTCTCCATTTGATAATTTCCGTCATTTATCCAAAATGTGATGGATTTTAAGTGTTTATAATTCATTTTGTAACCTTCTATGGATCATAGTTGTCGAAGCTTGATCGGTAGGTAAAATCAATATTTCGCTAATATTAACATGAGGTGGTCTAGTCACACAAAATACTATGGTTTCTGCCACATCTTCAGCGCTCAAGGGGGTCATTCCTTCATAAATCGCTTCTGCTTTTTTAATATTTCCTTTAAATCGTACGTTACTAAATTCAGTTTTTACCATTCCTGGACTAATTAAGCTAACTCGAATAGCCGTTCCTAATAAATCTTTCTTCAATCCATTACTCAAAGCAGCTATCGCGTGCTTAGTAGCGCAATATATAATTCCTCCCGAATATGTTTCATGACTAGAAATTGATCCAATATTAATAATATGACCATGATTGTGGTTAATCATTCCGGGGAGAATAGCCTTTGTAACATATAAAAGCCCTTTGAAGTTAGTATCGATCATATCGATACAATCTTGCATAGATGCTTGATCCAAGCGATCTTTGCCCAAAGCTAAGCCAGCATTGTTTACTAATATGTCTATTTTTTTCCAGGTTTCTGGAAGCTCCTGAATTTTTTTGTCTACCTCCGTACGGTTTCTTATGTCCAATTTAAGCAAATGAATAGAACTATTAAGTTTATTGATAATATGGTTTGCCAGTGTTTCTAGCTGTTTAGATCGTCTTGCAACCAAAATCAAGTTGGCTCCTTTTTCTGCGCAGAGAAGAGCACATGCTTTCCCAATACCGCTGGTTGCACCTGTAATTAAAATAGTTTTATCTTTCAGTATTAATGTCATATCTATTTCTCTCTTATGGGTTTAATTGCAATAGCTTCTACAACCTCCCGTCCATCTAGACAAGAATCTGCTGGCAACAAATCCCTAAAATCTAAGTAATCAATTTGTAAAATTTCAAAACCAGCTAACTTTAATTCTCGTTCTAAAATTTCTTTATCTACTAGATTAGCAAAACCACTATGGGAGTCAGGACCATACGCTTCTTTACCACTTTTAAAAGTGGCCGGCCAAAGGACGCCACTTTCTTTTTTTGTCTCAATTAATTTAATGTTATCTTTTTGATGAGGTATAAAGTAAGATCCTGTGGTTATATATAATCTTCCACCTTCTTTTAACCAAATAAATATTTTATTAAGCCCAGTTTGCCATTCCTCTGGGGTTAAAAAATGAAAAACACGAGAGGTTAGAATCGAATTAAACGTAGCTTTAGGAAAATTTAAATCCCAAGGGAAAGCACCTGGCAACATTGTTACATTGGTATTATTAAGATTAGGATAATTTTTCAATGCTTCATTAAGATGTTGATTTGATATATCATTAACTACAACGTTTGCTGAATTTTTTAAAAATTCTCTTTGTTTGACCAATTCTGTAACAGTAGCTCCTCTCCCTGCCCCTATTTCTAATGTTGGGTTTAGATCTCGTGCAGCAAATTCAACATATGCCTGGCTAATCGGATCATAGACCCCTGTAAAAGTCGATCCAGTATTGTTTGCTGTTCGTATAACTTTCAGGTTCTCTTCTGAAGCAATGTTTTGAGAAAAGATAAAACTAATAATTATTAAAAACCTAATCATACACATACAAGTTCCTTTTCTAAATACAGCAAAATTACTGATTGTAGAAATTTTCAAGGATATTTAATATTTTTACAAGTGCCGGATAGAAGATTATCCTACATTATTTTATGAATACACAATATGTTTTTTGCTTTTGATATGGTAAGCTATAAAAAAGCTTGTCAGAGACTAGCTGTAAGGATATTTTGGTAATATAATATAGGCGTTTTGTGTTAATCTAGTAGTTTCTTGTTAAGGAGGTTAATACATTGAATTGTTTATATTTGCTTTTTAACTAACCAATATGAATCGGAAAATCCGATTCACTTATGCGAGAACGTGTGAATATTCATTTGGGTCTTAACGGAGATCTGCCTACTGATACTACAATCGGAAAATTCACCAGTGTCGGCATGATTCGTTCTGAAGCGGTATGCCGTAAAGTAGGAGCATACATCACCGATCCTTCCTGTCAATCAACTATGATTAGCTACTTACGGGAGATTACAAACCTTTTTCAAGGGAAACAGGTTTGGTATCGTCTCATCGAGATGGAAACTGGAGAAATTAATATTTTAAAGGGCTGTGACTATAGTGTGAAAGAAAAAACTCAGATGTTGGGTTTGCGAGGTCTACGACGAGGACTTACCTTTCCAAATACCTTGGAAGTAGAACTGAGCGTTTTAGCGGAAGTGTATCAATCTCACCCTAACCTTGGGATCCTTCTTCCTTATGTAACCAATTCGGAAGAGGTTGAAAAATTTTTGGAACTTCTGAATAAAAATGGACTTGACCGAATTCAACTTGGTTGTATGCTGGAGATACCATCTATTTGTTATCAAATTAAATCACTAATTCGTCTGGGAATAACCTACTTTGTATTAGGATTGAATGACTTGACATCTCTTATTTTGGGTTCTTCACGCTCCGTTAACACATATAACCAGGGGAATGAAGCAGTCTGGGAATTTATTAGTGAATTGGTTGTTCGAGTAAAATCCTTCAACCAAACTCTTTCTATAGGTGGATATTTAGAAGCTGAACATCTTGCTAAAGCCTCCCTTTTGGGAATAGAAGATGCCATCATTCACTATCATTTCCTTGGGCAAACGTTGGGTGGCCATTGGCGATATTGTCCAGGACAAATTTCGCAGGAAGATTTTAAAAAACAGATTTTATTAAGACAAAAATTTATTGAGGATGCAAATAGAGCACCTTGTTTATCATGAAATAGAGAGTTCGATTTATGTGTGTAGATCCAGCAACTATAATCAGCAGATATGAGCATGAAATATCAACTATGCCAGGCATTATTTCTCAGGGTAGATCAGTAATCGTATATGATCTTGCGTATACTCCAACTGAAATATTTAGAATGGTAGATAAGTATCATAAACTGGTGGTAAAAGTCCATGTAAATCACCTCAAAGATTTTATTGATATTCCTTCAGGAATTAGCATGGACGCAGATTATATGCATATCCAAGGCAATAGAGATATTGTAAGTTCTTCATTAACAACGCATAAAATTTTAGAAAGTAAATTTCCTGATATTGAATTCCATCTTAGACAGAGTAACATTCATAATAATGAGTATGCCGCATTAAATAAACTATACCTTGATTCAGATTTAACACCTTTACCGAAAAGTTTTTTTTCTTCGTCAAAAACCGTCACAGTGTTGGTAAGAGATAAAAATAAGGAGATACAGGGTGCAGTTTCTTTGCTATTCATAAAAAATAATGCTGTTTGTGTTTTAGCTGGGTGCCTTAAGAGATTTTTACAGGGAAGAGGGATCATCCATAAACTATTATATTTAGCATTTAAATTTGCCTTAACTAAGGTTAACTGTATTTGGGGAATTGTTGATGTTAAAAACCACCATGTAATTAAATTATTTAATTATTTTAATTGTACCTGTGACAATAGTTATAAATGGATTGTTTTTCAGAAAGTATTGTGATAGTTATTTACCAAATTAACAAATAAAAATTATTAAAGTCTCAATATATGTGAATCGGACAAAATATTTACATTCTTTGATTGTCTTAGTATAGTGAACAAGCGGAAAATTTGTTTGCATCATGCAGCAGTTTCTTAACTTATCAGAGCCTGTCATCTATGTACATTGTAGGACATTTTGTAACTTCTAAATTAGCTGGTCTTTTTGAAAACGGGATTGGCAGAAATCTCACTTTTTTAATGATTCCAGATTATATAGCAAGTCATGATTGGGGATACCACCACTACTCCATGCTGGATACCAAAAGTGAAATAATGAAATATTTTAAATCACACATGTTAGGTGATTGGTTTGTCCACTTTGGTGATCAAAAAGAACCCAGAAAATCAGGTTGGGCTTATAAAAACATGAAGCTTTTTGCAAAAAAATATAATTTATTCTTTCTTGAGGCAGAAGAAAGGGGTCTTTTGCGAAAAGACTTGACTCGAAGAGATACAATTCGTGGATTTTCTCATACTATGATGGAGTACCTTATTGATTATTATATGTCTCGTTCATTGATGTGCAATGATTTATTATATTATTCAAAACGGTATCTTGGTGAGGAGTTGTTACAGCAGCCACTTTTTTGGTTGAATGATTTTGTAAATAAAGAAGAGATAGCATGTGCAATTTCCCTCGAAGAAGGTGCTAGATGTTTTGGCAATCGAGTTTTGCTATCTACCCGACTTGAGGAGTTTGTCCTACGTGCAGGAATTAAGAAATTTGGCTTGACGCCAAGCGTCGAATCGATGAGTTTTATAGCTTCGCATTTAGAAGCTGCTCTTTTAGAGTTTCCATTGTCGAAAATTGATCAAGTAGTCGAGGATACAGCACTTTTTATAAAAAAATACTTGTAAAGACGGTAAATAGGGAGCAAAAATATGGACTTAATAGGGCATTGCCTGACTATTGAAAAGAGCAATATATTTGAAGTAGAGGAAATATATAGCCCTAAAATTACAGAATTCATGTTTGTGAATATCATGCATTGTCATGATTGGGGTTACCGGAATTGCTGGAAACTCGATCGATTTAAACCATCCCTACAAGAGTCTGTTAAATGTATTCGAGCTCATCTAGTATGTGATTGGGTAGTTCACTACGGATCAAACCAAACCAATGAAAAACTTCAAATAGGTTGGGTCTATTCCCAGATTCATCGTATCACAGATCTTGCCAGCGCCTATTTTCGGGAACTTAGGGTGTTAGGATATCTAGGAGATAAGTTTGGAGACGTTTGCGAATGGTCACCCAGAAAAAAAATGAATATCCTTCATAGCCTAATTGAGTATGCAATTGATCTACGATTAGGTGAAGATTTTGACCAAAACAAATTTGAAGCAATCAAAAAAGGTCTCCTCCTCCTTCAAAACGAAACAGGTTATGGAAGTAGAGGTTGGATCAAAAAACTTTTTGAAGAATTAGATGTTAAATCAGATAGGGAAGAAGACTATCTTGACCATTCAATAAACGAGATGATAGATGATGCAGCTCAGGCCTCTTTTCCTGGAGAGTTTGCAGTGAGAACAACCCTTCATAAAGCAAATATAAAACCGAACGCTCAGACTCTAAGTGTAACTAGAAAATACTTGGAAAAAATAGCCTCTGTGTTTAGTGAAGATGAGATTAACCAGATTGTAAGTGATGTTGGAAAAGCTATCTATAATCCTGAGCAGTTTTACACGGGACCTTTGTCAACCTATAATGATTCTCCTTCATTATAGGTAATTACAATGGATCAAGTTTCAGCAATTTTCCTCAGCCCTGATTTTTTACCTCAAAATCTTACTTTCAAGTTGTGGAAATTTTTTGAAAAACATCAGATTATGATTGTCGCTGTATTGCCATTGATAATTCAGGATAGAGATGTATCTTTTCTTTATGAAGAAAATGTTAAAGTCAGTTCAAAAAGAAATCCAAATTCTGCCTGGTTATCTATGAGGTTGTTTCAATCTGGCATCACTTTTTTGGTTCTGTTAAAGAGTAAATTAAACCAACAAGAATTAAAAAGTCTACAGGGTAGCAGCACTGAAACCTCCTATGATACCCCATTCATGAGAGGCCTATCTGCTTTGACTGGAAGGTGCTTTTCAGTGGTTCATGTTCCTGATCATGAACAGTCCCTTAACCGCGAAGTAGGCTATTTTCTGGGTGAACAATGGATGAAAATTGTTATAGAAAAACCATTCATTAGAGACTTTTCGGATTTTAACACTCTGATAGGAAGTCAAAGCTTATCTGAAATATCTTGCCCTCAACAAATTTTGCCTAAAGTTATACTTAAGACTCTCTTGTTTCTGAAGTACCATCCATTGATCCCTAAAATTTCTGCAATTTTAGATGGAATCATTGAGACTCAAAAACATTTTACTTTTTCTACTTTTGAAATAAGGTACTACTTTGAAAGAAATTATAAGACAAGAATTGAAACAAAAACTCTCATTGGACAACTCTTAAAAGAGATTAATCAAGCATCATATGATTTTCGAATTTTGAAAAAAAGATACAATTGTGTTTTATTGATTCAGATGTTAGGTGCTTTTTTATTAACGCAAGAACCTGATGTACACCTGTCTGAGGAATTACTTGATATTATCAAAATGAACCATATTCTCATTTCCCCTATGGAAGCTCAACTTTTTTCCGCAACTGTTGCATTTATGAATGATCAAATGAACACTATTGCAAAAAATTAACGATTTAATGAATATTAGACATAATATAATCTATCACACATTTCAGCTGTCATTTTTCGGTGAGTAACCAGAAGAACAATTCTATTTTTTAGTTCGACCTTCATCATTTTCACTAATGATTTTTCTAATATTGGATCAATAAAAGCGGTGCATTCATCAAGAATAATACAACTTTTCTTATGCAACAGTACTCTTGCAAGATTTAGCAATTGTTGTTCCCCCTTGGTAAAGGGTTGACCTTCTTCTCCAATTTCAAGTTCAAGTCCTTGACTATGACCAAGAACTCTCTCCTTCATTTTGAGTTTTTCAAGAACGTTATAGAGCTGAGAATCAGAAAAATCATTCCCGGGATCGAGGTTTTCACGTAGAGAGCTAACAAGAAAGGCCGGATGTTGATCTATGTAATCGATAGAATGTATGAACTTTTCACGATTATCGGAATCATTATTAAAACAAATTTTTCCAGAATAAAGCACACTCAATCCTAACAGGCTTTTGACAATAGTGGATTTTCCAGATCCCACTTCTCCAATGATTCCAACTATTTCATTACATTGGATTTTAAGGTTCAAATCTTTTATTACCTCCTTTTTACTCTCGTATCCTAAAAATGCTTTTTCAAACCAGATGTTTCGGATAATTTCATTTTCTTGGTGGGGTATAATGACCTTATTTTTCTCTAGATTTTTTAAATGAAGGAGATTTTTTATGGCTATAACCTGAGCTTCTAATCGGTTCTGCAATTTAACCGTTTTGGAAAGTAAATTGCCCAGGTTTACTAAGTAGGGGAGTAGGATAACCAGCATGCTCCCATTTAAATAGTTTTTATAAGAAAGCATCAAACCTACAGAAATACCTATTGTTAACCCTAGTACGAAATATATTCTAACCGATAGCCAGCGATTTAAGTAAACATTCATTAAATGTGTATGAATCACATTTTTTAGATTTTCATGAAAGCAATTCATGAAATAGTTACAAATCTGGTGGTGTTTTAATTTTTTTTTAAATCTTAAAGTATCAATAATTTGTTGCAAAAATGGCTCGAAGATATCCATTGATATTTGCTTTACCTGGATAGAGATTATCTGATATTTTTTTAAAATCCTCCAAGAAACCAACACGCACAAAATAATTAGGAAAATACTGAGTGGACTGAAATAAAATATAAACATAAATGGAACTAAGAGGTTTACAAGATGGCCAATAACTTGAACTACGGTATTACTAATTCCATAATCAATGATAGAAAGATCTTGACCGAGTCGATTCAAAAAAAAACCAGTTGATTTCTCTTCTAATGGTTGGGTTTTAGATTGAAATATTCCTTCGACAGCTTGATTCAGTAATTTGGATGCTGAGAATGTCATTGAACATTGAATTATTAACTCCCCAGCAAAACTCATCAGGATCATGAACAGAGAGTATATCAAAAACATAACTATCTGATGCATTTCGAAATTGAGTTTAACAAATGTAAGGAAAGGAAGATCAATTTGAAAATTCATAAGCGACCAGCTTCGTAGAACTTCTGAACTCCTTGAAAAGACGATACAAACCAGCCCAAATACAAAAGCAGCCATGCAACTCAATTTAAGAGTTAGAAATCTGCTGAACCAAAACTGTTCTACTTTTCCAGAAAAATTTAAATGTTCATCTTTACTGGAGTGTGCTTGATGTGATTTTCGGGACCCAGAAGAGCTATGAGGGATTTCATTTGAAATTGCTCCTTCCAGAAAACATTGAATTTCTGGGTAATGCTTTACCTCTTCAAAACGACAACAAATAACTTTGCCGTTTGAAACAAAAAGAATTTTGTCAAATTTTTCAAGTTTAATAGGTTCTTGAAGAACGACAACTCTGGTTTTATATTTCCAGGAACCAAAAATGATGTGTTGAAACAATTGATTTTTGGTTCTATAATCCATAGAAGAGAAGCAATTGTCAATTACACAAAATTCTGGATCCAAGTAAATTGCACGAGCAAGATCTACTTTTTGCCTCTGTCCTCCTGATAGATTGCTGCCCATCTCACAAATACCAAAAACATTCTTCATTGG
>Ga0206998_1204_pt2 | contig 12655 bp, 10 predicted proteins | sample Alteio_BWMinCont_FD_153309 | JGI IMG/M metagenome (GOLD analysis project Ga0206998, IMG submission 153309) | Enriched cells from forest soil in Barre Woods Harvard Forest LTER site, Petersham, Massachusetts, United States -... | ecosystem: Environmental > Terrestrial > Soil > Temperate forest >... | reverse complement strand
ACGCGGCGATGACCATAAAATCCGGCGATGTCGCCGACGGAATGAAAATCGAGAGCGCCTGGCGAACCATCGAAGACGAATATGCCCGGCGCGGATATCTGGATGTGAAATTCACTGCGCAGCCGCAATTTGACGATGGCAGCCGCCAAATTTCTTACCAGGTTAGTGTGATCGAAGGGCCGCAATATCGGATGGGTGAGCTTGTCATCACAGGGCTGTCAGTGGAAGCCGAAAAACGACTGCGGCATTATTGGCAAATTGCTCCGGGAGAAGTTTTTAACAGCGGCTATTTTGACGCGCTGGCGAAAGAATTGGTGAAACCAAGCACGAATGTTTTTGGAGAGTTGCCTTTGCACTACCAGAAGTTTGGAAACTGGCTGCGCCCCAACATGGACCTGCATACCGTGGATGTATTGCTCGATTTCAAGTAAGGGCTTGGTTGGGTGAATCGTAATTTCGGCAAATCCGCTGATTTAGAGCTACAATTCCGGCCTATGCGATGGCGAACCCTTATATTGTCGTGCCTTCTGACGGTTGGAATGAGCGCGGCAGCTGAAGCGCAACAATCACAAACTCCTGCACCGGCAATGGAAGCGCCGCAACAAAGCGCCGGCGACCCCGATGCCGAACTGCAAATTGCCGTGCAGCAAGCCGGCGATGACCACGAAGCGCTCATCCGCAATCTGGAAGCATATCTGGTGCGTTATCCGGAATCGCCGCGCCGTGTGGCGATCTATCGCGCCCTGGCGCAGTCCGAAATGCAGATTCACAACCAGAAACGCGCGTTGGAATACGCCGAGAAAGTTGTGGCCATTCAGCCCGAAGACAGCCAGAGCATGTATCTGGCCGCGATGATTCTGGAAAAAATGCCGGACCAAGCCAGCCAACTTCACGGAATGGATTACGACACGCGACTGATTGAACGTGTTGCCAAAGCCGATCCGGAATCGCGTCCCCAGCAGATGACCCTGGACGATTGGCAGGCGGGACGCAAGAAATTCGCGACCGAACTGTACGTGTTGCGTGGCCGCACGGAGCGTCACCTGAACAAGAATGAAGAAGCGGTCAAAGATTTCACGGCCGGATTTCAATTGCAACCCAGTGCCGACGCCGCGCTGAATCTGGGAGAAATTGCGGAGCAGGAAAAGAAATCGGATGAAGCCATCCGGCAATATGCATTCGCATTTATTCTGGCCGGCGAGGATCCCGACACCGCCGCGTTGAATCAGAACGCCATGCGCTTGCGAATGGGAAATCTCTGGCGCCTCACGCACACTTCCAATGCCGGACTGGGCGATATCGTGCTGACGGCATTCGACAAAAACAAGGAGATGGCAAAAGCGGATCAGCTCGATACGCCGGTGTACAACAAAGGTGTGACTGACCTGCTGCAATTCAGCCTGCGCCAGGTGGATGGAAAAGGCGCGGTGAAGTTGGCCGACGATCACGGAAGAATTGTCATCTTGAATTTTTGGACGTCATGGTGCGCCTATTGCCGGACGATGGAAAATCTTCTTGCCAATGTGCGCGCCAAAATCTCCGGCCATGATGATGTGTTAACGCTCGCGGTGAACGCTGATGAAGACGGAACGCTTGCTGCGCCGTTTCTTGAGGAACAGAAGGTCGAAGGAACGGCCGTGTTTGCGGATGGGCTCGATCAGGCGCTGCATGTCGAATCTATTCCGACGGTCATTGTTCTGGATCGTGCGGGCAAGATTGTCTACCGGGCGCAGGGATATGCTCCGGACGATTTTGTGGATGCGGTTTCCGGGGCCATCAACAAGGCGCTGGTGGCGAAGTAGGGGCAAGTTGAACGGGCCAGCGGCTAAAGCCGCATTAATTCTGCAAACTTCTTGTCGCGGCTGAAGCCGCGACCCACAAACATTTCGGACTATTCCCACAGCCTGGGAAGCCGTTCCCTACAAATATTCAGTAGTTGCCGCACCAACCCTGCGGCCTGTGCTACTTGGGGCGCAGCGCAACATCGCGCGCGGAGATGATTGCGTTGACGTGGATTCTTACTGTGTCCTCCACTCGGCGCGCGTATCCTCCTGCAAGCGTCGAGGCTACTGGAATTTTTAGACGGCGGGCCTGCTCAAACACCAGGCGGTCGCGCTTCTGCAAGCCCTCGATGGTCAGCGCCAGGCCGCCTAGTTGGTCTTCGCGGTACGGGTCCGCCCCGCCCACATAAAAAATAATGTTCGGAGTCATTTTCTTCAGCGCGCGAAGCAAACCCTTTTCCAACGCGTCCAGATACTCGGGATCGCGCGCGCCGTCGTCCAGGCCGATGTCTTCGTCGGAGGGAAGCTTGGGCATCGGGTAATTATTTTCCTGATGGATGGAAAGGGTGAAGACGCTCGGGTCGTCGGCGAATATCGCCGCCGTGCCGTTGCCCTGATGGACGTCGGTGTCCACGACCATCGCAGTGCGTATCGCGCCGGCGAATTGCAGGGAGCGAATGGCAATCGCGACATCATGCAGCATGCAAAAACCTTCGCCGTGCCCTGCACAGGCGTGATGAAATCCTCCCGTCAAGTTCGCGGAAAATCCGTCGCGCAGCGCGTTGCGTCCCGCGAGCGTGGAACCTCCTGCTGCAAGCCAGAAGCCCTTGACAGTGGCATCCGAAACAGGAATCTCGAGCTTCATGCGCTCACTTAGTGTGAGTGAGTCCGTTTTTAGTTTTTGCACGTATGCCGCGGTATGCACGCGCAAAACATCTTCGTCCGGAGCAGGCTCCGGCTGCGCGAAATCGGAATCCTCCGCGATTCCCTCGGCGAGGAGCGAATCGTGAATCATTTTAAATTTCTTGGAAGGAAAAACGTGCGGGCCGAGATCCAAATCATATTGCGGGTGATAGATGAGCTTGAAGGGGAGCATAGGTAGCACAGGCACTCCTGCCTGTGCGATTTTTGCGATAGTTAATTGAATATGCGACGCATCCGCAGCTTACAAACCCGCACAGCCAAGAGTGGCTGTGCTACGCGATTTTTTCCACAACCTGCGAAGCCTGTCCTACTTACTTAATTATCGCGCTCCAGAATAAAATCCGGGACCGTGCGCAGGGCCCGTCCAAAATCGGAGTTGGCATTGCCATCCAGGCAGGCCTTGGCGCGATTTGCAAAATCCAGCGCCAAGGCGCGCGTGCGGTCCAACGCACCGGATTCATGCACCAGCGCCGTGATTTGTTCGGGACGCACGGTGTCAAAACCCTTCTCTTCCAGGACCGTGTGAACGAGGTGGCGTCCGGCGGCTCCCGCGCTCTCCAGCGCGTAGATCAGGGGCAGAGTCACTTTGCCTTCCTTCAGGTCGCTCAAAACCGGCTTGCCCAATTGTTCCGGAGAAGCGGTGAAATCCAGCACGTCGTCCACCAGCTGAAACGCGAGGCCGGAAAAATGGCCGTAATCGGCCAGGGCTTGTTCGCCCGCGTCATCCGCATTCCCAAGAACCGCGCCCAGCCGCGCGCATCCGGCAAACAGACAGGCGGTTTTTCGCGCGGCTAGTTCGAGCGCGTCTTCTTCAGTTAAATCCTCGCATCCGATCTTGGACAACTGAACGAGCTCGCCCTCGACCATGTCCTGCGTCAGCTCGATCAGGACATCCAAAATATTGAAGTTGCGTTCCGTAAGGGCCATGTGGAAGGACTGCATATAAAGCCAATCCCCGGCGAGGACGCTCTTATGATTCCCCCAACGCGAATTGGCGGAAGGGCGGCCGCGGCGCGTGTTGGCGCCGTCTATCACGTCATCATGAATCAGCGTGGCGCTGTGAATCAGCTCGACCACCGCGCCCAGGCGAACGGCGCTTTCGCCGCGGTATCCGGCGTATCCCGCCGCGAGCAGCAACAGGGCCGGGCGCAATCGCTTGCCGCCTCCGCCCATCAAATAGGTGGCAATTTCCGAGACCGGTTCGATCGCGGCGCTATTCTGGAGCGCAAGCTCCCGCTCGACCTTGATCAGGTCGTCGCGAACCAAATCAAAAATTTCCTTCGCCGTCAGAAGTGAGATGGTGCTCCTCCCGGAACTATTTGTTCTCGATTGCGGTTTGGCGCGATTGCAAAAAAACGGCGAAAGTTCTCCGCCGTTACCCCGGCTATTTCGTCCGGTGGCAAGTTTCTCACATTCGCGATGGTTCGCGCCACTTCCGCGACGTTGGCCGGCTCGTTGCGGTGTCCGCGATGCGGAACGGGGGCAAGAAATGGTGAATCGGTTTCGATGAGCAAGCGGTCCAAAGGAATCGCGGATGCGACATCGCGCAAATTTTGAGCTTTGGGATAGGTGATATTTCCCGCGAACGATACGAGAAATCCCATGTCCATTCCGAAGCGCGCTTCCTCGATAGTTCCGGCAAAGCAGTGGAAAATGCCTCCGAGACCGGAACTTCGCCAATCCTGATCCAGGATTTTTAGGCAATCGGGCCATGCTTCGCGGCAGTGAATAATGATCGGCTTGCGGGCGGCGCGCGCCTGTTCGAGTTGCCTGCGAAAGACTTGGGCCTGCGTGTCGCGCGGCGAATGATCGTAATGATAATCGAGTCCGATTTCACCCCAGGCGATCACGCGGGGATGCCGCACGAGGCGGTCGAGCTCGGCATAGTGCGCGGCGGTCGCATTTTGCGCTTCGTGCGGGTGAATGCCGATAGAGGCATAGATCCAATCATGCGCTTCGGCGTAGGGTATGGGCGCGCCGAGTTTTTCAACTTCAGGTCCATTGCCAATGGCGAGCAATGTGCCAACGCCCGCTGCCTGCGCGCGGGACAGCATGGCGTCGCGATCGGCGTCGAAGTCGGAAACGTCCACGTGCGCGTGTGAATCTATGAGGTCCATGGGGTTTTTGGGCTTGCTAAATGGGTCAACGGCCTCAGTAGCACAGGCTTCAGCCTGCGGATTTAAATTTTGCACGCGCGCGATTTTAACCCACAGGCTAAAGCCTGTCCTACTTGAGGCGCGCGCCTACTGGCACTTCCTCTAGAAATCCGGCCAGCACGGGCGCTCCGTCCGGTAAGGAGGCCGCCACGATCATGCCGTTGGATTCCACCCCGCGCAATTTTCGCGGCAGCAGATTCACCACGACCACAACTTTTCGGCCGACGAGATCCTCGGGTTTATAGGCGAGAGCCAGCCCGGCAACGATTTGCCGAACTTCATCGCCGATATCCACCTGCAATTGGAGCAATTTATCGGCGCCCGCGACGCGCTCGGCGGATTTCACCAAACCTACGCGCATTTCCACTTTCGCGAAATCCTCGATGCCGATTTTCGCGGGGACGGCCGCCGGCGCTGGCGGCGTTGTTGGTGCCGGCGCGGTGGCCGCTGCTGCCGGGGCTGCGCTTGGTGCGGCCTCAGGCGTTGCGGCGGGTTTATTCTGTTCCTGCTCCATGGCTTCTATCCTCTCAATCGCTTCTGATTTTTCAACGCGCGGAAAAATTCCCTCCGGTTTTCCAGTCCTGGTACCGGGCTTGAGCTGCCCCCAGGCGAGCTGGTCCAGCTGTACACTGCTTAGCGGCTCGGTCTGGCCCAACTGACTCCATATTTTTTGCGTGGCTTGCGGAAGCACGGGATGCGCCAGCGCGGCTATCAGGCGCAAGCCCTCCGCCGCCGTGTAGAGCACCTTGCCCAGACGCGCACGGTCCTCCGGTTTTTCGGCCAACGTCCACGGCTTCTCGACCGTCAGGTACTTGTCAATGGACGCGACCATCTCCCAGATCGCTTCGAGCGCCAGCGAGAAACTCAGCTTCTCGTACAATTGCGTAATTCGATTCAGCGCTTCGCTGGCGAACTCCGCCGAGCCGGAACTGTATTTCTCGCTGCCAGTTGCAACCGCGGGCGTGGGAATTTCTCCGCCAAAGTAGCGCTCGATCATGGTGAGCGTTCTGCTGGTCAGATTTCCCAGTCCGTTCGCCAAATCGCCGTTGTAGCGAGTCACCAAGGCGTCGTAGGAAAAGCCGCCGTCCTGCCCGAAGACAATTTCGCGCAGCAAATAATAGCGCAGCGCCTCGATGCCCAGCACATTCACGATGGGGCGCGGACGCACCACATTGCCGCGCGACTTGCTCATCTTTTCGCTGTCAAACAACAGCCAACCGTGCGCCCAGATTTGCCTGGGCAACGGCAAATCCGCCGCCATCAAAAAAGCCGGCCAGTAAACGGCATGAAAACGGATAATTTCCTTGCCCACAATGTGCAGGTCCGCGGGCCACAGATCGCGCTCGGCGAAGTCAGGTCCTCCGACAGCGCTCAAATAGCCGATCAGCGCGTCAAACCAGACGTAGAACACATGCGGCGCTTCATCCGGAACCGGAATGCCCCACTTAATCGTGGTGCGCGTAATGGAGAGATTGCGCAGGCCGCCCTGCACGAAACTTAAGACTTCATTACGGCGGCTTTCCGGCTTGATGAAATCCGGATTAGCAGCGTAAAAATCCAGAAGCTTTTGTTGGAATTCAGAAAGCTTGAAAAAATAATTTTCTTCGGTGACGGTCTCGGTGGGACGTCCACAGTCGGGACACGGGTCTCCGGGGCCGGCGTCCGCGACATAGGCGTTATCGTGCACGCAGTATTGACCGGTGTAGCTTCCCTTCTGGATGAAGCCGTTTTCGCGGCATCGCTTGAACAACCACTGCACCGTGCGGTGGTGCCGCTCGTCGGTGGTGCGAATGAATTCCTCGCCGGCAATATCAAAATCGTCCCAAATCTGCTTCCACTGAACGGCAATGGCCGTGGAATAATCCAGCGGCGACATCCCAGCCTTGATCGCTGAACGTTCGACGTTCACGCCGTGCTCGTCGGCTCCCGTGGTCATGGTAACAGCGAATCCACGCATGCGCTTGTACCGGCGAATCACGTCGGCAACGATGGTCGAATAGGTGTGCCCGATATGCGGAAGGCCGTTGGTGTAGTAGAGCGGAGTCGTCAGGTAATACTTCGGCTTGGTTCGGGGAGTGCTCATTCGCCCTTTCCGTCTGAAATGTTTAGGAATTCGAGTTTCGATAGTAAGCGGGCCACCGAAGGCTGTCAAATCGGGGGCGCGTTGCGATTTGCTTTACTAAGTAGGGCCGCATTTCTCGGATGGAACTCGCGCGCTTACGGCCCGAGAGGTTTCGTAGCGCCGGCGCTACGAAAAGCCGAGTTCCGCCCAAGAACTTTTGTAAAACAGTCGGAACGTACAACCGCTCAGTCTTGCGAGGGAGCAGGAGGAGGAGGCGCCTGCTGGTCTGCCCCTCGATGCCCGCCATGTCCGAACTTGCCGTTGCCCTGCACCAGTTGAAACGACGGATCAGGCAAGAACAAGGAGGGCGTGGGCTGGCCGATATTGGAAAGTTGGTAGGTTGAATTTCCGAAGCGAGGGTCGCTACGCGTCAGCTGCAACACCACGTCAAGGTCCGCGGAATACAAACGCTCGGTCGTCGTTACAATGTCGAATTGATTGCCGATCTGGCCCGCGGGAATCGTGCGCGTAACTTTCTTATCGTCCACTTTGTAGACCGTATGAGTGACCGGATCGGCATAGGTGGATTGCGTGTCGCTTACGGTTTCCTTCGCTGATCCAACTCCATGCGACCCGCGCCCTTGCCAGGGAGGATTCCCCGCAGGTGGTGTGTGCTGTGGAATGGCAAAAGCCTGGTAGGTCTTTTTCGAGACATTCTCGATATATTCCATCATCTGGGAGACATTGCGAATGGAGATAAATTCGGGAGACTCCCCGGAGGCCGCTAGTGGTCCGATGGCCGGCAATTTCACATCGCGGTAGGTGCTGCCATCCGTGTTGCGCGCGATTAATCCGGTGATGGTATTGGTGATCGAGTTGCCCGGCAGAGTTTCCGTGCGCGTAATTGTAATGGTCGCCTGGAACGGCTTGCCGGTGACGGTCTTGCCGCCAAAACCTCGGATCCTGCCGCCAAACTCAAATCCCCCATCCATCGGGTCTCCCGGCGGGACTCCGAACCCGGAACCATGGCCGCCAAAACCGCCGAGAGCCGGGGGACCCTGCGCTCCGGCAACCAACGCCAAGCCAGTCATGGCCAGAGCGGCCCAACCTGCGCGAAATAGGATATTCTTCACTGTTATTTCTCCTTGGTGCGAGTCTTTCAGGCCACAAATTTTGCGTGTTTCGTGTAGTGCCCGCCTGAAGGCCGGCGCTACATAAAGCAAAACCATGCTACTGAACCAGTTTCACGCCGCGCGGCCAGCCATCCTCTCCTACCAACACATCCGCGCTAATCAAATCTTCGTCCGCAGTCACCGCTACGGGATAGCCAAGCTGCGCCAGCGAAGCTCGCGTCAACTGAACGCGCACGACCATTCCCGGATCGTCAGGAGCAATGCTCCCGGTAAACGGCACAGGCACAAAATCAGTTGCAACATACGTTGGGCCGGCAGACGCGTCATTTACGGATGCGTCCGCAGGACTATCCAGAGCAGTTTCGTTCGTCTCTTGGGCTACATTATTTTCGGGCCCGGAAACGGAACCCCTGGCATCGATCGGAGCCGTCGAATTCGAGGAGCGATCATTCCTTTGAGCCGGCTGAGCAGGCCCCGTGGACCGGACACCGAGGGACCAGAGAAAAATCAAAAAGACGGCGGCGGCAGCTCCCATGGTGGCCCACTCAAAAGTTCGCCGCCATGCAGCAAGCCGACGGCGGGCGCGAAATGCGGTCCGTAAAGCATCCTCCACGCGGGGCGGCGCTTGCTGACCGCCCACTTGCCGGGCGCGTGCTTCGGTAGCGTCCGCAAGCGCGATCGCTTCGTGCATTCGTTCCGCGCACATGCTGCAGTGAGCGGTGTGCTCCAGGGCCGCCTCGCGCAAATGCACGTCGAGCAATTCCATGCGCACATATCCATGCACAACTTCATCGAATTCTCTGCACGTCATTTCGTTCATTGTTTGCCTCCGGTGCGGCGCACGACCATCTTGGCGACTGCCCGGGCCGGCCGCAGTTTTTCCAGCAAAATGGAACGCGCACGATTTAGCCGCGACCTCACCGTCCCTACCGGGCATTCCAACAGCGACGCAACTTCGTTGTAGCTTTTCCCTTCCAGATCACACAGCGTCAAAGGTTCGCGATAATGGTCCGGGAGAGTCAAAACCGCGTCCCTGAGCAACTCTCCGATTTCCGCGCGTTCCAAACCTTCCAGTACGGTCTCGATTTTTCCTGAGTGCGCGGGGGAAAATCCGTTCCCGCTGGAGTGGCCGGGCACACCGTTCCAATTCGAGGGCCGGAAATTATCGGATTCATCCAGAAGTGGCACGTAGCGGCCCTCTTTTTCGTGCAGCTTGCGCACATGGTTCCTGGCAATGCCAAACAAAAACGCCGCGGGAGTTCCCTTTTCCTGGTCGAACTTTCCGGAATGGCGAAGCAATGTCAAAAAGGTCTCCTGAACCACATCCGCGGCGGATTCCGGCCGGCCCGACATATGCAAGGCGAACCTGTACAGGCCCCCCTGATGGCGCCTGTAGAACTCCAAAAAAGCATCCTCGTCCCCGGAGGACAAGCGCCTCATGAGGTCAACGTCGTGCGATTCTGGTGTGTCAGTCATCAATCCGTGTTAGATGCGCGCTTTGTGTGTACAGTGGATATTCCGGTGCTCGGGGCAGTAAGTTCCACTAAATCGTACCGGGTATGCCTCAATACGCCGCACTGCAAAAACAATACTTTAGTGTATGCTTACCTCGTTTTAAACCTACTTTTTGGAGGGCACCTTGAAACGTATTCCCGGAAAATTCGCAGGCGTGCTGATGGCCATCACCTTAACTGCTGTTTCAGGATTTGCGCAGCTCGCGGATAAGAAAGCGCTGACGCTGTCCACCGCTAAGCAAATTGCGGCCGCCGCGGAAGCTGAAGCGACGAGCAATAAGTTCACGATGGTTATTTGCATTCTGGACGATGGCGGCAATTTGATGTACCTGGAACGCATGGACGATTCGCAATTGGCCAGTGTGCAGATTGCGCAAGGAAAAGCGCATACGGCGCTGGCATTCAAGCGTCCCACCAAGATGATGGAAGATGGCGTGGCCGCGGGGCGCACCGCGACGTTGTCGCTTCCCGGCGCGGTGATGATCGAAGGCGGTCTGCCACTCACTGTGGACGGTAAAGTCATTGGCTCGATTGGCGTCAGCGGGGGCACATCGGTGCAGGATGGCATCATCGCGAAGGCTGGCGTGGACGCATTTACGAAAATGCTGGCTCACTAAGCTGCGATCGAACGATTAGCGGACCAATTCACCCCGCGAAAATTTGTTAGAATAACAGTGCGTTGAAAGTATTCTGAAGGAGAGGACTTTACCCATGCAATTTAAATTCTCGCGAGCCGTTTGGTCCGTACTTTTGTTCATGCCCCTGGCAGGCGGAATCGTTTTCTTGACGGCTACTCGCGCGCAAGACTCGGACAAGTCTGGGCAGATTTTGCGCGGACAAGGCTCGTTCAATGATTGGAATCATGAGAAGCCCGGCAATCGGTATATCGTCAAGACCACGGATATGCCCCAGCCGTATGCGACGGAATCCGACGCCAATCGATCCAAGGTTGTTCCCCGCCCCGCCGATGCCTGGCCGAAGGTTCCTGAAGGATTCAAAATTGAGCAGGCGGCGACGGGTCTCGATGGGCCGCGCACGATTTTGACTGCGCCCAACGGCGATCTGTTTTTGGCGGAAAGCAATCCGGGCCGCATTCGCGTGATCCGCGGATTTTCGAGTGAAGGAAAAGTGGTTACCAACGAAGAATTCGCGTCCGGCTTGAGCTTGCCCTATGGGATCGCGTTTTATCCTCCCGGGCCCAATCCTCGGTATGTCTACATTGGGAACACGAATTCCGTCGTGCGCTTTCCTTACAAAAATGGTGACCTGAAAGCCAGCGGACCGGCGGAAACCATTGTAGCCAGTCTCCCCGGCGGCACATCAATCGGCGGGCCAAAATTCGGCTCCGGGCACTGGACGCGCAGCCTGGTCTTCACGCCCGATGGGAAGAAACTGCTTGTCGGCGTTGGCTCCAGCAGCAATGTGGGTGAGGGCGACGCGGAAATTAACCGCGCTGATGTGCTGGAATTTAATCCCGATGGAACGGGCCTGCGAATTTTTGCCAATGGGGTGCGCAATGCCGCGGGCCTGACCATCAATCCAAAAACCGGCGAGCTATGGGTCGCGGTAAATGAACGCGACGCCCTGGGCGATGACCTGGTTCCCGATTACGTCACGCACATTCAGGACGGCGGCTTCTACGGCTGGCCGTGGTACTACATTGGACCCAACCAGGATCCGCGATTTGCCGGCAAACATCCGGAACTCAAAGAAAAAGTGATTGTGCCGGATGTCTTGCTGCAGTCCCACACGGCGCCATTGAACATTACTTTTTACGAAGGTAAGCAATTCCCCGCTGAATATCGCGGCGATGCGTTTGTAACTTCGCATGGATCATGGAATCGCGCGCATCGCACCGGATACAAGGTGGTGCGAATCTCGACTCCCGATGGAAAAGCCACCGGCGAGTATGAAGATTTCGTCACCGGCTTTGTGGTGGACGATGCCAGCGTTTGGGGACGTCCCGTTGGAGTGACCGTTGCTAACGACGGATCGCTGGTGTTCACGGACGACGCCTCCAACAGTATCTGGCGGGTGACGTATACGGGCGGCAAACGCTCCGGGAATTGAGTTCCTTGGAAACTGGAGATTGCTCCGGGGAGCTGTGATTTATTTTACTTTTGGAAAAGATTTAACACAGAGGACGCGGAGAACGCAGAGAGCACAGAGAAAGCGTATTTCAAGACCACAACGTAATTTGATGCTGGATTGAAAATGCTCTATCCCTGATTTCTCTGTGTCCTCTGCGCCCTCTGTGTTCTCCGTATTAAGTTTTGGGATTGGGTTTTGATTTGCTCTTTCTTCCTTGCCTCCTTGCTTCCCGCTTCCCTGCCTCCGATTTTCCCGCTAGCTCGAAGCATTGGCCGCCCCTATAATCACTATTTCTCATCTTAATTTCTCTAATTGCGATTGGAGCCCCGTGGTTCACGTTCTCGAAGCTCGTATTCGCGCCGCACTAGCGGCGCATATTCGCCAGTACTATAGCCACGATGTTACCGTGGTCACGGAGCGGCCTCCCAAGATCGAGATGGGCGAAATTGCCACGCCCGCCTGCTTTGAACTGGCCAAGCGGTTGAAGCGCGCACCCCGACAAATCGCTCAGGAAATTGCGGTGCAGTTGCCGCCGATCGAGGGAGTCGAGCGCGTGGAAGTCGCGGGCGGCGGATATGTGAATTTCTTTTTTGCGCGCTCTGCATTTCTGGTGTCGGCGGTGAAGGATGCGGAAACCGCGCCCGTCATGGCGCCTGCCAATGCACCCAAGTGCATCGTCGAGCACACCAATATCAATCCGAATAAAGCCGCGCACATCGGGCATCTGCGCAACGCGGCGCTGGGCGATACGCTGGTGCGCGTGTTGCGCCGAGCAGGGCGGCGCGTGGAAGTGCAAAATTATATTGATAACACTGGAGTGCAGGTCGCCGATGTGGTCATCGCATTTATTCACATCGCGAAGAAAACGCCGGACGAAGTTCGCGCGCTGGCCGCGCAGCCGAAATTCGATTATCTATGTTGGGATTTGTACGCCGGCGTTTCGCGTTTTTTTGACGAAGATAAAACTCGGCTCGCGTTGCGCGGCGAGACGTTG
>Ga0206998_1206_pt1 | contig 12824 bp, 9 predicted proteins | sample Alteio_BWMinCont_FD_153309 | JGI IMG/M metagenome (GOLD analysis project Ga0206998, IMG submission 153309) | Enriched cells from forest soil in Barre Woods Harvard Forest LTER site, Petersham, Massachusetts, United States -... | ecosystem: Environmental > Terrestrial > Soil > Temperate forest >... | reverse complement strand
TGGCTTTGCCTTGCGTCAACCTACGTACGGTAGATAAATTATGTCTTAAGGCGTCACAATCAATATAAACTTTAAGCGCCCTACTCATTTTCTTCTCCAATTGGAAAACCTTAATATAAATATAAGAAGTACGGCAGGATACACGATTTTTTTATCTCCAGTCTATTTTTTTCCCTCTTGACAACGCTTTAACATCATTAGAAAATATTCTAACTCTGTAAGGGAATACAAGATAACAAGTGTTCCAAATTTAGGATATCAGAAACCTCCTAAAGCGCAGATAGAACCTTTGTTATTATAGGAGATAATCCATGTCAGCAACCCCAGAATCCCTTAAACATGGAGAAAAAAGAAACAGAACAGATTTCGAAACCCATAGTATTTCCCTTTTTGAAGCCCATAGACCTAACCCCGCCGTAAAAGCGGCCGCCGCCGCCGCGGTTGCTGCGGCTAGAAAAGCCGCGGCTTCAGATAAAGAACAAGAACTTGAATACTATGCAATCGCAATCGCTGCGGCATCTGCTGCGGTGGGAAAAGCAGCGGCGGAAAAAGCAAGCGCTGCAAGATCGGCTACTCCTCCCGTTCTAGCTATGCCTTCTTTAGCTACGCCTATGCCTCCGTTTGGTATGGCACCTTTGACTATGCCTCCTTCTATGCCTCCTTTAAATAGCGCACCGGCTTCGTCTGCAGGGTTGCCTAATGAAGCGCCTCTGCCTACGACACCAACCCCTGCTTATCCTGGTGCCCCTGCTGTGGGCTATAACGCCACAGGTCGGCCTATGTATCTTGCCTCTGCCCCCTTTGCAAACCCTCAATTGCCAGAGATGCCATCAACAGAAGCTTCTCCTGTGAAAAAAGTACGTACAGATTGGGTAGAATCCGATTTAGAAGCATTTCTATCTGCACCGGAGGGTAGCCAAAATGAACTCTTATCTTTTGAGGCAATTCAAAGTTATAAGCCCAACAATATAGACTTAGGCCCAGTAGTAGACACTTTTTATGATGTTTCAAACCCGACAACTGCAACTGCCACATCAAATAGACCTGCTCTAACGGATTCAGATCGAGAAACCCTTTCTTTATTCCGTGCAATGGAGCTCAGATCAAAGAATATTGCGAATGACGTCTCTAATAAATTGCGTGAATCGGCTATACGTTTAACTAAGGTTCTTTCCGCTTCCGGTCAATTAATGGGTTGGAAACTTGTCGAAACTTTCTTAAACACAGCAGCTGCGACAGCAGATTCTGCGGCAACAACAGGTTCTGCGGCAACAGCAAATTCTGCTGCGACAGCAGCATCAACGGCGGCTGCGGCAGGGAGTATGGCTACTATCGACCCTACTAGTAGTGAAATAGACCAACTTACCAAACAGAGTCATCAAATTTTACGACATGCGATGACTCGTGCTGAATGGGTATTAGATATTGAAAAAAGAGCTTCTAGTACTCATAAAAAAACGATAGATCGTATCATTGATGTCTTATTAAAAGATGTCAAATGGATGACGGAATCAGCAAGTTTCCTTAAAAAGGCAGAGCAACAAGTATCTATATTAATAAACCAAAATCCTGCTGCATTCGCTCAATATCGTGAAACACAATCGAAAGTACCATGGCCACATACTGATCATTTAAGACGTGTCGTAGAACGAGCAGGCTTTGTTTTTAGACCCATGATGGTTAAACGCGATAGATGTGTGTGCGATACCTGTGGTGTTGAAGTATCTGGTTGGAGACCATGGCATAATCCTTGGTTGTTCCATGACTGGTCCAAAAATCATCCATTTAGACCAGCAGGATTGCTGACAAGATCTTCTTCAGGTCTTACTGAAACAATGCTACCCACAGGAGCAGACGCTTTAGCCGCTGCAGCAACAGCACCCCCTCACCAGTAGCCACTGCTTTAGGCCGGCCCCCTACTGTCGTTTCGAACAGGATCCTATCCCCCCGTCTTAATGCTAAACTTAACAATAGAACTATTAAAAGTTTAGTTATAATAAGGAGACTTAGTTATGAATAAATTACGTATATTAGATGATCAAAATTTAGAAAGTGTTGTTGGTGGATATAGAAGACATCATGGGTATTATCATCATGGATATCACCATCATCATGGATATCACCATCATCGTCACCATTACCACCACCATCATCGATACTATTGGTAATCTAAGGTTGTACTATTATAGATAATTGCTGGTGCGAAATTTGAATTCGCATCAGCGATTAATTAAGGAGTAAAATATTCTTTTTTATTTTGTTTAATCCAAAGTACTTCTATGCTTTTCGGTGGAATGGCATGATACGGAAACTCCGAAAAATTAGCGGTCAGTATTACCTGATCACCAAAAACAATTTGTTGGACCTGTCGGTTATCTGTAGCCCACGTAAAACTTCTTAATTCTTCTGTTGCAATTATTTTATGAAGCGGCGAAAAAAATTGATATAATTTTTGAAGATGAGGACCTTGTTTTTCTATCTCCTCTAAATCTAAAGACCAAATAGAAGGCACACCATAAAAAAGTTCTAATAATTCTCTTACTTTAACCGCATTAGCAATTTTTAGATGAGAGATTTCCCATCTATCTGTGGTGATAATGCTTTCATGAAATACGGTTTGAAACAGAGGTAAACGATATTGAGGATCGTATTTGGCTTTCATATAGTCTTCTGAGGCTTTTACAGACTTAAAGAAAAACCCCGGTTTTTCTTGAGGCCACCATTTCCCATATTCCTTTGATTTTGTAAAATTCCAATGAATTGCATTAAAAACAGAAAAATTGCCATGTGCAAAGACAATGATGGGTACCGACCATGCCGCTGCCGTTTCCGATCCCAAAACCATGTGCTTCTGATTGGCAATGTATTTCATTCTTTCTATTCGATTTTCTCTGTCTTTTTCTTTTGTCATCGGGTGTGTGGGGGAATAGTCATCGAATAATTCCCCCGTCGCATCACAATCCAAAAAATAACTATTAATGCCTGTTTTTATGAAATTATCAACTCGATTATAAATCGTTTTATTTTGGGGTTGTTCTAATGCTAAAGCTTCAGAACTCATATGGCACCCTTTCCCTCCAAAACCCATATTCTTCTTACCATCTTCATCAACAATACAGCCAGAGGGGTAAAGCCCCTCAAAAATACCATTAATACTCTCTGATTTCTTAGGGTCTTCCATCGTATGAAAAGAATCATACGGTCCGATTAAATACCCTAAATTAACTGCCTTTTCGATAATTTGAGAGGTTACAAGATGAGTATGGGTGCGGGGATCTTGATCATAGCCTAACCATAGGTTTTTTAAACCCAATCCCTGCAATTTATCTAATGCAGCAAGGCTACGGCCACTGCCCCAAAGATACACATGCATCGCACCATACAGTTTTTCAATTTGTTTATTTGCTCTCGCTTTTTCGTTTAATGTTTTTAATGCATTTCTTTCTTTTAGAAATTTCTTATATTCCAGCGCTGGCGCAATCGGCGTTTTCTCACTCAATATAATACTTATCTCAAAAGTCGCAATGTGCTTATTTGTTCTTTTAAAGTGATGATGAAGTTCCGTATAAAGTTGTTTTTCTTTTAAAAAATATAGTTGATTATTAAGATCCTGATGAAGGATATACGTTGCTGTATTGGATTGACCATAATAACCCCAAAAAGGCATGGAAAGTTCACCTTGGGTGTTGCGAGAAGTGCCAACAAGCTGCTTTTCCCAGAAGGGATCGGTTTGTGGGATAAACAACCCCTCCCCTTCAGGATAAATCAGCGCCTGCATCTCTTTATTTTGACCTGTTCTCGGAAATATTATGTCTTGCTCTTTGTTGGTTTCAAACCGCATTATAAGATGATTATTTTGAATATAACTGGTTACTTTAAGATCATGCAAAGGATAATACCAACTCACTCTGTCATCTGAGAAGTTAAGATTTTCAATCTTCCCTAATACCATCGGCGAATCGGCTAATTGAATCAATTCATTATTATCCTTTCCCCCATTTATAACCAAAGTGTTGGGATCGATCTCCCCTACCCACGTTTTGGTCTTAAATGAAATGCGATCCCCCGTTTTATCTGCTGAAAAAGAGGCCATTGCAACAATGGGAAAATGAATTAAGAAAAAAATTATTAAAATTTTCTTTATCATAAGTTACTCCAAATAATATTTTTTTTGATGATATGATCTTCTCATAAAACAACGATTGATGCTATAATAATTCGATTGTATGATTCAGGAACAGAAGTTAGGTATATGTATGAAAATCGATTACAATTTCGAAGTGGATTTTAATCAAACTATGGGTTAGTATGAAGATGCTGAATGGTTACTAAATTTTTTGATATTCAAGTTTAAATTGCTTTCCAGAAAAAGCCAATCCAATTTTTAATATATTTCTTACGCCCTGTTGCTCAAGTTCACTGATATAATGTCCTTTGGTAATCTGCTCCAAAGCCTCTAAAGCGCCTTCTGTAAGACGTGATTCTAGCCTTAATTCTTTTTCAGATTTCTGTATCTTAATACTCTTTAATTCTAAAATAATACCCAAAAGATTAGGTTCCTTTGGAATAATTAAAATATCATAGCGCCCTAATCCACTTTCTTTATTCGATTTAATTAAATATTTGGTTTTATCAAGACTTGCAATCAATCCCAATAAAAGCCCATGATAAAAAGCTTCCGGTTCATGTATAAAATCATATATTCCTACAATTTGCAACATAATTTTCTGCAATGCTGCTTCAAATGCAATCATGTTTCCATTTAGAAAATCTGTCAAAAACTGGTTATACCACTCGATTCCAAATCCATTGGACAACCATTGTTCAATAATATTTCTATAGAGACTTCTCACTTCTTGGTTAGGAATTTTTAACTGGCATTTGGAACCTTGTTCAGTATAATGCCGAGTACTCACTTTAAGATAACCCGTCATCACCAGTAAGCTCCAAATAGCAGATTCGTTGGTTTTTAAATCTCCAAACACAATATTTTCATCAATAATTCTTTCGATACTATCGCCATTAAGCAAAAATTCAAGCTGTTCTTTAAACCCTTGACTTGCGTTGCTCAATAATTTTTTTACTAATATATTATCGCTGGTATTAACCCAATAAAGCTCTATTGCTCCTTGTCTCTTAATACAATTTACAATTGACCAAGGGTTATAAACAATAATCTCGCCTGATTGATAGCCATTATACCAATGTTTTATTTCAGGGAGAGTGTGTTCAAGATTCGCTTTTTTCAATAAATCTTCCGTTTCTGGTTCTGTAAAACCAAAAAATTGTCCGTATTCAGATCTTAATAGCGAATAGACTTCTAAATTATTTAAACCTGAAAATAAACTTTCTTTTGAAACCCGTAAAATACCAGTCAAAACGCCTCTGAATAAATACGGGTTTCCTTTAAGCGCCGCACTCAATACATTTCTTGTAAACGCAATTATTTCTTCATAATACCCCCCATTGAAACCTGCTTGGATAGGGGTATCGTATTCATCTATTAGAAGTAAAGGATTTACCCCGTAATGTTGGCATACACAGGTAGTTAATGTTTTAAGCGCGTTTTCTACTTGAGCTCGTGTGGCTTGTCTTGACAAAAGCAGCCTACAAAGCTCTTTTTCTCGAGCTTGTAGCTTGTTACTTTCCATCACTTCTAAATGTTGAGAATAAACTTCAATCAATAATTCATAAAATTTGTCATAAGCTTGCTGAAAAGTGTCTTCTTTAATATCCTTAAAGGAAATTGAAATAACAGGGTACTGTCCCTGATGTTTCATGTACTCTGGAAAAGTCGTAATTTTTAAATGATTAAATAATCCCCTCGTTTCTAAACCTGCAACGGTATTTGCAAAAAAATGTTGCAACATCGACATATTCAAGGTTTTACCAAAACGTCTAGGACGCGTGAAGACAACAATCTTAGCTGTATCATCCATTAGTTCTTTGACTAACAAGCTTTTGTCGACATACTCAAACTTTGAGTCGATAATTTCCCGAAAATTTTCAAAGCCAACAGGTAGTCTTATCACTTGAAATCCTCTTCAGTTAGTATCTCTAAATATATATCAATAAACCGCTTGTTGAAATAGCATAAAGCGAGTAGAATTTATTCTATCCATTTTGCAGCTTATTTTATGCCTTATCGTTCTATTTATTCTTTTCTTTGGTCGGTGATACGTCCTTACAAATGGCATTATCTTGTGATGCTATTAGCACCCATTTTAAGTGCTTTTTACGACTTTGCGAATAATTATGCCATTAAGCTGGTTGTCGATGCTTTTTCTGAAAATCAAACCGTTACTTATCAGCTACTCTTATGGCCCATTACCCTTTTTATCAGCGCGCAAGTTTTATTGGATGTCTTTTGGCGGGTTGCCGATATTGCCGAATGGCGCTCCGAACCTTATGTGCGGCAATCCATCCTATTAAAAGTCTATGATTATGTGCAATACCATGCTTATCCTTTCTTCCAAAATACCCAAGCAGGTTCTATCACCAGTAAAATTAAAGGGATTTTGGATGGATACGATAATTTTTGGGCCAGCATGCACCATGAATTTACACCAAAGTTAGCCAACACCGTTGTTTTAACTGCCATGTTGGCTGTCGTAAATGTTCAGGTTTGTCTCTTCGTGTCCATTTGGGGCGTTTGCTTCTTCGTGATTATGTATCGGTTCTCAAAAGTACTCGATACGCTTTCTTTCATTAATGCCAATCATCGACATACACTTTTTGGTTTAATTGCCGACAACATTGCTAATATGTTAACCATTTTTTCCTTTGCCACTCGAAAAATAGAGCGCAATCGACTTAATCAAATGATTGAAAAGGATTTTATTCCTTCCAATATTCGCGTTTACAAATTTAGTTTTTTGTCTAATCTCATCGCAGCGGTATTGTACTGGATTATGCTAATTTCACTGTTCTTATTTATGATTCATTTAAGGCAACAAGGACAAGCGTCTACCGGCGATTTGGTTTTTGTTATGGGAATTTCAATCAAAATGAGTTGGGACCTTTGGCAAATGATCCAAAAAATGCAAGAATTTATGAAGAATATTGGCGATTTTAAGAGTTCTTTTGAACTTTTAAAAATCCCGCATGAATTTGAGAAGACCTGCACACAGGAAATAAATGTTATTCGTCCCAGTATTACCTTTGAACATGTCTCTTTTTCTTATGATTCGACTAAACCTGTTTTTGTCGATCTCTCCCTTAACATTAAACCCGGTGAAAAGGTGGGACTCGTCGGAACCAGTGGGGCTGGAAAATCTACTTTAGTGTCTTTATTGTTAAGATACTTCAAAATTAACAATGGTCGTATTTTAATAGATAACCAAAATATTTCAGACTATTCTGCCGACAGCATTCGGCAACATGTCGCCGTTATTCCGCAAGACATCATGCTTTTCCATAGAAATATTTTGGATAATATTCGTTATGGCAATCTAGCGGCTTCTGATGAAGAAGTGATCCACGCCGCCCACATGGCCAAAATTCATGATTTTATTACCAGTTTGCCAGAACAATATCAAACCCTTGTTTGTGAACGGGGGGTAAAATTAAGTGGCGGCCAGCGCCAGCGAATCGCGATTGCAAGAGCAATTTTAAAAAATGCCCCCATTTTAATATTGGATGAAGCGACTTCAAGTCTCGATACCGAAACGGAACGTCTTATTCAAGACAGTCTTAATACTTTGCTGGATAATTCCAATATTACGGTACTTGCTATTGCACACCGTCTTTCAACCTTAAAGCACATGGATAGAATTATTGTTTTAGAACAAGGCAAAATAATCGAAGAAGGTACCCACAATGTACTAATAAACAACGATAGTTTATATAAAAAATTATGGGAAATGCAAAAAATATAAAATCTATTTTTATTTCTGCTAAACTTCAAAATGTAGTCTTAAACCTAACATTATGCGGAGATACACATGAACATATTAAATTTTTTACCAGATGAACAATTGAGCGGTATAGTCGGGGGAAAATCGACTAAGAAACGTAGAAGTACTAAGAAACATACTACACGAAAACATGCCAAACATACGACAAGGAAAATAGTCAAATCAATAAAAAGAACAACCAGAAGAAGCGGAAGAAGAAGTCATTAAGTAGTAAGCTTCGCAGTCGACCCTCCTTTTTCAAAGGAGGGTATTCCACTACACACTGTTTTCTAGCTCCTTGCGATCTTCTTTTTTTCACACGGATTCAAATTTAACAAATAACCTATATCAAATCTCAATATTCCTGCTACACTTCTAATAAGAAGTCTTAAAAATTAATCATTACGAGGAGATATTTATGAACACATTATATTTTTTACCAGATGAACAATTGTGCAGTATCGTCGGTGGTAAGGACAGTAAGAAACGTACAAAGAAGGTTACAAAGAAACATTCTACTAAGAAACATTTTACAGGTAGAGTCGTTAAATCGGGACCAAAACCACCAACAAAGAAGGTTAGTGATAGAAGAACGGTAAGGGTAACCAGGAGAAGAAGCAGATAATAAGGAATTTTATCTCATTCTTGCTAAAGAAATGCTGTCTAATCCGAAAGGTAAGATAGCATTCTTTAGTGATTATGTTATAAAGAAAAAAGATCGCAAGGAGCTAGAGAACATTGTGTAGTGGAAAACCCTCCTTTGAAAAAGGAGGGTCGACTGCGAAGCAGGCGGGGTGGATTTTAATAAGCATAAATACAATTACGTGGACATTCAGCTGAATTTTTGAGGTTACATTTCCCCCAACCCCCTCCTAAAGATTTTATTAATCCCACGGCAGAAACCATTTCGCGTCCTACTATATTGATAGCAGTTTGCTGGGCAGTGTAAAGCGTATTTTGAGCTGTAATGACATCCATATAGGCAGCAATACCTGATTTGTATCGATTAACCAAAATTTTTAAAGCCAATTCAGCATTTTTTACAGCGGCATTCTGTACTAATACTTCCGCCTTAAGTTGGTGTAGCGCCACTAAATTATCTTCAACATCCTGAAAAGCCGCAAGCACGGTTTGTCGATACGTTGCAACCATCTGATCATATTGTGCGTATGCAACTTTAACGTTGGCTTTGCGTAACCCGCCATCGAATAATGTTTCTGCCAATTGAGCGCCTAACGACCAAAATTGAGCAGGTTTAGTAAATAATTTATTCAAATGAGTACTATCATAGCCGCCCGTTGCAGATAAGTTTAAACTAGGAAAATAAGCTGCAATCGCTACCCCAATCCGCGCATTAGCGGCTGCCACTTGGCGTTCTGCTGAGGCAACATCTGGGCGACGTTCAAGCAACATTGAGGGAACTTGAAGGGGAATTATGGGAGGCTTCATAGCAAGAGACACACGTGAAAGTGCAAAACAAGCCGGCGGTTCACCTACTAAAACGGCAATTGCATGCTCATATTGAGCAAGGGGAATCTGATTATCCAGAACTTCGGCTTCGGCGGTTTGTAGTTGTGTTTCGGCCTGTATGACGTCTAAACGTGCAGCGACGCCTGCCTTATAACGATTTTTAGTTAACTGTAAAAATTTTTTATAGGCAATCACCGTATCCTCTAATAGTTTTTGCGTAGTATAAGCCGCGCGCCATTCAAAATACGTTTGTGCAAGCGACCCTTGCATAGAAAGACGCATCAAGGCCAGTTGAGCAGCACTGGCTTGTGCATTGGCCCTACTGGATTCAACGGCACGACGAACACTCCCCCATAAATCCGGTTCCCAAGCCGCATTTAAGGAAACTAAATATTCTGTAAATGGATTTGATTGTGAACCAGAGGGAATAACCCCTACTGAGGTTGAAGAAATATTTCTACTCGAGGAGGTTTTCTGACGAGTTACTGATCCCGACCCCATCAATGTTGGAAAATAAGCAGCGCGCGCTTGATCCACTAAAGCAAGTGCTTGTCTATATTGAGCAATGGCGACTTTAATGTTTTGATTGGAAATATTGACTCTTTCTTCTAATGCATTTAATTGTGCATCGTTAAAGACTTTCCACCATGCACCTCGATCTTGCTCATCACAGGGTGATGCCATTTTCCATCCAGGAGGCGCTTCTTTATATTTTTCTGGGATATCGATACAAGGTTTTTCATAATTAGGGCCTACGCTACAAGAAGAAAGTAACAAAGTTGTAAATAAAAAAATGAATATTCGAATACTCATCAGACCCCCACTATTGACGGTTGTTGAGACACTCTTAATGCTGCAATATGTTTTCGAGACCATTGACTGAATTGTTCTAAAGAAAGATAAATAACCGGTGTTGTAAAGAGCGTCAGCATTTGGCTCACCAGCAATCCCCCTACAATGGCAATACCCAATGGACGTCTAAGCTCTGCGCCCACGCCAGTCCCCAAGGCTAACGGCAGCGCACTTAACATTGCTGCCATCGTCGTCATCATAATAGGCCTAAAACGCAGTATAGCTGCTTGATAAATGGCATCGCGGGGGGATTTATTTTCTGTTCTTTCAATCTGGAGCGCAAAGTCGATCATCATAATGGCATTTTTTTTGACTATACCAATCAAAAGAATAATCCCAATCAAGGCAATAACCGTTAAATCCGTTCGAGTTAATAATAAAGCCAGTAACGCCCCTACCCCCGCAGAAGGCAAGGTTGAAAGAATGGTGATAGGATGCACCATACTTTCATAAAGTATGCCAAGCACAATATAGACAGCCAACAACGCAGCCACGATTAAATAGGGTTGATTGGCCTTTGATGCTTGAAAAGCCTGCACTGTCCCTTGGAATTTGCCTTGTATCGTGTTAGGCATATGGATCTCATCAACCGCCTGCGTCACCCTATCAACCACATCTCCCAATGAAATGCCTGGCAGCAGATTAAATGATAACGTTGCAGAGGGAAACTGACCCTGATGATTCACCGCTAATAAAGTAGAATTTGTTGAAAAACGCACAAAGGTTGATAAGGGAATCAGTTGACCACCGACAGAAGGCACATAAATATCATTCAGGGTTTGAGGTCGTTGCCAGAAACGGGGTGCCACTTCCATGACAATATGATATTGGTTCAGAGGCGTAAACAGGGTCGATACTTGACGTTGACCAAAAGCATCATACAAAGTTTCATCAATGACTGCTGGCGTAATACCGAAACGAGCGGCTGTATCATGATCAATATCAACGTATACCTCCAAACCCTTGTCTCGTTGATCACTGTTGACATCGATAATCCCAGGCAATTTTGAAAGTCTTTCCATTACTTTAGGTGCCCAATGGTTTAGATCCTCTAATTTATCCCCTGATAGCGTATATTGAAATTGAGCATTCCCTAAGCGTCCACCAATCACCAAATCTTGTGCTGCCTGCATATAGAGTGTCGCACCTGGAATGTGTGCCAGTTTTACCCGTAATCGATTAATCACCGCGTCGGCAGAAATTTTACGTTGCGAAAGAGGCTTAAGGGTAATAAATATATTGTTACTGCTACCGACAAAACCCACGACATGCTCGACCCCTTCATCCTGTTTAATGATTCGTATGAAATCATTGAATTTTTGTTGTATGGCTTGAAAGGACATGTCTTGTTCTGCTTGAATCGAAGACATAATTCTTCCCGTGTCCTGTTGTGGAAAAAATCCCTTAGGAACAACGATAGCCAGCAACAGCGTGAGGGCTATGGTTGCAAAGGTGATGAATAACATCAGTGTCGGGTGCTGTAGAACCCAACCCAAACTACGCGCGTAATGATCCCGAATAGCATGTTTTTGTGAATTTTTCTCATGTCTTAACAATCGTGCGCACATCATAGGCGTTACTGTTAAAGAGACTACCAGTGACATCAAAATAGCCAATGATAAAGTCATTGCAAATTCTCGAAATAATCGACCCACAATACCCCCCCATAAACAAAATGGGCGTAAAAACGGCAATCAAAGAAAGACTCATCGACAGCACCGTAAAGCTGACTTCTTTTGTGCCTTGAAGGGCAGCGACCATGGGCTCCATGCCTTCTTCAATGTGCCGCGAAATATTTTCGAGAACGACAACGGCATCGTCCACCACAAATCCGGTTGCAATCGTCAATGCCATTAACGACAGATTATCTAAACTGTAACCACACAAATACATGATGCCAAAGGTACCTAATAAAGAGAGCGGCACAGCCACACTGGTTACCAAGGCTGCCCGCTTATTCTTAAGAAACACATAAGCGACGGCAATCACTAAACCCATTGACAAAATCAGCGTTAATTCTACATCTAATAGGGATGCACGCAAAGTAACGGTACGATCCATCACAATGGTCATATCGATTGCTTTGGGAATCGATGCCTTGAGTTCGGGTAGAATTTTTTGTATACGGTTTACTGTATTAATCACATTTGCACCCGGTTGCTTAAAAAGCACCAATACAACAGACGGTTTACCATCTGACAAACCCGCATTACGAAGATCTTCAACTGATTCTACCACTTCTCCCACATCCGACAGTCTCACTGGCGCACCTTTATTAAAATGAATGATCAACGGTTTGTAATGTTCAGCATGAAATATCTGATCATCAGTTGTAATTTCTGAGACAATCGAATTTTGGGTAAGCTGGCCCTTGGGTCGATTCACATTATTATTTGATCTGTCTCGCGATATTGATGGGGCAGCACGAGATGTACAAGCCGCCATCAATGCCTCTCTTTCACAGCTCCCTCCGGATCTGCCAGGTCTTCCTACCTATCGTAAAGTGAATCCTTCTGATGCACCTATTATGATCATGGCATTGACTTCGGAGGTTGCAACGATTGGACAAATGTATGATGCGGCCTCTACAATACTGCAACAAAAAAT
>Ga0206998_1205_pt1 | contig 12859 bp, 10 predicted proteins | sample Alteio_BWMinCont_FD_153309 | JGI IMG/M metagenome (GOLD analysis project Ga0206998, IMG submission 153309) | Enriched cells from forest soil in Barre Woods Harvard Forest LTER site, Petersham, Massachusetts, United States -... | ecosystem: Environmental > Terrestrial > Soil > Temperate forest >... | reverse complement strand
CCGTCTCCGAGGATCTGGAAACAAGCAGGGCGCGTCAGTCGCTGTAGATTGCTCACAATTTGACCGCGTCGCGTTGAACGGTTCACAGGTGACACTGTGAGCCTTTTCGTTTGTGCGCATGGTGCGGGGTGGAACGCGGGAACGAAGAACGTTTACGCTAATGTCAGGTTTCCCCGTTTCCAACCGTCTATATAGAAATCGACATGATACAGTGTCCTACAATCAAGCAAACAGCATAAATAAAACAAAATAAAGGTGATATAACAGAAAGACGGAAAATAAAGAATTGTCTCCAGCAGAAAAGAAGTTGCGTGTACTCATCGTGCGACTCGGTGCGATGGGAGATATTCTCCATGCGTTGCCCGCAGTTACAGCCTTGCGCCAGGCGCATCCCGAGTGGTTCATCGGCTGGGCCGTCGAGCCGCAGTGGCGCGACCTTCTCTACACTGAGACATGCGACCGGCGCAGCCCGCAGATGCCCATCATCGACGCCATTCACAGTGTCCCCGCGAAGCAGTGGGCACGTTCGCCGCTCAGCCCGGCGACCCTTCGCGACATCCGGCGTGTGCGGCTCGAGCTGCGCGAGACCCGCTACGATGTTTGCGTCGATCTGCAGGGCGCGGTGCGTTCCGCCGTGATCGCCCGCTGGGCGCGCGCCTCACGCATCATCGGCGAAGACAAGCCTCGCGAGCCCGCGGCGCGCTGGCTCTTCAGCGAGCGAGTGAGGACGCAGGGAGTTCACGTCATCGAACAGGCTATTGAAGTATCCAACGCAGTCGCCGGAGAGTCACTGCCCGTCATGCTCCCTTCACTTCCCGTTTCTGCACACGCCGACAACCAAGCTGCCCGAATCGCGCAACCGTTTGTCCTCGTCAGTCCCGGAGCCGGATGGGGCGCCAAGCGCTGGCCCGTCGAACGCTATGCAGAGGTGGCCCGTCAGCTTCACAATGTGGGATACACCGTCGTCGTCAACAGCGGCCCCGGAGAAGAATCGATTGCCGACGAGCTGACCGCCCAGAGCACTGGTGCTGCGACAACACTGAACGCGACGCTTACAGACCTGATCGCCATCACCCGCCGAGCCTCGCTCGTCATCGCCGGAGACACCGGACCTCTACACCTGGCCTCTGCACTGGGCAAGCCGGTCGTCGGCATCTTCGGCCCCACCGATCCCGCGCGCAACGGACCGTTTGGCGGCAATTTCCGCGTCCTGCGCCATCCGGAAAGCCGCCGCGACCACGCGCGCCACGAAGCGCCCGAAGCCGGCCTGCTGACTATCACGCCCGAGGCCGTCCTCGACGCCGCGATGCAGCTGCTGGAGGGCCGAAAGTAGATGGCCCTGATATGGAGCAGAATCGCACGGCGCATCCGCGTGCCCCTGGGCTTCGTCTTCGCGGCGCTCTACCTCTGGCTGGCGCGACCGACGCCTACCTTTATGGCCTTGAGTCTCATTCTTGTAATTCCCGGCATCTGGCTGCGCGCCTACGCCTCCGGATACGTCAAAAAGAATACCGAGCTCACCATGACCGGACCCTACGCCTTCACCCGCAACCCCCTCTATCTCGGTTCGATGCTCATCGCCTTCGGCTTTGCGCTGGCCTCGCGCAGCATCTGGATCGTGCTTGCTCTGGCCGTGCTCTTCGCAGTCATTTACGTGCCCGTCATCCGCTCGGAAGAGGCCTTTCTGCGATCGAAATTCAACGAATTCGACGACTATGCTGCCCGTGTTCCACGATTGCTCCCGAGACTCAGTCCGGCGAGCAGTTCCGAAAGCGAACGCGGAGCATTTTCGTCTGGCCTGTATCGAAAACACCGCGAGTACAATGCACTGATAGGTGCGGTGGCTATCTATGCCGCGCTTGCGCTGCGAATTTATTTCTGGGGTTGAGCGCGGCAGCTTCGCGCACTGTGAGTATTGGATTTGATTTGGCGTCAACGCTTGCTCTTCATTTCTAGCTGCTTGTTGTTTGCGGCGACCCTGGGCGCGCAGGTGCCTCCGTCCATCGCTCCGCTGCGCGCGCCCCGCGCGGGTTTCACCTTCCCGGCAAAACAAGCCCTGAACTATGCCGTCGACTGGCGTGTCTTTCCCGCCGGAATCGTCGCCTTTCACCTCGAAGCCGACGGGGACATGCAGCGCATCACCGTCACCGCAGACACAGTCGGCGCCGTCAATCTGCTCTTCCGCGTCAGCGACCGGTTTCAGTCGTCCTTCAATCACACCACCGGCTGCTCCGAATCCTTCTCCAAGCAGATCATCGAAGGCCGCCGCCAGGTAAACGGCGATCTGAAATTGAACTACCCCGAGCACAAGGCAATCTACACCGAGAAAAATCTTGTCTCCGGAATCAGCAGGCACCAGGAGTCTGCCATCCCCTCCTGCGTCACCGATTCGCTTTCCGCGATTTTTTACGCCGCATCGCAGCCCATGATCGTCGGCCAGAGCTTCCAGATGCCGCTCGGCGACGCCATGAAGACCATCCCTGTAACCATGAAGGTGGAAGGGCATGAGGAGGTGCAAACACCCGCCGGAAAATTTCAGACCCTGCGCGTGGAGCCCACCGCCGATGCCGGCGTCGTCAAGAACCGCGGCAACATCTGGATCTGGTACACCGACGACGAGAAGCACATGCCGGTGCAGATGCGCGCCCGCTTCTTCTGGGGCACCATCACCTTCCGTCTCACTTCTGTGGAATCAAAGTAGGTTACTGGATTCGATACCGCTCGCGCATCAGCCGCTGCAAGCGCGGCTTGTAGATCAGGTCGTAGGCCAGCTCCTTGTCCGGAAACATGGCGAGCGCCCCGCGACGGCTGTCGGCAACCATCTCGGCCGCTTCGTCAATCGTAAGCGTCGTGTCCTGCCCGATGACCGACATCACCATGTCCATCATCATCTGCAGGCGCCGCAGCTTTCGCTGCTCCTCTTTCAGCTCTTCGGGACTCTGTTTGGTTTCAGATACGGGGTCAAAGGATGGATGGGGCAGATCAGCGGAGCTTGCCGGTTCGTGTGAGCCCATGTACTCAATTTCCTCCCATGCGAGGCATCGTATAACGACTAGACGCGGGTGCGCGGAAAAAGATGCCCCGCCCTGTGCAAAGCTGGTATCAATCCAGTGACAACACCTCACCTTAATGCGCGATTGCCGCCCACGGCTCTGCATATACATGCTCGCCATCAAGATAGAAGCTGGTCAACCCCAGCATGTCCGTGCGATACGTGGCCACGTGCGCTCCCTGCAGCTCTTCCAGCACCTCATGCCGTGGATGCCCATAGAAATTGCGCCTCCCCACCGAAATCACTGAATACGAGGGCGCAACAGCCGCCAGAAAAGCCGGAGTGGTCGACGTCCTGCTGCCATGGTGCCCTACCTTCAGCAGATCCGACTTGAGCCCGCCTTCCGCGATCATGCGCGCCTCGCTCGGCGCCTCCGCATCTCCCTCAAGTAACGCCGAGGTCCCGCCGTAGCTCAGCCGTATCACAAGCGAGTCATTATTGGCCGGGGCACTGCCCGGCCGATAATCACGATCCGGAGCCAGCACCCACACCGCCACATTTCCAAACACGAATGCATCACCGGCAGTGTGCGTCACGATCCGCGAGCCAAGTTGCGCAGCCTCATCGAGCACCGCGTCATACTGCGGAACATCCGGATTCCTCCCCACCCAAAGCTCGCGCGGACGAAAGTTCTCGAGGACTGCCCGCATGCCGCCAATATGGTCCGCGTGAGCATGCGTGATGGCTACGGCATCCAGCCGGCGAATCCCCCGCGACCACAGCACCGGCGAGACGACATCCTCGCCCACGTCGAAATTCGACTCCGGCGAGGCTCCCACCAGTCCTCCGGCATCGACGAGCAGCGTCTTGCCATCGGGCGTCACCACCAGCAGGGAGTCGCCCTGCCCGACATCAATCGCCGTCACCTCGAGCTGCCCGGCGTGGCGCGAAATCCGATGCGGCAGCACCACCACCGCTGCGCTCAACGCGAGCGCGACGGCCCCCAGGACCAGCCCAAAGCGGCGCATCCGCAGCGCGCAGACTGCGCCGATTGCAAGCAGAATCCACATTGCGACCGTCCCCGCGCCCGGTGGGGGTATGCGCAGGTCTCCCGCGCGCATGCCGGCAAATGTAGTCACGATCCAGATGACCGTATGCAAAACAACCGCGGTGCATGCCGCAGGCACAAACGCAATCGCAGGGAAAATTAGGACCGCCGCGACTGTGACGAGCGCGAACGGTAGCAGCGCCCCTAGGAACGGCACAATCAGCAAATTCACCGGGAGCGCCAACAGCGTGACCCGGTGAAAATACGCCGCCATCGGCAGCATCATCAACAACTCTATGGAGAACGAAACCACTAGCAACTCCTGAGCTCGAAGCCCCAGCCGAATCGCAATCGGCAAAAACGTCCACGCCGCAAAACGTCCGGTCAACGGACGCAGATACTGCGCCACCATCCGGAGGCTCACGCGAAACTGCGCAACTTGCGGCGGCAACGAAGGATCAATTCTCAGCACCCGCAGATTGCGCATCGCCCTCAGATATGGTCCGAACGTCTTCTCCGCGACCGGCACCGCGATGCCGGCAACCGCCAGCACCGACAGAAGCGTCATCTGGAATCCGGAATCGAACAACGACGAAGGATCCGCCGCCAGCATCACCAATGCAGCAACCCCAATCACGTTGAGCGCCACTCGCTCGCGCCACAGCAGGCGTCCGATCAGATAGAGAGTCACCATCCAGAATGCCCGCTCCACAGGGTTCCCGAAGCCCGTAAACACCGCATATCCCAGCGAGCAGCCAATAGTAATGAGCGACGCCCATACCCGCGAAAGTCCAAGCCGCCGCGTCACCCACAAGATCAACCCCGAAAAAATCGCCAGGTGCAGTCCCGAGACCACCAGAAGGTGAAACGACCCTGTGCGCTCAAAGCCCACGCGCACGCCGCGCTGCAGGTAGCTGCGGTCGCCAGTCAGCATCGCCGTCAGCATCGCCGCATCGTTGTGATCCAAGCGTAGAAATGCAGGCAGCCGATGCCCAGCCTCCCGCTCTGCGAAGTCGATCAGACTCGAACCCGCCGCCACCTGAAGCGAATGCACCCGGCAGGCGAAGGTCTGCGTTTTCGCAGTCGCGACCGCCGCCATCTTCTCCGCCTTCGCGCTCCCTAGCGCCCCGATCCCCTGCCGCAGCAGATACGCCCCCGCATCCCACACGCCCGGATCGAGAAACCTCTCTTCACGGTGCATGGTGAGCGCAGCTCGCAACGCGTCTCCGCAGCGGATCTGCGGGAAAGCCTCTTCGGCTGGCGCATAAACCGTGACACGCACAGTTGAATCCGCCGGAGAATCCAGCCGCAGATCCATCTGCTGGCTCCGCTCTTCGCGGGTCTTTGTCGAGAACGGAGTGGTGGACATTACCGTCCGCACCGGCCCGGCTCGCACAACCTCACCTTCCACGGTGCGAGGACTGTTGTCCGCCAGCAGAGCCAGCTGGTTCTGTTGATTAGCCGCGGGAGCAATCTCCGCGCACAGTGTGCCTAGCAACACAAACAGCAGTCCGGTCGCGGGCCATGCCAGGCGAGGCGCAATTCTCAGAGCGATCGCTGTCACCGCCAACAACATCAGCAGCACAACCAGGAGAATTCCCGGCGTCCTCCAGAAGTAGTGGGCGCAGAGAATCCCGGCCGCGAATCCGCACGCTCCGAAGAGCGCTGGGGCAGCCAGAAAGCGAAAAGAGTTTGCTCGCCGCGTTGCAGGCGCATCAGGTCCGGCTGCGTAAGCCGGTGATCTATCCGGAATGGTCGCCGTCGCCATCGCATTCCATCACCGCCCGGCGCGGAAAACGCTCTACAGTGACAGCATCGCGACGCTCTCCAGGTGGAAAGTCTGCGGAAACAGGTCCACCATATGCAGTTTGGTGAGTTGGTAGCCCGAGTCTAGCAGCGATTTCAGATCGCGCGACAAAGTTGCCGGATCGCACGAAACGTAAGTAATGTGCGCGGGACGAATCTCCGCCAACAGCGCCGTGATCTCCTTACCCAGCCCCGCCCGCGGAGGATCCACCACCACAAAATCCGGCTTGCGCTGCCCGTCCGACCGCGCCCTCCGCAAAAACTCAAGCGTGCTCGCCGCCGCCACGCGATGCGCGCCGCCACCGAGGTTCTCACGCAGATCCCTCACCGAACTCGCTGCCGCTTCCACAGCGACAACTCTCTTGAATCGCGCCGCCAGCGCCCGAGCAAACAGGCCCACACCTGCATAAAGATCCCATGCGACCTCGCCCGTTCGATCCATAATCACCAGCTCGACAAGCGGATCGATCAAGAACCGGTTCACCTGAAAGAACGACCCCAGGCTGACCCGATACTCCTCGCCTGCGGCCTTGTAAGTAAGCGCCTGCTGACCGGCTTGCGCAAGCATCGCCCCTTGCGTCTTTCCACGCGAGGAAGAAAGCACAGCCGCGCCGCCGATTTTCGGAATCGACCCAGCGAACTGCGGCCAGAGACGCTTAAGATCGTCGCTCGCGTCGCTTTTGCTGCGCCCGCTCCACAGCGTGAGCAGAACCTCGCTCTGGTCGCCGTTCGTAAAAAACTCCGCTTCGGTGAAATGCTCCCCTAGCTGCCATTGCCCAGCAGTGAGCTGCATCGCCGCCAGCGCTTCCTGCAGCACGGGAGCAGCAATCGGGCACTCTCTCACCGCAAGATTCTCATGCGATCCTCGCCTCTTGTAGCACAGCGTCGATGACGCCCGATCCACGTGCAGGCGAATACGGTTGCGGTATCCTAGCGCGTCGCCGCTCACTCCGAAGATTGCGGGAATATCAGCCAGATGCGCCCGTTCCAACGATTCGCGCAGTATCTGCACCTTCATCTCAACTTGCCCCGGGTAGCTCGCATGTTGGTAGTGGCATCCTCCACATTCGCCAAAGTAAGGACAGGGCGTCGCCGCCCGCTCAGGCGAGGCCTCGAGCACGCTGTCCAACTCGGCATTCGCATAGCTGCCGCGATCCTCAATGATGTGTGCCTCAACCACCTCGCCCGGCAGCGTAAACGGAACGAAGATGGCCTTGCCCTCATCGCGCGCCAGCCCCGCTCCGCCGTAGATAGCTTTTTCGATCCGCAGTTTCATCCCTGGCTCATATAGAACAGGCTGAGTCGCGGCAGTCCATACTTTTCCAGCAGCCGCTTGTGTAGAAACTGCTGCTCCACCTGGCGAATCTGCGCCGTCTGCATTCGCGAGCGGTACGCCGCGAGGGCGCGGGAGCTTTCCTCGCGCATCGCCACCAGCTCGGCCTCCGCGGTACCGGCCATCATCGCGCTGAAGAGCTTCTCTTCCATCACCGTCAAGCGCCGTTCCAGTTCTTCCAAATTCGGAGCGCCCGCCTTCACCTCTTCGGCAACCGCTCGCAGGCTCTCCGCAAGCGGATGTGCCACCTGCCCAACCAGTCCCGTAAGCCCCGCCCCATCGATCTGGTGCGAGCAACTCACAAGATATGCCGCGATCCGCTCCGGCTCGAATCCCGCAGACGAATTTGGACGCGCCGCTGGCTCCGCTCCGACCGACGCCTCCTTCATATCCTCAACCGCAGTCATCACCTCCTGCGAGCAGTAAGCCAGCCCGTTGATGCGGCGGACACGCGCGCGACCCTTTCGCGCATCGTATTTGTCGAACGCCCCATCGATGCCGCGAAGAACCGCCTCCAGCGGAACTCCCGCCTCGCGCCATGTCTCAATCAACGCCCAGTCGAGAGTCGACAACAGCAGCAGTGATCCCCTCCGCCGCTGGAAATGCTCTTCGATTTCCGTGAAGTAGTTGAAGTAGTTTTCCAAACTGTTGATTCAGACCTTCGCCGGCGCAGCATCGCCGCGGCCGCGCTGCTTCGCGCCGCCCCCGTGTTTCGCGGCCAGGTTGCGCGCATAGATAAGGCGAAGCCCTTCCAGCGTGAGCGTGTCGTTGACGTGCTTGATGTACTTAGACTCGTCCGCGATCAGGTGCGCCAGGCCGCCCGTCGCCACGCAGGTGGTGTCCGGTCCCAACTCGGCAATCATCCGCTCGAGAATGCTGTCGACCAGACCGATGTGTCCGTAAAACAATCCGATTTGCAGATTGTCGACCGTATTGGTCCCGATGACCTTCGGCGGCCGCTTGATCTCCACCCGTGGCAGCCGAGCCGCGCGTGCAAACAGCGCTTCGGCTGAAATGTTCAGCCCCGGAGAGATCGCGCCTCCCAGGAACTCTCCCTTGCGTGAGACCACATCGAAATTCGTCGCCGTGCCAAAATCCACTACGATGCACGGCCCGCCGTACTGCTCGAATGCTCCCACGCAGTTCGCCACGCGGTCCGCGCCCACCTCACTGGGATTATCGGTGAGAATCGGCAGCCCCGTCTTCACGCCCGGCTCGATAAACACCGGCTTCTGCTTGAAGTAGCGCTCGCAGAAGGTGCGCAGAATCCAGTCCATCGGAGGCACCACCGACGCAATGATGATGCCGGTGATCGCGCTGCTCGCTACTCCCTCGCCCTGAAGCAGGTTGCGAATCAGGATGCCGTATTCATCGGCCGTCTGCGCGTGGCGGGTGCTGATGCGCCAGGTGATGCGCAACTCGCCGGGCACCCCATCCTGCAGCGGAAAAAGCGCAATGACCGTATTCGTGTTATTGACGTTCAGCGCCAGCAGCATGCCATCACCGTTTCAGTTTCTGCTCGCGGACACCACCGGAGTACACAATCTTCACGCCCTCAGGCGTACGAATCTGCAGAAAGCCCCGCGAATCCAGGCCTTCCGTTATCCCCGCATAGCCGTCGAGTCCTTCTACGTACACCTGTTTGCCGCGAATCCACGACGACGACCGCTCGAGCCGCGCGAGAATACTCGCCGTTGCCCGCTCCAGTTCACCCGGCGCCGCGAGTGCATTCACCTCGCGGTCCAGCGATTGTAGCAAAGCAGCCAGCAACTCCTGGCGGGGCCAGTCGCGCCCCGTCTCGATATAAAGCGACGTCGCCAGCTCCCGCAGCTCTGCCGGAAACTGCTGCTGATGCACATTGATGCCGATGCCGATCACCATGTGGCGGATGCGCGTCACCTCGGCATTCAGTTCGCTGAGAACGCCGCAGAACTTGCGCCGTCCAAAGAGCAGATCGTTCGGCCAGCGCAGATCGGCCTCGAGCGACGTCACCTGCGCGACCGCATCGTGAACCGCCAGCCCCGCCGCCAATGAGAGCCAAAGCGCATCCGCCGGAACCAGCCTTGGACGAAGCAACACGCTCACATAGAGCCCTGATCCCGGCGGCGATTCCCATCCGTGCGCCCCTCGCCCTCGCCCTGCCGTCTGCTCGTCGGCCACGTACGCCATGCCGTCCGGCGCGCCCGCGTCCCCTTCAGTCATGGCGTGCGTGTTCGTTGAGTGAATGGTCGCGAAGAAGCGCAGCTTCCCGGCAAATCGTGTGCCAGCAAGCGCAGTATCCAGCCCTGCCGCATCAAATCCGGCTTCGAAAGCCTGCGTCGCCATGCGCTTCAGTAAATCTCCGCGGTAATGCGCATGCTTAGGTCAACCGCAGGCGCCGAGTGCGTCAACGCGCCGACTGAAATATAGTCGACGCCTGTCAGCGCATACTTGCGGATATTGTCGAGCAGAATGCCGCCCGACGCCTCGACCGGAATATTGCCGCCGCGCTCGCCCACTATTTTCACGGCCTTCTTCACGTCGGAAGGGCTCATGTTGTCCAGCAGCAGCGACTCGGCCCCATTGTCGAGCGCCAGCCTTAGCTCGTCGAAGCTGCGAACCTCAATGTCAATCGTCTGCCCCGCGGCCCGCAATTCGTGCGCCTTCTTCAGCACCTTCTCGATGCCGCCGCCCAGCGAAATATGATTGTTCTTGATCAGAATCCCATCGGAAAGATCCAGCCGGTGATTCTCGCCGCCGCCGCAGCGCACCGCGTACTTGTCCAGCACGCGCAGCCCGGGAATTGTCTTGCGCGTATCCAGAACTTTCGTATTTGTACCCGAGATCGCATCCACGTATTGCCGCGTCAGCGTCGCGATGCCGCTCATGCGCTGCATCAGGTTCAAAATGACGCGCTCGCACCCCAGGATCACGCGCGCATTGTGGCGAATCACAGCAATCGCCTGCCCCTTTTTCACCCGGACGCCGTCGAAGATCTCCGGATGGCTGACCACTTCGTAACGGCCGCTGTTACGTTTATCGAGCCGCGCAAAAATCTCCAGGAATCGCGGGATGCAGCCCAGCCCGGAGATCACGCAGTCCTGCTTGGCGATGACTGTGGCCGAAGCGAGCAGAGCAGGATCAATCGTAATCGCCGTGGTCACGTCGCTTGTGGCCCTGTCCTCAAGCAGCGCCTGCTCCAGGATGGCTTCGATTTTTCGGCTCTTCCAGTCCATGCGCTCTCCGGTCTTAAACCAGTTGCTCGAGACGTTCGATCGCGTCCAGCGTCTCCTGCCGCAATGTAGCCGACTCGGACGCCTGCTTCCTCAATCCCGCAATCACTTTCTCCGGCGCCTTGGCCAGGAAAGCCTTATTCTCGAGCTGCCGCTCCGCGTTAATCAGCACCTTCTCATACTGTTCCAGCTTTTTGCGCAGCCGCTCACGCTCTGCAGCAACATCGATCTTCTTCTCATACGGGAAGCCAACTGTAAAGCTCGCCGTCGTCCTCGAATGCGTAGAAGGAAGCGCCCAGACCGCAGAGAACCTGACCGACGACACGCGCCCCAGCTTGCTGATGATGTCCCGGTTCGCTGCTGCCAGAGACTGGATTCGCTCCGGCCCGAAAATCTCCACCGCAACCTCTTCGCGCTCCGGCACATCGAGTTCTTTTCGTAAGCCACGAATCGTGACGATCAGCTGCTGCAACGTGGCCATATCATCTTCTACGGCGTCGTCCAGAGCCTCATCGAGAGCCTGCGGATAGCGCGACAGCGCGATCGACTTCGCTGGCGGGTCGCCATCGTAAACTGCATGCCACAACTCTTCGGTGATGAACGGCATGAAGGGAGAGAGCAGCCGCAGTGCCGCCTCGAATGTGGAGAGCAGCGTAGTAAGTGCAGCTCTCACTCCGATGCTGCTGGTTGTCTCATTGAAGTCGAGACGCACCTTCACAATCTCCAGATACCAGTCGCAGAAGTCACCCCAGAAAAACTGGTAAACGAAATTAGCCGCTTCATCAAACCGATATTCAGACAGCGCTTTGTTCACATCCGCCGCCGTGTGGTTCAGGCGCGAAACAATCCAGCGAGCTTCGATGGGCGCGTCCGCGTCCGGTCCGAATGAATTGACCAGCGAGTGAGGATTGACGTAGATCCTCGCACGGGCTGCCCGCTCGACGTTCATGAAGATAAACCGCGCCGCGTTCCAGATCTTGTTCGCAAAGGCGCGATACCCGTCGATGCGGTCTTCGCTCAGAGCAATATCCGTGCCCGGCGAGGCCATCGCCGCCAGCGTGAACCGCACCGCATCCGTGCCGAATTTCTCCACCACTTCGATCGGATCGATCACGTTGCCTTTGGTCTTCGACATCTTCTGGCGGTCCGCGTCGCGAATCAGCCCATGAATATACACATCGCGGAACGGCACCGCATCTTTGAGCGTCCTCTCTGACCCATCCGCCATCGGCACATCGAGCATGAAGTGGCAGCCGAACATGATCATCCGCGCCACCCAGAAGAAAAGTATGTCGAATCCGGTTACGAGCTGTTGCGTGGGATAGAAGACATCCAGATCGCGCGTGTGCTCCGGCCAGCCGAAAACGGTGCAGGGAAGCAGCCCCGACGAGAACCATGTGTCGAGCACGTCCTTCTCCTGCGTGATCTCCGCGCTCCCGCAATGCGCGCACTTCACCGGAGTCTCCCGCGCCACCGTTATCTGCTTGCATGTTTCGCAGTGCCACGCCGGGATGCGATGCCCCCACCACAGCTGCCGCGAGATGCACCAGTCGTAGATGTTCCGCATCCACCCGAAATACGTCTTCGCATACTGCTCCGGCGTGAACCGAATGTACCCCTGTTCCACCGCTGCGATCGCCTTATCCGCCAGCGGCTGAATCTTCACAAACCACTGCGTCGACAGCCGCGGCTCGACCACTGTCTTGCTGCGGTCGCACTTGCCTATTGAGTTGACGTGGTCCTTCACCGCGCCCAGCAAACCCTGCGCTTCGAGATCGGCCAGCACCCGCTTGCGCGCCTCGTAGCGATCCAGCCCCGCGTACACGCCGGCCTTGGCGTTCATATGCGCCGTCTCGTCCATCACCGAGATCGCCGGCAGCCCATGCCTCTGCCCAATCGCAAAATCATTCGGATCATGCGCCGGAGTCACCTTCACTGCGCCCGCGCCGAACTCCGGCGTCACCCAGCTATCGGTCACCACCGGAATCTCACGCCCCACCAGCGGCAGCCGCAGCCGCCTGCCATGCAGGTGCTTGTAGCGCTCGTCGTCGGGATTGACCGCGACCGCTGTGTCTCCCAGCATCGTCTCCGGACGCGTCGTCGCCACCGTCACAAACAGCCCCGGCTCGTCCTGGTCCGGATGAGTCTCACTCAGCACGGGATACCGAGTCTCCCACAGCTTGCCCTGCTGCTCTTCATGCACTACTTCAAGGTCGCTGATCGCCGTCTGGCAGTCCGGGCACCAGTTCACGATGTAGGCACCGCGATAGATCAGTCCCTGCTCGTACAGCCGCACGAAGGCCTCGCGCACCGCCCGCGATAAGTTCTCATCCATCGTGAAGTATTCGCGCGACCAGTCGACGCTCGTCCCCAGCCGCTTCATCTGCTCGAGAATCGCCCCGCCGTAATGCTCTTTCCACTCCCACACGCGCTTCTCGAAGGCCTCGCGGCCGATCTCCTGCCGGCTC
>Ga0206998_1039_pt1 | contig 13009 bp, 10 predicted proteins | sample Alteio_BWMinCont_FD_153309 | JGI IMG/M metagenome (GOLD analysis project Ga0206998, IMG submission 153309) | Enriched cells from forest soil in Barre Woods Harvard Forest LTER site, Petersham, Massachusetts, United States -... | ecosystem: Environmental > Terrestrial > Soil > Temperate forest >... | reverse complement strand
TCAAGCAGAAAGAGCTGGCCGAAACAGAAGCCTGCAGCCATCACGGCGATCCAGGGCAGCAGGGTGTATGGGACCAATACCTGCCTGCCGGCGAAGACCACCACGCCCGGCTGGTGAATCAGATTCCAGATCCAGGCCGCCGATCCGAACCGCGCTGCAGAGATGCTGTCGAGGCAGTTGTGCAGAGCGATGACGGCCACGCTTGCGGCTCCCAGCACACGGAGCGGTAGATAGATCAGCGCAGCCATCAGGATCATGCACGCTCCGAAGATCCAGAGAATGAGCATCAGAATCAGGTAGCTCGACGAGAAGTTGAAGTCATAAGCCAGCTGCATCACCGTCAGCTCCAGCACGATGAACCAGACTCCGCGAGTCCACAGAAACCGCGATAGCTGGCTCCTGCTGCGATTGCCTCTCCGCCACCAGAGAAACGCACCCATACCTGCCGCAAACATGAAGACGGGCAGGCAGAAATGAGTGATCCAGCGGGTAAAGAAGAGCGCCGGAGTGGTTCGGGTGAGGTCGGTGGGCGAGAACAACACCGCGCTCGAGTGAAAGAAATCTCGTACATGGTCCAGAGCCATGACGACCATGACCGACCCGCGCAGCACATCGATACTCTGCAGGCGGGGCCCAGGATGTTGATGCGGTTTCATCGAAGACAAAACGGGATGCACGTAGAATATCCAATGCAGCACGGTGCCCCCGTCTGCCCGGACAAAAAAGAAGCGCGGACCGAAGCCCGCGCCTCCTTTGCTGCCCCCACAGCAGCTTTAATTGCCAATCGAGATGGTGGTTTCGCTCGGGCTGGCGAGAGCCTTCCTGTCACGCTTCTGGACGTGCTGCTCCGCGCGTGAGATAGGAATGTCCACGTTGACTGCGGCGACGGGCCCGCGAACCTCGCGGAGAAAGCGGTCGTCTCCATACTGATTGAAGACAAGGCTCCCACGGTCGGCAACCGAGGTCGGCAGAACCTCCCACGGCCCGTCGGAACCGCGCACCAGCACTGCGAAGCGCGGAAGATCGACGTTCTGGATCAGGACCTCATTGGCTGAGATCGGCGATGTCTCCGAATCGATGCGGTAGTCGCCCGCGGGGAGCACCTTGTTGTCGACAGCGAAAGCGAAAGGAACGCTGACCCTGATCTCATGAGCGGTCTGAGCAACAGCGCTTCCAGCCGTCAGAAACCCAGCCAGGGAGATGAGGGCGGTAACGGTGATCTTTTTCATTTACAAATCTCCATTTCGGAATAAAAGCAATGGCGGCTCATCCGCCCTGCATCTGCTACCTGCGCATCCGTCCTCACCAAAGAAATCCGTGGATTCAAACTTGTCTTCTCCACTTAAGATGCGGCGGGGAGTCAGGAAGTTACATGCAGGTTGTCCAATGGAAGTAACTGATTCTATGTTACTTATCTGGCCTGCGATCGCTAAGACTCTGATTCCAGGCATGTGTCTTTTTTTCGTCTATTATTTGTTGTTTATTATCTTATTTACGCCTCCATGAGCAACGATTCGCGCCCTGCGTCATCGCGCTCATAGCGCGCTAAGCCTCGCGCCTGCTGTGCTTCTCGCTTCGTGAAGCCGAGACTGCATCTTGCTTGCGGTTTGCTCATGGCGGTTGCGCACGCGGCGGAGTCTCGGCCACTTGCCCAGGAGGCCCGATAAGTCACTTGCGAAGCAGCCGGCGCGGTCGTCCCCCATCTGGCTGAAATCGGGCGTCATCTACCAGACATTCGCGAGTTCATTTTCGTCCGCAGGCGATCGCAACGTAGCAATGGCCTCTGCGCACCCTCAACTTGAAATATTCTCTGAAGAGTTGGTTAGCTCTCTGCGAGCCGGGTCGTGGCCAGGTCGCTCGCGGTTGCGGTTCGCGGTTGCAACTCAAACAAGGCGAAGCCGGTTGGGATCAACAGCAAATAGCAACCTGCCGAGATCAGCAGGGTCACATTGATGCCCCACGACATGCTGATCATTACACCCAGTACTGAGGCTAAAACGCCGGTCGCTCCGTTGACGCCCCAGAACCACGGTGTCGGTTTTTCGTCGATCGCTTCGACCAGCCGCATTCCCGTCGGGAACGCAAAGCCCAGCAGAAAGCCCAGCGGCATGATTGCCGCCAGAGAAACGCCGATGCGTACCAGGCGCTCGCGATCTGTCGTGGACTGGAACACACCCGGGAGAATTCTTTCCATCGCCACCAGGTAGCCCGTGACGATAAGTGCCCACACCATCAGTTTTCCTCGCGTAGCCAGCTTGAGCCGATCCGATGTCAGACTGCCCAGGCCGGATGCCAGGATCAGGCTGAACAGGCACACGCCCAGCGAGTAGATTGGGTGGCCAAGATACACGCTGAAGTACTGCAACAGCGCAATTTCGCCCAGCATAAAGCCCATGCCGATCAGCGAAAAATACAAGCTGCCGCCGATAGCCAGGCGCCGCGGACATTCGCGCGCGGCGCTCTTTAGAGGCACCAGGATTGTCAGGATCACGGCAATGACCGAGAGGAACAGAATCATGATGAGCACGGCGGTCGCAATCATGTTGCCCTCGATAACGCCAGCCTTTATCTGACCGCTCCTCAACCGTCGCACCACGGTCACCAGGCTTGGGACATCGAAGATCCGCAGTTGGTTAAAGAAGAACGGCCGGGCATCGGTCGGCACAGCGAGATCGAGATACGAGGATTCCAGGACGCGGTGCAACGCAATCGGATCCTCGCTCTCCGTAATCTGGCGCAGCTTGCTCGACTCCGGCGGATGGTTAGGTGCCAGCAGAACATTGAAGCCGCCCTCTCGCACCGCGTCGTTCAGCGCGCGCACCTCTTCTCCGGTGAACGGCGACTTGGACAACACGAGAGTGGCGATATTATTGACCGTCGCGACGTACAGGTAAGGGCGGACATCCTTCACGCCGGCATCCAGCAAGGCAGCGGTTGCCAGGCCGACCATGCGCGCCGTCTCATCGGCGTCGCCGGGGCTGTACCAGCGGCTTACTGTGAATATCCCATGCTCGTTGAGGGACTTGAGGAAAGCTCGCCAACCCTCCAGGGTGTAGAGGCCGTTCTCGCTCAGGCTGAACGCGCCCGCTCCAGTCGCTGCCCATGTGTCGATCATGCTCATCTGCACCAGATCGAACTTTTCCTTCGTGGCCGCGAACCAGCTGCGCGCATCGTCCACATGCAGCTTCAGATTCGGAAGCGCGGTTAGATTGGAGTAATTCTTATAAAACGGATGCCGGGTGTGCAGATAGATGAAGATCGGATTGAGCTCCACGCCGGTGATGTCCGTCACTCCGAACAGATGGGCCGACAAAATATCACGGCCGCCGCCAACGCCGATCACCGCAGACTTGTGGATGCCCGGAAGGCGATACGCCAGAGTCACCAGGTCATAACGCAGGAAGTCAATCGAGCCGAGCGTCCCGTCGTAGTGGTACATGGACGACCCGGCCGCGCCATCGATTGTTAGCGCGGCCTGGGGAACGCGCGTATCTGCGGGCAGGTTGGGTGACGGACCCCACAGCTGAGGGGTGGTGAGCATGGGATGCTGCGCTCTGATACGAGAGTAGGAGTTCCATTTTTCGTATGTCGTCCGCCCGGCTATCTCGATTCTGTCTTTAACCAGGATGGGGGTGAACCCGATGGGCGACAGTGAATTGAACAGGGCTAACGCCACCAATGCGATCACAACCGATGCCGGTCTCCGCCACCACGGCCTGGAGTGCAGAATCTGCCGTTGTGTGGTCTCGGCGCTCGCAGCAAAAGCCAATGCCGACAGACCGGAGATGGCGCCGGCCACAATGACAGCGGTCGGACCGTCCAGAACATTCAGGATAGCGATCACTGCGACGCATCCCGACGCAGCGCCAAGAAGGTCTACACCGTAAACCTGTCCCCTCGGGAACGGGCTGCGCGTTAATGCCAGACTGACCACAACGCCGGAAAAGACGTAGGGCACGGCCATGGCGGTCAACAACAAACCCCACGAAACCAATGTGGCCAGCGAAAAGGCAAGTGAGGTGATCAGACAAAACTGCACGATCACCGACGCCGGCATGGCCACTGCGGCCATGAGCGAGAAGTTGGAGAGCGTGACCGGCAGCGGCATGGACTGGAAACGCTCGCGCCGTAAATAAACCCAGACGGCGCCCACTGTCATGCCTAGCATGGCGACGCTGATCGCAAAGAAGGCCATGTAGTACCAGGCGATAACCGACAAAATGCGCGTCTGCAAAATCTGAAATATCAGCAAGGAAAGCGTGATTAGAAAGACTCCCGCGAGGAAAGGACTCTTCCGCATGCCGTTAGAGAGGGCCATAAGCAGCTCCGAATAAGGAGAACAAGGTAGATCGAAAGGTAAAAAAGCTAACTATCTGGAAACAGGTCCGAGCGGGGGGAAAGGCGAAAGGGGGGAAGCCAAAGCTGCACACTTCAGCTGCCGTCAGCTTATGCGAGAGCGAGCAACGGCGCAAGAATATTTCTTTCTGAAGAAGAACAAATCAGTCTGATGAAGCAGGCCAGCCGACGCCTGTCTGGTCAGATAAGACGTGCGGCTGCTATGCTTCTCGCTTCATGAAACCGAGGCTGCATCTCGCTTGCGGTTTGCTCATTGCGGTCGCGTTGGCGGCCGGGTCTCGAGCCTTTGCTCAGGAGCCCGATCCGGAGATTGCGAAGCAGCCGGCACGCCCGTCTCCCATATGGCTTAAATCGGGAGTCATCTACCAAATCTTTGTGCGCGCGTTCTCTCCGGCAGGCGACCTGAACGGCGTAACTGCGCGCCTCGACGAGCTGCACGCGCTCAACGTGAACATCCTGTGGCTCATGCCGATTCATCCTGACGGGCAGGTCAAGAAGAAGGGCTCGCTCGGCAGTCCCTACGCGGTGCGCGACTACTACGCAATCGATCCCGCGCTGGGCACGAAAGACGACCTCCACCGCCTGGTGCAGGAAGCACACAAACGGCAGATGAAGGTCATCATCGACATAGTTGCCAACCACACTGCTTGGGACAGCGTGATGATGGCGCACCCCGACTTCTATAAGAAGGATGCGCAGGGCCACATCACCTATCCGCACGACTGGACCGATGTTGCGTGGCTCGACTATTCGAATCCCAAACTGCGCCAGTACATGCTCGACATGCTCGTCTACTGGATCAAGGATTTCGACCTCGACGGATACCGCTGCGATGCAGCGTCAGAGCTGCCGACCGACTTCTGGGAGCAGGCTCGCGTTGCCCTCGAAAAAGTGAAGCCGGACATCATGCTCCTGGCCGAAGCCAGCAAGCCCGATCTGCTGAAGAGCGCCTTTGACATCGACTATTCCTGGCCGCTCATGCATACCTTGAACGACGTCATCATGAACGGAGAACCGGCGACCTCAATTCGTACAACCGTCGAACAGCAGCAGGCGCTGTTTCCCATCGGCGCGCTGCACATGCGCATCAGCGACGATCACGACGAGCTGCGAGCGACCACGCGATACAGCTATCCCGGAGCGATCGCCGCCTCGGCGTTGATGTTCACGCTCGACGGCGCACCGCTCGTCTACAACGGCATGGAGGTCGGAGACTCCACCCAGTCGGCCGCTCCCGCGCTCTTCGAACCCCAGAAGATCTTCTGGGATGCAGCGACCTGGCATCCGGACTATCCGAAGTTTTATGCGGCAATCGCCGGCTTGCGCAGAACACATCCGGCGCTCGAGCAGGGTGAACTCATCTGGGTGCATAACTCTGACGAACGGCACGTCGTTACCTATCTGCGCCGTTCCAGCACCGAAGAATTTCTGATCGCGGTCAACCTGTCGAACACACCATTTCGCGGGAGCGTCGAAGCCGATGCCGGAACCTGGAAGGAGATCGAGCTTCCCATCTCGAAGCCCGAGCCTGCCGCGGTCCCCTTTGTCTCGCTCGATGCTTTCGGGGCCCGCATCTTTGAGAAGCAAGCTCCCTAGGAGCAGAGAGAAGCAGACGCCCTGAGGAATCAGTTATGGATACATCCCACTCAGTACCCGCCATCGAGACTGCTGAAGGCGCTGCGCCGCTGGCCAATGCTGCCGCCGCACCCGCAAAGCGCGTCGTGCATTTCCGCAAGCCGCAACGCAGCTTCTGGCAGATATGGAACATGAGCTTCGGCTTCTTCGGCATCCAGTTTGGCTGGGGCTTGCAGATGGCCAACATGAGCGCCATCTATGAATACCTCGGCGCGCGCGCCGACCAGATTCCCATCCTGTGGCTCGCCGCTCCGCTCACCGGCATGCTGATTCAGCCCATCATCGGCCACGCGAGCGACCGCACCTGGGGCCGGCTCGGCAGGCGGCGTCCGTATTTTCTCGCCGGCGCAATTCTCGCTTCGCTCATGCTCCTCTTCATGCCCAACAGCTCGGCGCTGTGGATGGCGGCCGGCATGCTCTGGATCCTCGATGCCTCCATCAACGTCAGCATGGAACCATTCCGTGCTTTCGTCGCCGACATTCTGCCCGAAGGCCAGCGCACCTCAGGCTTCGCCATGCAGAGCATGTTCATCGGCCTCGGCGCAGTCATCGCTTCAGCGCTGCCTTGGCTGCTCACGAATGTCTTTCACATGCAGCAGGTAGCTGGAGACCTGCGCGCCGTTCCCACCACCACGCGCATTTCGTTTTACGTTGGAGCCGCCGCCTTCATCGGCGCCGTTCTCTGGACCATCGTCACCACGCCCGAGTATCCGCCCGAAGACATGGAAGCCTTCAAGGCGCTGAAGGCGCAAAAGACCGGCGTCGGCGCCAACGCGCGGGAGATCATGACGGCGATCGCCGAGATGCCCGACACCATGCGCAAGCTCGGCCCCGTGCAGTTCTTCACCTGGCTCGGACTCTTCTGCATGTGGCTGTACTTTCCCGTCGCCGTCGCGCACAACGTCTTCGGCGCGAGCGATCCAAAGTCGCTGCTCTACAGAGAGGGAGTGGACTGGGGCGGCGTTTGCTTCGCCATTTACTCGGCGGTTTGCTTCGCATTTTCCTTTGCCCTGCCGTGGATGGCAAGAAAGTTCGGCCGCAAATACACGCACATCCTGTGCCTGCTGTGCGGAGCCGCAGGCCTCATGTCAGTAGTTATCATCCATAACAAATACATGCTCCTCTTCACCATGCTGGGAGTCGGCATCGCCTGGGCGAGCACGCTGTCCATGCCCTACGCCGTGCTTGCGGCGTCGCTGCCACCGGATCGCACCGGCGTGTACATGGGCATCTTCAACTTCTTCATCGTTACGCCGGAGATCTGCGCGTCGCTCTTCTTCGGATGGATCATGATCCATCTGCTGAACAACAACCGCATCTATGCGATCATCGCCGGCGGCGTCTTCATGCTGATCGCTGCCGCGCTGATGCAGCGCGTGAAGGATCCGCGTACGCTCAGCGTGCAGGACGTGTAAAAATCACCGCGCGAATTTGGATGTTGGCTGCGCTGCAATCGATCTGTACTCTGTTGTGACTTGAGGAGGGGCACTTATGGTACTTGTCGTCGGCGCAACCGGGCTCGTCGGTGCTGAAGTCTGCAAAAAGCTGGCCGTTCGCGGTGAAAACGTTCGTGCCCTGGTCCGCACTACCAGCGCAACGGAGAAGACCGAGGACCTTCGCTCCCGCGGCGTTGAGCTTGCCATAGGAGACCTCAAGGATCCCGCCTCTCTCGCCGCTGCATGCCGCGGTGTTGACGCGGTGATCTCGACAGCATCATCCACGCTTTCCCGGCAAGCGGGAGACTCCATCGAATCCGTCGACGCCGCTGGCCAGATGAGCCTGGTAAACGCGGCAAAAGCAGCCAATGTCCAGCGCTTCATCTTCGTTTCTTTCCGCCGGCCGCCCGGTTTGTCCTTTCCGCTGGCAGACGCGAAGCGTGCTGTCGAAGAGGCGATCGCGACCATGAACTTTACCGTCATCCAGGCCAGCTATTTCATGGAAGTGTGGCTCGGTCCGGAACTGGGGTTCGATTATGCCGCGGCAAAGGCCCGCATCTGTGGACCGGGTACCGCGCCAATCAGTTGGGTTTCCTTCGCCGATGTCGCGGAGATGTGCGCTGTAGCTGTTCGGCATCCAGCGGCGTCGCGCAGGACGATTGCGTTCGGCGGCCCGCAGTCGCTGGGTTTCCTCGAAACGGTGGCCCTCTTCGAGAAAATAGGTGGTAAAAGCTTTACGGTGGAACATATTCCGGTAGAAGCGCTGCGGGCGCAGTTTGAGGCAGCCACCGACTCCATGCAGAAGTCGTTTGCAGCGCTGATGTTGAGCTCTGTGAACGGTGATGCGATGGATATGACGCAGATCGCGGACGAATTCGGGATGAGACTCGCGAGCGTCGAGGGATATGCGCGAAGCGTGCTGGGCAAGTCTGCAAGCGCATGAGCATCTTGCCGGCGCCCCTCAGGCGATTGACGGTCTTCTTTCCGATGCATCCGCAGCTTCGGCTGTGCCCACTGGTCTCAGTAGCGGCCACCCTTTTCGCAGCACGTAATCCAGCCACGCTCCGGCCAGTTGCGATGTTAGGATCGCAGCCACCACCAGCGTCGTGTAGAACTTTGAGCTGATGATTCTCGCGTCGAAGGCGACGCTCGCCAGAACGATACCCGGCCCCCCGCGCGCATTGGTTGTAATTGCAAGGTTGATCAGGTCCAGCCCCCGAAATCCGGCGAGTCGCCCGGCGAGCGACATCGAAAGAATCTTGACGATACAGGTGCCGCCGATGAAAGCCGCCATCATCCACAGCGAGACACCGCGGATCAGGTCCAGCTTCAGGCCAACGATCGCGAAGTAGAGAGGGACGAAAAAGGCAAAAGACACTTTTCCGATGGCATCCAGAGCATCCGCGAACAATCTGCGTTTCTTATGCACCACGGCGAATCCGGCAAGGAACGCGGCGAACACCAGGCTGACGTCGAGCGCTCCCGCGACAGCACAGTATGTGAGCAGGATCGCGATCGCATAGCCCGCGGGGGAATGCCGGGCGAGCACATTGAATCGCGAGGCATTGATTCGTTTTACAAACCGCGGAACGATGGTCAGCCCCAGCAGAAAGAAGGCGCCTGTTGCGATGAGGTGATACGACATCGCGCGCGGATCGAGGACTCCCTTTCCGGCCAGCGTTATAGCCACAGCCAGCGCGAGCCACAGAACGATGTCCTCGAGCACTGCAACACCGAGAATCAATCTGGCGAAGCGTGTATGGAGTATTTTCAGATCGGTAAATATCTTCGAAACAACCGGGACGGAAGTCACGGCGACACCGACGGCGAGAATGATGATCAGCGAGACGCGATTGCCGTTTGGACCGGCCAGTGCCGGGGAGATTAACCATCGGCCGAAGATGAGGCCGAGCAGGAACGGCACCCCTGTCCCCACGACGGTAAGCCACGCGACTTGCCGGCGCTCCTCACGGGTAAAGAGATTCTGAGTTTCCGCTCCCGAAAGAAACATCAGCAGCAACAGGCCGAGCCAGTAAATGAAATCGAGAATATTTCCCTGGTGCCTAGCGTTGTCGACCAGATGAGAAACGAATGGCAGCCGGCCGAGCACGGCTGGACCTAACACAACTCCGGCCAGGATCTCGCCGATGACCTTTGGCTGGCGCAGCTGCACAAACAGGTAGCCCAACAACTGCGCGAGCCCCACAAGCAGCAGGAGTACGACGAGAACGGAAGTCAATGCCGAGTTCGACAGTTTATGTCTCCCGCCCCCTTGGAATGCCGCCCCTCTAAAACGGTTGCTGCGACAGCAGGCAAAGCTTGGTTCGCGTCGCCCACCCGAGGATGGGTTATTGTCGCATTGCCGAGAAGAGCGAGGTGCGGGCCCTTGGGTCAACGAATCGAAATTGACCCTGTGTCGTGAGGATCTCCGGTTATGATCCTTCGCATGCCGCGGTCCGCATCGGCGCTGGTTTTTTCCTTCCTGTTGGCTACACTCGCGGCTCAGGCAAAAGCCCAGAAGTGTGGCTCCGGCGCGCAAAGTACCATCTCTACCGACCGGCCCCAGGTCACGGCGTCCAGCATCGTCGTTCCTTGCGGAAGCCTGCAGTTCGAGAACGGCTTTGCCGTCACCGGCAATGGAGGCAAGCAGACCACCGACTTCCCCGAAACCGCAGTCCGCTTCGGAATCGCGCGCAAGACCGAGCTTCGCTTCAGCGTTCCCGACTACCTCTACAACTTCGACACTGGCTCGGGATTTACCAACGGATTCGACGACCTGAGCCTCGGCTTCAAACAGCAGCTTGGACCGACGCCCGGCAAGTTCGAGATCTCACTCATCCCCTCCGTCAGCTTTCCCACCGGAGCCGGCCTGATCTCAAGCCACGGCTACGATCCGACCGTGCAGCTGCCGTGGTCGCGCGGGCTGAGCAAAAACTGGACCGTCGCCGGAATGTTCTCCGTGATGTGGCCGACCCAGGACGGGCGGCGCAATCTTACTGGCCAGGCCAGCATGTACTTCGACCGCCAGCTCAGCGCGCCGTGGGATGCGTGGGCCGAATACTCCGGCGCCTTTCCGCAGCGTGGTGGCCCGCAGAACATCATCAACTTCGGTACGTCGTACAAAGTGTCGCCGCACCAGCAGTTGGATTTTCACGCCAGCTTCGGACTTTCCGCCGCAACCCCGGACTACTCAATCGGGCTGGGCTACTCTTTCCGCCTGCAGGTGATTCACGCACACTGACATTTCTGGAGGAGACACGGACCGCTGGCGCGGCCCGCGTCTCCAGGGCCGTACTTACTGGGCTACGAGGTGGCTCGACTCCTCGTGAGCCGCCTGCGAATGTTCATGAGCCTTCGCCGAGTGCTCATGAGCGAGGTGGGAGTGCTTCTGGGCTTCCTCGTGATTGCCCTGTTCATGGTGATCGGCCGCGGTGTGATGGGCCTTGGCTGCGTGCTCGTGATGTTCGGCTGCCTTGCGATGTGCTTCGTGTGCCATAAAGATCCTCGATTTCCGGGAAATGGCGTCCTCCCCGATAGCCATCGCGATCGGAGAATGCCTTAATTTCCCGCGATCAGGTTCTTCCTGCGCAGCCACGTCTTTCAGCACAGGCATATGAATATTCGGTGGTTTTCCGAAGAACAGAGACGCCGGTTGCGTGCTCTCGTTGCTCACTGCTAGCCTCTCGCGTCTAATTGGCAGATATGGCCTCGCCGCAGTACGTCTCGCCCGCGCACATCGAGAAGCTGCGCGCCGAGCTCGATGCGCTTCCCGGCGATCCGCGTCTCGGCTTCTTCGGGCCCGATTCGCTGACCTGGCGAATCAACCGCGAGTCGGCCATCTTCCTCGGCGCCGGACGCGCGGCCCTGCTGCAGCTTGCTCATCCCTGGGTCGCGGCCTCGCTCGCGCATCATTCCAACCTTATGAACGACGCCATCGGCCGCTTTCACTCCACCTTCCGCGTCATCTACACCATGCTCTTCGGCACGCGCGCCCAAGCGATCGCCGCGTCCGAGCAGGTGTACCGTCTGCACACAGGCATTCGCGGCGAGCTGCCCAGCCCCGTCGGCGCACACCCGCGCGGCGAGCACTACGAGGCGAATGAGACCGGCGCACTCTGCTGGGTCTTCGCCACGCTGGTCGAAAGCGCCGTTCTGGCCTACGAATTCGTTCTCCCGCCGCTTACTCCCGCCCAGCGCGAGCAGTATTACGCCGAGAGCAAGCGCACCGCCGCTCTCTTTGGCATACCTTCAGACGCGCTGCCCGCCGACTGGTGCGCGTTCACGCGATACGCCGCCGAAATGATGGGATCGCCGCTCCTCGGCGTCGATGACAACGCGCGCCGGCTCGGCCGCAGCGTGATGTCAGGAGTCGGCACCTGGATTCGCCCGCCGCGCTGGTATCGCGCTCTCACTGCATACTGGATGCCACCACGTCTTCGCCAAGGCTTCGAGCTTCCCTTCGGCGCAGAAGAAGAAAAAGCTGTGCAGCGCTCGGCCCGCCGCCTGGCCGTGCTCTATCCGCGCATTCCCCGATTGCTCCGATTTGTCGGCCCGTACCACGAAGCCGAAGCGCGGCTGCGTGGACGCACTCCGGGACCGCTCACGCGCAGAAGCAATCTTTTCTGGATGGGCCAGCCCCGTTTGCTCTATCCGCAACTCTCACGCTAGGCCCGAAGCACCCGCATTATTTGTCGTGCAGCAGGTCCTGGCTCACCTTGTAATCGTCCGGACCCCCGGTCACCGCGATCGGAACTACCGCACCGGCGTGGCGCTTCTTGAAGAATGGCGCCAGCGGCTTGAGCAGCAGTGATTTGAAGCCCGTCGTCGCGTGCGAAATATCGGACTCCATCTTCAGGTTGCCCACCAGATTCACTGTCCCATTGCGCAGATTGTAGGTGCCGTTCAGATCCGCCGAGGCTCCCGGAATCTCGAACCTCAGATGTCTGGTCGAGACCACGCCGTCACGAATCGTCAACTGCCCTTCGAGCGACGACACCACGTCTGCCGCCGGATCTACCTCTGCTTCGCCCGCCTCTCCATTCTTCTGATCTGTCCCCGGCGGCTTCAATCCCTGCGCGCGCTGGCTGAACTCCGTCAGTGTCCGTTCGGTGTCGCGGTTGGTCAGCCGCTCGCTTGGCAGAACGAAGCCGCCATCCACGCTGAGCCGCTTGAGAAACCCCATCTCATCATGCTGGGGTGCAAGGTGTGCATGAGCCTTGAGCGCGACCCGGCCGGTGATCGGCGGCCGATTTTTCAGAAATGGCCGCAGCAGGTCCTGCACGCGCCCCTTGCTTACAGTCAGGTCGAGGTCCGTGGTCTTCGGCGTGTTATCGGATCCAGCCACGGTGCCCGCCGCCTCGACCGTGGTCTCGCCGGTCTTCACCTCCACCCGGTGGAGAACCAGGTTGCCGTTGAGAGCATTCACCGTGCACTGCACCAGCCCGTTCATGGGTGTAGGCTGGCCCGTTCCTTCCGCAAGGTCGCCGGTCGAAGCCGTGGCGTAGAGTTCAATCGCTGCCAACGCGCCAGAGAAGTGGCCCTCAGACGAGAGCGTTCCGTGCAACTCTCCAATCTGGTCCAGT
>Ga0206998_1201_pt1 | contig 13151 bp, 18 predicted proteins | sample Alteio_BWMinCont_FD_153309 | JGI IMG/M metagenome (GOLD analysis project Ga0206998, IMG submission 153309) | Enriched cells from forest soil in Barre Woods Harvard Forest LTER site, Petersham, Massachusetts, United States -... | ecosystem: Environmental > Terrestrial > Soil > Temperate forest >... | reverse complement strand
GCTGGATGGTCGAGAGGTCGGGACAGTCCATTACAAGGACTCCAGGCTCTCGTTTACCTATAGTGACACATGGAGGAACGATCCGAATGCGTATCCGCTCTCGCTCTCGATGCCTCTCGGCTCGGCGACACACGGCCACGCTCGGATAGAGGCATTCCTGTGGGGATTGCTGCCGGATAACGACCGTGTTCTCCAGAACTGGGGCAGACGCTTCCAGGTTTCTCCCAAGAACGTCTTTCGGCTGATTTCCCATGTAGGCGAAGACTGCGCTGGCGCCGTTCAGTTCGTCAGTCATGAGCGGCTTGAGACATTGATCGCAGAGCCGGCCGCGAAAGAAATTCAATGGCTCACGGAAGAAGATGTAGCGGAGCGTTTGCGCACCTTGCGCGCCGACCATTCTGCATGGCGGGCCGCGAGTGACACCGGGCAATTCAGCCTTGCCGGAGCACAACCGAAGACGGCGCTATTATTTGAGCGCAAACGGTGGGGGGTGCCGTCGGGCCGTACTCCAACCACCCACATTCTAAAACCCCCAACGGGGGAATGGGACGGCCATGCAGAGAATGAGCACTTCTCCTTGCAACTGGCGCGCGCGCTCGGCCTCATTGTTCCAAACTCCAGCGTCTTGCACTTTCAAGATGAGATCGCTATTGTCGTGGAGCGGTACGACCGCGCGCGCGCAGGGAGTCAATGGGTGCGTATTCACCAGGAGGATATGTGCCAGGCCCTCGGCCTCCACCCGACGCGCAAATATGAAAGCGATGGTGGGCCGGGAGTGCAAAGAATCGTAGCACTGCTCAGGGAACAGTCCAGCAGTCCCGAGGAAGACGTTCAATCGTTTCTGGATGCCATCGCATTCAACTGGCTGATAGCAGGAACAGATGCTCATGCCAAGAATTACTCTTTGCTCCTGGGTCAGAATGGAGTCGCGCGACTCGCGCCTTTTTACGATCTGGCCAGTATTCTTCCCTATCCAACTGTGGATCTCAGCAAGGTGAAACTTGCCATGAAAGTCGGCGGCGAATATCGACTGCGAAATATCGGACTGCGGCACTGGCAGAGGCTTGCAACAGAGTTGCGCTTAAACGATGCGAAACTGATCGACGGGATCCGAACGATGGCCCAGGCCATCCCCGATCAGGCCACAGCCATTCAGGAGCAAATCGAGGGAGAAGGGCTGTCGCATGTGACCATCACGAGGTTGTGCAAGCGGCTCAAGACGCGAGCGGTTGCATGTCAAAGGCTCCTGCAACTGTCTAATTCTTCAAGTACCACACCCCAGGCCGAACGGTGAGCCGATGTGCGGCGCCTTTTAGGACACCCCAAACGACCCATAAGGCCCCAATTCAAGGATCCTTCACTTTTGTGCGCGGGTCCGTCGCTATTTTTGAATGGCTTACATCCCAAGCCATTTAGGGAACAACAACCATTCAAATGTCGCCTTTTGCACGACGACGTTATGATCGATACATCCACCGTTCTCAACGAAAAACTGGCAATATGTAGGCAGATCGGGGAAGGGGATTCCTCCGAGTGAATTCAACCAGATCCCGTTTTTCCAATGGCTTTCGAAACTCTCCAATGACGAGATTGCCGCTCTTGCCAGCCACTCGAAGCAGATTGGTCTCGATGAATTTGAAGTGCGTAGCATGCATGATCTTCCGTGGTTCCAGACCTTGGCCCACGCATTTGCCAGCCCAGAAAACCTGCCGGACTGCTTCCACATCTGGACTGCTCGCCGGAATGGATGCACTTCTAACGCTTGAGAAGAGGCTGCCAAGAACCGTAGAGCAGCTCAAAAGGAGGAAGCAGCATGCAATCGATATTGGCATTGCTGTCTTGCGACCGACAGAACTCCTCGGTCAACTGAAAGTGAGCGAACTAGACGACGTTCCGGTCAAACCCGGACGTTTTTACAGTTACATGGAGATATTCCAGATACAGATACAGGACCGTCTCCTCAAGGGCCAGCTCAGCGCCAAAATTCCTGCCACCGGTGCAACTCAGTTTACTCCGTCAGAGAATCTGTAAGGGGCTGTTACTCCGATTCGAACATCTGCGCGATCGGGCACGTGTTGACAGATCTCTGCACCCTATGTAGGCAGCCAGCGTTGCGCGGCCGCGTTTTTGTGGATATTGAGATTGTCGAGCACCATATGCAGTTCTCGCCCGGGGAAAGCTTGGACCACTTGGTTCAGAAAGCGCAGAAAGTTGACCGAGGTGCGGCGTTGTTTGACGTGGGCCACAACTTGTCCGCTGGCGATCTCCAGAGCCGCAAGCAAGGACTGGGTGCGGTGACGGACATATTCGTTGGTCCAACTGCGGGGTTTCTTTGCACTCAGGGGCAGCAGTGGCTGGGTGCGGTCCAACGCCTGAATACCGGTCTTTTCGTCGACACACAGCACCAGCGCATTTTCCGGCGGATTCAAATACAGGCCCACAATGTCCAGCAGTTTGGATTCGAAATCCGGATCCGGGCTGAAGGTAAAGGTGCGAATCCGATGGGGCTGCAGACCGGAAGCCGCCAGGATCTGGTGCACGGTGCTGGGCGGCAACTTTAGGTCTTCGGCCAGCGTTCGAACACTCCAGCGGCTGTAATACTCCGGTTGCTGGCAGGCCCGGTTCTGCACCCGTTGTACGATTTGCTGACCGTGCTTGACCGGCCGGCCCGAACGGGATGCATCCTTGATGCCGTCCAGCCCCCTGCTGGCAAAACCGCGGCGCCACTTGCCGACCGTCACTTCCGGCATTCGCAGTTCGCCAGCAATTTCCTGATTGGTTCTGCCTGCAGCAGCCGCCAAAACAATCCTGCTTCGCTGCACCAGACCCTGGGGAGTGGATGGCGACCGCACCAGCAGGTCCAGCGCGGCCAACGGCGATATCGAGGGAAACCCCCAATGCCTTGAGCGTGCGAAGAACAAGGCCGATCTCAGCGCGCGGCTTCCCCTGCTCCACCTCTACAATCCATTTGCGGCTTGTTCCCGCCTTTTCTGCCAAGTCGCTTTGATCCATCCCCAGCCTGACGCGGCGCTCCCGGATGAGAGCGCCCAAATCGGCGGCAGTCCGTATACGCATAGCCGAAACCTCCATGCACGATTCCACAATAGTAACCGAGCGGTGACATTGTGTAAAGAGAGCGATCGGTGACATTTCCGGAAGTGACCGGACGGTGACAAGGCAGGGCCGGCTAGCGAAGCTCCATTGACTACCCAATCAAAACAGGTACTACGATCTGGTAGTCGCCAAGGGTGATAACGCGGTTCGCATCTTGAAATTGGCTTGCTGCTTCTGTATGGTCTGGGCGTGTCTGCAAGAGAGTCCAAAGCTCGTTCAGACTGCTTGCCTTTCGCCATAGCTTTTCGAACGCAGTCTCCGTGGTAATCGGCGTCGATGTCTGTTGGAGAAATGCTGTAGGTCCGCCGCCGCGACAAACCACCGCCGCTTCGACCTGTGTAATTGGATCGGATGTGGTAAGGCAGAGCGCGCGCCGGAGAAAATCCTGATTGGCGCGCAACCAATCGCGGGACTGCACCGCTTGGACAGCGCCCTTGCTCAACTCGTTATCATTATCGGCCGATTCGTGGAGTGTATCCGGGTCGATGATCCATTTGTGTTGGAGTACAAGCACAAATCCAGATTGTCGCTCGTAGACGATCATGTCCGCATCGGTGATGCCGGATATCACGACGCCGGTGGCGACCTGAAAGCGCGGAGCCGGGAACAACTGCGATAAGGACGCAAGTGCGATCTGTTCCTTATGCTTCTTGATCTCCGCTGCCATGCTTCTCAATTTTGGATTCCGATTCAGTATCTTCTGCAAATTGCGCTCGATGCTGCTCAATACGACGGTGGTCCACGGCGCAATCAGGGTGCCGGGGGCGGACCTCGATGAAGGGCTGTACCGACGGGGTAATTGCCATGACTCGTGGGTCGAAAACATACCACGAGAGCACTTCTGTGCAAACCGTAGTGGAAAGACCGGAAATCGTTGCAATCAGGCTGTCCCATTCGGCAGTGGACCTCATGTGCACAATGCTTCCGATCGGCCAATTCTGGATTACGCCCTGGCTGGCGATCCTGTGCGCGAGTTCATGGGTGTTTACAATCGCCAGTAATGCTCCCCAGAACTTGCGCACGTCGGCGAAATGCATGGTTCCCGAGCTGGTCGTCTCGGGAATTTCCCAGGGGATCGCTTGTTCCAGCAGGATTGCCCATCGCGTCACTGCCGAGATCAATGCGGGTGAGTATTCGTACTCGATTCCGTCGGTCGAGACGAACTTGATTGTTTTCTGAAGCTCGGCAACTACAGCATTTATCGCTTCCATCACTGCCCCGCTGCTTCCGCTGAGGGAGGCTCGCCAAGGTGTTCAGCAAGCTCGGCGCTTCTTAGTAGCGTATCCGCGGCGTCTTCACCAGGGGAGGCATAGCTGAATTTTAGTCTCCGCGTGCCAGGTTCGATATTGACGAGATATTGGTCTCGATCGGCCAGTTCAAAGCAGAATTTGATCTGTTCATAGTCTGTCGAGAACTCGAACAGTTCGCGAGCCTCACCGTAGGCGGCTTCGTTGATGTGCAGATCCTGTTCCGGACCGTGCTGACACTTGTCCAGTAATGCGGTGAGCGCTAGGATACAGGCTTCTACGGTTTCGCGGTTCGCCGAATAGTTCGCCTTCTTGCTGGCTCCTGCCATGAAGGAGTTGACTTCCATGACAGCACAGAAGTTATAGAGAGCGGTTTCGAAAGAGCGCGCAAAGATGGGCAGCGCGTCGAAATGCCTTGGCAATTCCGCGGCGAATATCCAGCGGGGTTGGAGTTCCGTCTTGCATGGGTTTGGCTTTCCGCTTCGCAGCGGTCGTTCTTCTGTTCGCTTCGGAAGAACCTCATCCTACGATTTTAAGGCAAACCGGCATCAAAGCGCGGGCGTGGAACGATTCTCCATGAGGCGAGAAAAACTTTCCGTCCCGCTGGTGACTTGCGGACATAGCGTTGACCTGAGACGGAGGTATGCAGGCAATGGGAGGTACTGCACTACAAAGCAGCGCGCCACTGGATGCAGTCGAGGCCGCAAAGATCGTGGGGATGAACAGCCGCACACTGGTCCGCTGGGCACGTTGCGGCTACGTCCCGGCGCATCCGCTGGGCGAGGGCAAACGACGCATCTGGCGCTTCTTCGAGAGCGAGTTGCTGGAGTGGGTAGAAAGGCAGCAAAATGGCTGTATTTGCGGGCCGGAGCACGGTACGATACCCATAGCCCTCGGTGCTCATGCAAAGAAGGAGATTGCATGAGCCGATTTCAACAAGGAAGTCTCTTGAGAATGAAACGAAAAGGCGCGCCGGACGCGTGGGTTTTCCGTTGGTACGAGCACAAAAGCGGAAGACGCCGCTACATGAAACGGACCATCGGTACGATGGTCGAGTTCCGCAGCGCCGCGACGCAGAGAAAGCCCTGCTCTCGTTTCGTTACACCATCAACTCGCAGGTCGCAGCACCGCAAAAAGTCAGCTACCTCATTATCCATTATCAACAGCGTGAGCTGGTCACCGAGCGGAAGTCGTTTTCAAGTATTGCGACGCATCTCGGCATGACCAGGCGCTACATCGAACCGCGGTGGGGTCACTACCACCTCAGCGATGTGCGCACCATGCAGGTTGAGGAATGGCTGCACTCTCTGCAGCTGGCCCCGGCCTCGAAGACGAAGATCAAAAGCGCGTTCTCCGTCCTCTACAGCCACTCCTTCCGGTACGAATGGCTCACCTTCAACCCCATCAGTAAAGTCCGCACTTCGTCGAAGCCGCTGCGCGAAAAAGATGTCCTCAGCCCGGAAGAGTTTCAGGCATTGCTTGGAGAGCTTTCGGTGCGGGACCGCGCGATGGTTCTTTTGGCAGGAAGCACTGGATTGCGCCGGTCGGAGATGATTGCCTTGACCTGGACGGATGTGAACGCAGTCAACCTCGAAGTCACCGTGCTTCGCTCCTGCGTTCGCAACCGCTTCGGCGATGGCAAGAACACCGCATCGCGGAGACCTGTTCCACTACGTCCATTGGTGCTCGAATCACTGTTGGAATGGAAACTGGAATCGCTCTACAAGGCCGATGCGGATTTCGTCTTCGCGTCGATCCGGCTAAAGGGCAAGAAACCGATGGGTCCCGACAACCTGCTCAAGCGGTATATCCGTCCCGCGCTGCAGCGGGCAGGCATTGTGATGTGAGGGCACGCGTTCTTAATACGGAATGGTCACGATTGCGTCCCCTTACCGTATAAGTCCCACATGGCGAGCGACTCGAACGATCCCATCCACCAACAGTTCACGTATGCAGTATGCCTCATGATCTGGGCCATGGTGTCGGAGGATGCGTCGCGGAATAGCCGGGGATCGTCAGCGGTCGCCGACTTGCAATGCAATTCTCCGTCCGTAAGAGTCCCTTCGAGCGGGTCCTCAAACTAATCTGCTCTGGAGAACCAGAGCTGGCGGCTCTCCAGCAGTTGTACGAACCGGCAAAATCCATATAGCGCCATAGAACGGTGTCGTCGGGGAAAGTGATGAGGTTCGGGTGGGATTCGAATGGCATCGCGTCTAAATCCTAGCGCCATGCCTGAACTGAGATTCTCTTGAGAATAGAGAAGCGCATGCTTCTCATATCTAGCCACCACCCGAATCGGAGGTGTCGGTCAAGGCCGCGAAGCGCCGCGTGAGCGGTCGAAGCGAAGCGGAGAGCCTTGACGGACATCGGAGCGGAGGGTACTGGTCAATGACAGCGAGTACTATGAATTCTTGCTACGGATCTGGCTTATTCTCATTGTTTGCCTCGCGTAGACAGGAATCGGTAGCTGATATTTATGAACGAAGCATAGGGTCGGAGAGGCTGATGGCCTTTCGTCTCCCCCGATGACGCCGAAAATTGACAATTCGCCTTCACTCACCAGCCGTGCGGTTCTTGGCTAAGATTGGAGAATTGTTCTCGAAAACTCTTCAGGTCGCCGAACGTGTGTTCGTCAATAAAACTTACGAGGCCAAACAATTCCAAAAGAGAGTTCTGGAGGGGAGTTGCGGTTAGGAGCAGCTTCGGTGCGTGGGCGAGCGCACGTTTGAGAGTGTTAGCGATGATGTTGGCCGGTTTGTAGACATTTCGAAGCCGATGAGCCTCATCGATGACTACTAGATCCCAAGGGGTTAGATACATCGGGTGCCTTGCCGCAGGCAAATTGGTAGGAGCAGATGACGATTTCACTGCTCTCAAATGGACGGAAATTGCCCTGCTTGATTTCCGAGTTATAAGACTTTGCCTCAAGAATCCGGCAGGGCAGGAAGAACTTTTCCGTCACCTCCTGAAACCACTGCTTGCGAAGATTCGAAGGTGTGATGATCAGAATGCGACGTTTTCGTTCTGCCCACTTTTGAGAGAGGACAAGTCCGGCCTCTATGGTTTTTCCTAAGCCTACTTCATCCGCCAACAAAGCGCCCTTTGCAAGCGGAGAGTTGAATGCGAACAGCGCTGCATCGACTTGATGAGGGTTTAGGTCTACCTGGGCGCTTGCGACGGCACCAGCCAATTTTTCAGCACTGTCCGAGGAGCATCGCTTGGTGAGCTCGTGCGCGAAGTACTTTGCATGATACGGCGTGAGATTCATCGGGTCTCCTGCCGTGACAACTTTTTGAGTAATGTGTCCAAAGGCATGATCTCTGTCATTGTGTCGTGCTTGTAACTTTCCTGCCCTGGGTAAACGACGACCTGATGGTTGGCTTTGATGTCGGCGCAGCCAATATAAAAGCCTTTACTGGGCTTTGGATCGCTAAGTGAACGCTTCATCTCGATTGCCCATCGTTCATTTGGAGCGGTTTCCAAAACTAGGTCAATCTCAGCTCCGACAGAAGTGCGGTAAAACCACGCCTGTGAGTTGGCCGGTACCGCGCTCAAGATGTTTTCTATGAGCATTCCCTCCCAGCTCGATCCGACCACCGGATGCCCCAATAAGGCCTCCTGATCGCGAATCCCTAGCAGCGTATGTAGAAGTCCGCTATCCCGGACGTAGACCTTTGGGGAGCGGACAAGACGCTTGCCGACATTGGAAGCCCATGGCTGCAGACGACGGACAAGCAGGAGATCAACCATGATGTCGAGATATCTGCCGACCGTTTGGCCGCTGATTCCCAAGCCCGCCGCAAGCTGCGCCCCGTTCAGCATCTGGCCCTGATTGTGTCCGAGCATCTGCCAAAAGCGGTGAAGCGTCTCGGCTGGAACGCGTGGACCTAACACGGGAACGTCGCGTTCCAGATAGGTCTGGATGAAGGCCGTGCGCCATTCGAAGCTCTGAACTTCGTTTTCCGCGAGATAGCTGTCGGGGAAGCCGCCGCGCACCCAAAGAGCCTGGCCGGCATTGGGGGAGAAACCAACTACTTCGCTTTCCAGGAATGGGGTCAGCTCCATATAGGCGATTCTGCCCGCAAGGGTCTCCGCAAGTTGCTGCAAGAGATCAATAGAGGCCGATCCGAGTAAAAGGAACTGGCTGGTGCGTTTCCCTTTTCGCTTTCTCCGGTCGATCAAGCTACGCAGAGTTTGGAAGATTCCCGGAAGACGGTGGATCTCGTCCAGGATCACGAGCCGATTTTCGTAATCAGAAAGGTAGAGTTCTGGGTCCGCAAGCTTGGCGCGATCTGAAGGGAGTTCCAGGTCGAGGTACAACGCTGAATTGTCAGCCTCGCTGGTGAGACTGAGGGCAAGCGTTGTTTTGCCAACCTGCCTGGGCCCGAGCAAAGCAACGGCGGGGAACTGACTTAAAAGCTGAAGGAGCCGGGCTTTTGCTGCACGCTGAATCATACCTCGCAATTATTCCACAACGCGGAAGAAATGCTAGGTAAATCTAGACCCCAGTACTCCCGGTATCAATCTCCATACGAGTCTTGAAGAGGCCTCACCAGCATTTACGCGCGCAAGCGCTCAGATCACTGCGGACAGTGGAAGGGAAGGATTTGGTGGTTCGGCGCAAGCAGAGCTGAAGCCCGCAATTTCGCACCCAAAATGTGCAATTTGAACGTGACGCACAACGCCACTCTAAAGGTACATATGTGCGGCAGGATATCCTACACAAAGCAAATGGGATAGAAGAGCAAAACCGTCAAAGTGCGTCTGCGCTTTATGTTCCACTACCGCACTTTACATGAAAGACACCCAGGACGCAGCGTTCCTCCACCGCTCTCCGAGCTTCCGAAAGCGCCCGGGCCAAGGATGCGCAGCTCAATCGAGCGAAGGTTTTCAAGCCTACGCCGTTCGAGGGCAGACGTGAGGAGTGATCGAACGATTGAAAGCCGAAGAAGTGATGTTCGCGTTGCAAATGTCCAGAAGAGGTGAGAGATGGAACTCCTGAATACCCCCACGACGCACGAACCGTTTGTCGCTCCTGAACGTGCCGCGGACTTCCTTGCATTGTCACGGAAGACAGTGCTCAAACTGGCCCGGAGAGGCGACCTGCCGGCGCATCCCGTAGGTCGGGGAGTGCGCCAGATGTGGCGATTTCGCCTCTCGGAACTCTCTAGATGGTTGGAGTTTCAAGCGGTAAAATTGGACCAGCCATCGGGTCGGAATGAGAGGAATGGCTCTTGAATCGACCCAGGTATCAACACGGCTTTTTCAGCCGTCATCAGCGCAAGAAGGGGCCGGAAGTCTGGGTTTATCGATGGCGGGATATTGACGCCAAAGGCAAACCCAAAATGCGTGCTCTTGTTGTTGGTTCAGTGAAGCAGTACCCAACGGAAACGGCAGCATGGAAGGCTGTTTCGACACTGCGCCTCGACGTTAACCACCATACCTCCCGTCCTGAAGGTTTGCCGGAAACATTCGAACAATTGGTAGACCACTATCGGTTGATTGAATTGGATCTGGAAAAAGAATCCGAGCGGAAGGTCGTACAGACAAAGCAGACCTACGCTGTTTATCTGAAGGCGAGAATCGTTCCGCGTTGGGGCCATTACCGTCTGCAGTAGAGCGGTGGCTTGGTTCCATCGACGATTTAGCGAATGGGACCAAAGCCAAGATCAAGGGCATCATGAGTGAAGTCTTCCAACACGCGATCCGCTATGGCTGGCTCAATGATGGAGAGCACCCCCATCTTTGCCGTCCGCCAGAGCACCAAGCGGAAGCGGGTCACGGAACCTTTGGAAGTGACAGAGTTCCGTGCGCTCATGCTGGAGCTGCCCCATAAGATGCGCGTCATTGGCATCGTGGCGGCGACTACAGGGCTGCGCATTAGCGAAGTCCTGGGCTTGAAGTGGATGGACATTGACTGGAAGGCTTTGCAGATGGAAGTCACCCGGTCGGTCGTGGACGGTATTGTCGGGAAGTGCAAAACGGAGACCTCCCGCAGGCCGGTTCCCATCGATGAGTTCACGACTGCCGAGTTGCTGGCCTGGAGGCGAGAAACTTGTTACGCCGAGCCGGAGGACTGGGTTTTCGCGAGCGAACGAGTTCAGGGCAAAATGCCGCCTTGGGCTGATACGCTTCTCGATCGCTTTCTGCAACCGGCCGCAAAGCGGGCCGGAATTACGAAGTGGGTCGGCTTCCATACTTTCCGGCACACCTACTCAACGCTGCTCAAAGCGAACGGGGAAGATGTCAAAGTGGTGCAAGAATTGATGCGCCACGCAAACATCTCCACGACGATGAACATTTACACGAAGGCCCTCACTTCAGCCAAGCGAGAAGCGCAAAGCCGGGTGGTCGATGTTCTTCTGGATCGTTCTGGGGACGTCAGCGGAAGTGCTGGGGAGGATGCAGCATGAGAACCAACGTATCGAAAGCGTATCGCGTTTTTTCTGCGAATCCGCTAAGTTGTTGGGTTTATTGGTGGACCTGATCGGGATCGAACCGATGACCTCTTCCATGCCATGGAAGCGCGCTCCCAGCTGCGCCACAGGCCCACTTATTGCGGGGAGGCAACTCTCCTATTGTCGCTGCTGAGGGCCGATTCGTCAAACAACTTGGACCCCGTTGACCCCGTTGGCAAAGGCGTAATCCTGTCCGCGGGGGGCCGTTTGTACAGGCAGCTGTCGTCAATGTTTTGGGCCAGCCACCGCGTTATGAATCCTTCCCCGATCCCCAGCCGAACGCCAATGGAGCGCTCATCAAGGTCCGCGCCACCGCACTCCATCCCACTGTCAAAAACGCTCGCTGCCGCCAACCATTATGCAGGAACAGGACAGGTTCCAATGGTGCCTGGGGTCGACGGCGTGGGCTCCCTCGAAGACGGCACCCGCATGTACTTCGCCTTCGCCAGAAAGCCTTGCGGAACCATGTCCGAGCTCGCCGTCGTCCCGCGCGATAAATGCCTGCTGCTGCCCGACGGCCTTGACGACCCCTTCGCCGCTGCCATTCCCAACCCCGGTATGTCGGCCTGGCTCTCGGAGAAACCGTCCTCGTCCTGGTCGCTACTGGCGTCGCTGGCCGCCTCGCCGTTCAGGTGGCCCGGCATCTCGGCGCCAAGCGCGTCATCGGAGCAGGCCGGAATCTCGGATCCCTCCAATCCGCCGGAGTAGATTCCATCGTCCGCCTCGATGAACCCGAAAACGCCGTCCGCCAGGCGTTCGCTGCTGATGCGGAGCAGGGAATTGACGTGATCATCGGCCGCCTGTGTGGACGCCCTACCGAATTGCTCCTTGAAGCTCTCGCCAGAGGCTTTCGCCCCGATCGTGCGCGTCCCACCCGCTTGGTCGAAGTTGGCGAGTCCGCCGGAAAGACCATTTGGCTCCCCGGCGCCACCCCTTCGCAGCGTCGACTTCCGAATCCTGGGCAGCGGCTTCGGCTCGGTGCCGCTCCAAAGCGTTCTTGACGCCATTCCGACCCTGTTCTCCCTCGCCGGTCGTGGTGACCTCGCCATCGATATCGAACCTGTTCCGCTCAGCGATGTCGAATCCGCCTGGTCCCGCAAGACCGACGGGAGCCGACCGTGTTCACCATGTGAGACTTGCCCACCCTTCGCACACTCCGCCGTGACAGGGAACACTTTGGGGGGTCTCCGGTGTCTAAGAGGATGGGTGCGGATATCCGAAACTTACTCGAGTGTTTCCTTTTCCGCCCCCTTGACACTATTCGCGGGATTCACGGCAGGGGCTTAAGACTGCCGGGGCGAGGGCCGCAGGGCATGCGTGGCGATCGGCTGCATCTGGCCGGGGTTCAAAATGCGCTGGCTTTTGCGGTAAGGTGGGAGGACACTGGATGCAGGCGGACCTCACCATGGGCAATATCGCCGGCGCGCTGACGATCCAATCCGAAGAAGCGGCTCTCATTGCTGAGTTGCGGGCCGGCTCGGAGGAAGCGTTCGCGTGGCTCATCGCGCGCTACCACCAACCCATCTACTCGCTCCTTGCTCGTACCGTGCAGGACCGCGCTGACGCGGCCGACCTCACCCAGGAAGTCTTCGTGAAGATATTTCGGGGTGTCGGCAACTTCCACGGCGAATCGTCGCTGCGAACCTGGATTTATCGGATCGCCTTGCGCGAAGCCTCCAACCAGCGCCGCTGGTGGATGCGCCACAAACAGAAAGAAGTGCCTATCGAACAGGAGATCGGCGAAGGCGAATGCTCCACACCGATCCGGCTCAAGGAGATGCTCGTCGACCCGTCCGAGTCCCCATTCGATGCCGCGGTCCACGCTGAAAATCGCGCGCGTGTTGAGGCGGCTCTGGCCAAGGTGTCGGAACCCTATCGCACCACCTTAATCCTGCGCGATATCGAGGGCTTTGTGTACGAAGAAGTGGCGGAGATGCAGGGAGTGAATCTGGGTACGGTCAAGTCCCGGCTGGTTCGTGGGCGCGCATTCCTCAAAGCCTATCTGACCGCCGAACTTCGCGAGTCCCACCGCGTACCGCATACTTCTGAAAACCCCAATCTTCAAATGCCCCTGAGCGAGGAGGCAAGATGAGCGCCTGTGGCCGTATGCGGGTAAGGTTCTCAGAGTATCTTGACAGCCGGCTCACCGGCGCCGAGATGCAGCGCATCGCGGCGCACCTTGAGGACTGCCGCGGTTGTGCCGCCGAATGGTATGCCCTCAGGAACACGCAGGCATCACTTGCCGCGCTCGGCCCTGTGCCTGTGCCCAACGACCTGCTTCTGCGCGTCCGCGTTGCCGTCAGCCAGGAACGCGCCCGCCGCAAACAGCGCC
>Ga0206998_1200_pt1 | contig 13166 bp, 10 predicted proteins | sample Alteio_BWMinCont_FD_153309 | JGI IMG/M metagenome (GOLD analysis project Ga0206998, IMG submission 153309) | Enriched cells from forest soil in Barre Woods Harvard Forest LTER site, Petersham, Massachusetts, United States -... | ecosystem: Environmental > Terrestrial > Soil > Temperate forest >... | reverse complement strand
TTTCAATTTCCGGAGGAGCACCGAAAGAAACTTAGGACAAATAATCCTTTAGAGCGTGTGAATAAAGAAATCAAACGCAGGACCAGGGTTGTCAGTATTTTTCCAAATGAAGCTTCTTGTTTACGGTTAGTCAGTGCTATTTTAAGGGAAATTTCAGAGGAATGGGAAACGGGTAAACGTTATACTAATCCGATAGAAAATAAATAATGCTTTGAACCAGAGCTGCTGGGGCGTGGGGCTAGCCCCACTTAAAAAACTCGCGTAGCGCTCCTTAGGGAAAGAAGAGATTTTATTGGATTTAATGCCTCTTACCGTCGCCGCAAAAACGAATTAAGACGAATGCGAGAGATTTGCAAGGGTGATGTTCCCTTGCAAATTTCGAGCATCGTCTTATTATTTGTTTTTGGCGATGGTAAGAGGTGTTAAGGAAAGAAAAATTATTTCCTTTGGATATTTATTTTATAAAAATGCTTGACTTTGAGGAGCAAGTGCGTAAAATTGAAAGTCAGACTGTTTGTTTATAGTTAAATAAATGGTCTAAATGTAAAGGTAGCCAGAATTTACAGAAGAAAAAAAGCTTAATCGATTACTTGAAAATATTACATTTCTTGGTATAAAGCATACCATCAATACTATAAGCCCCCGCGCCAAAACTCATAATATAAAGAGCACCCCCCAACATAGAGACATTCTTAAGGATATTAAACATCAGGACCTCTGCTGGATAACTCCAAAAATGTTGAATACTAATGGTAACCATAATAGTAAAGGTAAATAATAAAAATGCCCCAAATTTTGCATGCCAACCAAATAATACCAGCATACTGCCTACCAATTCAAATATAATGGAAAGGATGGCTATTTCTCTAGCAAAGGTATGAATGCCGGTTTGCATAATATAGGCCATGGTTCCATCAAGATCATAAATCTTATTAATACTTGATAAAATGAATAGCGCAGCGAAGAGAATTCGACCTATTGTTATCGCCAAATTTTGGGCCGTCGTATAATAATTCATGCTTTTTCCTCCCAGGTTGTTAACACACTGGTTTTCAAACTAAGAATATTTGATCAATATTAAAATTATAGAGCGAGTTATAGATTTGTAAACTAACTTACTTCAAATATTTTAATCCCCTTTACCTGGGCCGGCACGGGGACCGGCCCCTACACGGCACGGAGACCGGTTCATACAAACAGCGGGGGGAATATTTAATAAAGAGGCCCTGATAATTTTTGCCATTCAGTAAACAAGGATTTGCAATCGGATTCCATAATCCCTTTCGTGCAAGGAATAAGTCGATCTTCATAAGAACGTTGTAATTCGTGATAGAGCATTTCATCCCGAAAACCATACAGAGCAGCGACTTCACGGGTGACGCCAATAAAAATTTGATCAATGCCTGCCCAATAAGCTGCAGATAAACACATAGGACAGGGTTCCGATGTAGAGTAGAGTTCACAGTTTTTTAATGAATGGCTCCCTAACGTCTTTGTCGCTAAGCGAATTACATTCATTTCAGCATGACAGGTGGGGTCATGTTCTTTGATAACCGTGTTATGGGCGACTGCGACAATCTGTCCATTGTGGGTAATGCAGGCCCCAAAAGGACCCCCATTTCCTTTTAGGACGCCTTCTTTAGCGCTATCGATAGCATATTTCATGAAGTTAAAATGCATGAACTTTCCCTTAGGTGATAGTTAAAAGCATAACATCATTTAACGGAAATTTAAAATGGATGAGATGGGTTAAATAGAGCTATGATATATTTAGTGATTATAGTATAGGGAAGACAAGATATGAACAAAGGAATGTTGGTTTTTATATTAAGTAGTATTGTGGGTGTTTTCCCCACCATCATTTTAACGGAAGGGAATGCCCCTAAAAAAATTATTAAAGAAACTCACAGCATTCCTCCCTTTGACGCCGTTAAGCTCGTGGGAATAGGGAATATATTTATCACACAATCAGATAAACAAAATTTTACCATTGAAGCAGAAGACAAAATTCTACCTTTAATTCAAGTATCCGTTACCGACAACGTGCTCACCATAGAGCCGAAAGCCACTAAGGATAACCCCATAGAAGAAGGGACAAAAATAAATTACTATTTGAACATTAAAGACTTAAAGAGTGTAGACTTATCTGGCACAACGGGAATTTTCATTCCAGATGGGCTTACAACAAATGAACTTAAGCTGACCATTGATAGTGACAGCGATTCAAATATCAAATTGAATGTTAAAAAACTCATTACAAAAATATCGGGTGGCGGAAAAATGGTCGCAGAAGGAACAGCTGAAGACCAAACAGTAAGTATTAGTGGAGCGACTACTTTTACAGGTCAAAAACTGGTTGGTAAAAGTGGTACATTTACAATCAAAGGCGCAGGGGCAATCACAACAGGCGTTACTGATACTTTAGGAATAGAAATCTCAGGTTTAGGTGAAGTTAAATACTGTGGCAAACCTACCATTACTAAAAAAGTATCAGGCACCGGTGCCATTTCTCCATTGCCAGCAGGGGAATGTGCGAAGTAGCCCCCACCCATCCCCGCGAAGCGGGGAAGAGAGTTAATAGTTGTTAAACAACTAACTATATATTAGAATTTGTCTATCTATCTTAATAATTTCGCAAGGAATCGACCTATAATGCGGAATACAATAGGCAAATTGCTAATAGGGCTATTGATCCCTCTTTCTTTAATGAGTTGTAAGTTAGGCCCTGATTTTCATTCGCCAAGCGCACCCGAAACGAGGAAATATACAGAAGGACCTCAGCCTACCCATATTAAAGGTGCCAAAACTAAGGGAGGCGAAGATCAATTTCTTATTATTGGTGAAATTCCTGAAAAATGGTGGAAATTATTTCATTCCAATGAATTAAATTGTTTAATAAAAAAAGGGTTAGCCCGTAGTCCCAACTTGGATGCAGCCTTTGCTTCTTTAATTCAAGCCCAAGAAAATCGTCGTGCCTTTGTGGGACAGGCCTTTGCGCCAGCAATAACTGGGCAATTATCTGCCCAAAGAGAACGTACAAATGAAAGCGCTTTTGGGATTGAAAATGTCCCACCGAGTGTATTTAGTCTCTATGATGCCCAAATTAATGTAAGTTATAATCTTGATTTTTTTGGTGTTAATCGACGCACTTTGGAAGGACTTTGTGCCGAGATCCATTATAAAAAATATTTATTAGAGGCAGCCTATCTTACATTAACTTCAAATATTGTTACTACAGCAATTACGGAAGCAAGCCTCCGTGCTCAAATAAAAGCAACGATCGAGATTATCGATTCGAATGAAAAAGAGCTGGATATTATTAGAAAACAATTTAAACTTGGTGGTGTTTCTGCTATTGAAGTCCTGGCACAAGAAACGCAATTAGCACAAGTTAAAGCGACTCTCCCTCCTTTAAGAAAGAATCTAGCGGCAACACGCCATGCCTTAGCCGTATTAATTGGTGAATTTCCGAGTGAGGCAGACCTTCCTCATTTTTCTTTAGATCAATTAAAATTACCTACTCGCCTTCCGGTTAGTTTGCCCTCTACTTTAATTCGACAAAGGCCCGATATTCGTGCCTCCGAAGCTTTATTACATCAAGCCAGTGCCAATATTGGGGTTGCCACAGCCAATCTCTTTCCACAAATTAGTTTAACAGGGAATTATGGTTACCAATCAGATAAGATTGAAAACTTATTTACACCGAGTAACAATATTTGGACAATCGGGGGACAGCTACTTCAACCTATTTTCAATGGAGGTTCACTTCGCGCCAAGCGTCGTGCTAGCATTGCGGCTTTTAATGAAGCAAATGCACAATATCGTCAAACGGTTCTACAAGCGTTTCAAAACGTCGCAGATGCATTGCGAGCATTAGAATTTGATGCAAAAACCTTGAAGGCACAAACAGAGTCTGAACAATTTGCAAAAAAAACCCTTTTCCTCGTTCAAAAACAATTTAAATTAGGCGGGGTGAATTATTTAGATCTCTTAAACGCGGAACGACAATATCAACAAACAAAAATTAATCGGATCCAAGCACAAGCGGCGCGCTTCACGGATACAGCGGCCTTATTCCAAGCATTAGGGGGAGGGTGGTGGCATCGTGATTGCAAATAAAATTACAAATAAGATAAAACATAATAAACCCATGTTTATTATGTTAATCATTACGGGCACATTATTCGGTGCTCTTTTTTTATATCAATTTATTATGGGATTAATAATCAAAAGATATATGATGCAAGGTCCCCCCCCTGTGTCTGTTGCTACCATGAAGGTTAAATATCTTCCTTGGAAATCGAAACTGAATGCAACAGGTACCCTTCGTGCGATTAAAGGGGTTGATGTTACAACAGAAATTGCAGGTATCGTTAAGACTATTTATTTTACACCCGGTTCACAAGTTCAGAAAGAGGAACCTTTAATTGAATTGAATGATGATATTGAAATAGCACAACTTCATGCCTTAGAAGCGCAAGTAGAATTAGCAAAAATAGTGAATAAAAGAAACCAAGAAGAATTAAAGATCCAAGCTGTTAGTCAAGCGACATTCGATGCCAGTGCCGCTGATCTTAAAAACAAAATAGCCCAGGCTGAAGCCCAAGCAGCACTTGTTTCGAAAAAGAAAATTAATGCGCCGTTTTCAGGAAAATTAGGTTTTTCAGCGGTAAACCCGGGACAATATGTCAATGCGGGAAATAAAATAGTCACCCTCCAATCGCTTGAACCCATTTATGTTGATTTTTATGTGCCACAACAATGGATTACAAAAATAGCCTTAGGACAAGAAGTGAATCTTACCAGTGACGCCTTTCCGAAAAAAACATTTACAGGCAAAATTACCACCCTTAACCCAATTGTTGATATTAATTCTAGAAATATACAAATAGAAGCAACCGTAGAAAATAATGAACTTTTGTTACTGCCCGGCATGTATGCCCAAGTTGAAGTTATTACCGGAAAAGATCAATTAAAACTTACCGTACCTCAAACCGCCATCAGTTACAATCCCTATGGCGATATTGTTTATATTGTGAAGGAAACAGCAGGGGATAAAAAAGAAAAACAAAAACTTGTTGTTACGCAAACCTTTGTCACTGTAGGAGAAACTCGAGGGGAACAAATTACCATAGAGAAAGGATTAAAGGAAAATGATACCGTGGTGGTGAGTGGTCAGCTTAAGTTAAAAAATGGATCTGCCGTGGTCATTAATAATGCTGTTCTGCCAAGTAATCAAGAGAAACTAAACGTTGCGGATGAATAAACGTGAAAAAAGTTAAACGGTTAACAGACATTTTTATTGAACGCCCCGTTCTTGCAACCGTCGTTAGTTTATTAATTTTAGTACTGGGTTTACGTTCCTTATTTCAATTGCCGATACGTCAATTTCCGTTTACTGAAAATGCGGTGGTGACCATATCCACGGCTTATTATGGTGCCGATCCTGCTCTGATGGCAGGGTTCATCACAACACCTTTAGAAAATTCCATTGCACAAGCAGAAGGCATTGATTATTTGACTTCCAGCAGTACTTTGGGGGTGAGTAATATTCAAGCCAATCTTAAACTCAATTATGATTATAATAAAGCGGTCAGTGAAATAAATACCAAAGTGAATGCTGTTTTAAATCAACTTCCGAAGGAGGCTCAGCAACCCATTATTTCCGTTGCGGTGGGGGAAACCATCGATTCAATGTATATGGGTTTCTATAGCAAAATTTTACCTGCCAATAAAATTACAGATTATTTAATCCGGATTGTTCAACCCAAATTGCAAGCCATTGATGGGGTAAAACAAGCTGAAATATTAGGAAAACGGCAATTTGCCCTCCGAGCTTGGTTAGATCCAGAAAAAATGGCGGCATTGGGTATTACGTCAACCGATGTCAGTAATGCCTTGTTAGCAAATGATTTCATTTCTGCTGCGGGTCGCACGGAAGGACAGATGGTGACGGTTAATTTAAAGGCAAATACCGAACTGAGTTCAGTGGAAGAATTTAAAAATTTAATCTTAAAATCGACTCAAGGTGCGATGGTTAGATTACAAGATGTTGCCAAAGTCACCTTAGGTTCGGAAGATTACGATACTGCCGTCAGTTTCGATGGAAATGATGCGGTTTACATTGGTATTAAAGTAGCGCCCGCCGCTAATTTATTGACTGTCATTGACCAAGTAAAAAAAGCCTTTCCGGCAATTGAATCACAGTTACCAGAAGGGTTAAAGGGAAAAATTGTCTATGATGGCACAAAGTATGTTAATAGTTCCATACACGAAGTAGAACATTCTTTATTCGAAGCTTTAATCATTGTCACACTCGTTATATTTCTGTTCTTAGGATCAATACGTTCGGTTATTATTCCCGTGATTGCCATTCCGCTCTCCCTCATTGGTACCTTTTTTATGATGTTAGTGTTGGGGTATACCATCAATTTATTAACCTTATTGGCATTAGTGCTTGCCATTGGCCTGGTTGTGGATGATGCCATCATTGTGGTTGAAAATGTCCATCGACACATGGAGGAGGGCATGTCTCGCTTAAAAGCGGCTATTTTAGGAGCAAGGGAGCTTGCGAATCCCATCATTGCGATATCCGTCGTATTGATTGCTGTTTATGTCCCTATTGGTTTTATGGGAGGATTAACAGGCGCGTTATTTACTGAATTTGCCTTTACGTTGGCAGGTGCCGTTGGCATTTCAGCCATTATAGCCCTCACTTTGACGCCTATGATGTGTTCTAAACTTTTAAAAACAACGCATAATAATCAAAATCACAATCATAATCATAATCACAACAATCGTTTTATGCAGTATGTCGATCAAAAATTTGAAAAACTCAGCTTAAAATATCAAAATGCATTACATAAAAGTTTAAATCATTTGCCCGTCACGGCTGTGTTTGCTGGAATTGTATTAATCAGCATTTATTTTTTATATCACACTTCAAAGTCGGAACTCGCGCCTCAAGAAGATCAGGGTATTCTTATCTCGTTGTTAACCTCCTCAGCCAATGCCACTTTAAAACAGACCCAATTATATTCCCACCAAATTTATGAAGCTTTTAAAAAATATCCAGAAACAGAGCACATTTTCCAACTCGATGGTATTAGCGGCCTTAATTCTAGTATTGCAGGGATGGTTTTAAAACCTTGGGATGAACGAAAAAGAACCGCGATGGAACTCCAAACACTGGTTCAAAATGATCTCTCTCAAATTACGGGGGGGAATATAGCGCTTTTTCAAAGACCGCCCCTCCCAGGCAGTAATGGGCTTCCTGTCCAGGTTGTCATTGAAACAACAGAATCTTATGAAAGATTAAATGAGGTGGTTCAATCATTAATGACTAAGTTACAAAATAGCGGTATGTTTATGTTTATTGATTCCGATTTGAAAATCGATAAATTACAAACCTCAATAGAAATTGATAGAGAAAAAACGGCGCTTTTAGGCTTAACCATGCGAGATGTTGGAAATGTATTATCCTCCAATTTAGGGGGGAATTATGTTAATTATTTTAGCCTTGCGGGTCGATCGTATAAAGTGATTCCTCAAGTAGAAACAAATCAACGTTTAAATTACGATCAACTCCTTCATTATTATATTAACGCCTCCGATGGGTCATCCGTACCGCTTTCCACTGTGGTAAGTTTAAAAACTGAAGTTGTGCCTCAATCTTTAAATCATTTTCAACAATTAAATTCATCGACGATTTCAGGCGTTATAATGCCTTCTGTCACCCTCGGAGAGGTTTTAAACAACATAACGAACATAACCAATGAAATATTACCTCAAGGGTATACGATTGATTATGCAGGGCAATCTCGTCAATATGTTCAAGAAAGCAGTGCGCTCATTATTACCTTTTTCTTTGCACTTATTATTATTTTCCTAACATTATCCGCGTTATTTGAAAGTTTTCGAGATCCGCTTATCGTACTTATCAGCGTTCCCATGTCCATTTGTGGTGCCATGATTTTTATCAGTCTGGGGGTGGGTGGCGCAAGTTTAAATATTTATACAGAAGTCGGCTTGGTAACGTTGATTGGGCTTATCAGTAAGCATGGTATTTTAATTGTTCAATTTGCCAATGATCTGCAACTCGAAGGAAAATCTAAACGAGAAGCCATCGAAATGGCCTCTCGTATTCGATTACGCCCCATTTTAATGACGACGGCTTCCATGGTCTTAGGTGTCATTCCCTTAATTACAGCAACCGGTGCCGGTGCCGTGAGTCGATATAATATCGGCATCGTTGTGGCGTCCGGTATTGCCATTGGGACGTTATTTACCTTATTCGTCGTCCCTGCGATGTACATGTTATTGGCCGAAGTGCTTCATAAGCCGGTAGAGGAGGAAATGGACACTCTCATTCCTGAGCCATCACCTCCATAATTATTTGGGCATAGCACGCTTTAAAAAAGCACCAAATAATGGAACAGTAAAATCAGTCTCACCATGCGCTGGGCTGTAGATCATTCCTTTTCTAATGAGATTATTTCGCATTGGAGCAATAATCGTTCTGAATAAGACTTTGATTTTCCTGTTAATCCCACAAGTTGAGGTAAGCCTGCTCCAACGAGTGCAAGGGGTAATTTCTTTTGGGCAACTCGATGGATTGCCATAATTAATGCGCTCATCTCTTGTTCAGAGATATATTGAAGCTCATCGATGATAATTGCAACGGCAGTTTTTCGATCCATCGCTGCCTCTGCTATTGCTTCGAATAATGCGGGCAAATCAGACTCTAAATCTCCACTATCGGCAGTTCCAATTTCAGGATCGATGTCCAGAGAAATTTCAAAATCTTGAATTTTCATCTTCAAACTATTCATGAAGCTTTTTAAAACATTGAAGCCTCTTTTCACTTTTTGGCTTAAGTTTTCCATACGATCAAGCTGGAATAACAGTTGACGAAGTGGGGGGAGAAGCAATGCCGCTAAAGGCTTTCTCTCATGTGCTTCAATAAGAATAGATTTATATCCGTCTTGTTGAGAAAGACGATTAATTTCGTTTAATAAAACGGTTTTTCCTACACCTCGAAGACCAACCATTAAAAAGCTTTTCTCTGATCGACCTACTTTAAGCCGTTCAAATAAAATGTGAGCTTTCTCTAGGATATGCTGACGCCCTGCTAGTTCAGGAGGAGGAGTACCTGCTCCAGGCGAAAAAGGATTATTGACTTTGTTCATATATAACGAGTTTACTCCAATATAGCAACTTTTTAAGATATTGACATAAACTCCTTATATTTGCAATATTGCCTTGTTATTATATTCTGAAATTCGTTTTATAGGGGTTATTATATCCCGGTATTCGCATTTAATGCTTTATTGTATTCTATAATTCGTTATATTATGTTAAATAAGACTCTAGAGTTCATTTATTATTAGGATATAATATGAGCAAATTACTATTTTCACTAGACATAAATACAGCTAAAAAGCTATCTAACTTAGTTAAAAAAAATAAGTTACGCCGATTATATCGTGGGATCTACACGGATGATTTGATTGAGCCTATTGAAAAAATTGTTAAACGTCATTGGATGGAGATTGTCGTATATATTGTTTCCAAAGGCATATTAAGCTTTAGGACTGCTTTTAATTTAAAACCTACGCCGATTGCAAAAGAGTTGGATATCGTATTTATCACCAGCTCTTATGTTAAAACAATCAAACTTCCGGGTCTCATTATTAAAGTTTATAAAGGGAATCATGATGCTTATTGTGAACAAATATTGCCTAATTTAGCTAAAAGTAATACCCCAAGAATGCTTTTAGAAAATTTAACTGTTGTGAAAACCCCAGCACTTAAAGGCATAAAAACCATGACAGAAGTAGAACTAGAAAAGTATTTAAGCAGAGAATTACAATTTCAAGGGGAAAAAAGGCTGAATCAAATTAGAGATGAAGCAAAACAAATTAGCTTGGAATTAGGCTATGAAAAAGAATATAAGAAATTATCTCAAACCATTTCTGCTTTATTGTCTACTCAAGATGTATCTTATCTAAAAACACCTTATGCGAAAGCGATTGCCAAAAAAGAACCTTATGATGAAAATAGATTACAAGCCTTTGAAAAATTAAGTTTATATTTGCAAAAATGTTTCTTTAAAGAAAGGGTATATCATTTTACAACGCCCTCCTTTAAAAATTTAGCTTTTTTTGAGTCTTATTTTTCAAATTTTATTGAAGGTACAGAATTTTTAATTGACGAGGCTGAGGATATTGTATTTAAGGGGATTGAAATCTATCAACGTCATGCAGATAGTCATGATGTATTAGCCCATTTTTATTTAAGCAATGATTACTCAGAAATGAGCAAAACCCCTCTAAATGCTTCAGAATTTCTGAACATCTTAAAAGAAAGACATGCCTATCTCATGAAAGAACGTCCTGAAAAACAACCCGGAGAGTTTAAAGATAAACCCAATAGGGCAGGGAATACTTATTTTGTAGAACCCCAAAATGTGATTGGCACATTAACGAATGGATTTGAAATTTACCAATTGCTTAAAGAGGGGTTACCCAGAGCCTTATTGATGCACTATTTGGTTAGCGAAGTGCATCCCTTTGCGGATGGTAACGGTAGGTTAGCCAGAATCATGATGAATGCAGAGTTAGTGAAAGCGGGTCTTGTTAAAATTATAATGCCCACGGTTTGTCGAGATAACTACTTAGGGGCATTAAGGCGAGCAACGAGAGATCAGTATTTCCATACCTATTGTAAAGTAATGGATCAATCTCAGGCATACACAGACAGTATTCATTGGGCAAATTATAGTGATGCTAGAGAAAAAATTGAATTGGATGAGGCAAATAAAACTTCGGATGAAGGGTTACCTATTTTTAATAGAACATTGCGTACCCTAGTTTTATCTGAATTGGCGAATTAACATGCCCCAGAAAATATCCCGCTTGCGGGAGAGGGTTAGGGGTGAGGGCGGGGAGAAGCTTTCTCCCTCCCCTCGGGGAGGGCTGGGGAGGGGGTTTTAGGGTGAGGGGGATTTAAACTATTCCCCCTTAATAGCAGCTTCTATAGATTTCCCGAGGGATTTAAAAGTGCAATTGTGAATGCCATAATAATGTTCGCAAGTTGAAAAATGATAATATCCTCTTTGCATATCTTTAAAGCGTCTAATCAAACCTTTTGTGCCAATTTCATCATATTCGCAGGTTTGAGTAATAGGGATAAGTTTTCCATTCTCATCTTTAATGCCCATTCCTTCGGTTGTATTCGCGACAATACAACGTCCTCCTGTTGTTTTCCCTAAAATTTGCCATTGTGTATTAAAGCTCGGGTCAAGAACATAAGGAGCTTGACAGGCATAGGGCTCACAGTTTTTTAATTTTTTAGGGAAATCGCTACAGGTAAAATCCACGATATCAGATGGGTTAATAATACCACAATTGATAACTTTATCCGGGAAACGTTCGCAATTAACTAATTCTTCTGGTTCGCAATCTGTTTTACAAAATGGTTTTACAGGGTGGGGGATGGATATTTTAGTTTCTATTATCTCAACAACCCGTGGAATATGTCTTTTTACCCTACGTCGATGTTTCTTTTTATGCCGAGGCGTTATACATTTTTCAGGTTTTGGTTTTATTTGTTTTATAACCTTTTTAGTTTTATGTTCTTCAATATCAATAACTGCACAATTTTTAGTATTACAATCGCCATTTGCCACGGCAAATGAAAAAGGAAAGCTCAACAAAATAATAAGAGGGAGGATCTTAAAATTCTTAATATGATTTACCATACGCTTTCCTCACTCTGCATAAACATAAATCCCCGGTAGCCCCCTAAGATATTCATTATGATCTATCCCATACCCGACTAAAATTTGATCTTTTTTACTCCCTTTGGGAAATTTTGACATGACCTCATCCATTCTGAAGAGAACATAATTAGGACGATAAAAAGATTTTTTTGAATTTTTTTTCGAAAACAAAACCAGCGATTTAAGACTTTTAGGTTTTTTGGCTTGAAGATGACTAATGATTAATTTCATGGTGCTTCCACTATCACAAATATCATCTACAATTAAGACATTTCTACCTGTAATATTAATATTATCTAGTCCGTCTAGTTTGATTTTTCCTTTAGAAGGTTCATGCTCACCATAACTTTTTGCCTGAACATATTCTAATCGTGTTGGCGTATGTAGGTTGCGAATTAAATCCGCTGTCACACAAAGTGCCCCTTTCATAATCATAATGATGGTTAATTCTTCGCCACGATATTCACGGTCTATTTTGGTTGCTACTAATTTAATTCGATTGGCGATTGCGTTGTGTCCAATCAGGAGCTTAAGATTCTGTTCACCAAAACACATGGGACTAAAAAAAAGAAGCATCATGACTATCCATCTCATAACTCAAAATCTCCTTGCTGTATAATAATAAATAGGTCGCTCTTTATTATAATAGTTAATTAGATAAATAATTTCAAAAGGAATGCTACACTTCAGGTGAATTCTTTTAGGGGGTTCTGATAAACGTAGTAACACGAACCAAACATACCATTTGTATGATAACAGCAGCCCTATTCATTAGGGCTGCTGTTTTTATTTTTTATTCTACCGTATAGTCTTTTGGTTTAAGCCCAACATAACCCCCTAAACAACTAGAAAGGGCACCAATGAAAAACAAGATGAATGTTAAAAACAATGAAATACCCATTGATTTCGCGATTTTCTCTTGTTCTTCCTTAGTTAGAGTAACTGTGTTTTCGTGTGATGTAGCAGTAGAGTTACTTGTAGCCATTATCTCTGAGGAAGTATTGGATTCATTCATTCGTACTTTAGAAATCACTAAATGAGGGTTAGATAACGAGTGATATTGAAAAGAAACAAATTGTCCTATGCTAGAGGCTAAAGTTATTGCTAAAATAAGTGCAAAACACCAGGTTATAAATCCATATAAAAAACCGATGTGACGATTATAACAAGTCGCTCTTCCTAAAAAACCAGCTACCCATCCTGCCACAAACATGCTGGCTATGGTACCTATCAGTAAGCCTGCATATCCTCCAATTGCTACCATGATTAAACCTTCGTTCGTTGCCTTTAACGCAGTAAGACCAAGTGCCATACTAAAAATATTAAGCAAAAAACCCAAACCAATGGCAACAAAGCCACCGGCAATAACGGCGGTCCAAGATAA
>Ga0206998_1199_pt1 | contig 13180 bp, 9 predicted proteins | sample Alteio_BWMinCont_FD_153309 | JGI IMG/M metagenome (GOLD analysis project Ga0206998, IMG submission 153309) | Enriched cells from forest soil in Barre Woods Harvard Forest LTER site, Petersham, Massachusetts, United States -... | ecosystem: Environmental > Terrestrial > Soil > Temperate forest >... | reverse complement strand
TGATGAAGATCGGGGTTTTCAAAGGAGAGCGGTTCGCCAGAGATGATTTAGCCCGGATAACGCGATTCCTGCTCCGAAAGACGGCTAGCTGATCTTGCGCTCGTCGCCCAGCACGGAGTCGAGGAGGCCGGTGAGCGAGTGGGCGCGGGTGCGGATGGAGGCGCGGGATTCGTCGGTCGTGCCGCTAAGGGTGTTGTACCGCTGCTCGACTGCGCCGACAAGGTCGGCCCGTGTCAGATTGTTGCGGTGAGCGACGTCTACGCCCCGCGCCGCGATGCGGTAAAGGAACGCTCTGGCGGCACAGCCACCACCCATCTTGACTACCGCGAGGTGCTCGAGAAGGATATCGAGGCCGTCTTGATCGCGCCACCCGACCACTGGCACGTTCGCATGGCAGTCGACGCGCTCGCCGCCGGCAAGGACGTCTATCTCGAAAAACCGGTCACCCATACCGTCGAAGAAGGCGCCATCCTCACCAAAGCCGTCCGCTCCGGCAAGCAGATTCTGCAATGCGGCATGCAGCAGCGCAGCTGGACGCACTTTCGTGACGCCGTCGATCTGATCCAGGGCGGCAGCCTCGGCCGCGTCCCGCAGGTACGGACTTACTGGTGGCAAAACTATCTGCGCAACTGGCCGCACAAACCAGTTGATACGCAAGCGCTCGACTGGAAGCTTTGGCTGGGAGGCGCTCCCGACCAGTCGTACAGCGAAGAAAAATTCTTCCGCTGGCGCTGGTTCTGGGATTTTGGCGGTGGCGCGATGACCGACCTGTTCAGTCATTGGATCGACGTCGCGCACTGGGCTATGAAGGCCGATCAGCCGCGCGTAGCGCAGATGCTCGGCGACAAATACATCTTCGAGCAATGGGACTGCCCCGACACCGTCCAGGCAACCTTCCGCTATCCCGGATTCGACGTCGTCTACGAAGGCATGATGGCATCCTCCATCGACGACGGCGGCCTTGAATTTCGCGGAACCGAGGCGACCCTGAAGATCAATCGCAGCGGATTCACCGTCTACCGCGAGGGAGTTCCGGCTAACCAGAATCCCGTCCTCAAGGAGGACAGCTTCCGCGACGGCACAATCGCGCACATGGAGAATTTCTTCGCGTGCGTGAGAACACGCCAAGAGCCCAACGCACCGGTTGAAGCCGGAGTCGCCGCAGCCCGCGCAGGTCAGATCGCCAATCTGGCTTTCCGCGGCAACGGCCAGATCACCTGGCCACCCAACTCATCATCAGCGACCCGCAAGTGATGCCTCCTCATCGGCTCCTAGATCCCAAACTGCAGGTGCTCCAGCACCGGCCCTAGCGTGATAACCGGCAGATAGCTCAATGCGGTCACGACAATCAGGAAAGCTATGAGCAGGATCGCAAACGAAACCGAATCCGTCCGCAGCGTTCCCCGCGATGGAGGCGTGAACTTCTGCGACGCCGCGTATCCGGCAAAAAAGAGCGCCGGAACGGCCAGCCCGAACCTGCCTGCCATCATCGCGATCACCGTCATGATGTTGTAGAACGGGGTGTTGGCGCTGAGACCCGCGAAAGCCTGTCCATTATTCGCAAATGAAGAGGTGAACGCGAAGACGATCTCGGTGAGTCCATGGGCTCCGTTGTTGGTGGTGAGACCCGCGAGGCCGGCACGTGTCGAGATGGCGGCGGCCGCCAGCGTGAGAATCGTGACCGGCCCGGTCAGGGCATAGAGCACAACCATCTTGTTTTCCCTGGGCCCGATCTTCTTGCCCAGGTATTCCGGTGTGCGGCCTATCATCAGCCCCGACAGGAATACTGCCACCACCGCCGTCATGATCATCCCGAACAACCCGGTGCCCAGCCCGCCGAAGATCACCTCTCCAAGCAGCAGATTGATCAGCAGTACTAAGCCTCCCAGCGAGGTGAAGCTGTCATCCGCGGCATTCGCGGAACCCGTCGCCCCGTTGGACGTGACCGCGCCCGCGAGCACCGTGCCCGCGGTTCCAAATCGCACTTCCTTCCCTTCCGTGTTGCCGCCGGATTGAAGCCGGCCCGCGCTCGAATCGACCCCATGAATCGCGGGATTGACTCGCCGTTCACTCAGGTGCAACGCGATCAGCCCGCAGGAAAAGAGAAAGAGCATCACCCAATACAGCATCCACCCCTGGCGCCGCTGCTGCACCATTCTTCCGAAGGTGTTCGTCAGGGCCGCCGGCAACAGGACGATAGAGAGCAGCTCCAGCAGATTTGTCAGCGGCGTGGGATTCTCATACGGGTGCGCGCCGTTGGCGTTAAAGAACCCTCCGCCATTCGTGCCCAGATTCTTAATCAGCTCCAGTGCCGCGACCGGACCCTGCGGAATAACCTGCACGCCTCCCTCGAGCGTTTTGGCAGCCGCGTAGGGATGGAAGTTCATTGGAACCCCCTGCCACACCAACAGTAGCGATCCAATCAGAGCGCCGGGCGCAAGAACCCAGAGCAGGCCGCGCGTCAGATCGACCCAGAAATTCCCAAGTGTTTTCGATGACTCTCGCGCCAATCCCCTGATAAACGCGATCCCAACGGCTAACCCGGCGGCCCCGGCTAGAAAATTCTGCACGCACAGCCCCGCCATCTGGCTGAAATAACTCATCGTGCTTTCGCCGCCATACGCCTGCCAGGTTGTCGTTGTAGAGAAGCTGACCGCGGTATTGAACGCCAGATCAGCAGAGAGCGGCGTCGTCTGATATGCCGGGAAATGCCAGGGAAGAAATTGTTGCAATCGCAGGATGGCGTAAAGAAAAAGCGTGCCGGCCAGACTGAAAACAATGAACGCAGTTGCGTATTGCGCCGCGTTCATCTCTGTCGAGGAGTCGACCCCCGCCAGGCGATAAATCCATCGCTCCAGCGGGACACATAATCGATCAAGAGCCGTTCGTTCCTGCGCGAATACCCGCTTCATGTACCCGCCGAGCGGCCTGACGCACAGGGTCACGATCAGCAGAAACAATAGATATTGAACTGCGCTATGCAAATTCATTCCGGCGCCGGCATGCGGGCTCTCGCTCCGAGAAGCCTGAGATCAGTCTTGCACGCCGCGAATAAAGAAAGCGTAGCGGGTGTTTTTCATTCGGCAATGAGACTTCGCCAGTTCCCCATCAGAACCTCGTTAACTCAAACTGTCGACGAAAGATCTTCCGCGCCGCCATCAGTCCGAGCCGACCTCAAAATTCATCGATTACCCCTTGTGTATAGCGGCACCTGGGACTACTATCGTCGCCGGTCCCCCTCCCCTTGTAATTCCCCTCTGTAGTTGCTCGGGAAATAAGCTCCAAACCCCAAATCAGGAGAACCCATGTCTCAGAACAAGAGAATCACCCCGGCCCACTCCAAGCGCCATATCATCGGAATCGGCCTGTTGTCCCTGTTCGCGGCCTCCACTCTGACCGCTGCCACCATCTGCGTAAACCCCGGGGGAACCTCCGGCTGTAAATCCACCATCTCCGCAGCCGTCGCCGCCGCATCCCCCGGAGACGTCATTCAAGTCTGGCAAGGCACTTACAAAGAAGCGGTAGTCATTACCAAAGCGCTCTCCCTGGTTGCAGCCGAAGGTAGCCATCCCACGATCGACGCTACCGGGCTGCCCAACGGCATCTTCGTTAACGGTTTCACCACCGCTCCCCCACTCGGTATATCGAACGTGCTCGTTTCCGGTTTCAAGGTCGAGAACGCTAATTTTGAGGGCATCCTCGTTGTGAGTGGCTCTAACGTCACCATCGCCGACAACCATGTCCTAAATAACGACAAGGCGCTCGATATCGACAACGGCACATGTCCCGGTCAGCCGCCCTTCGAAACCAACGAAGGTGACGACTGCGGCGAAGGTATTCACCTCATGGGCTCGAATCACTCCTCCGTGGTTCACAACGAGAGCGAGAAAAATTCAGGCGGAATCCTCATCACCGACGAGACCGGTACCAGCAATAACAATCTCATCACCGGAAACTCCGTCCACGACAACCCTTACGACTGCGGCATAACACTCGCCTCCCACCCCCCCGGCCAATGCGAAGTCGCCTTACGGCGTATTTAATAACACCATCGCCCACAACGATGTCGCCCGCAACGGCTTCCAGGTTCCCGGCGCCGGCGCGGGAGTCGGCATCTTCGCTCCCTTCCCCGGCACCCGGGATTCAGGCAACGTTGTCATCGACAACGACCTGCACGATAACGGATTGCCCGGCGTCACCATGCACAATCACGCTGCGGCTCCCGCCCCCGCGCCGTCCGTCAATATGGACGACAACATGATCATCGGCAACCGCATCTGGGGCAACGGAAAGGACACCGAAGACGCCGCTACCTCCGGACCCACCGGTATCAACCTCTTCAGCAAGGCGCCTGTCAATGGAACCGTGGTTTCGCAGAACAGCATCCATGATGAATCCATCGGCATCGCCTTCAATGCTCCTTCTAATCAAATCAGCGCCCACTTCAACAACTTTGATATCACCGGCATCGGCGTCGACAACATCGGCACCGGCGTTGTCAACGCGAACTTTAATTGGTGGGGATGTGCAACCGGGCCCGGTACAAGCGGCTGCGCCACTATCGTTCAGCCCGGAGTGACCTTCAGACCCTGGCTCACCGCTCCCTTTGAACCCTGATCATCAGTAAATCTGCAAGACCGGGCCAGCCGGATATCCCCAATCCGGCTCTCCCCTTGATTCCACCTTCCGGCAAGCAGAACGCGGGCACGTTTACACTTTTCACATGACGCGTTTTGCTCCCGTGCTGCTTGCCGTCTCTGCTCTCACACTCGCCGCCACCGCCCAAAATGCTCCTCAACCCCAGCCTGAGCCGACCCCGATGCCGCCTGCCATCGTGGCTCCGGTGGACAAGCCCTGCGCCGGACCGATCCAGCTCTCGGTCGACATCACCGACATTACCGACCGCGTCTGGAAGGTGCACGAGGATGTCCCTGTAGAAACGCAGACCAAGGGGCCGGGCGCGAAAGAAATGGTCCTGCTCTATCCCGAGTGGATCCCGGGGGATCATGAGCCGTCAGGCCCCATCTCAGCTCTCGCTGGAATCGTTACCAGCGTAGACGGCAAGCGCGTGCAGTGGGTGCGCGACCGCGTGAACATGTACGCCTTCCACGTGCCGCTGAGCGCGGGCGCGAAGACCGTAGGCCTGGACTTCGACTATCTCTCGCCCATCAAGCCCAGCGCAGGCCGCATCGAGGTTTCCGACGCAATTACCGACCTGGCATGGAACGAAGTAGTGATGTATCCGGCGGGATATTTCTCGCGAGATATTTCCTTCGACCCTACTCTCAAGCTTCCCTCCGGCTGGAAATACGCGACCGCGCTCGAAACGGCGTCCAACCAGGGCGATACCGTCCGCTTCGAACGCACCACCCTCAACACGCTGGTGGATTCGCCGCTCTACGCCGGCCTTTATTACAGCCGCATCGACCTGTCGCCAACACCCACCGATCCCGTGCACCTGAACATCGTGGCCGACAAGCCGGAAGACCTGAAGATGACACCCGACGAACTTCAGGCGCACAAGAACCTCGCCGCTGAGGCCGACAAGCTCTACGGCTCACACCACTACAAACATTACGATTTCCTGCTCCTGCTCAGCGATAAAGTTGGCGGGATCGGCCTCGAACATCACCAATCGAGCGAAGACGGACTGCGCACCGACTACCTCACCGACTGGGCCGGCGGCGTTCTCGGCCGCGATCTCCTTGGCCACGAATACACGCACTCATGGAACGGCAAATTCCGCCGCCCGGCCGACCTTTGGACGCCGAACTTCAACGTTCCCATGCGCGATGATCTGCTGTGGGTATACGAGGGCATGACTCAATATTGGGGCAACGTGCTGACCGCCCGCGCCGGCATGCGCACCGCCGAACAAACGCGCGACATCCTCGCCAGCACTGCCGCGGGTTTCGCCATCAGCCGCGGACGCGATTGGCGGCCTCTGGTCGACACAACCAACCAGCCCATTGTCTCGCAGCGGCATGCGGTGAGCTGGGTCAGCTACCAGCGCCCGGAGGACTACTACACCGAAGGCATGTTGATCTGGCTCGACGCGGATACGAAGATCCGCGAACTGACCAACGACCAGAAATCGCTCGACGATTTCTGCAAGAAGTTCCTCGGTGTATACAACGGCAGCTTCATCACCTATCAGTACACGCTCGACGACGTAGTCAAAGACCTGAACGAGGTCGCTCCCTACGATTGGCGAACCTTCCTTCAGGAGCGCGTCTACGATCTGCATCCTGAGGTACCCGTGAACGGCTTCACTCAAGGCGGCTACAAGCTTGTCTACACCGATAAACCCGTCGAATGGCGGGAGAAGGAATTGGCAAAACGCGGCATGGCGGACTTCTCAACCTCACTCGGCTTCTCCGTAGGCTCGTTCGGGGGCCGCGGCGGTGCGGGTGAATCCGGGGCCATCGGGAACGTCTTCTGGGGCAGCCCGGCTTTCAAGGCTGGCATTACGCCGGAGATGGTGTTGGTTTCGGTCAACGGCACGGCGTACACGGCGAACGTGCTGAAAGATGCCATTCTGGTCGCCGAGAAGGACAAGCAACCGCTGCAGTTGCAATTCCGCAAGGATAATCGCTACTGGATCGCGACCATCCCCTACTACGACGGAATGCGGTATCCGTCGCTTGAACGCGTCGACGGCACGACGGACCGCCTCGACGAAATCCTGGCGCCGAGCAAGAGCCCATTGCCTGCGATGTAAATTTCCGTTGGCATGATTCCCGGATCGGTGCGGCGGCGCGGACAACAAATTCTTGATTCCCGAAATGAAAGATTTACCTTTGTCAAGAACTTGCATTCCCGCCGCACCCCCGTTAGCATCCACTCAGAGACCGGCCTGCAAAGCAGGTGTGGTGGCTAACGCTGGTTGAACCTACATTCATTGAACAGGGAGCTCGACTCGACAATCGGCTCGGTGTGCAGTGTCCGCCAGTCCGGAATGCCTAAAGAGCCGCGGAGAGTTCCCACCGTCTTAGGACGGGTTCACCGGCGCGCTACTGCACGGCCCAGTGGGTCGGTCTTTACTTCACACGCGTCGCCCCAAAAAAGTTGCGCCATGAAAAAAGTCTCCGGTGAATGGTGGTTCCTGGCGGCCGGCCTGGCCGCGCTGTCCCTTGGCCTCATTCTCCGCTTCGTCGCCAACCTCAAGGGCGACACCATGGAGTTCATCGAAGGGCTCTGCATTGGCCTCTCCATCGCCCTGCTCCTCGGTGGCCTGATCAAAGTACGGCGAGACGCCAATCGCGACTCCGGCCGGGCCTGACCCTCATCTGTGCATCCCCGCCTTCTCCAGTTCGGACACCTCGCCATCCCCACCTACGGAGCCCTCACCGCGCTCGCCCTCATTGCCGCGCTCGCCGCCGCCGTCCACCTCGCTCGCCGCCTCTCCCTCGACCACAATAAGGTCTGGACCCTCTCGCTCACCGCCACCCTTACCGCGCTCATCGCCGCACGCCTGCTGCTCGTCGCCGCGCACTTCAGCATCTTCCGCCAGCACCCCTTCTGGATTCTCGGCCTTACCGGCGGGCGCGATTGGTGGATCGTCCCCGCCAGCGTCGCGCTCGGCATCGCCGCCGCCGTCCTCTACGCGCTCTCAGAGGACCTGTCGCTGTTCCGCGTCGCGGACACCCTCGCCCCCGCCGCCGCCCTCGCAGTCACCATCAATCGCATCGGAGCCTTCCTCGCCGGGCTCGACTTCGGCACGCCCGCCGCGCTCCCCTGGTCGGTCACCTACACCAGCCGCATCGCCGCCATCTGGTATCGCACGCCGTTGGGCATCCCTCTGCACCCCGCCCAGCTCTACGAAGCGGCAGCCGCTCTTATCATCTTTGCGCTTTTGATCTGGTATCTACCGCGCCGCCGTCACGACGGCGAAATCGCCGGAGCCGCGCTTTTTTTGTTCGGCCTCACCGCCCCATTCCTGGACCTCTTCCGCGCCGGCCAGACCCGCCCAGCCTTCTCGCTCGCTCTCTCCATCGCCACTGTCATCGCCGGAGCCGCGCTCTGGCTCGACCGCAAAAACTATCCGCATCGATATACTTCTACCGATGACTCGCCACCTGCTCCCTAAGCTTTGCTCCCTGCTCGCTCTTTCTCTCGCACAGCTTCTCCATGCCCAGGCCGGAGCCGCCATTCCGCCACCCATCTACCTCTACGAAGGCGGGCTCTACCTCCACGGAGCCCCCGGCGCACTCGGCGACAATGAAGCCGACAAGCCCCGCATGTACGCCTTCCTGCCCAAGACGCGCTCCACCAGCGCAGCCGTCCTCGTCATTCCCGGCGGAGGATACGAGCACGTCGCCATGGGCCACGAAGGCTTCCAGCTTGCCACCTGGCTCAACGCCCAGGGAATGGCCGCCTTCGTCCTCGATTACCGCGTCGCCCCCTACCGCTATCCCGTTGAGATCGACGATGGACGCCGCGCCATACGCCTCATTCGCGCTCACGCCGTCGAATACGGCATCGACCCCAATCGCCTCGGCGTCTGGGGATCATCCGCCGGAGGCCATCTCGCTTCTTCGCTCGGTACGCATTGTGAATCTGTAACTACAACGGCGACGACTTCCCCGGCGCCCTCTGACCCTGTTGACTCGCAGTCCTGCAAGCCGGCCTTTATGATCCTTGAATACCCCGTCATCAGCATGGAAGGTCCGATCGCGCACACCGGTTCCCGCAAGAACCTCCTCGGCCCCGATCCCGACCCCGCACTCGCGCATGAATACTCCAACCAGTTCGCTGTGACCGCGCAAACGCCGCCCACATTTATCTGGGCCACGACCAACGACGTCACCGTGCCCGTAGAAAATTCACTGGACTTCTATCGCGCCCTCGAACGCGCCCACGTCCCCGCCGAGCTGCACATTTACGACTACGCCGACCACGGATGCGGACTCTGCGGCTCCATCGTCCCGCTCTCCACCTGGCCTCTGCTGCTGCGCAACTGGCTGCTGCAGCACAGCTATCTGCCTCCCAATGCGCCGCCCATGCCCGCACCCGAGCCCAACTCCGCCGTCTGGCCGCAGGGACTCGCCGGCCCCGGCGAGTCTAAGCCGTGAACCCGACCACGCACACTGTTCCACCCGAAGCTGCCGGACAGCGCCTCGACGCCTGGCTTGCCACGCAACTCGAAAACGTCAGCCGCGCCCGTGTCCAGCTACTGCTGTCCCAGTCGAAAGTCCTCGTTAACGGCGCCCCCGCCAGGCCTTCGCTCAAACTGCGCGGCGGTGAGTCCATCGAAATTCTGGGCGAGCCCACGCCACCACCGCTGCGCGCCACGCCCGAAGACATCCCGCTCGACATCATCTACGAAGACGCCGATCTCTCCGTCGTCAACAAACCCGCCAGCATGATGGTCCACGCCGGTTCGGGAGCCACCGACGACGCCCGCAACCGCGGAACGCTGGTAAACGCACTGCTGAGTCATTACCAGCAGCTTTCAACCACCGGAGGCCCGCTCCGCCCCGGCATCGTCCACCGCCTCGACAAGCAGACCAGCGGCCTCATCATCGTTGCCCGCAACGACGCCGCTCACCTCAAACTCGGCGAGATGTTCTCTCGCCGCCAGGTGCACAAGACTTACCTCGCACTTGTCCACGGCCACGTCAAAGCCGACCGCGGAACCATCACTGCCGCCATCGCCCGCGATGCCATCCGCCGCACTCGCATGACCACCCGCCGCGAGTCCTTGGATTCCGGAGCCCGCACTGCCATCTCGCACTACGCCGTCATCGAGCGCATCACCTCGCGCTTCGGCGCCTTCACTCTCGTCTCCGTCCGCATCGAAACCGGCCGCACGCACCAGATCCGCGTGCATCTCTCATCTATTGGGCATCCCGTCGTCGGCGACACGCTCTACGGAGCACCCGCTCGCATCGCCATCCCCACCGCAACGCGCCGAAAGAAATCCGACCCCGAGCCGGAAGCCATCTCGCTCGACCGCAACTTCCTCCACGCCGCCGAGCTTCGCTTCGCCCACCCCCGCACCGCCAAGACCCTCGATCTGAAAGCTCCGCTGCCCGAAGAACTCGCAGCTTTCCTGTCCAACCTCAAAGCCGGACAGTAATCGCAGGGCGCTTCACTGCGATGAACGTGCTAGGCCTGCACCAGGACCCTCACCCCATAAGGCTCGATGCTCATTGGTCCCGAAACCGTCGACTTGCTGAGCAAATCCCGATAGGTGCGGGCGATAGTTACAGATTGTGCCTTGGCATTGTGGTTCAACACATAAGTCCATGCCTGCCGATCCGTCCGGCGCGTGGTCACCTCAACGCCCGGTGGTGCCTGAATCGGTCGCGAGACGCCGCTCATTGCCATCAGCGCAAGAAGCACCCGGGCAAGATCCTTAGATTCAAGGTGAGCGCCGATGTAGATCGCTTTTCCCTTGCCGTAGCGGTGTGAGGTGATGGCCGCCTTGCCCGCATAAGCGCCGCCGGTGTATGACGCAAACACCTCCGCCTTCTGCGGACTCAGGATGTCAGCCCATATGCGGCAGTCTGCATTCGGTCCGGCGAGCGGCCCGGAGAACTGAACGCTCTGCTTCTCCGAATAAATCGGCTGATAATCGAACAGTTCGACTCCCATCACGTCGCGCAGCAGGCCGGGCAGCGGCGTATCGACAATGCGGCTGTGCTCGTCCTTTACACCCAGGCGAAAGCCCGCGATGAACGTTCCGCCGTTCTCGACAAAGCCGCGGATACGCTTGGCCTGCTCCTGCGAAACGATATACATCACTGGCGCGCAGAGAACCTTGTACCGGGAAAGCTCCTGAGTAGCGTTGACGATATCCACGCCGGCGTGGGACGCCCCCATCGAGCCATACCACAGCATCAGCTCCGAAAGGTACTTGACCTTGGGCTGGCCCGGTTGAATGGCCAGCGCCCAGCTCGAGGTGGGATCGTAGCAGAGGGCAAGATCGGCCTCGTATCGGGCGTTGAGCGCGTCGTGACCTAAGGACTTGAGCTCGCCGATGGTCTGCTGAATTTCATCAAAGCCGACGCTGTGCGACCTGTCATGCTTGAGCAGCCCATGCCAGTACTCCTCGGCGCCGAAATCGGCCGTGTCCCAACGAAAGTGGTTAATCCCCATGGCTCCATGCGCGACTGCCTGGTAAGACCACAGCCGCAGCTGCCCCGGCTCGGGTTGAGGCGAGAAGAAGGGCTGCCCCGCCTTGCCGGTCTGCTCTTCCAAGATGAGAAAAGGTTCGCCGTCCTTTACACAGCGCATGATGTCGTGCCCGAAAGCACTCGTAGTCGCTATCGCGTCTGGCAGCCCGCTCGCTCCCGAGTCAGCGCCGCTGAGAAGAATCGCGAAGAACCTGGATAGTTATCCGCGGAGGCGAAGTCGAGATTGCGGTACAGGTCGCGCATGTCAATGGTGTCGACAAGCCCGACGTTGTTGGTGGTAACGAAGCGAGTCGGACAGAGCTTGCGCAGCATAGCCAGCTGCTCTTCAAGAAAAGAGACATTGGCATAGCTCTGGTAACGGTCATAATCGAGCGCAAACCCGGGATTAGGCGGGGCGCCCGAAGGCAGCGGTACCGGAATCTGCGAAAAGTCAGTGTAGGTGTTGCTCCAGAAGACTGTCCCCCACGCCTGGTTGATTGCGTCAAGTGATGGGTACCTGCCGCGCAGCCACTGTTGGAATCCCTCACGGCAGAAACGGCAGTAGCAGCGCCCGGATTCGCCCAGTGTCAGTTCGTTATCGATCTGCCAGCCTATGACGCCGGGCGTCGAGTTGAAAGCGCGCGCCATCTCGGTAGCGATCGCGAGTGAGAGACGGCGATAGGTTGCATTCGTGGGGCAGGTGAAGCGGCGCGTGCCCGGACTCAGCGTGACCCCGTGCTCGTTGACCATCAGCACTTCGGGATACTTCTGTGTCAGCCACGGAGGCGGCGCGGCCGATGGCGTTCCGAGGATGACGGATATCTGCTGAGCATGCAGAATGCCAACCACGCGCTCCAGCCATTTGAAGTCGAAGCTTCCTTCCCGTGGCTCCATAAGCCCCCAGGCGAACTCCGCGATGCGCACATTGGTGATGCCCGCGGCAGCCATGGCCGCAGCGTCCTGTTCCCAAAGGTTCTCGGGGGTCTGGTCGGGATAGTAATCGGTGCCGAACAGCAGCGGGAGATGGCTCGACGAATGCCCGGGGGAAACCTTTTCTTTCGCCGCCTGCGCAAAAGCCCGCGAATCGGCCAAGGCAAGCAAACTGGCCAGAGTGGCGCTCCCCGTCAGGATAAAGTCTCGTCGATCCATCGGCGTGCATCCTCCGGAAACCTTATACAGGATAGGAGTCCAACCCCGCCGGATTACGCCTTCGCGACCCGCCCTGTCACACATCCCTTGACCTTCACCCTTGACCATCCCTTCGCCACATAGATAATCCCTCCATGGCCGCATCCGCTTCCGGGGTCTTCGACTCGCTCATCCGCGACTTCCGTTACGGCATCCGCACTCTCGCCCGCACGCCCGGCTTTTCTCTTGTTGCCATCGTCGTCATGGCGCTGGGCATCGGCGCCTCGGCGGCGCTCTTCACCGTCGTGCATTCCGTTCTGCTCAAGCCATTGCCGCTCCCCGACGTGGATCGCCTGGTGGCGGTTTATGAGGCAGACACAAAGCTCAAATTCAACAACAATGTGGTGGCCGGGGGCACGTTCCAAAGCTGGGAGCATGAGAATCGCACCTTCCAGCACATCGCAATCAGCACCGAAACCGACGGCAATTTCTCCTCGAGCGACGGCCAGCTTCCCGAACGAATACACGCCGTGGCATCTTCCTGGGCTGCGCTTCCACTGCTCGGCGTCCAGCCTGCATACGGCCGGCTCTTCACGCCCGACGACGACAAATACGGCGCCAATGAAACCACTGTCCTCACCTGGGGTTTCTGGAAACGCCGCTTCGGAGGCAATCCTTCTATCGTCGGCCGTACCATCCTGCTCGATTCCAAACCGTACACCGTTGTCGGCATTCTGCCCGCCTGGTTCGCCTACCCAAATCCGCAGGTGCAGCTTTGGGTACCTGTGTATCCGGAAGTACCCCCACAGGTCATGGCGTCGCACGATTCGCATAATTTCACGATCATCGGCAAGCTGAAGCCCGGCGTTTCCGTCGCGGCTGCCCAGGCCGATCTGAGCAACATCTCCGCGCAGGTGCGCAAACAATTGCCC
>Ga0206998_1198_pt1 | contig 13230 bp, 10 predicted proteins | sample Alteio_BWMinCont_FD_153309 | JGI IMG/M metagenome (GOLD analysis project Ga0206998, IMG submission 153309) | Enriched cells from forest soil in Barre Woods Harvard Forest LTER site, Petersham, Massachusetts, United States -... | ecosystem: Environmental > Terrestrial > Soil > Temperate forest >... | reverse complement strand
CGGGATTCTGCTGGAGCTGGCACGGGCCTTTGCGGATGCGACTGCAAAGCCGCCGCACAGTGTCTTCTTCGCGGCGGTGACGGCGGAGGAGCAGGGGCTGCTGGGATCACAGTACCTGGGAATGCATCCTCCGGTGCCGGCGGCGCAGATTGCGCTCGATCTGAACTACGACATGCTGATGCCTATGGGGGTTCCGCTGGCAGCGGAGGTGAGCGGGGCGGAGCGCACTACGTTTTATCCCGTGGTGGAGAAGACGGCCAAGGCTTTCGATCTGACGCTTGAGCCGGACAAGTTTCCGGGCGCCGGGCATTACTATCGCTCGGACCACTTCAGCTTTGCGCGGGCGGGTGTCCCGGCGTTTTCTGTCGGGCAAGGGACGTTGTTCGAGGGTCACGATGCCGCGTGGGGCAAGGCGCAGGCGGAAGATTACGTCGCGCACCACTACCACCAGCCATCGGACGAATATCACGCGAATATGGATTTTCGCGGCGATGCCAAAATGGCGCGGTTCGGGTTAATTCTTGGGTGGGAAGCTTCGTCATTGCCTCAGACGGTGGGTTGGCAGAACGGCGACGAGTTCGAGGCAGCCCGCAAGAAGAGCCAGGGGAACTGACTCAAGGAGTATCGGTGCGGATCGCGGTTGCAGTGCTCGTGATGTGGGCCTCGGCCGGCATCGCGCAGACGGCTACGGAACCGGCACTGCATCATCGCGTGGCCGGGTCGGATTCCGGGAACGGCGTCGCGGTGCAGCCGGGCGTCCCGGCAGGAAAGCAGCGGGGGACTTCCACACTACCGGCCTCGGCCCAAGGCGAGTACATGCTGGACGAGACCGGGTCGGTGGTGCAGATCACGATCGAGAACGGCATTCTCGACGGCTATATCTCGAAGCTGACAGAGCAGCAGACCTCGGCGCTGACGTACTTCTTCGACCGCTCCACGATCAACGGTGACCGGTTGACCTTTACGACCAAGCAGATTCACGGGATCTGGTATTCGTTCGACGGCGTGATCGTGCGCAGCGATGCGCGCAGCAAGCAGGAAACCGGGTTTTACCGGCTCAAGGGCACGTGGGTGACGCACGATGAGGTCGGAAAGAGCCAATCGACGTCCACAGTCAGCCTGAAGTCCACACCGCGCGGGTCTGCTGAGTTTTGATTTCCGGTCAACCGAGATGCTGGCTGCTGCCGAGCTGGTGTGTGCGCGCTGCTGAGAGGACGCGCTGAGCTGCATCGGAGTGGTCGATCAGCTGGCCGGGGTGACCGGGAACTTCAAGGAGCTCTGCGGCGGAAGCGGGGCCAGGCGCGCCGCCGGGGCGCTCGATGGAGATGGCCTGCGGGGTCAGATCGTCGGCGAGAGCTACGGGGCCAAGAGCCGCGGACGACAGCTGGGTGGGATCGCCGGCATTTTCGGAAGCCTCACGGCGCAGTTTCAGTTCTGCGGAGTGGTCGCGAAAGGCGGCTTTGGAGTTCACGGGCGGAATTGTGGCGAGCTGAGGTTCGGCGCAGGGAGCCATGGTGAACAGGCGACGGAAATCCCCGCGAGCGTAAGCGGCGGCCACCAGTCCGAAGAGGGTTCCGATGACGGCACCCTTCAGAATTCGACGGTTTCGGCATGTTCGGCCATTCGAGCAGTTCTCCTCGGAGCTGGAACTTTCGGGGCTTTGTCTGGTTAGAAAGGCTGTTCCGGGCTGGCGTTGCTTCGGAGAGACGACCTCCGCTGGTAATTGCGTAAATTTTCTTGCATCGAAATGCAGTCACGATATATCTTATGATGTAACTTACGATACATCGTAAGAATGTTTTTAAGGAGAATTACAGATGTTTGGAAGACACGATAAAAGGCAAGTTGAAGAAAGGGCAGGACACTGCGGGCCGTGGAAGCATTTTCGCGGCGGGCGAGGCGGCTTCTGGGCCGAGATGGGTGAGGGCTGGGGGCGGCATGGACGGCACCAGTTCGGAGGCGAATTCGGAGGACGGTTGTTCGACGGCGGCGAGCTGCGGCTGGTGATCCTGAGCTATATCGCAGAGAAGCCGAGCCATGGCTACGAGATCATGAAGGGCATTGCCGAGAAGATGGGCGGTCTGTATACGCCGAGCGCCGGAGTGGTCTATCCCACGCTGAACCAGCTTGAGGATGAGGGCTTCGCGACGGCGACGACAGAAGGCGGCAAGAAGCAGTACACGATCACCGAGGCGGGAAGAGCCGAGCTCGAGGCGCACAAGTCGCGCATCGATGAGCTGCTGGGACGCATCCGGCAAATGGGCGAGACATACGGCAGCCGCAGGGCTCCTGAAGTTATGCGGGCGATGCACAACTGCAAACTGGCGCTGAAGCTGAAATTCGGGCGGGGCGATCTTTCGACCGAGCAGCTCGGGAAGATTGCGGAGATCCTGGACGCGGCGGCGAAAGAGATCGAGCGGGTGTGATGGAAGGGCAGGGAACAGGGCACAGAAGACAGGGCGCTTGCCGTCCAAAGTGATGAGCCGACATCCTTCCGCCTGGCCGAACGGGTGGTGGAGCTGGAGACGGAGAATGCGCGACTCAAGAGTCTGATTGGTGAGTTACTGGTTGCGAATCAGTTGCTGCGCGAAGGCAGGCAGCACGGCAAAGAAGTCAAGGGATAGCGTTCCGACGCCGTAAGTAGACTTCGCGCTTCTCGGGCGGGAACCGTTCGATGGCATAGCGGAGGCTGGTTCTCGGCATGGTGACATGATGCCGGCGCAGGAATTTCTCAAGGGCGCGAAGGTCTTTCTTGCCGGCTTCGCGCAGCATCCAGCCGGTGGCCTTGTGGATCAGGTCCTCGGAGTCATGGAGGAGGATTTCGGCGAGCGCGAAGGTATCGTCGACGTGACCGTTGCGAATGAACCACCAGGTGGAGACGATGGCGATGCGGCGATCCCAGAGGCGCGACGATTTCGCCAGTTCATAGAGAAGGCTCTTGTCGCGGGTGAGGAGCCAGGGGCCGACGATGTAGGGCGCGCTGTCGTCCACACCGTCCCAGTCGCGGATGAAACGGCGGTTGCGCAGGTAGAAGCTAAAAATCTTTTCCTGGCCAGCTTCGCTGGCTTTCAAAAACTGAATGCGCAGGATCATGTGGGCCAGCGAACGTTCGTCGTGAACAACCGATCCCATGAGCTTGCGGATGTCGGCCAGGGGGAGATGCGCGAATTCCTTCGCGACTTTGCGCGCCGATGCGGTGGGGACGCCGAGGAAGGTGTCACCAGCGCAGTTCTTGAAGAAGCCGCGCTGGGTTCGCGCTCTTACCCGATCTGATAACTGGTGGAGAGCGCGCCGGGCGGCATCGAGGGTGGCGACTGATTGCGGGACTTTGCGCTTAGTAGTAATCGGCACAGCTCAGATAGTAGCCGCACTGCGCGCAGATGAGCTTGCAGCGGTGTCCGTGGAGGTGGTGCGAGCAGTTGGGGCAGTAGACGGAGTGATGCTCCGGTGGCGTGGTTGCCTGCGTTGCTGGAGGGGGTTGCTCGGAAGCGCCGGAGATGGCTGAGGGCTGCACCGCAATAGCTTACTGCAGGCGGTGGACGCGGTGGAATGTTTTCGCGGCCGAGGTTCCTGGTTTGCAAATTCGACGGAGGGAGCAGGTTTGGTTATTCTCAAGTTCGGCACAGATATGTCGGTGTCGCGATTTGAATAGTGTTAACCGGCCTGGTTGAATTCCCAACATTACGAGGAGCTGTTTATGGAACGCAAAGCGAGCGCCGTGTGGCATGGCGCCTTGAAGGATGGCAAAGGAACGATCTCGACCCAGAGCGGAGTTCTGAAGGAGACGCAATATTCTTTCAGCACGCGTTTTGCCGATGGCATTGGAACGAATCCTGAGGAGTTGATTGCAGCAGCGCATGCGGGCTGCTTCACGATGGCTTTGAGTGCCCAGCTTGGAGAGGCGGGACTGACTGCCGAGTCGCTGGAAACAACGGCGGTGGCGAAGTTCGAGAAGACGGACGCCGGATTTACGATTACGTCGATCCACCTGACGACGCGGGCCAAGGTTCCGGGAGCAAGCGAGTCGGCGTTTGAAACGGCGGCCAGCAATGCGAAGGCGGGATGCCCTATTTCGCGGCTGTTCAAGGGCAATACGGAGATTACGCTGGACGCAAAACTAGCGTAGAAGACAGAGTGCAGGGCCACGACGCCGCGGATAAAGCCGCGGCGTTTGTTTTTTTGGACTAACTATTGGTGCGGACGAAGTCGCGCAGGCGGCGGTTAATATCCGTGGCCTTCTGGACTCCCCCGTCGAGCATGGAGCGCCACTTTCGGGCGTTTTCGTCGAGATCAACGGTGCCGAGGAGATAGCTGGTCTGGAGGACGATTTCGAGGGCATTGCTGAGGTCGTGAGAGAGGCGGCGTATCTCCTGCGCGTGTTCGATCGGGATGGGGGGCGTACCGGTGGAATCGGTCATCTTGGAGTCCTGATCCTTAGGTTTTCTGAGATTTTTGATGCCTGCTGGAACGCAAATGAAACAGTGGTGAAACTGGTTCCGCGCCGGGACGGGGGCTCAGCGGACGCGCGTTTGACACAGATGGACGCCTTTGTAACACTAGGAACTGCTGCCAGTCCAGCCGTTCGCGCTGGACATCACATGCGTGCCGAAGTGGCGGAATTGGCAGACGCGCATGGTTCAGGTCCATGTACTCGCAAGGGTGTGGGGGTTCGAGTCCCTTCTTCGGCACCAATCATCTGGTAATCTCCTGAAGTGTAAAGCGAGCCTGCAAAGTTTCCCCCGGTTGGCAGACTTGGGAAGTGCGGATTCATCCTATTTCGACTTACAGGAGACGTACCCATGGAATTCCAAACGGCCAGCACGGCTTTTATTCCGCAACGACATTTCAAACCCACTATCCTGCGCTTGATCGGCGCCGTTGCTGTCACTTCGGTGCTGGCGGTTGGAGCTTACGCTCAAGCCGGCGGCAACCCGGAGCTGACGCAGAAACTGGCCGCGCTGAAGGAAGCAAGCGCAGCGAACAAGCAACGCCTGCAGCAATACACCTGGACAGAAACCCAGCAGCTTACGCTGAAGGGGGAGGCGAAGCCCGCGAAGACGTTCCAATGCCAGTACGGACCAAATGGGCAGGTGCAGAAAACTCCCATCGGAGCTCAAGACGCGAGCAGCAGCAGTGGCGGCGGCCGCGGAGGAAGACTCAAGCAGCATGTTGTCGAAAAGAAGACCGCAGAGATGAAGGATTACATGCAGCAGGTGCAGGGTGTGATTGCTCTGTACGTGCCGCCTGATCCGCAACGCATGCAGCGCGCCTTCCAGGCAGGGAATGTTTCGATTAACAAGGGAGGGCCCGACCTGGTGAACCTGATCTTTGTGAATTATGCGCAGCAAGGCGACAAGATGACGATCGGATTCGATACTGCATCGAAGAAAGTTCAGACCGTCAATGTGAATACGTATCTCGACGACCCGAAGGACGTAGTTACTCTCGCTGTGCAATTCGCCAGTCTTCCCGATGGTACGAATTACGCACAGCAAACAGTGTTGAACGCCACGGCAAAACAGCTGCAGGTAACGACGACCAACTCAAATTACGCGAAGCTGGCACAGTAGGCTCGAATGGATTGCGGGGAGCGGAGAATTTGAAAAGGCGCATGGCTGATGCCACGCGCCTTTTGTATCTTTAATTGTTACTTATCCGGCGGTCTACTCGCCTTCCACCGTGCAATTCACGTTCATTTCCTTGCAGACCTTCAGGACTCCCTGCAGAACCAGCGAGGTGGGTGTCGGCTGCTCGCCTGTGAGGTTCGACGCGATCATCAACTGGCTGAGCTTGTCGCCGAGCGGCGTAGCCTGCAGGCTGGCGTACTCGGCGCCGTTGGTGAAGTCGATGCGGCGCTTCTTAGAGTCATTCTTGGTGACGGTGATTCCAGGATGGGATTTCAAGGCCGAAAGGGCCGTGGAGTAAACCTTGTCGGCATTCGCCTCGAGGACCACGGTGGCGACGTCGTAGCCGTTGCCATTGTCTCCCTTGTGGCTCATCTGCTGGATCTGCCCTGAAACAGCCCGGGCGACCATTACCCATTGCGCGTTCGCGCAGGCTGTGCCCAGTGCTGCTCCGAAAAACATCAACACCAGTGCCATGGTTGATGATCTGCGCATGCTCGCTCCTTACATTGCCGACTTGTTACAGTGTCGACTTTTTCGCGGGGGCCGAATTGGCACCCGTTGTAGCACCGGAAATTGCTGCCAGTCCAGCTATTTGCGCCGTCTTTCGCCTGCTCGAACGGGACCGACTAGAATGTGAATTTCGCCGCGAGCTGAATGCCTCGCGGGCCTCCGCCGCCAAGGAAGGGATTGCCGATGCCGACGTCGCCGGTGGCGTTGATGGAATAGTAGCCGGCGCTCACTTCTCGTGCGCCGCTTTGGGAGAATCCGTTGGGTGCGGCGTCGGCGATGAAGGCGGGCAGCAGCGGACTGGAGAAGTTGGGGTGATTGACGATGTTGAAGAACTCGGCTCGCAACTGCATGGAGAGAACTTCTCCGAGGTTGGTGTTCTTGTAGAGCGCGAAGTCCCAGTTCTTATAAGATAGCCCGCGCAAAGAATCGCGGCCGAGGCTGCCGAAATGGCGGGTGCCGGGTACGCAGTCCTGGGCGGTGCCGCTGATGCCGTTCGTCAGTGCGTAAGAGGTGAGCGAGCAGGGGATGGCGAAGGACGAGAGATTGAGGAAGATGGAGGGATTGGTGGTGTATCGGGGTCGCGCCAGGATGTCCGGGCGATCGAAGCCCTCGCCGCTTCCACTGTAGTCGTCCTCAAAGTTGTAGTTCAGGTTGAAGGGCTGCCCGGCCTGCAGGGTGACGGTGCTGTCGAATCCCCAGCCGTTGCGCAGCAAAGCCATGCTTCCTTTCGTCGTCGGCAGTTGATAGCCGAAGATCCAAGTAAAGCGGTTGCGCACGTCGAAGTTCGAGTCGCCGTATTCGAGGTCGGGGCGCGTACTGTTGTTCGGTTGCGCAGCATTCGGCACAAAGTCTTCGCTGTCGCTGGCGTTGTCGAGGGAATGCGACCAGTTGTAATTCAGAATGCTGGTGATGCCATGCCAGTCGGAGATGCGCACGCCGATTTGCAGTGAGTTGTAGTTGGAGTAAGCCGTTGCCTCCTCCTGGTTGATGTAGAAGGCTCCGTAGGGATTATTGGCGTAGACGCGGCTGGCTGAGTTGTACGTGGGAATACAGCCGGGACCTCCTCCCGGGTAGCAGGGCACGGTCGCTCCCGAGGGATCTGTGTAGGTGTTGGCCTGAGCGAAGGCGATGTCGGTCGCGGTGATGGTGGCCTGGCTGGGCTGGTTAATATCGCGGAAGCGAAGCAGGCGGCGTCCCAGGGATCCGACATAGCCGATCTGAACGAGGGCGTGCCCGGCGACGGCCTGCTGCACGTTGAAGTTGTAATTCATCATGTAAGGCGTGCGGACGTTGCGGGTGACGGAGAAGATGTCGCCGGCGGGGGTTCCTCCGGGCGCGGCAAAGACGGGTGCGCCGGAGACGATGGCTCCGCCCAGGGCGCTGACGGAATAGATGGGGGCCGGGCCGAGGGGATTGTAGGCCGGGCCGGGGTCGAAGCTGCTGTTATAGGGCAGATGCGCGAGAAAGACGTCCTGTGAGAAGGCATCGAAGAAGACGCCGAAGCCGCCGCGGAATACGGTTTGTCCTTTGCCGAATGGGTCGTAGGAATAGCTGACGCGCGGAGCAAAGTTCTTATAGTCGGGCTGGTAGAGCTCGCCGAGCCCCGGCTGGCCGACCTGCGTGAGTGTGAGTGTGCCGCCCGCAGGATCGAAGCCGGTGACATTGCTCAACAGGTTGTTCTTCTCGTGGAAGACGCCAAAGTAGTCCCAGCGCATGCCGTAGTTGAGCGTCAGCCCGGTCAGAACGCGGTAGCTGTCCTGGAAGTAAAGACCGTGACTGTTCTGGTAGCTGTGACGCTGGGAATATCCGGATGACTGCGTACCGCTGTCGACGCTGCCTGCCAGGAAATCCGAGAGGGTATCGAAGACGAGGCGTCCGCGGAAGTTTGTTCCCAGGAGCTGGGTAATGCTTGTGCGGCGGAATTCGTAACCGAACTTGATCGAATGCTTGCCCGCCGTCCACGAGAAGTTGTCGAACCACTGCCAGTTAGAGTCGTAGCGCTGACGTGGATCGGATTTGCTTGCGCCGATTGCCGAGTAACCGCCTACAACAATGACCGGCAAGCCTTCGTCGGCATATCCCGTACCCGTATTGAGGCCGATAGAGGTTGGCGCGAAGCCGCGGTCCTCGGGGAAGAATCCTTCAGCGAAGCGGTTCCAGCCCAGGCGGGCCTCATTGACTTTGTTAGGACCGAGGATTGAAACAAGTGAGATCGAGACCAGTTGCACGCGTGTGGGAGTGAAGGTATTAAAGCCGGGCAGAATGCCACCGCCTGAAAGTGCAAGCGGAAAGCTCTGCGTGCTGTCGCCGTAATAGTAGCGTCCGCTGAGCATATTGTTCCTGTTAATGTTGTGATCGACTTTAGCGATCAGGCTGGTGATGTCGTTGCTGGAAGGGGCAATGACGGCGGCATTGGGGGCGCTGCATCCGGTTTCACCTGTTGTTACGCCGCCAAGATTTGGAGCCGGCCATGGGTTCCGCGAGAGCAGCGAGGCGATGACCGGATTCGTCGCGCCGCCAAGGCTGTCGATGTAGGCGGGATCTGGCACGCAGGCCTGGCTGACGGTGCCGACACTCTCACGCTGACCTTCGTAATCGAAGAAGAAGAAGGTGCGGTTGCGGATGACGGGGCCGCCGATCGACCCGCCGAACTGATTGTTGTGGAATGGCGCTTGAGTCTGCCCAACGGGGTTGAAATAATTGCGCGCATCCAGGGCGTTATTGCGAAAGTATTCAACTGCCGTTCCGTGAAATCTATTTGTACCACTTTTGGTTACGATATTGATGACTCCGCCCGCGTTCCGTCCAAACTCAGGCTCGTAGTTCGACAGCACACGCAGCTCCGCGACGGCGTCGATGGGCAGAATCGTTGCCGGTGTGCCGAAGACGCCCGCCTCGTTGATCGCCGGATCGTTGCGATAGCCATCGTTCATGTCGGTGCCGTCGAGCAGAAAGTTGTTGGAGCGCCCGCGCGCCCCGTTCACGGAGAACGTACCGAAGGAGCCGGGCGAATCGCTGATCTGATCCGGCGAGCCTGTTACTCCGGGGGAAAGATAGATCAGCTTGGTGTAGTCGCGTCCGTTTACCGGCAAGTTCTTGACGTCGTTTGTGGTGAGCGTCGCGCCGAGAGTGTTGGAAGTAGTGTCGACCTGCAACGCGGTGCCGGAGACAATGACCTCTTCCTTTTGCACTCCGGTCTGCAGCGTGATGCTGAGGTTAGCCTGGCTGGCGACCTCAATGTTGATGCCCTCAGCGTGGTAGGGAGTGAAGCCGGTCTTGGTCGCGGTCACGGTGTAGCGGCCGATGGGAAGCTCAGGAACATTGAAGGCGCCGTCGCTGTTGCTTTCTGTTGTGCGCTCGATGCCGGTGTCCATGTTCTTGACCGAAATGGCCGCGCCCGGGATCACCGCTCCGGTCGAGTCGGCGACGGTGCCGAGGAGGGCTCCACGGAAAGTCTGGGCGGAGAGATTTAATGCGGAGAGTGCTGCGAAAAACGCCGCGAGGACGAGAAGCCGGGGGGTTGCGCGCATGACGTCACCTCTTCGAGAGAAAGCTCGGTCAACAGCGCAATCACTCTACACCAAGCTCATATAGATGGCGAAATCATGACGGGTGCGGAGGGTAAGCGGTCTCTTGGACAAACAAAGCTCTCGCCTCGTCGTGCTGTCGGCTTTCAGAGCTTGAGCACTATGTCATGAAAATGATTTTTAGTTACTGGCTCCATGCCTCGAATGACAGTTATAGTATTTCTCATCTGTGAAATGCGTTTCCGCTTCGCGGGAACGTAAAGTACGGCATCGAGTAAGCAAGAAAGAGTGTGGTTCCGAAGCAGACTTGCGGTTCCCCTCCAGATTCTGCTGCCTCGAATGAAGATATGAATTAGCCGCGAAGCATATTAAAGACTGTCTGTTTTACCAGTTGCCCTCTCGAGAACTGATATCCACAATTGCATTCAAGATTGCAAACGAGTGTGTCCAATATTGGGTTAACAAGGACGCCATTGACTGCATCAACAAGGTAATCCCCACTGACTGCGTTAGGGCTGCTACGCATATTACCCATTGCGTCGCGGGTAGTCGGGAGAAATTCAACTGAAGCAGTGAGCCCATGCAAACGGGACTTTACGGCAGACGATTACAGCGCGGCGGCCGGAATTGTCATAAGTCATCGAAAGGGGAAATACCATGCACCGGAAATCTAAACGAGACCAAGGCCGGGCAGGCCGAGAACCGCAGGGCTGAAGTTAAGGTCCTAGTCAGCGAAGGCAGCACCGGTAGTTAGGGATATCCCTCCACCGCTGGGGTGCCCCGCTCAAGCCTTGTGTTGTAGAGTTCCGTAACATGCTTTCCAGTACGTTCCGTGAGATGCTTTCGTCTTTCAGACGCCGGAGGGGAAGTGGAAAACGGTGTGGGTTTTCCAAATAACCGAGTAGCGCTGCGCACCAAAGCCGCTTTTGCGAGAAGGCCGTGCACGGCACCCGTGGATTAGTACACTGACCGGGATTTGCGTGATGCATTGCATTCTGCCACGGCAATAATAGAGATATGGCACTAAGACATCCAGATTCGATTCCCCTATCTGCCTGAAACGATCACCTTGCGGTATCCCTATCTGCGCGCCACTGCCATTGCTCGCCTTGCGGGCTTTGACGATGGTCAAGCTCCATGACTCCATTCGCAGAAAAGAGGGATTCAAGCTGTGAGGGCTAAAGACCGATGTCCATCGGATCGAGCAGCTACTAAAAACTGAGACACGACGAAGCAACTGATCCTCGGACAATGCTTCGGCAGGCTGCTACATGCAGCCCAGGCCGTGGTGTCTTTCCAATCCGCAGAATCAGCAAACGACCATGAAACAGCACGGTGCAACAAGGCACAGAAGGAATACGTTATGAACCCCCTCCCCCAATTCAAGCGCAACCTTCAAAGTGTTTCATCGTTCAGAATCTCCACTACGGGAGCCGTGTATTGCCTTGCCTGGCTTGTAGTTTCCATAACATTGCCGGGCAGTATTGCGACGGCTCAAGTGCAAACGGTATCAGCTGATTTCGGCGGCCGCAGCAATTCCACTCCGCCAGTGCCGAGTGGATTTTTTGCTGTCGGTGGAGCCGGAGATAGTCTGATCGATCGGGACGGAATCAGTACATTGACCTCGGCGGGGCTCACCGGAACACGCTTCTGGATTTCTCTTCAGGAAATCTATGGGACCTCAATGGGCTTCAGGTACCTAGACGCCCGGCTGAGGAGAATAAATGCTTCAGGCCTTCATCCCATAGCCGTGATTTACGATACGCCATCTAGTCTCGGGCCGAGTACATGCGGGCCTCCCTCAGATATTTCGCAGTGGGGCGAAATGGCAGCGTCAGTGGTAGCCCATGTGGACCAAAAATTTCCCGGCCTGTTACAGGACTACGAGATATGGAATGAGGCGGAACTCCCCACGTCGCTATGTATCAGCGACTATAATACCCGTCTTAATACTTACGTCTCGATGTTCGCTGCCGCTGCTTCTGCGATGCATGCCCAGGCGAAAGCCGACGGTCAAACGATTCGCACGGGCGGCCCTACAATCGTGGAGCTCAATATCGCGCCCTACTGGCTTCCTGAGCTGCTCAATAACCAATCCACTGCGCCATACGTGGATTTTGTAAGCTTTCACCTTTATATTAGCGGTCAAAATGATATCAATGACGGCATGGACTGGCCCCAGCTTTATGCGTTCACTCAATCGAGCACGCGCGGTGTTGCCTACTATTACCAGATGATCGAGTCACTGGTGCGCGCGGGTCAACAGCCGAATGCCGCAACGACTCCGATTTATATCACCGAATTCAACACCAACTGGGCGTTTGCTGTCGACTGCTGCCGTAACCATCCAACCTATGGTCCTTTGTGGAACAGCCTGGCCATTACCGACTTTCTCAATGTGGTGTACACCGGCGCTACAGCAGTTCCGAGCCGGGTCGTCTACTTTAACTCCGCGGGCAACTACTTCTGCCTTCTGGGCGAGTGGGATGCCGACATGGACTGCAATCAATCGCAAATGGACCCATATCCTCAGTACTACGCGTATCAGCTGTTTGCGTCACCCGCCTATCTTGACTTGCAAGACGGCGGCCACATGGCTGTCTCCGTCTCTCCTGCAAGCACAGCATCGGGGCTAAGCGCGACTGCGTTCTATACCGATGGTGCGGATAACGTGGTTATCGTTAATCCCACCTCAACCTCTTATGACGCTGTCGAGGTTAATCTCGCCAACCCCGGGCTGACAGTGGTCGCAGGAACTCAATATCTTCTCAATGCTGACAACGCTCAGATCTCCGTTCAATCCGCTACGCTCACTCCAATATCGGGAGGATATTCGACTGCCCTTGCGCTTCCAGCGTACTCAACTGTGGCCCTTTCGGTAGCGGGTACTCAAATGGGAGCGCCTCCGACAGCAGTGTTGAATGTAACGCCTCAGAGCGGAACCCATCCCCTGTGGGTTTCGATCGATTCCTCGCAGAGTCTAGGAGGAGGAAGTGCCATTATTGGCAGGACGATCGACTTTGGTGATGGCCAGTGGTTGAGCTGGAGACCATCAACCTGGCACCAATATACACAACCTGGAAGTTACACAGTCAGCGTTGCCGTGCGGAACGAGTCTCAACAGCTCACTTATACGGAGACCACGATAACTGTCTACTGAACGATTAGCTATCGGGCGGCCAGTGCGGTTTGGGGGCGGGGCCGAAGCGCCGTCCCTGATCGCTTTGTGTCCGTGGCCAGGAGACACTCAGTCACTTTGCGTGAAGCCGAAATTACCTGGCGGCGATCGTGATGATGGCTACACCAAAAGCCTGCTCGTGGACAACAGGCAAAGCGGTTCTCTCATCAAATTGTAGGTTGCAGAAATTACAGGGAGAACCCATTATGAGACTTAATCGCGGCACCCTTCCCCTAATTGCTTTCGTGCTGGGCACATCGGGCGTTGTTGTTGCCCAAGGACATGGACCTTATGAGCCAGTCAATGCATCATCTGCGGCAGCCTACGCGCAGGATTATGACCATCATGATGACTGGGACACACCTCCGCATGAGTTCCGTGAGATCCA
>Ga0206998_1197_pt1 | contig 13257 bp, 5 predicted proteins | sample Alteio_BWMinCont_FD_153309 | JGI IMG/M metagenome (GOLD analysis project Ga0206998, IMG submission 153309) | Enriched cells from forest soil in Barre Woods Harvard Forest LTER site, Petersham, Massachusetts, United States -... | ecosystem: Environmental > Terrestrial > Soil > Temperate forest >... | reverse complement strand
CCGTCGCGGTTCAACTGGCCATTCTGACGGCAGGCGTCGCCATCGCAAGAGCACTTCAACAGCGCGGGCTTGCATCGCTGGCTGTCGCCGGCCTCTCGGTCGGAGCATTCTCAGCGGCTGTTGCCGCCGATTCGATATCGCTCGCAGATGCAGTGCGGCTGGTACGTTCGCGCGCGGAGCAAATGGAGCAGATGTATCCGGTCGGATATGGCCTATCTGCGATCGTTGGACTCACTGAAACGCAAGTCGCGGAGTTGGTTGATGCTGTGAACACTCAAGAGCATCCCGTATTCGTTGGGAACATCAACGCACCGAGACAGTTCGTCATCGCTGGTTCGAACGAGGGCATGGAGCGGGTTCTACAACAAGCACGTGCGCAGGGGGCTCGCAAAGCAGAGCGGCTGGATATACCAGTTCCTTCCCATTGTTCTTTGCTGCAGCCTGTGGCCGACTCTCTCCGCAATCAACTTCAATCGATATCTGTGAAGGATCCGAAAGCGATCTACCTTGCTAACGTAAATGCAAGAGCTGTGCGAACCGCTCAGGGAGTCGCCAAAGATCTCGCCGACAACATCGCTCATGGGGTTCGATGGCACGATGCAACCACAGTCGCATGTGAGCTTGGTTGCGAGCTATTCCTCGAAGTACCACCCGGGCACGCTCTGAGTGATCTGGCCCGAGAGAACTTGTCAGGGATTCAGGCTTATGCGATCACTTCCGAGACATTCGATAGACTCTTGTATCTTGCGAGGAGCTAAGGACTGCAACAGCTTTGCCGCAAAGCTATCGCTCAGTTGGCGATAACAGAGACCAATGCACTAATTGACGGTCACTTTAGGGCGCCTAATAACAGCCATATCAGGGAACGATTATTCCCTGATATGGACCCGGCAATTCCCTGCTTCGGAAGTGCGTTCAAATCAGCGAAGGGACGCGTAAGAGCTTGTACAATCAACGCTGTAGAGAATTTCTCTGCTGCAACTTCGGCTCCAGAATCGAAAATTCCTTGTATTTTTCCTGTTAGCAGGGAAAATGGCCCCGGAGAATGGTTCGCAGCGGACTCGATCCGCCGCCAGGTAGTCTTTCTCTCCTCGTTTCGGAACTTTTCTGCCCCGAAATCCCCGGATTTGGCCGCGAAAAGGCGGATTCTGCGCCTATTAGGGAATCCCATCGGGGCTATCCTCACGCTCCACTTGGCTTGGGGGTATTCGCTCGATGAGGCAGGCTAGGGTGGATTTGCTGAGGCCACCTTTTTTGCGAACATATTCCGATGATGATTGCCATAAATCTCCACTTGGAGTGCCCGGCAAGGGTTGGGCGAGGGCTCCCAAAAATATCAACGAAAATCCTCAACGAGCGTCAGGTGGCTGGAAGCACTGATCAGCCCGGAATAAACCATCTTTTTCCCGTCCGGAGAGATCGAAAGCCCGACGGTCGGCGAATACTTCAACAGGTCCAGCACACGCGCCTGGCCTGTTTCGGGATCAATGCGGCTGAGCGCGAACTGCTGGCCAACAATCGAAAGCGCATAAACGCCATCCCTGGAAAGCGTCCAGTAGTCGGGATAGCCTGCGGGAGGACCATCAAAAACCTTACGCTCCCGCCCTCCCACGACCGGTTGCTGCCACAGGCCGGCGCTCGTGTATTTCGTGTAGTAAATCCGCTGGCCGTCGCCGCTCACCATGGCGAACATGCCCCCGTTGGTCGTGATCTGCTGCGGAACATGTGAGTCATCCACCGGCACCCTCCAGATCTGCCATGAGCCGGAGCGATTGGAGCCGAAATAGAGATACTGCCCATCCGGCGACCAGCTTGGCGCGACATCGTTGCAGCTGCCGCTGGTGACCGCCCTGGGCTTGCCTCCGCTGGCATTGATCACGTAGATGTGGGCGAAGGAATCGAGCCGAGCGTCGAGGGCGATCAATTCTCCATCGGGCGACCAGCTGGGATCTCCCGCGGATTGCCCCGGGTTGTCGGTAAGTTGAACAGGGTTGCTGCCGTCGACTTGCGCGGCCCATATCTCGCGCGAACCTGAACGCCATGACTGAAAGATGATGTGGCCGCCCGCGGGAGAGATATGCGGCGCCGCGTCTTGTTCACTTGAAGTAAGAATGACCGCGGGTGCGGCCGATTTATCCGCCAGGTCGATGGCGAAGATACCCCACATGGCACTCCCGTGAGAGTAGATCAGCCGATGGCCATGCTTTGCGATGGCCGGCGCATAGGCATCGTCACCCACTGCAGCCAGGCGCTGCGGATCGCCACCCGTAGCCTTTACGCGCCAGAGCGAGAGCGCGCCGTTTCGGCTGGATGAAAACACGATCGATGCGCTGTCCTCTGTCCACGCAAGGCTCATCGCCAGGCGACCGCGCGTGATCCGCTGTATCGGGCCGCTGGGAAGGCTCATGACGTAGATGTCTCGCGCGAACTGCTCCGATCCCCGGACGAAAGCGAGCGTGCGGCCATCGGGTGAGACGGTGGGAAAAAAATCTCCGTCCCAGAGCAGCGGTGGAGCAGTGATCGACTGAACGGTTCTGTCGCGGAGAGACAGCTCGATCAAGTAGCTCGGGCCTTCGAGCGTATTCTGTTGCGGAAAGATCAGGCCGGCACCATCGGCGGTCCACGCGAGGCCGCCGTATTCCCTGGCTGAATTGACGGGCAGGGTGTAGATCTCATCGCCGGTGCCTCCCGAGGACGGAACGACGACAATGCTGCTGTGGTTATCGTCCTTGCGTACGAATGCGATCTGGCCGCCGTCGGGAGACCAGACGGGGTTGAGCTGGTCCGCGGGCTGCTCCGGGGTGAGTCGCGTGGGCTGCTCGGAGTTCAGCGACCTTATATAGATCTGGCCATAGCTCTTCCCGTCCTTGCGCCAGACGTAGGCAACCGATTTGCCGTCGGGAGAAAAGCTCGTCTGGATCTGAGATCCGGGGTCGGTGGTGAAAGGACGGGTGACATAGGGACCGGTCTGCGTGGAATGGCCGCGATAGAAGCGCGAGATGATGGCAAAAGTCGCAAAAACCAAGAGCAGCACCGCGGCAAAGGCGACAAGCCAGATAAGCGGGCGCCGAGAAGCTGGGACCTTGATTGGATCTGGAAATGGATGGATAGGCAGAGATGGAGCGACCGGCGTGGCATCCACATGGGCAGCCTCGTCAGTTGTCAGCAGAGGCGCAAAGGATTTCTGCGGTTCCCTGATCTCCGTGGCTATCCCGTCAGATTCTCTGACGACAGGAGCAACCAGGCGGTACCCAACCTTGGGAACGGTTTCGATGACAGGGTCATCATGGAAGGCCCGCCTGATTTTGCCGATCGCGCGGATAAGAACATCCTCGCCAACGACAACATCGGGCCAGACCTGCCGCTGAACCGTTTCGCGGGTGAAGACTTCGCTCGGTTCCGAGGCGAGGGTCAGCAGCACCTGCATGACTTTCGGTTCGAGATGAACCGTCTTCCCATCCCGTTCCAGTGCATTCAGGCTGGGATGAACAATCCAGTCGCCGACCCGAAAATCCCCGCGCAAAAAACTTGCTCCTTTCGCAACGGATTATATCCCGCGCATCGCGTGCCTTGCCTCGCGGCGTCGCCGCGCTTTTATTTGAAAACAGGCGAGTTACTGAACATCGGAAAATCTTCGGGAAAAGATCTTTGATTTTCCCTCGTCATCCAAAACTTTTCATAGCTACCTTTGATCGCGGAATTCCTGGAGCCATCTGCAGTGTGTCGTATCTTTCGAGTTCCAATTAGCCTGGAGGGGCTGTTTCATGGTCGTGCCATCAGATTCCAGCGACAGTAAACAAAAAGAGCTGTTCCGCTTCCGCAGAATCACAAACATAGCGCTTCGATTTCCGGGCACCCATTTCTCATTTGACTTGACCTCGGCGGCCTTTCTGCTGGTTCTGCTTACGGCCTTCGCTTCGCCAGTCACCGCACAGCTTGCCGTCACAACGGCTGCCATCGGCGGTACCGTGGAAGATTCAAGCGGCGCGGTGATACCGAACGCCGCCGTCAGACTGACCAGCAGCGAGCGTGGCGTCGTTCGGACGACGACGACAAATGGAGCCGGACGCTACACCTTCTCGCAGCTCCCGCCGTCGACCTATACGCTCACCATCCAGGTCAACAATTTCTCGCGGTATGAGCAGAACGGGATCGTCCTGAACGCCGCGCAGGCGGCCACACAGGACGTGACCCTCAAGCCGGGATCGGTCAATCAGGAGGTGGTGGTCAACTCCGGGGCCTCCATGCTGAATACGGACAATGCAAACGTGTCCACGGACATCAACGACAAGCAGATCGTCGAGCTGCCGCTCAACCTGCGTAATGTCTATGGTCTACTCACGCTGAACTCCTCGGTCAATAACAACTCGGAGAGCCAGAATCTGCTGGGCGGCGGCGGCAACAGCACAGACAATGCGGATCAGGATATCTCCTTTCTGCACTTCTCCGGTGGCTTCTTCTCGACTAGCGGATATCTGCTGGATGGCCTGTGGAATACCGACCCGTCCTGGGGCGCGGTGGTGTATGTTCCCTCCGTCGACGCCGTTCAAGAACTCAAGGTCCAGAACAACTCTTTCACCGCGCAATATGGTTGGAGCACAGGCAATGTTGTCAACGTGACGACCAAGTCCGGCACCAGCACCTTTCACGGCGACATCTGGGAGTTTTATAGAAACTCAGCGCTCGATGCCAACCTCTGGTTCAACGACTACAACCATGCGCCGAAGGAATCCGTCGATCGCAACCAGGCTGGCGTTGCCGTAGGCGGCCCGGTTTACATTCCGCACCTTTTTCGTCAGCGCAATAAGACCTTCTTCTTCGGACTTTATGAGCACCTTGGCCTGTCTACCCCGCTGCTCGGCACGTTTACCGTTCCCGACTCGAAGTTCCGTGCAGGCGACTTTTCCGAATTGCTCGGCCCCCAAGTGGGAACCGATGCACTCGGCCGGCCCATTTACTCCGGTCAGATTTACAATCCGCGCAGCACGCGGCCCATTATCGCGGGTCAGGTCGATCCCACGACGGGACTCGTTTCCACACAAACAGGCTTTATTCGCGACCCCATCCCGAATAACAACGTCGCGGCTCTCGGTCAGTTCGACGCTTTGGGAGCCAAACTGCTTACTTACTACCCGCAGCCAACCAAGGCCGGGCTCTCGAACAACTTCTCGGCTGCGGCTTCAGCTCCGGCCGAGTCGAATGAATATTCGATTCGCATCGATCAGAACATCAACGACGCGAACCGGTTGTATGGCCGCTACTCATACAAGAGTGAATACAAAACGAACACCCCGAACTTTTTCGGCAATGACAATCCAGCCGGACCGGGAAATATCAAATCCAACAACCGCTATAGCATCGCCTTCGGATATACCCATATTTTCTCGCCCTCGCTGACGATGAACCTGATCGCCGGTTATGAGTACTGGAACCAGCAATCAACCGGGCAATCGCCTAACTTTCAGCCCACAACGCTCGGACTACCCAGCTATCTCGACCAGAACACTCCGGAGTTTCCCGTGTTTAACATCGGGAGTCAAAGCCAGCTTGGAACCAACAACTACAACGGAACCATTCCTCCGCTGACAAGCGTTGCTGCGGACTTCATGAAGAACCTCGGCAGGCACACGCTTTCGTTCGGCTACATGTTTGTGAACACTGAGACGAACTTCACCGGATTCCCCGGCACCACCCTCGACTTTCAAGGCACATTCTCGACCGGTCCGAACCCAGAGATTCCAACCGCAAATACGGGCAATGGCCTTGCCCAGGCATTGCTTGGCGTTCTCGACGGCGGCCAGACGAGCGAGTATCTGAATCCGGCTCTTACCAAACGGTACAACGGCTGGTATGTGCAGGACGATTACCGGCCGCTCCGGAATCTGACTCTGAATCTGGGGCTCCGGTATGAATTCCAGGGCGCACCCACCTACCGGCACAACTCCGCTTCGTACTTCAACCCGAGCATCACCAACCAGGTTAGCTCCGCAGTTGGCATGACGCTGCCTGGGTCGCTGGTCTTCCTCTCTTCGAACAACCGCGGTGTTTACGCGACGAGATACACCAATGTGGCTCCGCGGATCGGCTTTACCTATCAGGCGACTCCAAAGCTCGTGATGCGTGGCGGCTACGGCATCTTCTATACGCCGGCTGTCTTCTTTAGCACCTCGGCGCCCGGCAATGTGGACGGTTACTCGTCGACCACCTCCGTGCTGGCAACGATCGACGGCATCACACCGAACCCTGCCGTCACGACCAGTAATCCCTGGCCGGAAGGGTATGTGCCCATCACCGGCAACTCGCTCGGCGGCCTGCAGGATATCGGCCAAAACGTGACCAGCGTCTTCCGGCAGCGCGAGTCTCCGTATACGCAGCAGTACATGCTGGGCTTCCAGTATTTGATCACGCACAACGATTCGATTGATGTGGCCTACGTCGGCAACCACGGAACCTACATGCCTTTCGGCTCGCTCAATCGCGCGCAGCTCAATCCCAGCTATCTTTCGCTCGGCCCCGGAGCCCTGGATTCCCTGGTACCGAATCCGTTCTACGGGAAAATCAATGCGCCGCAAAGCGGTTGCGGCCTTAATCTGCCCACCGTGCAGCAGGCCCACTTATTGCAGCCCTATTCCCAGTACTGCAATGTCACGGAGAACTATCCGGCGGCCGGCTTCGATATCTACAACTCTCTGCAGGCAGCTTATAACCATCGCTTCAATAAGGGCCTGAACGTCATGGTTTCCTACACCTACTCGAAGTTCCTGGACAATACCGAAGGAACACAGAGTTGGGCATACGTCGGCAATAGCTCTCCGGCCAACAACTACAACCTCGCTGCCGAGAAGGGCGTCGATGCAGGCGATACTCCACATAGCCTAGTGGCGAGCTACATCTACGATCTTCCGATCGGCCGCGGCAAGAGCCTCGGCTCCGGTATGAATCGCAAGACCGATGCGGTCCTCGGCGGCTGGGAGTGGTCAGGAATCGTGACCGCGAAATCCGGGATACCGCTCGGATTCAACGGCAATAACATTCCCTCGTATGGTGGAAACCCCAGGCCGGATATCATCGGCAATCCCAACGCCATTTCACATCGCTCCGTGCACGAGTGGTTCAACACCGGAGCCTTTGCCTATGCTCCCTACGGGACCTTCGGCTCGGCACCCCGCTACTCCTCACAAGTGCGGGCTCCCGATTACACCAACTTCGACACCGCCATCATGAAGAACTGGAGCCTCGGAGAGCTTCGGCGAATTCAGTTCCGCGCGGAGCTGTTCAATGCCTTCAATCATCCGCAGTTCTATTCTCCGAACGTCGGCTTCAATGGATGCGATCCCAATAGCAGCCCCTGCGCTTCGAGCTTCGGGCAAATAACCAGCACATTCCCTAGCCGCGAAGTACAGTTTGCCGGCAAGTTTTACTGGTAGGTGTCCGGTGCACTTAGCCAGGGCGGCGTTTCATTGCGTGCTTACAACAAGGTGCATCACCGAACTGACGAGCCATGGCTCATTCATTTGATTGCTTTCATGCCCACGATGACCCTTCGCTGCTGCATCGCATTGACAGTGTTCTCTCTCATCTTCTGCAGCTCTGCACGCGGGCAGCAGAAGGCGGAAGGAGCAAGCATAGCCGACGTATATACAGACAAGGCGCGATACGCGCCAAATGAGAGTGTAACGATTTTCGTTCAGTTGAAGAACGATCCCTCGTTCGCCGGCAACGCAGCATTGAAGCTCACTTTCTGGCATCTGGGTGAGCGCGTCGGCGAAGAAATCTCGCGGGCCGTGGATCTCTCGCTTGACAACGGCCCGGTTTCCATCAACTGGACGCCGCCCGATACTGATTTTCGCGGATACCTCCTCGGCGTCCGCCTCGTGTCATCGAGCGGCGAGACGCTTGGCGCCGGCTACACGGCCGTCGACGTGTCCTCGCAATGGAACCGTTTTCCCCGCTACGGCTACCTCGCGCACTACTCGAAGGCCGAGGGCGCGATGCCCGCCGAGTGGATCGCCGAACTGAACAAATTTCATATCGATGGGCTCGAATACTACGACTACGAAAACCGCCATTCGCGCTCGATGACTGGCCGGCGACGCTTACGGTGGCGTGCGCGACTGCGACCCTGTAGCTCAGAACATTCTCATAGGCCGGCGAACGAGGGATCGTTCTTCAACATGATGAGCATGGCCTATAACACCAGCTACTGCGCCTATGCTGACGCCTTCTCAAATGGTTCCGGAGTGAAGCTGCCGTGGGCCACGTGGCCAAAGGCAGACGGCCCCCGGACGCTTGAAACCGCCATGGCGCTGAACCTCGACGGCGGTGACCAATGGAAGACGCACCGACTGGTTTACATGAACCAGAGCCTGCCCGATTGGCAAAACTACCTGTTCGGGAAAATGGCGGAACTGTTTCGCGTCTATCCCTTCGACGGATGGCAGGTCGATACCTTCGGAACGATGGGTGGCTATAGCTACCAAAGCTCCTATGTGAACTTCATCTTGGGCTTCCGGCCGTTCGTCGACAATGCCCATGCCTCCCTGAACAAAGACATCGTTCTGAACACCGTCAATACCTGGGGACAGGATGACATGGCCCGCTCCGCGGCTGCGTTTGTCCATTCTGAGCTCTGGGAGGATCACGAAACCTGGAGCAGCATCGTCGACGCCGCCGAGCAGGTTCACACCGCGAATCCGGCAAAGGCCGTGGTGTTTGCCGCCTACCTGCAACGGCAGGACAAGGGAAAACCCGAACCCCAGACGAACTACTTTAATCCGCCCAGCGTGCTGCTTGCCGACGCCACGATCTTCGCCGCCGGAGCCGGACACATTGAGCTCGGCGACGGCTCGCGAATGCTGTCGAGCGAATACTTTCCCGCCGACACGCGATTCGCAGTTTCTCCGGATCTCTCCGGCCAGCTTCGTCACTACTACGATTTTCTGACAGCCTATGAGAATGTTCTGAGCTACAGGGTCGCAGTCGCGCACGCCACCGTAAGCGTCGCCGGCCAGTCATCGAGCGCGAATGGCGTGCCGGACACCATCTGGGCCCTCGCCCGCCAGAAGGACGGTCAGACGATCATTCACCTCATCAACCTGCTTGGGTCAGGGGATGCCCACTGGCGCGATATCCACGCCGACCGGGCCGAACCTCCGCTGCTCAGCCAACTCAGGATTCGCATTGCCGCCGACGAAGACATTGTCAGAGCGGGCTGGGCATCGCCGGATGTCGATGGAGGCATGTTTCACCCGCTCGCCATGACCCAGGGGAACGACTATGGCGAGCGCTACGTAGAGCTTGTTCTTCCCTCTCTCAAATACTGGGACATGATCGTCCTCGACGATCGGACTGTGCCATCCCATGATTGACAATTCCACTTGCACACGCAGCATCAGGTCATCAGACTCTATCCGCGATGTCCAATTCTCAGGTAAGTTTTTCTTGTAGCTGTTCCTATGCGGATTTTGCAATCCATCAAGCTCCTGCTATGGATCATGGCAGTGGGAGTGTTCGCTCAATCGAATGATAAGCCTGACTCATTCGATGACCTGCTTCTCGCCGCGCGCCAGGCACAAAGCAAGAGCGATTATGCCTCCGCCACCGGGTACTACCGGCGTGCCGTGCTGCTCCGCGGCGACATCCCCGAACTCTGGGCAAATCTGGGACTGATGCAGGATGGTATCGGCAGTTATTCCGACGCCGTGGCAAGCTTCCAAAAGGCCGAACAGCTTAAGCCTTCTCTGTATGTGCCCAATCTCTTTCTCGGCATTGAATACATGCACCTGAACCGCACACGCGATGCAATTCCTTTCCTCATGAAGGCTGAGACGCTCAATGCTTCCGATCCGCAGGCACCGATCGCCCTTGGACGGGCTTATCTTTCTCAGGGCAACTTTGATGGTGCTCGCAGCGCTTATCAACGCGCAGTGGCGCTCGATGCCCGGAACAGTTCGGCCTGGTACGGCTTTGGCATTGCCGCTCTCAGAGAAGTCGAGGGAAATGGAAGAAAGCTCGCTGCCGAGGGCGCGAATTCGCCCTATCCTCATGCGCTTTTCGCCGAGTCTCTGGAAGAACAGGGACGCTTCAAACAGGCAATGACCGAGGCCCAGGCGGTGCTTGCCGCCGATCCTCATTTCCCCTGTGCCCATGCACGGCTCGGATCTCTGTATCTCGCACAGCTGCAAACGAACGACGCTGCCCGCGAGTTCGAGGCAGAAGCGCAGAGCTGCGCACTAGCCGGTCTTGGCCGCGCTCGGCTACGGCTTGAGGCTGATGACGAGAGTACTGCACTTGCTCTGCTCAGTGAGCTTTGGAAGCGGGATCCAGGATTTGTCCAGGCAAATCTTCCATCGCTAGTTAACGGGCTGGACTCTAAACACAAAGATAACTTCGCCGATTTTGTCGATCGGCAGAGTGCCCCGGGAGCGGCACCCGCCGATCTTTCCGCGCCTCTTTCCGCTGCGCTGCGGGGCTCGCCTCAGCCGGTCAGGGAATTTATTCCAGCTAAACCCTCAAGAGACAGAAGCACTGGGGGAGCTCCGAGCGTCGCCGCTGCCGAGGCGGATGCGACTGCTGGTCGATATGCTCGCTGCGCTGGAGATCTGGCGCAAGAAAACCATGACCTCGGCACGCTCCGCCGAAATGCGAACGCACTATTGTTGCTTGCCAACTGTGCCTATATGTCCGGCTCCTACACCCTTTCGGCCAGAGCCAGCGACCTCGCAACCGCACAACCCACGCACGAAGTAGCTGCCCTCTACTGGTCTATCAAGGCGAATGAGAAACTTGCCTTCATCGCCTTCAGCCGCTTCGAGCAGCTGGAGCCGGATTCTCCAAAAACCCACCTTCTGATGGGTGATATGTACAGGCAGCGTCAACATCTGGAGGAGGCGGAAAACGAGTACAAGGCGGCTGCGGCGCTCGCTCCGCATGATCCGGCTCCGCTTTATGGGCTGGCTTCAGCTTATTCGCAGGACTCGAAGCCGGATCAGGCCCTGAGCACAGTGAAGAATGCGCTTGGCATGAGTCCGGACGATCCGGACCTGAACCTGCTGGCGGGTGAGATACTCGTCGAGCGGCATGAATGGACTCAGGCCGAGAACTACCTGAAGCAGAGTCTAAATGCGGCACACCCTCTCAAACCGCAGATGCTGCCTCACGCGCACGTCTTGTTGGGTCAGATCTATGCACAGACAGATCGGCCGCAGGCGGCCATCAGCGAGTTGCAGATGGGTCTTGCCAGCGACGAGGATGGGAGTGTTTATTACCAGCTTGCCCGCGTCTATCTTCGGCTGGGCGACAAAGCTGCTGCCCAGTCGGCGATCGTTCATGTAAAGGAACGCGAGCGCGCTGCAGTTGCGGTGCAGGATTCTGGTGCCGCTGTAAGCGATATCCCCTAATTGTCGAGTCGCTCACCGAGAAGCGATGACCTTACCGGAAGAATAAATGTTGTCCTGACCTGAAGAACGAAGTGGGCGATGCCGCGTCTGGAACTGGCTCTTATCTCTGCCCGATACGTGTGCCCAAGTTCCCTCTTCTTGAGGTGCCGTCTAAAACGGCCAAGAGCTGAGAACTGCCGTTGACTCAGCGTTATGCAAGGATCCTCGGAGCGAATCGTTAGTCTAAGCCGAGAGATTCCCTGTATTATTCTTCTGTTAGCAGGGATTTTGACCGGAGAACGGTTCGCTTCGGACTCGATCCACCGACAGATTTTCCTCACCTAGTTGTTTCCAAGGTCAAAAAGACAAAGACAAAAAGCAATTAGTGCCTTGGGCCGAATAATCCTCAACTCTGTTTTACCTTCCTTAGATTTGACCGCTTCTACAGCTGGCGTTCGCGAGGGTGTGGTGTATGACCACCCCATGCAATCGACAGACCTGGTACCCACCCTGGGAGCGATCATGGGGTTCACGCCTTCCTTATCGCAAGGCCAGCCGATACAGAAACTGCTATAACTTGTATGCTTCCGCACGATCTCAAAGCCGAACAGTTCAGCGGGTACCCACCCGAGGCCCGCAAGCTTGCCGTCTCCAATATCGAAACACTCCGCCAGCTCCCTCTCAGCTTCCTCCCCAACCTGCTGCGAGAGGTGATCGAGTACGACTTCAAATTTCCGGCCGAACGCGCGGAAGTCAGCAGGGAACTCGCACAGCTGAATTCTCTTTCGCCGGCACAACTGAAAGAGTGGTTTCAAAGCTTCTCTCAATTTCAGCTCTCGTCAAAGCTGGAGAGCTTTGACTGGGTGAGCCAGCCGGCTCAATTTGTCGAGCAGTTGTCGGCTTACCTTTGGTCAACTCATCAGCTCGATGCATTCCGCAAGGCGGCCATTGAATATGAGGACCGCCTGCGTTCCGCGATGCCTCCCCAACCGCCACCGGTGCGGAGGCTGGGTATCGCAGTCATTGGCCAGGGAGTCGCATCCTACGATGCTCCCCTCTTTCGCAATTTGCGAGAGCACGGCACCTACTTCTCGCAGGTCAAACCGGACAACGGCGTCGAGATTCTACTGAACACGGTCGCCGCCCGGGCGAAAGCCTATCCAGTGCCCTACGGCCATTGGTACATCGAGGGTGGACAGCAGGTCGACCACAGCCCGTTGCTGACCTGCGTGTCCTATCAGGCCCTAGAACCGGTGCGGACCGCGCTGCTCCGCAATATGCAGGCTGAAATCAGGCGCCCGGGAATGGGACCCGAAGAACTTCGCACTCACCTGGCGCGGTTGTCTCCCACCGATCTTGGTATGGATAAATCCGGAGACTTCGTCCTCAATTATTTTCAGCTCAAGGTATTCACGGAGGGTTCCGGAACCCAGATCTTCAGCACCACTTTCACACAATGGACAGCGCGGGAAGCCCTGCGTCGCGCCCAGCCGCTCACTATGTTGGTGCGCTTCGGCCCGCGTCAGCGGCAGCGGCCGATGAATGATCTGCTGGCGAACAACGTCACTCCTGAGCTTGACCCGCTCGGTTCCCTTATTGATGCCGATATGGGCGCCTACTATAACTGGATCAATCAACAGCGCTTGCCGATGGCGGAGCAGTCTTCCTTCCTGGTGTGGTTTGAAGGCCACAATCAGGCTCTTGCCATCGGGCCTTCCCTGGCGCGCGGGACTGCCTCAAACTCGGCAGCTGATCTTGGACAGTTGCTATCCTGGGCCGCCGGCTGAGCTGGGATCAACTGGCTACGTTTGTGGGATTCTCCATCTCCGAGAGCATTCTCCGGAAGATCAAGGACAATTCCTTACTTTCCTCAGCCAGA
>Ga0206998_1196_pt1 | contig 13296 bp, 7 predicted proteins | sample Alteio_BWMinCont_FD_153309 | JGI IMG/M metagenome (GOLD analysis project Ga0206998, IMG submission 153309) | Enriched cells from forest soil in Barre Woods Harvard Forest LTER site, Petersham, Massachusetts, United States -... | ecosystem: Environmental > Terrestrial > Soil > Temperate forest >... | reverse complement strand
TTGTAGAAATTCTAGGCCAAGCTTAGGATTTCTTGGGACAGTGTGGCCATTCTCGCTGAAACCTTCTAAATAAAGTTGACCCAAATTATTTTGAGCCTCTGCATTATTTTGGAGGGCAGCTTGTTGGAAAAATGCTTCTGCTTGTTTAATATTTTGTACTACCCCAGTACCATTATGATAACACAAACCCAGTCGGAGTTGTGCTCCAACGTGTCCAAGGCTTGCGGCTTGTTGAAAGTAGTCTACCGCCAGCTTATCATCTGTCGGTATCGCATTATCCTGATAGTAATGACCCAAAACAAATTTGGCTTCACTATTCCCCTGCTCTGCTGCCTTTTTCAATAACACCACGGCACGCTCAGGGTCTCGCGCCACATAGACACCCTTTAAATAGCACACTCCAAGACTCTGATACGCTTCAATATAGCCTTGTTTGACCGCTTGTTGCAGCAGTTCCACGCCACGCTTAAGGTTTTCCGAGACACCGTTGCTCTCTATGTAGCATACCCCAAGACGATGTTGCGCCTCAGCATAGCCCTGCTTAACCGCAAGCTGTAAAAATTCGATCCCTCGTTGTGTATTTTGAGGCACATAGGACCCTGCCAGATAAAACCTCCCCAACATCGTTTGTGCACAGGGATCCTCTCCGGTAATCGCCAATTGAAAGAAATGGAGCGCCTGTTTGACATCTCGTAGCACACCTTCCCCTTTTAAATAACATACCCCTAAGCTAGTATGAGCAAACGCATGATCCGCTTCAGCTGCTTTTCGAAAAAGGGCTACCGCCTGAGTAAAATCTTGCGGAACACCTAAACCTTCATAGGAGAGCATACCCAGCTCTGTGATGGCATCAATACAACCTTTATTCGCTGCACGCTGTAAGAGATCGAGTGCACGTTCTGGATTCCGAAGCACACCGACGCCACCCAATCGATAGCAGCGTCCTAACAAAAATTGCGCCTCTACATGGTCTTGATCGGCGGCTTGTTGCAAAAATGCGACTGCCCTTCCTAAGTCTCTAGGTAAACCTAAACGACCATCTTGATAACTTCTTCCTAAACTATATTGTGCCCCTGCATGTCCTTGCCTCGCTGCGAGTTGCAGGAGTTCTACTGCGCGCTCGTCGTTTTGGGGCACGCCTAGCTCAGGGTTACCGACTCGATAGTCTTCACCCAATGTATGTTGCGCTTCTGCAAACCCCTGCTCGGCTGCAGCTCGGAGAAATTTTAAGGCCCGTTTAAAATTTTGCGGGACGCCTCTGCCTTCCCTATAACAATTGCTCAAGTTAAGTTGTGCTGCCGCATTTCCTTCCTTGGCACCTTGTTGAAAGAGATCCGCTGCATGTTTAAGATCTTGAGTAACCCCTACCCCGTCGGAATAGAGTATCCCTAAATTGTTTCGCGCATTTAAATCTTCTTTGGCAGCCTTTTGAAAATACTCAGCAGCACGTGCAGGATCGCGTTGCACACCTTGTCCGCTGAGATAGCAACAACCCAAATGAGATTGTGCTTGCGCACGTCCCTGATCCGCTGCTTTTTTAAGATAAGTTATCGCCAACTCAAAATTTTTCGGCACCCCTACCCCTTTCAGATAACAACAACCCAAACGAAGTTGCGCATCGGCATCTCCTTGATCCGCTGCTTTTTTAAAATACTCTACTCCACGATCAGCAGACGCTTCGATACCCTGAGTATCTGACAATTTAGAATCCGATCGATCTTTAGAATTTTTTGGGTTTTCGTTTATGAAATACATGCCTAGATATAATTGTGCCTCTGAGCTCCCTTCCCTTGCCAACCTTTGCAAAATTTCTAAGGCCTGTTTCTGGTTTTTTGGAGCACCGTCTGCGCCTAAACAAGATAATGCAAGATTGAATTTTGCCTTTACCCACCCTTGATTGCCGGCTTGTTGAAAAAGATCTCTCGCAAGCTTATGATCTTGTGTTACACCTTCACCCTTTTGATAGCATAAACCCAATGCATTTTGAGCTCCTGCATGCCTCTGAACAACTGCTTGTTGAAAGTAGTCTGTCGCAAGCTTAAGATCTTGTCGTACGCCCTTACCCTCTCGGTAACATGCGCCAAGTCTAAATTGTGCATCAGGCTCTCTCTGATTCGCTGCTTGTTGAAAGAGTTGGGCTGCAAGTTTAAGATCTTGCTGGCCCCCTTGACCATTTTGATAACATATCCCGAGTAGTAATTGCGCTTGTGCATCCCCTTCCTTGGCAGCTCTTTCGAGCAATTCCCTAGCACGCTCTGGATTTTGCGGGATGCCTTCTCCGCCGTGTAAATACAGGCTACCCACATGGCGAATCTCGTGTACCATGTTTGTCCCTTCTATTTCCCCCTCAATTCCTTGCTCCATCAGCGCTAATCCACGTTGAGGATCTCGTAACACACCCATGCCTGAATGGTAACACTCACCCAATCTGTATAGTGCCCTTTTATCTCCTTCTGCTGCTAAAGGTTCAAGAATGGCCACCGCACGCTCTGGATTTTTATGCCCACTTTCCTCACTTAAATATAAAGTGGCCAAATTAATGAGTATCAAACTGTCTCCCTCACAAGCTGCTTCTTCAAGGAGCTTCAGTGCTTGATCCGTGTCGCGTGACACCCCTATACCCTGCATATAGCAAGCAGAAAGATTATTTTTTGCTGTTGCATTGCCTTGGGCAGCGGCTGCTTGAAGGAGCTCGATTGCCCGTTTGATATTTTTTAATACCCCGTCTCCTCTAAAAAAGCAGGATCCCAGGTGAAGTTGTGCATGAGCGTTCCCTTGATCTACGGCTAATTGAAAAAGATCTACTGCATGTTTCGGATCTTGTGCTACGCCAATTCCATCTAGATAACACACCCCTAGACGGCTTTGAGCTGCTGCATAACCTTTATCTGCTGCTTGTTGAAACCAATCTGCCGCGCGCTTTAGATCTTGAATTTTCTGATAACAACAACCCAACCGGTATTGTGCTTCTACAAACCCTTGTTCGGCCGCTTTGCGAAAGTGTGACATTGCTTGCCTTTCATCTTTGGATACGCCTTCTCCCTCTAGATAACAGATCCCTAATCGATTCTGAGAAGCCGCATGTCCCTGTTTGGCGGCTTGTTCAAAAAGATGCACTGCCTGTTCAAGGTTTTCCTCTACTCCTTTACCAGTTAAATAACACAATCCCAAATGGTATTGGCCCCTCGCATGTCCCCGATGGGCCACTTGTTGAAAAAGCTCGACTGCTTGCTTAGGATCTTCGGGCACACCTATCCCATTTAGATAACATAAACCTAGATTATCTTGCGCCGCTGCATAACCCTGGTTGGCCGCTTGCTGATATCTCCCAACAGCACGTCTATCGTCTTGTGGGACGCCATTCCCAGTTCGGTAACACACTGCGAGTGTTGTTTGTGCCTCTGCATGCCCTTGGTTAGCGGCGAGCTCAAAAAGTGCTGCTGCTCGTGTCATATCCTGCAGCACACCTCGTCCCCATTGGTAGCACAACCCTAAGTGATACTGCGCTATGGCATTATTTTCTTTTACGCCTTGTTGCAAATCCTCTATCACCCGCTCAATCGATTTTGGAATCCACCTTTCCGTTGACTCTGCACCCACCGCTACTGCCGCGCCCGCATCAGCCGCTACCGATATCAATCCCACAACCGAAGCTGACCCCGCCGCGCCCGGGCCGTTTTGCCGGTCATAGCAAATTCTGAGCATATAGCCTGCATCAACATGGCCCTGTCTTGACGCCGCTTGAAACCATCTGCCTGCCTTTTGAATGTTTTGGGAACACTGTATGCCATAATATAAGCGCTGCCCCCTTTGATATTGAACTTCTGGGTCTTCTTGCGCATTAAGATAATTCACTTCAATTGCTTCTTTCATAATAATTTTTCCTTATAAAATTTTAAAATATCGAATCGCACCTTTATAAATTTCCGTTCATTCATAAATCTATTAAATAAAATGAATACGTGTAAGGCCTCACTAACCCATAGTATCTATCTTATCTAATTTGTACTTAGAAGATCAAATTTTATTCGAGTAAGATAAATCATACCAATGTCGTGACAATCTATTGGGAAGAAGAAACCGGTATAACCGTTAGCGTTGAATCAATACTGTTATGGCCTAGAGGAACCAGAAGGGATATGACGAGTAAAAGCTCTTTGAATGATCTCTTTATGGTTTAGAATGACATTTGCATTGTCTTGATACATTTGTTTGATAAGCGGATCGGGGAATCTGCAAAATTTTGCAAATGTTACGGTGTCTTGGGGATCCAATAGGATTTTACCCTGCTCAAGCGTACCACCAGAAATTCGAATGGGTTCTATTCCATTCAAGGCTGCATTAAACGCCTTGGCGATTTCGTCAGGAGATTGACCAAGTTTTCGTGCGTCTTCAAAACCAATGATTAATTGCCCTTGGAGATTAAAACTTATCGAAGGTTTGAATGCAGTTTTTGCTAAATTCTCACAACTTGGTAATTGACTCATTAACGTTTTAGATACATTGGCTAAAATGTCAGTTAATGGTGGTGGTTTTGCATTTAGATCATCTGAAACAAAATTGGGATCTTTTGGTCGAGTAAAACCTGTCACTATTGGGGCGGCAACTTTTCGAGCAGTAGCAAATTGGTGTGCGTTAGCTGGGAGTGGGGGTGTATCCATTTTAGGAATCAGTGTAGGAAGCGGTGTAGGAGCAGGGGCTGCTGCAGCTTTTGGTTGCAGTGTTTCAGTTGATTCTGTTTTTACCGCTGCCACCTTGGATGCGACAGGCCCTGGAATAGGTGCCGTTGGAGTAGGAGCAGAAGGAGCAGGTGGGGCAATTGGTATTGCTGCGGCTGCTGGTGTAACAGCCGCTGGCGCTCGGGGAGTGGTTGATACCATAGCCTTAGTCTTACTGTCAGCTTCGAGTTTTAATTTAGGGTTCAAATAAATAGCTCCGACTTTGGCAGGCGCTATTGAGAATGCGTCGGGTTCAGCATCCTTATATTTACGGTCAAAAGTTAGATTGTGGGTGCCGGTAGGCATCTTGAGTAACTCAATAAATTTATTTCTAAGCGTATTATCTTCGAAGTTGATCGATAATTCTCCGTTGCTACTGATAAATGCACCTCGCGAACCTCTTCCTGGGGAAGGTTGGATTAATAGAATTTTCCCATCTGAGTCTTTTTTAACCTCCATGAAATTGGAAACGTCTTGCCCAGATTCTTTTTGTAATTTATCTAAAAACTGTTTTAGATCGACTGCAGTGTCAAAAGTAATAGCCAGTTCTGCGTTTCTCTTCGTTAAGTTCACTGATTCGCAGGATATAAAGATCCTTTTTTCTGTTGTAGAACGGAATGAGGGATCATAGACTGTGCCACTTGGCGTTTTAAAGACCCTACCCGCCTCTTTTAGAATGTCAGCGTCTGCTTCACCTGGTGCTCTATATTTACCTGTTTTGGATTTGGAAGTTATATATTTACCTATCTCTTTTTGTGAAATTTCAGTTTCTTTAAAATCCTCATCCCATTTTTTTTTGGTCGCTTCCATTTCTTTTAATAATGCCTCTTTTTTTGTTTTAGTTGTTAACCCTTTTCCGGTTTTCTCTTCTAGCGTTTCTCGGCTTTTTTGTAGGTATTGAGCGGATTTTGCCTGATCTATATTCACTGGGGGGGAGGGTAATATTTTTTTATTTTTTGCTTGATATTCAGTTGCAATATATTTATTAATATCATTGCTTGCTTTTGTTAATTTACTCAGATTTTTGTTAAAATAATCCAAAATTTCTGGGTTATCTTTAAAAAACTTAATTAAGTCTCCCGCATTTTCAGAACGCGCTTCAAATTGCCCTGTTGTAAGGCTTGCTTTTACAAAACGACCTAATGCGTGTCTATAATCTTGTAATTTTGAACCCGAAAGCAACGCTAATAATTCTTTTTGAAATGATAAAACATCGTTTTCAATTTCTTTATTACTGTTGCTTTCAAGCCATAGTTTAAAAATATTTTGATCAGATAAACGATCGATAGCGTCATTAGCGCCACTTCTTGATGTCGGTTGCATAGATAAACCAAATAAAAGCTTCATGTTCATGATCTGCACGCTGATGGCTTTTGCGGCAACGTCTTTATCGTTTTTGCTCATAATTTACCTTTGGTCATGATTGTGTAATACACACATCATTACCATCGGCATCATTTAGTACTTCTTAAGTAATTGCACTAGGTTTATATTTATTCTAATATGTAAACAATGACTTTACAAAACAGCAGTAAAATAAACCAGCTCTTAAAACAATGGCCTCCGGGTACCGTTGCTGCTTCTGCTTGGCTAGAAAAACAAGGCGTGTCTAGACAACTGGCTAACAGCTATATAAAAACACAGTGGTTAGTGACTATTGAACATAGTGCCTATATAAAGGCAGGAGACAGTGTGGGTTGGCAAGGGGGGCTATATTCAATCCAACATCAATTGAAACTTGATATACACCTTGGGGGGAAAACAGCTCTAGAGTTACAAGGATTAGGGCACTATATCCCATTAGGAAAACGACAAAGGGTGGTTTTATTTGGTCCACCTGGGACAAAACTTCCAAAATGGTTTACCCAACACAATTGGGAAATAGAATTGCGTTATGTAACCGCGAATCTTTTTACGAAAGAGAATGAGTCTGAGTTTAGAAATTTTGATCTTGGTTCTTTCTCTATAAAGATCTCCTCTCCTGAACGAGCAATCCTAGAAACACTTTACTTCATACCAACCAAACAAACATGGGATGAAGCACTTTATATCATGGAAGGATTGGCTACTCTCAGACCAAAAGTTCTTCAAGCTTTACTAGAATCCTGTCAATCTGTTAAAGTGAAAAGAATCTTTTTATTTCTTGCAACCTATTGTAATCATGCATGGTTAAAGGAACTTGATTTGAACAAAATCGAACTAGGACGTGGGAAAAGAGTTATAGCCAAGCATGGTTTTTTAGACAAGAAATTTAAAATAACGGTACCAAAAACATTTACTTCTTTAGATGAGGGTATGCCATGAAAAATAGCAAATATTTTAAGCAGGCCGAACTGTTAATTCAGGTAATGCCGTACGTTAATATGGAAAAATGTTTTGCACTAAAAGGTGGAACGGCCATTAATTTATTTATTCGAAATATACCCAGACTTTCAGTCGATATCGATTTGACTTATCTTCTGATAGAAGATCGGGAAACCACCTTACGGAACATCAGTGACGCCCTACTTCGAATTGCTGACAGAATAAGAATAAAGCTATACGGCTCAAAAATAACATCATTGTATTTATCTGGTAGCAACCATATATTCAAATTGGTAGTCGAAAGGTTAGAAACTAAAATAATTATAGAGCCAAATCTAATTCTACGGGGATCAGTTTTCCCGCCAGAATTAAGAGCGTTATCATCGAAAGCTGAAAAGTTGTTTGAACAATCCGTATCTACGCAGGTCATGTCGGTTGCAGACGTATATGGTGGAAAAATTTGCGCAGCACTTGATAGACAACATCCTCGGGACTTATTTGATGTAAAAATATTATTTGAAAATGAGGGAATTACTGAAGAAATTCGAAAAGCATTTATAGTATATTTGATTAGTAATAGCAGACCAATAAATGAGTTATTAAACCCAAATCGTTTGGATATTCGCTCAGCATACTCAGAAGAATTTGAGACAATGACAGAAGATGCAATTACATACAATGCTTTAATAGAAACACGAGAACATCTTATTTCAAGCATAAACTCTGAACTAACAGGATCTGAAAGGGAGTTTTTAATTTCAGTCAAACAGGGCATACCAAATTGGACACTCCTTAATTTACCTAACATCGAGCATTTACCAAGTATAAAATGGAAAATTATCAATATCGGGAAAATGGATCCAAGCAAACACAAACGACAACTAGAATCCCTGAAACGAGTCTTAGCAATTTAATAAAAAAATCGAGGTTTGCGAAATGAAAAGCAGAATTTTGATTCCAACAACAGCTTATTAGTACGGATAGTTTGATAGAAAAAACATAAAATATTGAGCAGCAAAATAAACCGAATCTTAAAACAACGGGTATCTAGACTATTAATGAAACACCTTCAAAAGCTGGTATTTTTTTGAAACTAATTCTCTGGATGATCTCAGTAGTTATTTTGCTTGAAAACTTTTATGAAAAAGTGCATGGGAAAAAATAAGGCTTGCAAATATTACGTAATTTGTTTTAGGATTTGCGAGTGCGTAGTATTACACTCTGCTGAGTGAACCTTAAGGCTACCCATGTAAGTTAATTGACATTTTTCTGTTTGGAATTTTTGTATCATTAAGGAATTGAACAATGGCCGCGAGAGAAAAGGAAATTCGTGATTTAATTACCCCCGTAATTCCCAAAACAACACAAGATCTTAAAAACGCCCAATACCTAAAAGATTTAAAACAAGAGCAGGAATTGCTTACGGGCTTTGATAAAACAACAACTGATTTACTACATAAAAAGTGTTGCGATGATAAAGAAACAGCACAGTTTTCACGCTACATGGCATCTGAACCCTGTACCTCTGTCTGTCAATACCCTGAAATACCTGGGGATGTAAATTCTGGAGGGTGGTTTCAGGGATCTTTTCTGATGGTTTATACGAGGTTTATCATAGAAACGATGCGGAGAATTCAAACTGGAGATGATCATTTTTCACCCAGTCGATGTGTGGGATTACTTCAAAGAGAGCTGGATATAGCTGTAGCTGCTTATCAGTCTGCTGTAGACAGAACAAGATTAGACGAAACTACTCAAAAAACTAAGATAGATTCAGAAAATGCCCGAAGGCTTTATGGGCAGATTAATATGCGACTTAGGAAATCTATGGAAGATGGGATAGAAAGCGAGAAAATGGAACAAGAAGCTATCGAAAAAATTAATAAACACCAAGCAGAATGTTATAATGCTCATTCTCCTTGTTCTACTGCAAAAGGGCTGAAACAGGAACTTGAAACAGTCTCTGCTCAGAAAGCTTCAAATGCAAAAGCAACTATGGAGTTAAAGCAGCGATTAGAAACCGTAAGGACACGTTATCAACAAGCTCAGCAAGCAAGCAAAAAAGCGCAAGACAGTTGGACAAAAACGCTATTGGATAGAATCGATGCTTTGCCTCTCGGTGGACACCACTGCCAAGCAGCTGGTTTTCCCAGACATGCAATATATGTCTCATTTCAAAAGTTGGGAGACAAGATACAAGCGAGAATTTACAATCTTGGAGCAGGTTCAGAAGCAAGTTTTGGACATCACATCCGTGTTCCAGGGACTAATTTAATTTTACCTGCCATTCTGAATTTTTCGACAGACTCAGAAGGTAGAACTGCTTTATCAGAGTTTTGTGGGCGTATTTGTACAGCAATCACCACTGAAGAAAATGAAGCAATTCAATTAATCTATCAACGTGTCAAACAATTTGCAGACGCTAAGCATGTACTGGATCTCTATAATACAGGTGACGTAACCGCAGAAATTGAACAAACAACTGTAAATTGTACCTCGAAAGGCTCTTTTCATGCTTTGAGAGATAGATCGGAGCCTGCATTCTACAAGCGATTGTTTCTTTCGTTGTTTTTATGGTCTAAAAATGCATATTTTATTCGTAAAGAATCCCTACCAGCGAACAATCAGGAATTAATCACTGAGGATGATCTGAATTATTTAAGGAAGTCCGAAGCAGCTTTTGCAGGAGAATCGTCAGCGGCAATCAGGGCGATGATCGCGAATACTAATAATTTTAAAATTATGTATCGACCTCCTACTCAAATTCCTACAATAGCTATTACACAACCTTTACCTTCTACTCAAGGTGCTACACAATCCCAATTATTATCACGATTAAACGTTCATTTGAGTTCTACTCGTTTTAGGATACCACATGACATGGACTCTCATAATCAAGCTCCACTACCAGAGCCAACACCACTTCGCTTCTCCAACTCTCGGAGCCCACGTGACATGAATTCTTATCCTCAATCTATTACGCCAGATAATAGGATCTTTTGGCGACTAACTACTGATTAGAGCTGATAACCCATGGGAAGTACCGAACAAAAAGTGCGAAAAAATAAGTTGCAACTACTTTAGTAGCACAAAGGAATTTTAATTGTTCTAGGGTAACTACTCACGCCCCTTCTCTTCGGGAAGCGGCTTCGCGTCGCATCTTTTCACAAAAAGGAGGCGCGATGCGCACTATTTAAATTGTTCATATCTCGAACTAGGAATAAACTACAACTCTACCGTTACCTTCTCGTAAGCGGAATTAGCCTTTAAATTCTAATATCGAGACTATTCACCTCTCATGATATATAAAATATTTTTTCAAAAACACTTGACAAGCATTTTTAGTGCTAAATTTGTTTTTTCTTAACCCTCATCTGAAAATAGCGATAGAACGTTCTCAGAGATCCTACAAGATCACAAAAAACTATTTAACCCTTTTAAGAAGGGGCGGTACGATTTATTGAGATGGTGCGCTTCTACGAGCGATGAAAAAACCTATGTTATCATGATTATGTTTTAATGACATGGTGAATGTTTATAATAGATACCGTTAATCAACAATCTGTGAGAGAAGAAGCTGAGCGGATAAAAATAGAGTTCAATCGTCTTTCCGCAGATAAAAAAATAGACGGCGAATTCAAGATGCTTTTCCAGAGTATGCTGATGCTCATTAATTTGCTTATATCTATTTTTCTTGAAAAGACAACAAAGAAAAATAATAAAAATTCTAGCAAGTCGTCTTCACAAACTGAAAAAGATGAATCTGCCCTCACACACGAAGGCACTAATGGTAAAGGTAACCCAGAGTCTAATGCTACTGCCAACAACACGAGAACCGTAGAAAGTGTTACGATAGCCAAGGTTACTCAATGCAATGTGTGTGGACAAGATTTGAGAAAAACCGCCTGTCAACACCATGAAAGGCGAACAAAAATAGATATTATCTTTGAAAAAGTAGTTGAGCATATTGATGCAGAAATTAAACACTGCGATAACTGCGACTCGACTGTTAAAGGTACATTCTCCCCTGATATGCCTGGTCCTTTGCAATATGGCAATGGACTAAAAGCGTATATTGTAAATTTATTCGTTTGCCAAATGATATCCCTAAACCGTGTTCAGAAACTAATTAAATCAATGATTGGTGAAGTTATTGCTGAAGCAAGCCTTTTAAAATTTATCTTGCGTCTTTATCAAGCATTAGCCCAATGGGAGGCTACTTCAATAGAAAAGATCTTAATGAGTTCTGCCATGAATGTCGATGAAACCTCTTTAAGAGTCGATAAAAAGAACCATTGGATCCATGTTTATTCAGCTGAAGATATAACTCTTAAATTTTTGCATCCAAAACGAAGGTTAGAGGCAATTGAAGAAATTAATATTATCCCGCGTTACAGCGGATCATCCATGACTGTTGGGCATCTTATCTAACCTACAATAATTGAGATCATGGTTTATGTGGCTCTCACTTGGTGCGTGAACTTACCTATACAATTGAATCTAACAGATACAATTGGGCGTCTAATATGAAAGATCTTCTTCTTGAAATCTGCAAAAAAGCGTCAAAAAGAAAAATGAAAAAGCCAAGCAAAAGCGAATATTCTAATTTGCAGAAACGTTACAGAAATATCATTACTCGTGGAGAAAAAGAGCTTCCTGTGATTCCTCCAACGCCAAATGAAAAACGAGGTAAAATGGCAAAATCCGATGCCCATAATCTTTGGGAATGCTTAAGAGATTATGAATTTTCTGTTTTACTCTTTGCTAAAAATTCTGAAGTTTCATTTGCGAATAACCGTGCCGAACGGGATTTTAGAATGTCAAAAGTGAAACAAAAAGTTTCTGGTTGCTTTAGAAAAGAGCTTTACGCTAAGGCTTATTGTCGGATTTCCAGCTATCTCCAAACAATGGCAACTAAAGGGTACAATCCATTACTTGCAATTCAGATGGCACCTACTGGAGAATTTGTTTTACACAAGTAAAATATTAAAATTTAAAGACTGATTCCGCTTACGAGAAGGTGACGGTAGAGTTGTAGTTTATTCCTAGTTCGAGATATGAACAATTTAAATAGTGCGCATCGCGCCTCCTTTTTGTGAAAAGATGCGACGCGAAGCCGCTTCCCGAAGGGAAGGGGCGTGAGTAGTTACGAACAAGCTCTTCTAGAATCGTTATTTTTTGATAACCTCTACGGCTTTTTGACTTAATTGATAAAGGCATTCTTTATCACTCTCACTGATTTTTACACTCACTGACTCAACCCTCCAGTTTCGGTATTTTTGGACCATGTCTCTTATCCAATCATCCTTTAGACTAGAAATGATCTTATCCTCAGCGAACTTAACTATTTCGCAATTAAATATTTCTACGGATTCTACCCCAGCTATAGTAATTTTAGAGGGAAGATTTTTACCTATAAATTTATGATATGGGTCACCTGGTATTAATATACTAAGTGTTGGGGTAAGTGGCACATAAGTATCGGGATACCATTTATCAGGGTAATATATTAAAATTGCAGGATTATCACTTGTAATAAACGGTTTGGATGAATTGTTTTTTATTATAATCCATGGTAAATTATGATAAGTAGTTCCTACATGCACTAAATTTTTAATTGCAAAAGCATGAACATAGTCTCGATCAAAAACGATTTTTATATCTGGCGATAACAATCCATTAATCAAATCAATCCCGTTTTCATGATCTTCAATATTTTCCCTTACATTTTCAGCAAGAAAAGGTCTAAAAAGTTCCAACTCTTCTTCCATAAGAGATTTTCCTAAACGTTTAGCCGTAAAACCGCATGAACGTAAATATGCAACATAAAGTGAAATCAACAGTTTGTTATTGAAATTAAAATCTTCATTTTCTATTTCAGTAATAATTTTCTCCCATTGTGGCTCAATTAACTTCAAAAAATCATCTAATATCCTCGGATTCATTGGGAAATATGGATTACTGTCACCATCCGGTTCGTAGCAAATTGATCGTGGTGTACGAGGTTTACTTTTTGTAGGGTACGCTTTTCGATAAACATTCAAATAACCTGGGTTACTTAAATCGATGAATTGTTTTAAATAGGTTTGAGAGACATAATGATCGTCCTGACTTTTTAACATTTTTAAAATACCCTCATCAATGTTTAGCATACCAACTCTTAACAATTAGAATACTAAATTTATACGAAGATGTCTATTAATTACACATCTATTTACTTGGTTTAGAAAACGCAATCAAGTTGGCATAAATATTGATGATTTCCTAAAAACCA
>Ga0206998_1195_pt1 | contig 13334 bp, 12 predicted proteins | sample Alteio_BWMinCont_FD_153309 | JGI IMG/M metagenome (GOLD analysis project Ga0206998, IMG submission 153309) | Enriched cells from forest soil in Barre Woods Harvard Forest LTER site, Petersham, Massachusetts, United States -... | ecosystem: Environmental > Terrestrial > Soil > Temperate forest >... | reverse complement strand
TCTGCTCAAGTTTTTTTACGGGTTATGAAAGAATCGTTTACGGAAGGATCGAAGCATTCCTCTTTTTTATTTCCCAAAGTGAGTTTAAGTCAATTATTTCCCCTACCCGCAGTAGAATTTTTGAAACTTAAGGGTCAGACAATTTATTGTAACCAGCGGGTAACAGAGTTAATAATGGAAAATGATCACTGTGTGGGGGTTCGAACGCGTCATCAAAATTTCTTTGGCGATGATATCATTCTGGCGACACCTCCTTTAACCACCGCTTTGCTTTTATCTTCCTATCATGAAAAAGCGCAAGCATTAGTCTCAGATTTAAATTCTTTTGAATACCAACCGATTGTAACAGTGTATTTAAAATACAGAGATCCCATCCAGTTACCTTGGACGATGGTAGGGCTGGTACAGCATACGGGTCACTGGGTATTTGATCGGTCGGTTTGTGGGCAGCCCAATAGTGTGAGTGTGGTAATAACAGGGAAAGCCGCTCTAGCAGGACTTTCTAAACCGGCTATGATCAATACACTCACTGAGGAACTAAACACCCTTTTCCCAAAATGGGGAAAACCTGTTAAAGTTAAAATGATTACCGAGAAACGTGCTGCGTTCTCTTGTGTTGTTGGCATAAACGAGAGGCGACCTTCAAATGAAACGCCATTTAATAATATTTGGCTGGCAGGAGACTACACGAATACTGGATACCCGGCCACCCTTGAGGGTGCCATTTATAGTGGAAATCGAGCTGCAGAACTTTTATGCCGCAAAGCGAGGGAGGGAGCATAAGGAAAATTTCTTTATTTATTTTAGATTAAGCTTTTTTAAATATTTTATGGGTAGATTGCATATGAAAAATGTATTCAATTATAGGCTGATTACGATTTTAGTAATCCAACTGTTTTGTCTTCCTGTTTATGGCCATATAGAAGAAATCAATTTACCGCCTGTTCAAGAACGATCAGTCGATGCCCTTGGCTTAAAGAATGAAAAGTTAATGGGTGAATTGATCATGCAAAAAATTCATGGAAGCGGTTTTTACGTTTCTGATCCTGTTGTGAACCAATATCTTCAACAACTCGCTGTTCGGCTTGGACATCATGCTCATGCTCGAGATTTTAAATTACATTTTTTTGGTGTACAAAGTGATGACTTAAATGCCTTTGCTTTTTTCGGTGGGCATGTTGCTTTTCATACAGGTTTGATATCGGCCGTCGATTCCGAAAGTGAAGTAGCGGCTGTTTTAGCGCATGAAACTTCCCATATTACCCAGCGACATTTGGCGCGTATGTTAAACAATAGCCAAAAAATGATGCCGCTTACTTTTATCGAATTGTTAGCCGCTGCGGCCATTGGGGCCGCCACTTCACCTGAAGCTGGGATGCACTTAGCCACGGCCGCTTTAGCGGGTCATGTCCAACAAATGATCAATTTTACTCGCGAACATGAAAAAGAAGCAGATAGAATCGGAATACCAGTACGCAAATTAAACAATTTAAGAAAAAACTGGATTCTAAACAATATCCAAACCCAACCGTCAAAGAGTATGCACAGGCTTTAGCTTTTCTAAAACAAAATAAAGCAAGTGACGCTCATGCTATTTTACAAAAATTGGTTGAGTCGAATCCCAATGAATGGATATTAGAGCTAAGCCAAGCTGACAGCCTTGCCATGATGGGTAAAAATGAAGAAGCTTTACAATTAATGAATCAATTGTATGAACATCATCCCACCAATCAAGCAATCATTTTGCATTATGCAGATCTACTTTTTGCCACTGATCAATTTCGTTCTTTGGAACAACTGATATCAAATAACAAGGAGCATTTGGATGATCCTATTATTCATCAATTGTTGGCTCAAGTTTATGGCAAACAGAAAAAAACAACGGAACTTCATCAGGCACAAGCGGAGTGGTATTTTGCGCGCGGTGAATATAAAGCCGCTATAAAGCAATTGGATATTGCCCAAGAATCGACTCAACGTCATGGAACAGTTTTTAATGCTATTCAGAAGCGAAAAGCATCAATGAAAAAAATGTTCGATATGAGTCATAAATTGGGGTAACATCTCCCGCTCGTAAGGAGCTAGAGAACATTGTGTAGTGGAAAACCCTCCTTTAGCAAAGGAGGGTCGCAGGCGAAGCCTGCGGGGTGGATTTTAATCAAACGACGGTCATGCTAGGTGAATGGTTGATTAATTCGTTTGATAGAAGGAGGTAAAGGATCCATAGGAGGCAATAAAGCTATCATTTCCTGTTCTCTTTTTCGCATAGAAAAACCGATCTTTTCTACCCGTTCTTTTTCAATTTTTTCAAATAATATCTTTTCGAGTGCAATGGTTAAAAGGGTTGATGCATCATGGGTAGGTTTCATAGATTTTCTCTTTAATCGTTAAGTGGTGAGAAGGTTGAATGGCAGACTTTGTTATGTCTAGAAAAACTATACCACAAAACCCTAGGTATGTGTATTAATTTAATTTTAGGTTGCGCATATATACTCCTTCTTTTTTTGAGGAGATTAATCATTAACCTTGCTCCTGCAATGATTAATCTTAATTCAAAACTAAAAAGACCTTTTAAATTTTGTCTTAAGGGTAAGCCTTTTATTAATAAGGATTCAGCTCGTAATAATTGCGTATGAATAAGATTTTTCATTTCTTTGGTTTCTTTTTGCATGAGAAAATCTTCTTTCGTTAGATTTAAACTAACCATTTCGTTTTTGGGAAGATAATAACGCGCGCGTACTCGAATATCTGAGCTCAAATCTTGTAAGAAATTAATAAGCTGTAATGCAGTGCAAATGGCATCTGAAAATGCAAGATTTTCTGAAGTAGCGTTATTGGTTAAATGTAATAATAATCTTCCAATAGGATTCGCAGAATATCGACAATAAGCTAAAATTTCTTCAAAATTTTCATATTCGTGTTTTAAAATATCTTGTTTAAAAGCGGTGAGCAAATCAAAAAGAAGTGAAACAGGAAGGGCGTGTTTTTTTAAAACATCTTGTAAGGCGATAAAAATAGGGTCAGTGGGAATAATGCCTTGTTCACACTCTGTTAATGCAAGTGAATACGCTTGTAATAGAGCGAGCCTTTCTTCTTTAGAGAAGATACCTTCATCGGCTATATCATCCGCCTGTCTTGCAAAGGCATAAATGACTGCAATGGGGCGACGACTCTTTTTAGGTAGGAAAATCGATGCGACGGGGAAATTTTCATAATGATTTTTAGCAATGTCTTCACAATGCCTATAGGCGGTTTGAAGAACTTTGCGCCAGTTTTGTTGATCAAGATCACTCATTTAGATTTTTGTAATTGCCACTGTTCAAACCAGGGCAGAATTTCATCAGGGTGCAACACATAATGATCCGCCCCCCATTTTTTTGCGATATCCGTATTTTCAATATAACCAAATAAAGCCCCAATGGTCGCCATACCGGCAGCTTTCCCGGCAATAATATCCCTTTCCGCATCCCCCACATAGATACATTGGTTGGGTGGAATCTTAATTTGCTGACAAGCATGAAATAAAGGGGCAGGGTGCGGTTTAGGGTTAGGGGTGGTATCGCCACTGACAACACACGCAGCGCGCTCTAAAAGCCCTAATTGAGCTAATAAAGCCTCTGTTTGGCGACCGGGCTTGTTGGTTACAATGCCCCATAGAATATTTCTTTTCTCTAAGGTAGTGAGTAAAGTATCAATTCCGGGAAAAGGTCGAGTATGCAAACTTAAATTCTTTTGATAAATTTCGATAAACCGTTTTCCAAAATGATGCTGATAAGCCCCCAGTTCTTCAAAATGATCAGACGGGAGATCTAAGGTAACGCTTAAAAGTTCTGCTAATCCGCCAGAAATGGCAAGTCGAACCCTGTATAAATCAGTTTCCTTCAGTAAAGGTTTTTGCTCCTCGGCACGTAACTGATTGATAGTATAGAAAAAATCTAGAGCCGTATCGAGTAAGGTACCATCTAAATCAAAAAGAATCGTCATATAGGGTCACCTTCACAACTTGCATAAGCAAGATAATTTACGGAAACATCCTCATTTAATTTAGCTTTTCGGGTAAAAGGATTATAATGTAAGCCCGATAGGGTTTTAAGTTCTAACCCGATTTTTCTTAATGCTTCTTCTAATTCGGAAGGGCGAATAAATTTTTCATAAAGGTGTGTCTGCTTTGGCAAAATTTTCAAAATATATTCTGCACCAATGATGGCAAGCAAATAAGATTTAGGGGTTCGATTTAGGGTTGAAAAAAAGAGGTGTCCATCCGGTTTGATCATTTTTTTACAGGCAGAAATTAAAGAGAGCGGGTCTGGAACATGTTCTAATAATTCCATACAGGTAATAACATCAAAGTGTTCTAGATGCGTTTCAGTATATTCTTCAGCGGTTGATTCCTCATAGTGACAATGTTGAACATCACTTTCTAAAGCATGTAATTTAGCGACTTCTAGTAGAGCAGGGGAAATATCGATTCCCGTTACAAAAGCCCCTCGTTTACTCATACTTTCTGAAAGAATACCTCCCCCGCAGCCGATATCTAAAACATTTTTTTGAGATAAAAAAACGTGATCGGTGATAAATTGTAATCGAGCAGGATTTAAATCATGTAGAGGTTTACATGCGCCATTCATATCCCACCAATGAGGCGCTAGTTTATCAAATTTTTCAAATTCATCTTGATCGATATTGGTTGTATTCATTTTTTGATCCATTTTGACATCAAATTGTTCCGTATGTGTTTCAGCATTTAGTTTTCTGTCAGGTACTATTTAATTCCAGGGGTTTATCATTTCTGCGCCGCAGTTCTTTATATCTTTAACATTTCTGGTTACAATAATTAAATTATGTGTGATGGGTTAGGTTTAATTACCTCAGAAATGCTACAGGTATCAAGTAAATAATTCATAATGAAATATCTCGACCAAAATCTTTTGTTCTTTTTAAATCAATCGTTGATCCCATTAATGGAGATTGTCTGAAGAAATCACTTAATTTACCTATGGGTCGAGTTAGTTTGTCATATTCAGTTATTGAAATTAACACGGCTGCCTCTTTACCTCTCAAAGTGATTATTTGCGGGCCATCTATCATTGCCAGATGGACTACATGACTAAATTTATTTTTGGCTTCTTGCAACTGCCATTTATGCGACATTACACTCATCATTTTCCCTCTTTCATACCAAGCTAGACTAGCTAGATTTAAGTATATCTAAAATTCTAATGAATAGTCAAAAGAATCGTTTTTAACTGTACTTAAAACCAGTTATTTATTATTTTTAAATCCCCCTCACCCAATCCTTATTTGTTGATGATCGCGAGCAGCGAAATGGCGTCAGGATTGCCGTTCGTTGCGGCTTTATTGAGCCATTCCATCCCTTTAACGCCATTTTTTCCCGTTCCTTTGCCTTCAAAATAAGCACAAGCGATGCGATATTGGGCTTGTGAATTTCCCAATTCTGCGGCTTTTTGGAACCATTCAAATCCCTTTTTTTCATCGCGCTGCACACCATAGCCATCAAAAAAGAGATGGCCCAAATTAAATTGGGCCTTGTCATGATTCTGGTTGGCTGCCATTTCATACCATTTGATGGCTTCATTCACATTTTTTTTAACGCCATCCCCTTGCTCATAGAGTACCCCAATATTAAATGCGGCATCCACACAGCCTTTTTCTGCGGCTTTTTGGAACCAGTAAGCCGCTGCGCTTTGATCTTTGGGTACTTCTTTTCCGGTATAATACATTAAGCCAAGGTTATACTGTGCGTCAGTATTTCCTTGATTCGCCAAGTGGTGTAATTGATAAATTGATTCATTGCCATAAACTGGTTTGATACAAAAAGCACCGATGATAATAGGTGTCCCCACTAACAATAACATTCTAAATAATTTCATCTTTTTTCTCCTTTTACATATTACATACGTTCTAATGGTTTAAGACCTAATAACTCAAATCCCTGATGTAAGGTGCGACGAACGGCTTCACACAGTAACACTCGGCTATTCTGTTCTGTTGATCCTTCCACACGACATTGATGAAAAAAGGCATGAAACTTTTCAGCCAAGCTGTAAAGATAATCTGTCAGCCGATTTGGTAAAAGATCCCGACTCATATTTTCGAGTACTTCTGGAAATTGGCAAATAACCAGTCCCAAGGCAATTTCCGTAGGATCATTTAAAATAATTTTTTGATTTTGTGCCAATAAATCAGAAATAGAAATATTTATTTTTCGTTGAATACTTTGAGTTCGCACATAGGCATATAGTAAAAATGCCGCTGTATTGCCTTCAAATTTTAACATTTTATCGTAGCTGAAAACATAATCACTTAAACGATGGCAGGCTAAATCGGAATATTTTACCGCATTAATGCCTAAAACATGGGCAGCTCGCTCTAAGTCTGTTTCGGAAATGTCCGGTGTTCTTTCAATGAGCAGTTCGCGGGCCTTGCTAATGGCATTATTGAGTAAATCAATCAGTTTTTCAGTATCCCCTGAACGGGTTTTAAATTTTTTGCCATCCGATCTTAATACTAACCCGAGCGGAACGTGATCGATTCTGACTTTGTTGGGGTCGTAATACCCTGCTTTTTCTGCAGCCTCAAATATCATTTGAAAATGAAGGGATTGGCCGCTATCCGTCACAATGATTATCCAATCCCCTCGTTCGTCTTGCACTCGATGTCTAAGAGCAGCCATATCGGTTGTGGCATAATTATAACCGCCATCCGATTTTTGCAGCATCAATGGTAAGGGGTCCCCTTCCCGATTTTTAAAATCTTCAAGATAAATACATTTAGCCCCTTGTGAAACAGTAATCATCCCTTTTTGTTCTAAGTCTTGAATCAGGGTAGGCAGCAGGGGATTATAAAAAGATTCGCCTCTGTCAAGGATTTGAATATCTAATAAGGCGTAAATTTTTTGGTAGGCTTTTTGAGAAATAGCGCAAATAAGTTGCCAAATTCGGATCGACGTTTCATCATGACTTTGAAGGGCCACGACTTCCCGTTGGGCTTGTTGTTTAAATTCGGGTTCTTCATCAAATCTTTTTTTAGCCGCACGATACCATCCCACTAAATCACTTAAATCGATATCAGGTACGCTAGATTCCGCTATGTTAGGCAATACGGTTTTCAGATGGGCAATGATCATCCCGAACTGGGTTCCCCAATCGCCAACATGATTTAATCTTAAAACAGTATGCCCTAGGAAATGAAAAACACGTGCCAGACAATCACCAATAATAGTAGAGCGTAAATGCCCCACATGCATGTCTTTGGCAATATTAGGGGCAGAAAAATCGATAATAACATTTAAAGCAGGAGAGGCAAGCGGCACGCCTAATCGGGGGTCGAGTATAATTTCATTTAACCGTTTTGAAAGGAATTCAGGGCTAAAGGTAAAATTAATAAATCCAGGTCCGGCAATATCAATATTGGCAAAGAAATGGGCGGTATCCCTTTTTTTGATTTCTTCTGTCATCGTTAAAGCGATTTCTCTCGGATTTCTGCCCAATATTTTATTAAGTTTCATGGCGCTATTACACTGATAATGCCCAAATTTAGCCTGGGTAGAAGGGGTAATCTCAATTTTGTCTATATGGATAGAGGCTATTTGATCTTGAAAAGTATTTTTCAAGGCTTGAAAACAGTGTTCTTTTATGAAATTCATAAGATTCATCTTAATTACCCCCAGATCTCCTCTCCCCCCTTGGGGGAGGGAAAATTCGTAAAACCCATATAAATTAAGTTAACCATTCTACTCATGGTTGCTTTTTGAGTCAAGCCTCTGTCCGTTTCTCTTCGTTTGTGGTAAGATAATCGAGTCGTAAAACCGCCTAAAAACCAGGCGATTAAAGGAGCACTATTAAATGGCAGATCTGGCCAAAGAAATTACCCCCGTCAATATCGAAGATGAATTGAAACAATCCTATCTTGATTATGCCATGAGCATCATCGTAGGGCGAGCCCTTCCTGATGTACGAGATGGTTTAAAGCCTGTGCATCGTCGCGTTTTATACGCCATGAGGGAATTAGGAGTAGATTGGAACAAACCTTATAAAAAATCGGCTCGTGTGGTGGGGGATGTCATTGGTAAATACCACCCCCATGGCGAAGCAGCCGTTTACGATAGTCTTGTTAGGATGGCGCAACCTTTTTCATTGCGTTATATGTTAATTGACGGACAAGGTAACTTTGGCTCGGTAGATGGCGATCCGCCTGCAGCCATGCGTTATACCGAAGTGCGGATGTCCAAAATTGCCCATACCTTATTGGCCGATTTAGACAAAGACACCGTTGATTTTATTCCGAATTATGACGAATCCGAAATACAGCCCACGGTTTTGCCAGCTGCCATCCCTAACTTATTAGTGAATGGTGGGTCTGGTATAGCGGTAGGGATGACCACTAATATCCCACCTCATAATCTTTCTGAGGTCATAGACGCTTGTCTTAGTCTTATTGATAACCCTGAAACGTCGTTTGAACAGTTGATGAAGTTTATTCCCGGTCCCGATTTTCCCACAGCGGGGATTATTAATGGTCGAGCCGGCATCGTTGAAGCCTATCGCACAGGGCGTGGTCGTGTGTTGGTACGTGCCAGAGTCGAAATAGAAGTAGAAGAAAAAACGGGAAAACAAGCGATTATTATTACAGAGCTTCCTTTTCAAGTGAATAAAGCAAGACTCATTGAAAAAATTGCAGAATTGATCAAAGATAAAAAAATTGAAGGAATAACCGGTCTTAGGGATGAATCCGATAAAGACGGCATGCGGGTGGTGATTGAACTTCGCCGTGCAGAAATTCCAGAAGTCATTATCAATAATCTATATACTCAAACCCAATTGCAGATTGCTTTTGGTGTCAATATGGTGGCCTTGGTTGATGGTCAACCGAGAACATTATCGTTAAGAGAATTATTAGATGCCTTTATAAAACATCGTCGTCAAGTTGTTTCAAGACGAACGGCGTTTGAGCTTAAAAAAGCCCGTGAACGCGCGCATATTTTAGAAGGGTTAGGGATAGCATTAGCTAATATTGATCCTATCATCGCGTTGATTAAAGCATCCCCCACGCCTGCTGAAGCCAAAGTGACCTTAATTGCACACGCATGGGCACCTGGCATGGTGGCAGAGATGTTAAACCGTGCAGGGGCGAATATTTGTCGTCCAGAAGATTTAGAGCTAAATTTTGGATTATTAGAGGATGGGTATCATTTATCCCCTATACAAGCACAAGCCATTCTTGATTTACGTTTACATCGTTTAACGGCACTGGAACAAGATAAAATTCTAGAAGAGTTTAAGGGCATTATCGTAAAAATCGAGGATTTATTGGACATTTTGTCTAATCAAAGTAGATTGATGCAAGTGATTCGAGATGAGTTATTAGTCATTAAACAAGAATTTGGTGATAAAAGACGCACTGAAATTTTAACCGATCATCAAGATTTATCCCATGAAGATCTGATTAGCGAGGAAGATCGTGTTGTGACGCTTTCTCATAGTGGCTATGTTAAAGCCCAGCCTTTAACAAGTTATCAAGCACAACGTCGGGGTGGTAAGGGAAAAGCGGCAACCCGAGTAAAAGAGCAAGATTACATAGAGCGATTACTCATCGCCAATACCCATGATACATTACTTTGTTTTTCTAGTTTAGGAAAAGTCTATTGGATCAAAGTGTATGAAATTCCGGTTGCGGCTAGAACGGCGCAAGGCAGGCCCATTATTAATCTTCTGCCATTGCAGGAAAATGAAAGAATCAGTGCAATGTTACCCATTCGTGAGTATACAGAAGATCAAATGATCTTCATGGCAACCACCAATGGGACGGTAAAAAAGGTAGCCCTCTCCGAATTTAGTCGTCCTCGTGCGAATGGCATTATTGCTTTGGAATTAGACGAGGGAGATTCTTTAATTGGTGTTGATATTACCGATGGTACTCGAGATATTATGTTATTTAATAATATTGGAAAGGCCGTACGTTTTAATGAAAACGATGTACGTGCCATGGGAAGAACCGCTCGTGGGGTTCGAGGGATACGATTGCAAGAAAATCAACGAATGATATCCTTAATTGTTTTAAAACCCGAGGGGGCTATTCTAACGGCCACTCAAAATGGGTATGGTAAACGAACGCTTCCTGAAGAATTTGCAGCGCATGGTCGAGGTGGTCAAGGTGTTATTGCGATTCAGACGAGTGATCGTAACGGGGAAGTCGTCGGTGCAGTACAAGTTTTTGCTAACGATGAGTTAATGCTTATCAGTGATGGGGGCACACTAGTTCGAACGCGCATTGAAGAAATTTCAATTGTGGGAAGAAATACCCAAGGGGTTAGACTCATTAATCTTTCGGATGATGAAAAATTAGTCGGCATCCAACGTATTGAAGAAGTGGAAGTAGATCCACTCGCGCCATTAGAAGGAGAGGATGATCTCATCCCGAATGAGGATCTAACCCCGAATGAGGATGAAGAGTCACCTACTTAGTCTGGGGTAACACCGTACTTGTGCAATTCGCCAACGGCGTTGGCGAATTGCTAAACGGTTGTAGCAGCAGCTGCTGGCGTAAATCTATTGTGAGGATTAAGCGGGGCTGTCGCAAGCAATCGGGCTGCAGCAGCAGCTTGTTGATCATGATCATCGGAGCGACCTGCTGTAAGCAATCGGGCTGTGGCCGCACTCGAGGCTGCACTAGAATAAACCAGCGCGGGAACGGGACCACCACGGCGCTTTTCTTCATGATGTCTAGGTGCAGCGGCGGCTGCGGTTGCACCTGCCGTAACGGTAGGAGAGCATCTAGTGACATCACCATCAACCATCGCACTAAACTCTGAACCTAGGGCAGCAGGTGCGCTTAATGCAAGAGGAGTGGCAACCATCGATATTGATCCAGTAGTACCCCTTGAGGTTGAAACGTCATCAAGTAATGGATGTAGAATGGGGGGTTCTGGATTATCCAGCTGAATTTCATCTTCATAACTACCATAGTATGTATCATACGTTTCTTTAAATTGTTTCCAACGACGAGCCATAAAGTAACAAGATCCAAGTAGATCTAAGCAGGTTAATAAACCTGCGAGATAAGCAAGCCAATGGTAAGAAGTATAATCATCCACCAATTCTTTTTGTAGAGGATTTAAAAATAGTTCGCTGATAATACCATATAAACCGGTTATACCTGTGAAGAACAATACAGCGGTATAGGGGAGTTTTTTATAAGGTTGTCTTAGAATTTTTTCAATGAACCATGTTGCGCCTGTAAACCCTAAACTTGTAATTTCAGCGGTATTGAGTGGTAATTGCCAGACCTGTTTAGAAAATAATTCCCACATACAATAATTAAAAATAAATTTAGACGAAAAATTTAAAGTTTTCTGTAAATAACGATGACATTTTTCTTGTTTATATTTAAGGGTGAGCATATTCCATATTGCTAATGTGCTTGCGGTAAGAGAAGAGGGAAGAATAATGTGTACACCAAATATTTCTGGTTTAACGGTTGACCCTGGAACGGATTCTTCCGGGTGAAGAGCAAGTTCAATGGCAATAGAAACACTCATCATTCCAATAAAGATCAGGAGTCCATCTCGTATGATCCAATATGCTTTAACGCCGGTTGCACTCCGAGAATTTTTTAAGAGAAGATTAGGATTGCAAATACAATAATATCCAAGCCCTGCTCCAACGACGCCACCGGCTATTCCAGAGGCAATAAAATAAGGGAGTCCTTGTGACCAGAGTTCTGGATAAGCTCTGAAAAATTGTTGTGGTGAGTTTCGACAAATATAATAACCTAATAGCCACTCGATAGCCGGATTTTTTCTAACAAAGGTGATATATCGAATATAATTTTCTTCTCGTTTTTCTTTGTCGTCTGGGATGGTTTTAGGGATCAAGAGCCAAGGCCCTTCTTTTAATTCCATAATATTTTTTAAAGTTTTATCGCGTTCTATTTGATCTGTTTCTGCTTCTTGTTGCTGTCTTACAATATATTGACTCTCAGTTTCATCTTTTTCTTTTTTATTGCCTAGATCGACTCCCAAAAGGGAATCGGAATCTGCGTTAGTTTTTTCAGCTGCAGCTTTGGTTTCTGCTGCAGCCTTAGCAACATCTGCTGCGGCTTTAGTAGCATCTGCCGCGGCTTTGGCTTCCGCTGCATTAAGCTTTAACTGCATATCTGCCATCTTCCTTTGCCACTCGTCATTTACTTTTCTAATGTGATCGTCATCTTGTGCTGCTTTCATAGCCGCAACCAGCGGTTCCCTATTTAGTTGCGTTGCTGCCGAAAGTCGAGGGGAAAGTGGGGGGGTATCAAGGGGTGTACCTGGTACGGAATTCGTTACGGGAGAATCATTTGTAACAGGAGAGCCTTCTCCTGCTTTTTGTACACTAACCCATCCACTTACTACATCGCGGCCCCTGTTCTCATTCGCCTTTTTTGTTGTATCGCCTTGACTTTTTGCTGCATCCCCCTGCATCCTTGCGGTATCAAGTTGATCATTTACCTCTTTAGCAACTGCTGACATAGTATTTCTCCCTGAATCGATATCTATAGAATTCCCAAATGTATGATGGTTAGTACTAATCGATAATCTCACAAGACCATTTGCTTTAGCAAGAGGATATAAGGAATTTACTATCTTTAGGGGGAAGAAGTGAATCAAGACTAACCCTTTGTTGGTAGGTTAGTCTTGACATATTATAAATATATTAAATAATTCTATCTCATTTTACCAACAGGCTAAACAGGGATCCCCATCAATAAATAGCGTCACATTGTGGATTTGGGTGGCCTCTGGAATAGAAAGCGCTGTGCCTTCTAGAGGTTTCACAGTATAAGTTAATGTTTTAGTTGCCTTATCATAATGAGGGTTGCTAATCTCTATTGCATAGTTGATTGTTTGCTCACCCACCGCCATTCCTCCTTGGACTGCATGCAGAGCGGCATTAGGGGCATTTTCTCTAAAACTATTACTGCCTTGGCCATTCCAGAGCACTAAAAATTTTTCAATGGATATCGAACCTGTTTTACGCTCTGGTCTTTCTGAAAAATACGTTACATAAGGACTAACATGCTTCAAGGTGATTTGGTAACCATTAGCGACAGTATTACTTGCTTCTATCGTTGCTTCAGCGGCAAACTGCACAAATAAATAAGAAGGGGTAGCGGATTCTAACTTAGCTTCTTTCTTACTTCCAGAAGAAGCAAAACCACTTTGTGCCATCATTAAAGAACATAAAAATGTCGCCATTAAAATGGCTGATTTTTTCACAATAAAATTTAATTTCATATAATCTCCTTAGTAAAATGTCGGTGTAACTGCAAATATTTTTTGC
>Ga0206998_1194_pt1 | contig 13386 bp, 14 predicted proteins | sample Alteio_BWMinCont_FD_153309 | JGI IMG/M metagenome (GOLD analysis project Ga0206998, IMG submission 153309) | Enriched cells from forest soil in Barre Woods Harvard Forest LTER site, Petersham, Massachusetts, United States -... | ecosystem: Environmental > Terrestrial > Soil > Temperate forest >... | reverse complement strand
GCGCAGCGATGCGGGCGTGGAGCAGTTGAAGGCGGTGAGCGCGGAGGTGCATCGCGGAGACCTCACCGATCTGGAAATCCTGCATAAAGGAGCGACGGGGATGGATGCGGTGGTGAACCTCGCGTTCAGCTATGACTGGTCAACGTTTGCGCAGAACGCGCGGGACGAAATCCAGGCGATTGAGACACTGGGATCGACGCTGGAGCCTGGGAAGCTGCTGGTGGTGACGTCAGCGGTGGGGATGACAAGCGGCGCGCCGGGCCAGTTGCGCAGGGAGACGGATCCCCCGGTTGAATGGCCGACGATACCTCGGCGGCCGGAGCAGGCGGCTCAGGCTGTCGCGGAGAAGGGCGTGCATGTAGGGATTGTGCGGTTGCCGCAGGTGCATGACACGCGCAAGCAGGGCCTGGTGACGATGCAGATTCCGATTGCACGCGAAAGGGGTGTCTCAGCCTATGTCGGAGACGGCGCAAGCCGCTGGGCTGCGGCACCGGTGAAGGATGTGGCGCGCCTGTATCGGCTGGCGGTGGAGAAGACGGCGCCGGGCGTAACGAAATATCACGCGGTGCAGGAAGAAGGCGTGCCATTGCGGGACATCGCAGAAGCGATCGGCACCGGCCTGAAGGTGCCCGTGGTTTCGATTGCTCCAGAGAAGGCTGTCGAGCACTTTGGGATGTTCGGGCACTTTGCGATGCTGGACATGCCGGCCTTGAGCGAGTGGACGCGCGAGAGGCTGGGATGGGAGCCGACCGGGCCCGGTTTGATCGAGGATCTAACCAACATGAAGTTCTGACGAAGCCGCGGATCGAAGCTTCGAACGCTTGGCCTCGCTTCTATCAGTCGGCTTCTGTTAACCGAGCTTGCGTTCCGCTGCTCGATCCTGAGCTTCCCGTAGCCGTTCTGTTCCACAATCGTAGTTCTAACGCAATCAGAAGGCAGGTGCGTCCGAAAGCCATTCTCCCGCCTCGATCCGCATATCAGCAGCGGTTTGCGCCAATCGCGTGCATTCGGATTCGTCAACACAGGCAAAGATTTTGGCTCGCTGTAACTCTTCTGGAGTGAACATGTGCCCGACCCCTTATCGCCATAGATGACCGTCAAACCTTTGTACCGCAGAATGTTACCAATGAGAGAGCAGCTTATCGACCTGGACAGGCGTTGCTTTAGCTGCTAAGAATCAGTGCCCCTCAGAGCACAAAGCGAGCGCCGCTCATTGGTCACTGTAAGCGCGCTTGTCAGCACGAATCGGATTACCATTGCTCATCAGGGAGAATCCGATGCGGATGAACAATGTCAGGATCATGGCTTTAGCGCTCGTTGTTCCGATCTTTTCGTCTTGGCCGGCCTGCGCACAAGCGCAGGTTGCGAAGGCTCCTTATCCGGTCATGGCTCCTCTCGATCAGTATTTGATTTCTGACGAGAATGCTGAGATCGCGCTGGCTCGGAGTTCCGCCCCAGCATCGATTTCCAATGCAGCCGAAGTGATGGTGCTGCGACGGGACGGCTATGAGACTGCGGTGAAAGGCTCGAATGGCTTTGTCTGCATTGTCGAGCGATCATGGGCTAACACGACCGACGATCCACAGTTCTGGAATCCCAAAGTACGCGCCCCTCATTGCTTCAATGCACCTGCCGCAAGCACTTCTCTGCCGTTCTTTCTGATGAAGAGCAAACTGGCGCTGGCAGGAAAATCGAAGGCGGAGATCGCAGCGGCTATCGCGTCTGCACAGGAAAAGGGGGAGCTGCCGGCGCTTGCGCCTGGGACGATGGTCTACATGATGTCGAAGCAACAATATCTGAACGATACCGGCAAGAGTTGGCATCCGCACGTAATGTTTTATGCTTCGGGCGATGCTGAGAAGGGCTGGGGAGCGAATCTGCCTGGCTCGCCGGTTATGGCGGCATATGACCCTGAACAACGGGTGACGACTTTCTTCGTTTTGACCGACGAATGGTCCGACGGGACGCCGGGACCGCCAATCACGCACTGACCCGCCGGTGCGCCACTCAAGGCGGCTGTTGGCTTGAGTGGGTCAGTAGCTGATCCCTGAACGCTGATCCCTGTTCCCTGCTTTTAAGGCTGCCACAACTCCCCTCGCTTCCCTCCGGGATCGGTGAACTTGCGTGTTGGCATATCGCAATCGCATCAATGGAAGCCCATTTGCCGGCACCAACTTTCAAATCGCTATGAGAAGAGACAAGCGAGCGATGACATGCCGTCAATTAGAGTCTAGCGACCGATGAGTTGAGAGCAAATGACTTAGGGCGGCTGCTCCGTATGTCTTGGCAATTCGCTCAAGAAACGCCGGCTCAACCGACTTAATGTATGAAAGCATTCCCGCCAATTCGGCGATCTCCCTTTCGTTCAGCACACCGCGCACGTACCTATGAAACCCAGCCCGTATCTCCCTCTTCCTCTCTCTTCCGATCGAGACACGCCCGTCGTTCGCGAGAACAAGGCCAGTCACATGACGGCGGCCCTTTTTCGATGCATGAACGGTCTTGGTTTCGTTGAGAACCAATTTCGGGAACCGGATTTGGTTACAGATTTCTGCAACTTGCCCTTCTAATTGACGCAAAATCTATAGCGCCGTATCGACAGTGCTCGGCAGGCGGAGTTCGACCTGCAGAAGATTTTGGAGAGAGCATTGTAGATACGGCGATTTGTGCTAAACCCGGTAAGGTTTTGGCAGGACAATTGCTTTATGGGGATTCAATCCATCGCACCTATTTTGTGCTGACTTGAGCGGAAGCGTTGCGACTGCCGTGTGCAACATGCAATTTGTCCTGCCAAAAAATCTACCACGCTTCCACCTACCCGCGGAGCGGGTTTAGTACAAATCCCCGATTCGTTCGTAGAAAAGGATAAGTCATCTGCGTATCGGGTATATGTGATTCCGCGCCTAGCGCAAAGTGTAGTTACTTTAAGATCGAAGTTGTAGAGCAAGATGTTCGAAAGAAGCGGCGAGCTTGGGGCCCCAATTGAAAGCTGAAGGACATTCTCGCGTTTTCTTCGCCAAAACAAAATTCTCGACAAGTAGCCGATCTCCTCCTCTGTCCACATCGCTGCGAGTGGATTCAAACGCATAAATTTCTCAAAGTGAGTCGACTTGATGGATGGAAAGAAATTCCGAAAGTCGAGCTTACACAAATATCCATGAGCAGCATGGGGCGCCGCGTTGTCCAAGATGCTCTTTCCCTTACGGTACGCGATAGCTGCAGGATGAATCGGAAACGCCGCCAAGACATTCTTCATCACCCAATACTGCAATGGCTTTAGTTCCCGCGCTGGCTGAGCGATCGTCCGTTTTTTACCAGGGGCTCTCTTCGCGATCTCATAGACCTTATAACGATATGGTGCAGACTTGACCAGGTAGAGCAAGTCTCGAGGCGGCAAGGCGAGATCATTCGACAACCTTTCAAGCAGATTACTCACGGCCCAACCCCGCAGTCCGCCTGAATGCGTCGAGCGCTCGTGTCTTCTCCGAAGTTAGCTGCAAGTCCCTACGAACCAGCGTCCTCAACCTCGATCGATCTGTGGGAGCTCTCGGCGCATAAAAGATGTACTCAGATGCGCCTGTCGCATTTATATAATAGTCCAGGTGTCCATAGTGGGAAGTCGATATGAGAGCTAGTTGCTCGAGAAGGAACAAGTATTTTCTTAACTCCTGAGGCCCTGTTCGTATACCAAGGCCATGAAGAAGCTCTTGAATTTCGTGTTGCAAGATGATGACATTCAGTGCGACTAGGTCCGCGATTAGAAGCATCAAATGCCCGTGATCATTTTTTCGGAAAGCCGTCGTCCTTGGCTTCTTGGTAAGTATTTCTTCGATATCCCTCTCTACGTGATCCAGTGTGTCGCTTGCACCTATCGGATCGATTGTGCTTGGACCACCCCCGATTGGGAGCGAAAGCCACTGGTAGGACAAGAGTAAGCGTCCGGCCTGACCAGGTGGGATGAGATGCAGAAGTGTCCACTTGTTTTTTAGGTGCACACTTGGAGGATGGACTTGAAGAGAGCTAAGAAGTGTGGGGCTGGATATGGGCGGCGAGATTCCAGGGCAGCAGGTCCTCGATGCGGCTGAGGGGATGTTCAGCGATGCGCGTCAACACTTCCCGCAGCCACAGTTCGGGATCAACTCCGTTGAGCTTCGCCGTCCCGAGCAGTGAATAGATGGTGGCAGCGTTCTCGCCGCCTCCATCGGACCCACAGAAAAGATAGTTCTTTCGACCGAGAGCGACGGCGCGGAGCGCCCGCTCGGCTGCCGAGTTGTCGATCTCGATGCGGCCATCATCGACGTAGCGCGTGAGGGCACGCCAGCGGGAGAGCGCATAACGAATGGCCTCCGCGGTCTCCGACTTCGGAGAGAAGGATCGCAACATCTTCTCCATCCACGCCCGGAGTTCTTCGAGCAGCGGTGCGGCGCGAGCCTGTCGGATCGCCCTTCGCTCATCGGCAGGCTTGCCTCGAACTTCATCTTCGATGCGGTAAAGACGGCCGATGCGCTCCAGTGCGCCGGTTGTCGTCGGCGAAGGATGCGCAGCGTGGATGTCGTGGAACTTTCTGCGGGCATGCGCCCAGCATGCCGCCTCGCGAATCCGACCAGTGTCATATAGATGATGGAAGCCGGAATAGGCGTCGGCCTGCAGTGTGCCTGCGAAATCCTTCAGGTGTTCGCGGGGATGTTCGCCCTTGCGATCCGGCGAGTAGGCGAACCATACGGCGGGCGCGGTGTTCTCGCCTGTCGGGCGATCATCGCGCACGTACGTCCAGAGCCTGCCAGTCTTCGTCTTGCCGTTGCCGGGAGCGAGCACCGGCACCGGCGTGTCATCGACATGGACCTTCGCCGCGCCGAGAACGTGACGGCGCACGGCGTCGACCAGAGGCGCGAGCAACTCGCTCGTGGCTCCCACCCATCCTGCCAGCGTGGAGCGATCGAGTTCCACACCTTGCCGTGCATAAATCTCCGACTGGCGATACAACGGGCAGTGGTCGGCATACTTCGAGACCAGAACATGAGCCAGCAGCCCAGGACCAGCCAGTCCGCGTGCAATCGGCCGTGAGGGAGCAGGTGCTTCGACAACTGTCTCGCACTTGCCGCACGCGAACTTCGGTCGCACGTGCCGGATCACCCGGAAGCTATCCGGGACGTACTCCAGCTGCTCAGAAACATCTTCGCCGAAGTGGCGAAGACCACCACCGCACTCCGGACAGCAGCTGTGTTCGGGGTTGTGCGTGATGGTCTCGCGGGCGAGATGATCGGGCAGCGGCTTGCGAGCGGGCTTCGCAGCACCGGCGTCATCACGCTCAGTATCTCGTGCTGGAACCGACGCGCGTGCGGCATGGATCGCCTCCATCTCTTCCAGCTGCAGTTCGAGCTGATCGAGCTGCATGGAGAGCTTCTCGCTCTTCCGGCCGAAAAGCATGCGACGGAGCTTCTCAACAACCAGCCTCAGACGTTCAATCTGCTGTGTGTGCGAAAGCAACTCGGCCTGGTGCTCTTCCCGTTGCTGGGCCAGCGCTTCGCGATGCCGCTGTCGCTCTTCGTGCTGCGCGACGACCAGCGCCTTCAGCGCTTCGGTGTCGAGTGCATCGAGATCAGGAAGAGTCGCACGCACCATCCGTGGCAGTGTGCCACGCTTCTGTAACTGCGGCAGTATGAAATTAGGTTCACACGGCCATCTGCGGCTGCCATGTGCGATCCGGCCTTCGCCAGTCGATGCCTTCCAGCAGCATCGACAACTGAGCACGGCTCAGTGACACCGTTCCGCTCGTGGCCTGCGGCCAGATGAAGCGCCCGCGTTCGAGCCGCTTCTGAAACAGACAAAGCCCGTCGCCATCGAACCACAGCAGCTTGATGAGATCGCCGCGACGGCCACGGAAGACGAACACGTGTCCGGAGTAGGGCTCCTGTTCGAGTACCGTCTGCACCTGTGCGCTCAGCCCATGAAAGCCGCGCCGCATATCGGTGATGCCCGCGGCAAGCCAGATCCGCGTGCCTGTCCGCAGTTCGATCACCGGGCCAGACTCTTCAGCACCACGCGAATGATGGCCGGATCAGCAGCGCCTTCGATGCTGAGCAAAGCGCGACCAGGAAACTCAATCGTGATCGTGCCCGCACTGGGCTCGGCGCACGCTGGCGCGGAAGGGGCCTCGCTCACTTGCGGTCGGCGATCTTCAGCGACCCTCACTGGCACCAGCGCGGTGGCCGAGTTCGACCTGCGCGGCTGCAGATCGGCCCTCTCATACTGTCGCTTCCAGCGAAATACCTGGTTCGCGTTCACTCCGTTGGCCAGTGCCACGCTCGCGACACTGGCTCCGGGCTCCAGCGTCAGCCTCACAATCTTCAGCTTCTCTTCCACCCGGCGAAAGACTCGCCGCTTCCGGCCCGACGACACACTCGCATCCATGCGCCCTATCGTCAGCCGCCATCTATCCCATGTCCAGATGGGAAGACCAGACGCTTACGGACAAGACGCTGTCTGGCCGAATTCTTCGTGCATGGTCGACAAGCCCGTTTCTGATGAATGACTGCTGTCTGAAGTGGGAGTCCTCAATGACTACAACGAGCTTCTCTTGCAGGAGGTCCATTTGGGAAAAGGCCCCAAATTCAGCGATAGCACCCGGGCTCTCCACAAACAACAAGACAACCGCGGAGAGCCCCGCAAGATGTTCTTCTAATTCCAAGAGATCATCGAACAATTTTCGGGATTGATACCACTTGTCGGCCTCTTCGGCGAGCTGGACCCTCTTGGAGAGGAGCGGGTTTTTCTGTACCTTGTCCCTGTAGAAGTGTGCGCGAAGAGAATGCTCGAAGTCGCTTAGCGGCCCGCCGCAGAGAAAAATGTAGTCTGGCTGATTAAGTACGGTGAATGCATTTGGATTAACCGAGTCTGCGAATGCACCCACCGTCTGCCGAGATTCTCCCGTCCGTCCATTGCTCTCTACCCAAGAGAAGCGCGTCGAGGAAAACTTTCTTAACGCGGCTTACTGTCAGCTGATACTGTCATTGGCACCCATCAGCGTTGAGGAAGTTTTCCTCGACGCGCTGGTAAGAGCTACCAATCATTGCCGGTCCGGCGAATCGCCGGACCACCCCAGTCAATACATGCCGATTGAGGCGATTCACGTAAAGAGCACCGTCATTGTTATGGATACCTTCAGCAATGTCAATTACACGCTTTTGACGGGGCCTTTTCCATACAGGTGACGATTGATTTATTGGAAGCGATCTATCAATTCCCTGAAGGGGGCTGCCACAACTCCACTCGGTTCCCTTCCGGATCGGTGAACCAGCCGAAGTTGCCGTACTCAGATTTGTCCCGTTTTGGATCGACCTCGACTCCGGCGGCGATCAGTCGGTCGAGGATCGCGTCCAGATCGTCGACCTGGAAATTGAGCATTGCCGCCTGGCCCACCGGAAAATAATCCGACCCGCGCTTAAAAAACGACACCACCACAGGACCGCGCTGCTCCGCCGCCTCGAACATCCAGCAGCCACTCTGCCGCTTCAGGCCTAAATGCTCTTCGTACCACTTATATAAGGTGTCCGGATCGTCCGCCCGCAGAAACGCTCCACCAATTCCCGTCGCCTGAGCCATGCCTGTTCCTCCGCACACAGTCTACCCCGAACCCTTCAAGCCCCTGAAAACCGGAATCGACGCGGGCTAATTCGACTGGGCAATTGCGCGGTCGCGAGCCGAGGTGCATTATGCAAGCGCAAGTGCTTCGAATTCCTCCGGGCTCCAGTACAGCTTTTGGGAGAACCTCCATGAAAATGGTTAACCGCATCATCCTTCTGTCACTGGTAGTCATTGGCCTCGTGGTTGCGGGTGCTGGCGTGGCCTCTGCTCAGGACGTCTACAAAGTCAACTATTTTGACTTCAACTCACCCACCCTCGGTGGTTTTCCGGTGCCAGACGCAACAGTCCACATCGACAATCCCGGGCTGACGTATGGAAACCTCTGCGCAATGATTTATGTGTTCGCGGCGGATCAGCAGCTCACCGAATGCTGCGGATGCATCGAGACACATAATGGTCTGCGCAGGTTGTCGGTTCGCACCAATCTGACAGCAAACCCGCTTACCGGCGTAGTCCCATTCAGCGGTGTTATCAAGGTTGTCTCCGCGTCTGTCAACAACTCGCCGTGCGATCCGACCTCGAATGTTACCCCCAAGGCTAACCTTCGCGTGTGGGCGACCCATATTCAGCCTGGGACTTCCTTTGGAAGCTTCGGCGGGCTAATATGGCCGGTCACTGAAACCGAGTCCTCTGACTCAACACTGGGTGCCACTGAGCTCGCCAACCTGCAGGCGCAGTGCTCGTTTATCAACATTCTAGGCAGCGGTGCGGGCGTGTGCAGCTGCGGTACCGGCGACTAGTTGAGTCTTTCTTGGCCGACTATTTCTCCAAAACCCGCATAATAGTAGATAGGGACAAGCAAAGCCCGGCCACACTGGCCGGGCTTTTGCTATTTGCGGGAGGGTCGATTTCCTGAACTAGAGGCAGCCCGACCTCACAAGTCATTTATTTTCTATGAAATAGGCGTAAGTCGCTTGATATGTATGAATTACAATCGACCCATCCCTTAACTCCCATGGAATCTATGAAGCAGAGAAACAAGGGGGGAGGGGGTATCACCCCTCCCCGGCGCAAAGTGTTCCCCTCTTGGCGCCCGGAAAAACTGTAGAAGAGCTATATCACGTCGAAAAGCGTGCCCTGCTTCTCGAGGGTCGCAATCACCTGGGTCAGCGAGGCCTGTTGGGTTTCGGCCGTGCTGAGCTGCGTCGCCACCTGCGCGGTGTCCGTCTGCAGCAGGTCGTCCTGCGCCGACTGCAATTGCACCGACTCGCTGGAAGCGTAGTTGCTGGACGCCGTCAGCCGGTTGATGGAGTTATCGATCACCGCCCGCTGCTGGTCGACATAGTTGAGCGACTGGCTCAGCCACGCGAGATCGGCAACCGAGGTCGCCGACGGCGCCCCGGAAGAGAAGTCCGCGATCAGCGCGTCCGCGGGAGCGGCATCGAGATGCGCAAGGACTTCGGCCCCTCCAGCCGCTTCACGCACTTGCCAGCGAAGTTCCGTGAGAGTGTCACGCAGCCGCTGCCGAAAGGACAAGTCTGCACTTGTCAGCACCGCAGTTCTCGGCGCACCGATCAATGGTCTCGAAATCGTGGTTGCCACTTACCACCTCCACAATGATGAAGTCTCAACCTACCCTGCCGGGCAAGTCCTCACGCGCGATCTTTCGGTGCAGCCCAATCGCGTAGCCTTCTCCCCGAACTGTTTGGATTAGCGGATATTCACCGTAATCCGTGAGCTTTCGCCGCAGATAATTTACGTAAACGTCCACTACATTTGTGCTGGAAGTGGCGTTCATGTTCCAGACCCTCTCCAGCAAGGTCGAACGCGATACGGCGCGTCCCCGATTCAGCAGGAGGTACTCCAACAAGGCAAACTCTTTGTTGGTGAGGGAGACGGATACCCCGTCGCGGTTTACAGTCCGCTCAACGCGATTCAGTTCAAGGTTGTCCTGTCTCAACACCAGATTTGTGTCGCGTCTGCGACGCAGGAGGGCCCGGCAACGTGCTCTGAGCTCAGAGAGTGAAAACGGCTTCACCAGGTAGTCGTCCGCTCCCAGATCCAGACATCTCACGCGTGTTTCGACTTCCTTCCGACCGGTAAGAATGAGAATCGGGAGGTCCTGGGTCACAGATCTCAGAAAGCGCAGAACCTCAGTTCCGTCCTTACATGGAAGATTCAGATCGAGGATACTCAGGTCCGGCGCTTTCTCAAGAAAGGCGTCGACCGCGGCCTGGCCATTATTGGCCAGCATTACGCTATGGCCGTCTGCTTCCAGACCCCGAGTCAGAAACATGCCCAGCGCAGGATCGTCGTCCGCTACGAGAAAACGCATTTAGTTCTCCCAGATTCCCGAATCTTGGGCTCCCGAGCGCTATCCATCGGGTCTCGCAATTACCATCTCCTGAGTCGAAACGAGACACAAGGAAAGACGGTGGCGGGAAAATGAGCCCCGTTCCAAAACGGTTTAGGGGGAGGTTACCGTCCCGTAATAGGAGAAATTTGGATAATTCGGCGATGCGCTATTGACACTTGCGAGAAAACAACAGGAGTGCTTCGTAGACTCGATCAGTCCCGGCTATCCCGAAACTTGTGAGGCTATTTCATCGAACGTGGCGGAGCCGGCGTAATCGCTGAAGGTGGCTGTGGCGGTTCCGGTATCACTCTTGAGGGAGGCGACGATGGCGGGGCCGCGGTTCCAGGCGGAGCCGGGGGTTGAACGATGTGCGCGACATAGGTAGCGTAGTCCTCGTTCATGGCTCCGGTCACCCGCCCATTTTCATTAAGCGAGATCGTCCAGATCTTGAAGAGCTTAGGGGAATCCCGATCTGAAAACTGCACCTGCTTCTGTTTGGTTGCTGTATCGTACCGGTAGGTGGCAACGGGTGCTTTGATTGTTGCCGTATCCAAACTGGGATCGTCAGGAACGTTTGGGCGAGCGCCGACCATCTCCGCATAACAAACGCCTAGAGACAGCCAATTCCCCTCGGGACCCGAGTCTTTTTTCGCTATTTCATCCGACACCAGTGCGTTGAAAATTGCAAAATTCCGAGGATTCTTCACTGCGGGGCTGTACGGAGATGAGTTGCGGTAGAGTACTGGCACAATGCGGACCCTTCCTGTACCTCGAGGTATGACTGCCGTAAACAACGATTCTGAACCGTCCGGAAACTTGTTCAGGTAATGCAGGAGCAGTGTATTCGGAAGCTGTGGACAAATCGTCTGATCATAAGTCCAGCCGGAGGTGGTGATGTCGTAGCCGTAGAACTGTGCCTCACTAATCAGTTCTTTTTTTCGCGCATGTAAGAGCTCGCGATCTGCGCCATCTATGAGATCTGCCGCCCGATGTTCCAAGGAGAAATATTTGATCTGCTTCGGATATCCCGTCTCAGCCGTCGATTGATCGATCACTACCTGCGCGCAGATCTGGTGGGCCAGAAGGAGGAGCCCATACGTCAGAAAAAGCACACCACTTGAGGCTATCCGGGGGAAGTTTCTCATTCATTTTCACTTTATCACTCGTCGCCCAAGCTAAAAGGGACAGCCCTTTGGCTGTCCCTTCTCGCTGGCGCGCTGAACGACGCTGGCTATCTAAGACTTACCAGACGGCCTATGCGTCGTGTGATGCACGGGCGGCTTCGCAGCAGTCTTAGGTTCACCATCCTTGAGGATGATCATCGGGGGATTTTGCGTGTATGAGTCAAAGGTGGCAATGAAGGTCGCCTGTGTGCCGACAGCGGGAACCTCTTTCAGCGAAGATTTCATGTTGATCGTGAAATCTGCCTTTTGCGATTCCTTGGCATCTTCAGAGACCGCCAGTTGTACGGAGTCCGGTGTGGCCTGGATAACTGTTCCCGGAACTTCGGTGGTCTTTCCTTGCAGCACAGCCCAAACCTTCTGGGCGTCCTCAGGCGTACCATTTGCCAGCACAAATTCTTTGTCAGCTAATGCTAAGCCCTTGTCGAGGTCCGGAGTGCTGACGACTGCATTGTGCGCCAACTCCTGCGGCGACGGAGGGGGAGGAGCAGGAACAGGCTTGTAGGAGTCAGGCGGAAAGAGGTTGTCGTGAGCGAGCTGCTTGATCTGGTCAAAGCCGTCCATGCTTCCGTGATACTTCTTGTACCAATATTCTGCGGCCTTCTCCACGTTGGACTTGTAAGGCTCCTGCAGGTATTGGGCGGCGCGGGTAAGATACCAGATCCCGTTCACCAGGTCTTTTGGATCTTGCTGCACATAAGCGTTTCCAAGAGCATAAGTGTCCGCGAGTGCAATGCCCTGGGTGGTCTGAGATGCATCCATCGCGTGAAGTTCTGCGAGGTACGTAGTGATAGCGTCCTTGTAGTCCTTCTTCGAAATGTCATCGGCGCCGATGACATTCCCAAAAATGGGCGCAGCCAGTACTTTGAGTTTCTGGAAGTCGGCGTCGCTCATATTCGCCGGCTTGGTAGCGTTTTGCCCCCGTTGCGCCAAGGCTGCAGCCTCGTCCAGTTTGGCCTGATCGCCACCAGCCTGCTGCTTTTCAACGTAGACCACAAAAATAAGGGCTCGCAGGTTGTTGGGGTCTACCTGAAGCAGCCGTTTCGCAGCGTCATATGTTTTGGCAGTGTCGCCGGTTGCCTGATACGCCCCCACTAACTGCTCCAGCATTTCGGCCTTCACGACGCTATTTGGATACTGCTGCAGAAAGCTTTCTATTGCGGACGCCTTGGCTGCAGGCGTGGACTGCCCAATCGCGCTGGTGTAAGCGTTGTACTCCGCTGGATCTTTGATGGTTATCTGACTCGATTGCGAAGCCTGCTCCTGCGCCCGAGCAGCCGGCGGCAGACAAAGGGCACTGGTCGCAACGGCCAGTAGGGAAGCAAAAACGACCTTCTTCATTCAACGCTCCTAGAATCTTCCTAAAATTAAAACATCCAGCAAGTACGAGCCGGCGGAGGATGCACCGATTGCATTTGACCACGCAGACGCTTGATTAAGCTACAGGTAAGCATCCGAGTCCATGCAATTTGCTGGATTATAGAAACCAGTGGCTTCCGATGACAAGTGCTAGCCGACAAAGACCGGCTCAGTCATTCGTCAACGACGGCCGTGACACAATTTGACGTAGGTCCGACGAGTGCCGGCAGTAAACATCCGGCCGATGACTCAGCCAGACGACCGACTTGAAGGCGACAACTGCATCCGATGGAGGACCATATGGCAATGTTAAGCGGACAGATCGCGATCGTCACTGGGGCGGGCCGAGGCATCGGCAGGACAATCAGCAAGCGTCTGGCTGTCCTGGGTGCCACAGTATTGCTGGTTGGACGCGACACCAACCCCCTAATTGAGGTTAAATGTGAAATCGAAGCGGCGGGAGGCCAGGCTGAACTCCATCCGCTTGACTTGTTGCACGCAGAAGACATCGCTGCTTTCGCTGCCACTGTCCAGGCGCAGCATGGCCGATGCGACATTCTGGTGAACAATGCCGGAATCGGAGTACTGGGTAAGCCTCTGCACGAAACATCGCCTGAATCCTGGGACTCAATGATGAGCACCAACCTGCGAGCGCCCTATTTGATGATTCGCGGGTTTGCTCCGCTTATGATCGGGGCCGGCAGAGGCCATATCGTTAATATTTCATCGCTTGCTGGGCACAACCCGTTAAAAAACGGTGCGGCCTACGCTGCATCCAAATGGGGCCTTAACGGGTTGACCTATTCGGTAGCTGAAGAGTTGCGAGACTATGGGATTCGTGTTTCGGCGATTGCGCCGGGATCTGTCAATACCGAGTTCGGCGGCGGTGGCAAGGATGGAAGCTGG
>Ga0206998_1193_pt1 | contig 13395 bp, 12 predicted proteins | sample Alteio_BWMinCont_FD_153309 | JGI IMG/M metagenome (GOLD analysis project Ga0206998, IMG submission 153309) | Enriched cells from forest soil in Barre Woods Harvard Forest LTER site, Petersham, Massachusetts, United States -... | ecosystem: Environmental > Terrestrial > Soil > Temperate forest >... | reverse complement strand
CGGCAAGCAAAACGCCTGCCGCGCCGGTTAGGTTGAGGTTAGAAAACGAACTTGCCGCCGAGTTCCAACGCACGCGGATCCCAGGTGCTGCTGATCGCGCCGAAGTTTCCGGTCCCGAAGTTGCTGTTTACGTTCTGGAATTCGGTGTGATTGAAGGTGTTGAACGACTCAAAGCGGAGCTCGATGTGAGCGACTTCTTTGATGTTGAACGATTTGTATAGTGAGGTTGTGAAGTTGGTCCGTCCAGGCCCGAGAACGATGTCTTTCCGCGCATTGCCGAAGCCCTGGTTGGGGCCTCCGGCCCAGGCGGGAATTGGGGCACTGAATACGCTGGTGTCAAACCATTGGTGGACATTCTTGGTGGCCTTTGGCCGTCGGCTGACGTTGGGACGGTTTGTGTAATTGCCGCCCAGACCGACTGGGTCATAGCCAACGGAAAGACCAACCCCTTGGTTGGACTGTAAGGCACCGACATACCCGGATTCCGCAATGAAGGTTCCGGCAACCTCCCACCCGCCCAGGACCGTCTTCATCAGGCCGGTGGAATTCTTGAAGAACGGAAGCTCATAGATGTAGTTGATGTTGAAGATGTGACGGCGGTCGAGAGCGCCCGAGCCGTAGTCATAGTCAACGTTGAAGGGATTGCTGATCGTTGCCAGATCGTAGCTGGTTATGTCGATTTCGTGCGACCACGTGTAATCGGCCTCGCCGCTCAGTCCCCAGCGGTTCTGAATACGGAGGCCAGTCTGGAAGCCGTTGTAGCTTCCGTTGGTAGTATTTTGCTGCTGCGTGATGCCTGCGTACCCCTGGAAACTACGATAGAAGTTGGCATTCGCCAGATTACGACCTCCGGGATTTGTGCCCGATTTGTTGCTGCCATCCCCGGCGTCTGCGCGGATGTTGAACGGGGTAGATAACGGAAAGTTGTTTATTGGATTGTCGATGTTCTGGCTCCAGGCTACGTTGCCGACATACTGGACTATCCAGACCACAGACGGTGCAACCTCATGCTGGATGCCGACGCTGAACTGCGCAACAGCGGGAGCGGGATAGTAGGAGTCCAGGGTTGTAAGACCCTGGGGGAAGGTTGGAGTGCTGGCAGTCAGTCCGCTGACCCAACTGGTATGCGGATCGGAGAGAAACACGTTGGTGGCTGAAGGATCGTAGTAGAACGGCGGGTTGGTTCCAGTGTTGTAGATATCGTTCCCCTGCATGCGCTCATAGAACGTTCCGAAACCGCCGCGAACCACGGTACGGCCATTGCCGGCTATGTCATACGAGAATCCCACACGAGGCTGGACAGTCTTCCAATAGTTGTTGACCAGGCCGTGCGGGAACCCGTTTTCACCTCCGATGTAAATGCCATTCAGATAGAACGGGTGGGTAAATCCCGCTGGAGTGGCGAAGCCTGGTCCGGTCGGATCCATGGAACCATCAGCGTTGAACTTGGGCGCCAGGTTCGTCTGGTACAGCGCCGGGTTGAAGTTCGCAATCTGGTTGTTTCGTTCCCACGCGTGCGGCAGGCCATCCCAGCGAAGGCCGAACTGCACACTGAGGCGCGGATTTACTTTCCAGTTATCCTGTCCCCAGAACGATACGGTGTTGTTCACATAATGATTGATGTTCAGGGCCTGCGTCTGGTCATAAGCGCTGGATAGCCCCAGGAGCATGTCCATCATGGCATCGCCTGTTTGGTTTGCCTGCCAGTAGAACTGGCCTCCCGGCTGACCGAACAGCTGCTGGTTCTTGGTGTAACGCATGTAGCTGAAGCCATAGTTCATGGAGTGCGTGCCCTTAGTCCAGGAGACGTCGAACCTGGGCTGATAGTCCTGGGCGGCATTTTTCCAAGGCGCCGAACCGGGGTTCTCCTGCGTGTTGTAAGGAGCGCCCCAGTGCATATTGGGCAGGTTGCTCGAGGTGTTGTCGAAGTATCGGTTCACGCCCCAGCCGGAAGGCGTGAGCGAATTTGGACTGTTGGTGATGTTGATGGTGTTGCCGTCGTAGTTGAAGCTGGCCTCGGCCAGAAGGCTCGGATTCAGCGATGCAGTTAATTTGACGGCTGCGCTGTTCGATGGATTCTTCAGTACGCTGGTGATAGCAGTGTAGTCGGCACCTGACCAGCCGAGCATTGGGGAAGCATAGGTCTGCGTCACACCGTCGTGCAGGTAGTGCCCCAGCAAATGCCACTTGTCATTGATGTTGTGATCGATGCGCACCACGGTATCCCAAACGTCGATCGGCTGAACCGCCGACACAATGGCCTGACCATTGGATGTGGTCGGTTGGGGGATAATGCCAGTGCCGAAGTACGACAGGGCGTTTGGGTCGAAGAGGGCTGACGGAATCGTGTTATTCGGAAAAGGATCGCCCGGGGTCAGACCTAATGACGCCAGCTTGATCCGATACCCGGGATCTGTAACGTTCGGAACTACGATCGTAGTCGAGGGGGCAAATGCCGGCGGCACATAGTGCAGATCTGTGCCGGCAACCGGAAAGTCAGGAGCGGGCAGTGTATTCTTGGCGCTTGGCGCGCTGCCCTGGATCAATTTCCGCCACTCTTCGTTCACAAAGAAGAAGGTCTTTTGCCGGTCGTTGTTGTAGACATGTGGGATAACCACCGGACCGCCGACATTGAATCCGAAGATGTTGTAATTCAGCTTGGTTCGCGGAGTAACCGGCGTGCTGGTTTTGTTGAAGTAGTTGTTTGCGTTGTAGGCCGTGTTGCGGTTGAACTCCCAAGCCTCACCGTGAAACTTCTGCCCGCCGCTCTTGATGCCAAGACTGATGGTTGCGCCAGAGGATATACCGTACTCAGGCGGATAATTGCTGGCCAACACCTCGAACTGGGCAATGGCGTCCTGTGAAGGCATGATATCCATGCCGCCAGCGCCGCCGCGGTCGTCAGCTTCGCCGCCGTCGATCAGCCAGATATTGTGGCTCTGGCGAAGGCCGTTGACGCTGAGGGTGAAGTTGGCGGCAACTGAAGTAGGCGTATTGTTGTCCGGCAGGGCTGAACTTACGCCCATGCCGAGAGCGGCCAGAGCGGCAAAGTTGCGGTTTTCCGTCGCAATCTTCTCGATCTGTTGTCCGCTGATCAGAGTGCTGACCACGTTGGAGTCGGTTTGAACCTGCAGCGCCTGGGCGGCGACAGTGACGGTTTCATTTACCGCGCCGACGGTCAGCGTTACATCGGTGCGCAGGGTCTGCGAGACGTTTACCTGCAGGCCGGTCCGGACGTAGGTTTCGAAGCCCTTGGCGGTGACCTTGAGGTTATAGGTGCCGACGTTCAGCCCTGGAAAAGTGAAAACTCCTGAGCCGTTTGAGTCTGTAGTGTTCGAAACTCCTGTTGCAGTGTCAGTGAGAATGAGTTGAGCGCCGGCAATTGCCGCGGCTTCCTTGTCCGTCACCGTGCCGGTTATCTCTGAGTTCTGCTGTGCGTAAGCCCCCACGCACGCCAGAGCAAGGAGCAGGGACAGCAAGGGTATTCCATACCTTGCGTGCTTCATCATAGTGCGCCTCCATCAAAGTTGGTTCCAGGTACTTCTTCAGAGCGGTCTCATCTCTATTCCCCAGCCGGACCGCTGCTCATCGAAGTCACTCAACTGCTCTGTCACCGCCTCGAGGGGCAGTGAATTTGCAGGCGATTGCTAAAACGATTTAGCATCGCGGCGAAAAGATATGTGCCGCCATAAGCGAATGTCAAGAGAATTTTGCGAAGGGATTTTGGGGTGACAGGAAATCGCGTTGCTCTTTCACAAGGACTTTTATTGCTTCAGGGTTTTTGGAACAACGTGATTGGCGATTCCTTAGCTATCCGCGTCCGATATTAGGGCGGAAGAAGTTGGCTGCTGAGAAGCGTATGGCGCAACGCATGGTTTTCCGGTAGAACAAACGGAAGTGCCCATCAGCAACCCAACCACCCAAAGCCGGCGTCGCCTGCGGGCACGCACCTGGTCCAGGGACTCGGCCTCTTCAGTGCCACCGCCATTGTTGTTGGATCTGTTCAGGGTGCGGGTAAGGCAGCGGCTTGAGGAGCACTCCGTCGATCACGCTGAAGATCACGGTGTTTGCGCCGACTCCGATGCCAGGGTGAGCAGCGTGATGACCGTAAACAAAGGTGCGCGGCCCAGCCGGCGTAGAACCTGTCTGAGCTGATCGGTGAACATTGCCATTTGCAGGCCTCCGGGCGTGGATGGTGTTGCGCGGGATTAGTGCCACACCTTCGAGTATCGGTACGTTGAAGGGGGCGAGTTCGTTCCCGGGTGTGTCCATGCGCGGATCATCGACTTATCGGGTCTATTCGCGGCCCATTCGGTAAAGCGCATCGAGGACAGTGATTGGCCACTATGGTCGAGGAATTCACCATTGTCGTGTTCTTCGGTTGCTATGCTTGGTGCGGTCCAAAGGAGGACTCTTATGCCTGTCGCTGAAAAAACGATTGCCGAGCAATTGATGCCGGAATTCGATGTGGAGTATGGAAACACACGGAAGTTCATCGCTCTAGTCCCGGATGACAAAGTCACGTGAAAGCCGCATGAGAAGTCGATGGAACTGGGTCGGCTGGCATGGCATCTATCCGATTTCCCGAGCTGGTTTAGAGACACGCTGAACAAGGACGTGTTGACCTTCACTGATGCCGACGGCGGAAAGATGATGGGCGCATGGAAGGACAAGACCCACGAGCAGATGCTGGCGAGATTTGACGGCGATCTACCGGAAGCGCGTGCCGGCCTCGCTGCGACGAGCGATGACGCGATGGCCAGGCACTGGAAGTTTGAGTGGAATGGGCAGGCGATGATCGACGAACCCCGCCTCGACGTGTATGCAAGTGGGTGATCAACCACATGGTGCATCACCGGGCGCAGTTGGGGGTCTACCTTCGCCTGCTGGGAATCGCGATTCCCGGGTGCTATGCGCCATCGGCGGACGAGGCCTAGCCGTCGCAGCGCGTGAAAGTCAGCGAATAGACTAAGCGGTGTGAGCTTTTCGAACGTCCCTCCGCTGTATCCGATCCTCGACGCCGCCTTCCTTCCGCCGACGGGAGCAGAGGAAAGATTCTGGCTGGGCTGGTCGCGGGGCTTGCCGAAGCCGGCGTCGGGATTCTGCAGTACCGGAACAAGCGGGGAAGCGATGCTGACATTCTGCCCGACGCTGGGGTCATGCGGGCTGCGCGCCGGAGAGCATAATGCTGATCCTGAACGACTATGTCGATCTGGTCGCTGAGTCTGGGTTCGACGGGGTGCATCTTGGCCAAACAGACATGCCGCCCGGTGACGCGCGCGCTCTCCTCGGGGCTGATACGCTCATCGGCATTTCGACGCATAATGAGGCGCAATTGAGTGCTGCTGCGCCCGAGCCGGTGGATTATGTCGCCATTGAGCCGGTCTTCGCGACGGTATCGAAAGAGAATCCTGACCCCGTGGTTGGACTTGAGGGAGTGCGGCTGGCGCGGCAGCTGACGGACAAACCCCTCGTTGCGATCGGCGGCATTACGCTGGCAAATGTCGCTGAGGTGTGGGCTGCGGGGGCCGATTCTGTCGCCGTGATCTCGGGCATCCTTGGCGCGGTTGATCCTCTTCGTGCAGCGGCGGAGTTTCTGCGCGTCTATCGGAGCGCTCGTTGATACGGTGTCTTGCCATTGCTCATTGCGCGACTTTAGAGTGAAGCGGATGCGCAACGGGGAAGGTGCTACGCGGCTCACCCAGAACGGGCGGATTCAATGGGCATGACACTTGCGCGCCGCGCTTCTCTTCTACTGCTTGCCGCGCTGCTTTACCCGACCGGAAGTGTCGCCAGTTCAGGACCGTTGCTTGCACAGGATCAGTCGCTTGATTCGCGACCAGCGCGTGCGAAGTATGTAGGTGACGCAGCGTGCCTTTCGTGTCACAAGGAGCAGGCGCTGCCTTACCAGCACACCTCGCACCATCTCACCTCACAGCTTGCCGATGCGCATTCGGTCCTGGGCTCGTTTCGCCCGGGGTCGAACGAGCTGATGATCAGCGATCCTGCGCACGCGACGTCCGAGCCGGGCCTCTACTTCAGGATGGATGAGAAGAGCGGCAGCTACCATGAGACCGCCGTCGCGGGCTGGCAGGGCAGGACAGAGAGTCGAACGGAGCGGATCGACGTCGTTACCGGATCGGGTGTGCGCGGGGCGACTTACCTCTACTGGGACGGCGACCGGCTGTACGAGCTGCCGGTGAGCTACTGGACGGACGGGCACCAGTGGATCAACAGCCCTGGCTACGACAATGGCACAGCGCGGTTCTCGCGGCCGATTAATCCCGGGTGCCTGGAGTGCCACGCAACCTATATCAAAGCGCTCTCGCCCGATCCGTTGACGAACCGTTACGAAAGAGACAGCCTGATTACCGGGATATCGTGCGAGAACTGCCATGGTCCGGGGGCGGATCACATCGCAAAACAGAAGGCCGGGGCGTCGGGTGAGGGGCAGGCGATCCTGAATCCGGCGAAATTTTCGCGCGACCGGCAGGTGGATCTCTGTGCGCTGTGCCACAACGGCATCCAGCGGGAGGCGATTGCTCCGGTGTTTTCGTATGTGCCGGGAGAGCCGCTGACGAAGTACTTCAAACCGCTGCCCATCGATACGCTGGAGCATCCCGACGTGCACGGTAACCAGGTAGGGCTGCTGCAAAGAAGCCGCTGCTACCTGTCGTCGAAGATGACGTGCTCCACATGCCACGATGTGCATGCGCCGGAGCGGCCGGCTGCGGCTTATTCCGATCGGTGTCTCACCTGCCATCTATGGGAGAGTTGCGCAGTGGCGAAGACGATGGGACACAAGATCGCCAATGACTGCATCGATTGCCACATGCCGGTCGAGCCGACGAACGTGATCGTGTCTGAAACCGGGAGTAAAGTGGTGCGGGCGAAGATGCGGAATCACTGGATCAAGGTTTATCGAGATGCGCGCATGCCGGAAACCGGGACGCCGTCAAGGCGTGACTCTGACTAGTCGCAGCGCGATGCCATCGCGAATAGCCGGGGTGCGCAAAAGCATCTCGCCGCCGGAGTGCTTGAAGTTCGGCACCGCAGTTGTCTGGCCGGACTCGGGATTGGTCCATTCACCGGAATAACTTCCCGGCGGTAGGTCGAGGGTCACATCGGCCGGTTCGTTGCCATCGAGATAGATCGCGTACTCCTTGCCGGGATTCGACAGAACGCGGGCATAGGCTCCGTTGGAGTACTTCACTGCGTGGGCGTCGGGGGCCAGGTCCTTCAACGGCAGGCTGCGCATGAATTTGCTTAGGATTCCGAGCTGGCGACGAAATGCGGCGCTGCCACCGCCGGGGCCGTTGGGCTCGGTGTCGGAACCATCTTCGTGCCCGACGGAGAAAGAGTAGTCGAGGCCGTCGAAGGCGCCTCCACCGGAAAGCATGAAGTTCCAGGCCTGACGGCGATAGGCGGCGTCATCGCGGCCGAGGAAGCCGGTTTCGTCGTAGGCCAGCAGCTTACCGAGGCCGTAGTTCGCTGAGGCAGCTTCAGGATAGGCGTAGTGAAAGTTGACGATGCTGACACCCTGGATGAGGGTGCTCACTGGAAGTCCGAAATCGCAATAGTTCTGTGCGACGAGGTGTTTATTCGGCAGCGACTCCTCTTCGCTCGCGATCCATTGCGCCACGTGTGCCTGCCATGCGATCGATTCGTCGTCGGCTGTCTCGATGGTGTTGGGAAACTGATTCCGAGCAGGGGGAAAGAGATAGAGATTGACGACCCCGTCCAGAACCGGTCTGTCCGCGAACGGTTCGTTCTGAAGCTCGAAGATCACATTGTCGAACGCGCTCACTTCGCGGACGAGCTTGCGCGTGTAGCGTTCCTGATGAGCCAGAATATTTCCGCTTTCGAGGGTGTTGATCAGCTTCCTGTCGATTGCGCTCCGGCCGTTGACGTTGTTGGCGGGATTGAAGGGGCTCAGCGCCCACTGCATTTCTCCATACTGCGATGAGAAGAGGCTGATTTCAACAACGATGCCTCGCTTTGCGGCTTCAGACAAGAAATCGTGCAGGCGCGCGAAGTATTCCGCGTTCCATCGGTCGAGATCGAATTTGTTGCCTCCGCCTGCGTATCCGGGGGTACTGCTTCGCGTCCATGGCGCATTGAATCTGCCTTCGGCAGGTGCGAGATCATTGCGCCGGATGCCAAAGGATTTTTCAGGAACCTCGACGTAGCTTCCGGGGAAGAGGCGCGTGTAGTTCAGACCGTCGGACTGCAGCGTGTCGAGATACTTGCGGTAGTCGAAGTCAGCATTGAGCACCGCGCCGTAGTGTTCGCCGCTGGTGATGAGGGCGATAGTCTTGCCGTGGAAGAAAAAGTAGTGCGGGTTCCGGGAGTCAAGCCGAATGGGCTCGGAGCTGCGCGAGAGCGTTTGTCCATGGCTGACGGCGGGCAGAAAAGCCAGCAGCGTCGCGCAGAGAAAGTTGTTCCACGGCATCATTGCAATCTCCGCCACGGATGATAGCAGCCATTGGAGACTCGGGACGGTGCGATGCCTGATTGAATCCATCGAAACGGGAGTCGCATTGCGCTTGTAATCCACTGGACCGGGTTGTTCGAATCTGTTTGAATTTTGAGTGGGTCGAAATCCATGGCATGTCTGACGGCCACATCGCGCACCATGCGGAACATCCTGGCCGCTATTGCGCTGGTGTGCGCTTGCTGCTGGCTTGCGACTCCTCAAACGCAACAGAACCCTCTCGTCTTAAAGGATCCGACGCCAAGGCAGCCCGATCTCCAGAAGGTATATAGCTCCGACCCTGCTGAGCAGGCGAAGCTACAGCAGGCGGCGACGCTGAGGAACGCACAGATCATGGAACAGGTAGTCAAGGAAACCGCGAAATTGACGCAGCTGGCGCAGGAACTGCGGGATGACGTGGCCAGGGGCGGCAAGGATTCGCCTGCGTCTGTTAATGCGGCAAAAGCTGCGCAGATTGAAAAGCTGGCAAAAAGCGTGAAACAAAAAATGCAGATGCAGTAAGGTGATTCAGTGGCGAATCCGGTGATTTTCGAGTCTTTCAAAGTTTGCAGCCCCAGAAAGCAGTTCACTTCAGCCGCCATTTTTGTTCTCGTTCTTTGCGCGCTCCCCACGTGGGCGCAACAAGCGGCCGGAGATCCATCGCAGACATCGCCCGCCCCTGCGCAAGATGGCGCTACCTGGACCTCAGCGCCTGCTGCGCAGAAGCCGGATGCTCCGGGTGCCAAGACGGATGTGGTGGCCCCGAAGCCGATGACTCCTGCCGAGGAACGCCAGGCGCAGCTTGTGGCAGATACGAGCAAGCTGTATGAACTGGCGCAGGAACTGCAGGCCGAGGTCGCCAAGAGCAGCAAGAATACTCTTTCGCTCGCAGTGGTGAAGAAGGTTGCTGAGGTGGAAAAGCTTGCCAAGAGCCTGAAGGAGCGGATGAAGACCGAGTAGCGCCTATGGCTGTGCTGGGGCGTGGGCTCCGGAGATCTTTTGCACGAGGCCCTGAATGGATTCCTTATTCATGGTGCTGGCGGTGGCGAACTCGGCTTTAGCCTCGTCTTTTTTGCCCATCGATTGATACAAGCGGGCCAGTCTCCAGTGGGCGCTGACGTCTTTGGGATCGAGGGCGATCGCTTTTTGCAGTTCGGCGACTGCGTCTGCCTGGCGTCCTGACTCCGCATACACAATGCCGAGGTCCCGGTGCACCATGGCAGAGGATGGATCGGCTGTCGCCGCCTTTTCGAGCTCAGCCTGCGCTTTCGTGTAATCGTGCAACTGGACGTAAGCGTCTCCGAGATAGGCGCGGGCCTGGGTGTGAGTGGGATCGATGTCCAGCTCTGCCTGGAACTCGTGCGCTGCTTCGGCGTACTGGCTCTGCGTCCACAGTAGATAGGCCAGTCCGAAATGGACATCGGGCTCTTTCGGGTTCGCCTTCACAGCAGCGCGAAACTGCTCGACGGCGTGAGTAGAGTCACCCATGGCGTCGGCCGCTTCGCCGGCGAGCATGTCGGCTTCGGCGGACTCAGCGTTGAGGGCGAGGATCTCCTTATAGGTATCGAGGACGCACTGGTACTGCTTGCTCCAGAGACAGCTGTGCGCGAGGGTAAGCCGCAGCTGCAGGCTCTGCGGATCTCTTTCAGTGGCCTGCTTCAGGTATGGAATCGCTACCAGGTAGTCGCCCATCCCGTAATGGGCCATGCCCAGCAGAATAGCCAGGCGCGGATCGCCAGGGTGCTTCTCGAGTTCGGCGCTGAAGGCCTTGATTGCGCCCGCGAACTGGTTGGTCTTGAAGAGGGCAAGGCCGAGATTCATCTTGAGGCTGGGCATGGCGGGATTGATCGCGATTGCCTTGCGGTAATTCGAGATGGCTTCGTCGTAGTGTTCCTGGCGAGCCTCGATGAGACCGAGGTGAGCGAAGGCTTCGGCGTTGTGCGGATCGGCCTGGGCGAGGGCGCGCCAGACCTCGGCTGCCTCGGCATTCTTGCCCTGTTGCTCGAGCGCGAGCGCCTCCTGGCGCGCGGCGCCCTGGGCTGTGAGCGCTCGCGTCGCCATCATGCTGTACGCCAGCAGCAGGCCCAATGCAATCTGCGAAAACCGGGTCAATCGCGCCTTTCGAAGAACCTACAGGACATAACGTACCGTGTGTGCGAAGGGACGGCAACTTGATAGGCCGGATCACGGCGCATGGCTTTCCGTTCATGACGACCTCCGCACCAACAAGCCCAGCCGGTAGCAGTTCGATAATGCTTCTCCGTTGCTCGTCGTTCGAAAAAGTGTCTTCACCCAGGCAATACCGCAGCAGCCGGCAGAACAGAGTCTTGCCCGCTCCGTGGCCGCTCCCAGCATCACGACCGAGATCGGCCAGTGCGCGCCTGGATCGCACTTTATTAAGAGAGGAAACTCGGCGTCTTTGTGAAGAAGAGGGCTTTGTGGTCATTTTCCCCACTGCTGAGATGGATTCCTGAGGCGGCCCGGAGACCGATCCTCTCGCCGGTCTCGATAGCGATATATAGACCCTGAAGGCGAAATCGAAAGTGGAGGCCGCCCAATGGGAACAATCCGCCTTTATGAACGGTGCATCTTCTGTCGGTACGGTGAGAAAGTACACCGTAAAAATAGCCGCTCGCAAGGCATCCAGTTGAGAAAAACCAACCGTCATTCCGCTGTGGTTGTCATTAATCTCAGAGCACTAAGTGCGACAAACCGCAAATGTATGTCAGACATCGGAGACAAAGATGGTCCATTCGCGCTTGCGGGCGACGTTGCAATCATCACGATAGAATGATACGGTGACGTGCCCAACTTGCCATCAACCTTTAGAACGGCGGCACCGTCACGGGTTCCTCCAACGGTACGTTATCAAGCTGCTCCGTTTCTACCCGTGGCATTGCAGCAATTGCCAAATCACCTACTATCGACGAGCACGAAAAAATAGCAGTCTCACCGATCTGAGGTGTGAGGGGCAACCCAGACGGCGCGCTTTCGCATCGGAATTGTTAGTTAATCGCTCCGTAATGGAGACAACGTATTGGGGGGTGCTTTGGCCCCCCCTTTTTTGCGCTGTTCTCGGCAGTACCCCGCTCTGCAGCGGCTACGCAATAGGCCCTCTCGCTTCTCTACCTCGGTGGCAACCTCTAGCTGCCCGAATGAACCTAACCAAGAGCGGGAGCGGAACACCCCGTGGAGGTTTCACAAATGGTTATGAGACAAGGTCAGGACCCGCAGCAGGGACAGGATACGGCCAAGCAGAGTGGCGGCCAGCAGCAGCAGCAACAGAATGGCCCCAAAGGGCCCGGTCAGCAGGGCGGCGGCGTTGCACAGCCCCACAAGGGAGAACCGGGCGGCGGCCAATCCGGACACGATAAGGGAAGGAACTAGCGCACTCGAAGATACGACTTCTAGGAAGGGGATGCGTGCCTTTTTTGGCGCATCCCTTCTTTTTTGATCGCAACGCTTCTATCTCCCGATGTTTAACGGCCCCGCGTTGCAAAGGGCAGGAACTTCTTTGGCCGATTAGCTCGAAACCTCGAGTTCATCCGATCTAATTATCAGTTCCTCCAGTCGTGCGAGAAGGGCGCTTGGCGGGATCGGTTTGGCGAGAATTTCGAAATCGTGGCCTTGACTCTTTGCTTCTTCGAGGAGATCGGCGGTTAAAACTGTCCCGACAATAGCAGGATTTTGCAGGTAGGCAAGACTTTAGGGATTTCTATTGCAGCGTTGATTCCGTTTAAGCCGGGCATGACGACGTCGCTGATGAGCACGTCGGATAGATCTGCGGTTAGCTGCGGTTGTCGGTCCGGCGCTATTCTTCTTGTGCGCTGGAATAGCCCGCATTCGCCAGATCGTGATAGCCCACAACTATGCGCCGGGGAATGCCGGACTGTTTCTCTATATGGATTTTGTCATTCCCCTTGTGGGTGTCATTCTGCTCTGGTTGCAGCACCGATATACGATAGATACCCGATAGCGGATGACGCACGGAGCGCGCCCACGGTGTTCAACATGAGCGTGCCCGTTTACTCGGTTACTTTGTGGAGTGAGCGTAAGTTTTACGGGGAGAGTTTTCCTCGCTGCGGCAACGGTGTCTAAACTTCACGTTGCGGAGATCGAATTAGCAAGACCGGCGATGCGACCGCTTAACATCAATCTGCGTTATGTTGTCGATCTTCAAATGCTCAAGCCTCATGATGTCCACAGGATCGCATTCGTACTGCGATTCCACTGTGGCGAGACTCCTTTCATGACTGTTTGAGGCGATTGTCCGAAAGCAATGGAGGCAAATGGAATCGATGCTGCCGTCATTGTTTGCGCGGTGAGCGAAACCACTCATAATGGCTCCTTCCAATGGGGTCGGGGTTCATGAAATTATTGCTGGTGGCCGTACATAGTGGACGTCACATCTGACGCAACCGTTACCTCATTCATTCTCAACAGCTTATCAGCTAATTGAGGAGGGCTTATGGGTGTTGAGAGACAAGCGCACGAGAAAGGTGGGGGTAGTGGAAGCCGCTGGATAGGAGACAACAAGAAAAGACAGAAGCATGAAGAAGAGTCAGATACAGAACGAATTGAGCGTTTGAAAAAGGAAAAGAACGAAAAATCGCAGGAGTAGGATGCCCCCAAACCTATCATAGCCGCTCCTTCCATCGGCAATAACGTGCGCGCGATTGTGGTAACGGCACTCTCCTCCACGGTTCTTGCAACATCCATTCAGACGTGCTCACAAAACATCCGACGAAGATTGAGATTTCCGTCCAAGAAGGCGGCCAAAAGATTTTGTGGGTAAAGTTGTGGGTAGCCGTGAAACTGTCAGATCGCTCCTTCAAGGTCATTGGCTAAGCAACAAATGCGCGGAACAAACATGGGGACAAAGCCATGAGGACCGATTCTCAGACACCCGCTTAGCACACTCA
>Ga0206998_1191_pt1 | contig 13437 bp, 10 predicted proteins | sample Alteio_BWMinCont_FD_153309 | JGI IMG/M metagenome (GOLD analysis project Ga0206998, IMG submission 153309) | Enriched cells from forest soil in Barre Woods Harvard Forest LTER site, Petersham, Massachusetts, United States -... | ecosystem: Environmental > Terrestrial > Soil > Temperate forest >... | reverse complement strand
CAGATGGAGAACCAGTATAAGCAGTATGAACAACCCCTCTGCCGCCACCAGCGCCTACACCAGCGCCTACAGCAGTTCCAGTACCACCACCTCCGTCTCTACTTGCACTAACGGCACCACCGCCAGTGCTAGGATTTCGTTGGTCCGGAGCTGCTTGATCCTCTCTATCATCTTGAATTGTCGCCAGACGGGCCGCTTCTAATTCTTCTTTATCCGGATCGGGCGCAACTACATCCAACCACTGGGCGTAAATTTGAGTCACGGCACGAGAAGGTTGTACATTGATATGACCACGCCTACGTGTATAGGTAAAGAGAGATGCTGTGAAACCGTAACCTTCTGCAATACGTTGATTCACTAAGGCACCATCTGGGAAAGTAATACGAAGGTGATAAATATGTCCTCTGACTACCTTCATATAAGAATCATGTCTATTACGTTTTGGACCAGGTGTCTTTCTGACCCAAAGTAAAGCGTTCGCCTCGTTTTCTGCTTTATCGGCATGAAGAGCGACAACACGAGGGCTTAATAGCGGTGGAAATCGGCAATGCTGCAGTACAACGGCATAGCGGTGTTTAGCGAAAGGTTGATTATCATGCCACAAAAGAGCACGACGTTCTGGGGTAATAGGTTCTTCATTTTCTTTCCTAGCACCAGGTGTGCGCTCGACACTATAAACGTTCCATGTAAATTGCCATTGACCTATCGCTTGAGCATGCGGTTGTGCTGCTGAAGGGGGTGGGCCAAAATGAACGCACATCCAACAGGGGTGGCATGAAGATTTCACACCCGTATTTGTTGCGGTATCCCCTTTTTCTTGATTAGACCAATCCACTCTTATGGTTAGTCCTATTGATTTTGGTCTACTAGTGCTTGCTGATGCTGATGACATTTCTTTCTCCTTTATTTATACTATTAACTTAATACTTAAAAACAATTCATTTTGATTTTCTCACTTCAAACTTAATCTTGTCAAGCAAAAAATCACATTGAATTTGCAATTCAGATAATAAAAAAAGGAGATAGTACACACTAAAAATCACCGTTATCGCTTTTAATAACATCCCCCGAGCGCCATTAAAATCCACCCCGCAGGCTCCGCCTGCGGGGTGGATTTTAATTAAGCCATAAAACGCTCGGGGGATGTTACCCATTTGCAGGCCTTGTCCCCCCTCCCCCTGCTCCTGCAGCGGTAATGGTATCTGAAATATTATGTCGATAACGCCACCCTTCGTTAATGATAGAAATTAATTGACTAGACATTTTCTTTATTTCTTCCGACATGGGACGCCCTTCGCGCCTATATGCTTTTTTTAATTCCTTAAAGGCACTGTTTAACCTAGCGATAATATATTGGTAAGCAGTAGCTAATACCCTTGAACCAGGGGTATAATATGGGGAAAGCGTCGATAAGTGATTAAGCTTCTCCGAATAAAATTTAAATTGTTCCTCAAGTCCTTTGATCGTCTCTGCAGGAATTCTATAATTCATAATCTCATTAAACAACTTCTCGGACCTTTCATTCGAAGCTGCAAGTGTTTTCCTAAATGCGGCACCACTTTCTTCAGCCGTCTTCTGCTGAGATTCACTTTGACGAGATTCACTTCGAATAAAATGAATTAAATTCAATGCGATGGCTTTTAACATCTCATTTATCTCTTCTGCCTCTTTTAATCTCGTTTCTGCTATGGGTGGAAAGAGATCTTGCTCCGCATGATATAAGGTATCTCTAAATTGTTTCGCGGAAAGGGTTGGAAACAAATAATTTTGTTTAATATGAATACGCGCCTCCATGGTGAGAGCTAAAATTTGCAAAAGGGCAAATCGTTCTACCCATAAATCTCCTACCGTTAACTCCCCACCTCCACTCGTATAATGCATATCTTCTGTCAGTGTCTTCGTAATCTCTTTTATCCAATTTGCCAATTCTATTTTTTCTGGGAGATTGAATCGATCTAACATGTTTTTACGAGCTCGAAAATGGGGCACATAATTAAACAGTGAGCCAACTTCACTCTCTTTTTTACTTTTCTCTTGCTCGGCTTTTCGTTTCAAAGCCATTGCTGCTAACCTTTCTCTTCTTAATTTACCTTGTTTTTTCCAATTATCTTTTCGCTCTCGATCCTCATATTCTTTCGCTAAAGCCATATCGGCTCTCTGCGCTTCTTCCAGTTTCTTAACATGGGCTTCTGCCTCCGCTGTTTGTTTGTCAAACTCCTCTTGTTTCTTTTGGAATTCTAGTTCCTCTGCTCTGGTTAACCTTGCGGTACTCTTACTTCGATATTCTTCCCATTGGGTGTCAAACCAGGTGTGTAACCTTTCAAGTGACTCTTTTTCGATTCTAAGTTGACCCTCACTGGATTTAAGACAAACATCCTGCGCCGCAGGAATGGCTGCTTCTAAGGCTTGGACTGTCTTTACATCGTTCTCGGCAACGGCTTTTTTTAATGCTGCCATTTGCTGATTGTAAACAACATCAAATGCTCGTCTCACCTTTGCAATACCGTTCTTAAATAAGGTTTGTGCTGTTTGATAGTGCATATTAGCTATATCCAACTTACTCTCTTTACTCTCTGCGGTATAAGCTTCTACCAACGTTGCTATTTTTGCTAAATGATCCTCAGAGGCTCCTCGACTGTGTTTGAAAGCCGATTCCATCATGCTTGAAATACCTCCCGGGTCAAGCTCTGCTAAAATTGCGTCACATCGTTGCTTCTTTTGGTCATCGCGTGTTTGTTGGCGTGGTGTTCTAGCTAATGACGCAGACAACTTCAATTCGTTTTTTGTCGCTTTTATAGCTTCCCTTAATTTTGGAATCAGGAGAGTATTTTGTTCATTAATTTTGACAATATCTTTATAAATTTCACCACATATTTTGAACAAATCAATCATACGGGGATTTAAGCTAAAATTTACTTTAAAACTCTCTTCTCGCTCTTTTACTGCTTTTAGTTTTAAATAATTTTCAAAAGCACTCCGAATAGAGGGAATAGCCCCTAACGTCGTAGACAATTCTACTTCTAATAGGCGTTTAGCGTCTTCTTCTATTTTCTGTTTGCTGCTTTCAACCCGTTTCTTAGATAATTGTGCTTCAAACCGACCTATTAATTCTGAAAATTGAGTAACGGGAATGATATAGTTTGATTCTGGGTAGCGAATACTCTCTTCTAATACTTTAAAGCGAAAACGCCCTACAAAAATAGAAAATTTATTCCCTTCCCCTGCTTGATTGCAAGCAGCAATCAGCGTAGGACGAAGTGTCTCTAATCGAGCTGTCATGAGTTCGCGTAAAAACTCTACCCACCTATTTGCTTCAACTTGATTTTTAATATTTTTTACTTCAACACTCGCTGTAATTGCCTTAGTGACTAATTCATCATAATCATTACGGGATTCACGAACTTCTTCATCATAATCATTACGAGATTCACGAACTTTCTTTTGCACAGCGGCAGCAGCAGGTGCACTTTCTTGACGCAAGGTATTCACGGAAGTTGCTATTCTTGTCTCGCGCACCGAGCGGGGTATTGGGGCATTATCAGGCGTTGAGCCGGGTGTTATACCACCCGTCATTACTGTGGTGTTTCCACTGCGAAGGCCTGGGGGTGGCGCAAACGGATGACGTTTAGTCCAATCATGGAACAGCCAAGGGTTATGCCAAGGTCTCCATCCGGATACTTCAACACCACAGGCATCGCAGATAGATCTATCGCGTTTAATCATCATAGGACGGAACACAAAGCCTGCCCGTTCAACACTACGACGTAAATGGGGTGAATGGGGCCATTTTACGCCTTGAGCCGATATTTCCCGGAACCTCGTAAATGCTGCAGGGTTCATATTAATCAATGCGGATATTTGTTGCTCAGCGCTCTTTAAGAAAACAGCCGCGTCATTCATCCATTTACTATCTTTTAGCAATACACCGAGAACACGCTCTAATGTTTTATCATCACTTTGCTTGCCAGCCTCGGCCTCTTTCTTTTCAATTTCCAATACCCATCTTGCCCGTGTCATCGCATTTCTGATGATGTTTTGGCTTTGATCATCAAACTCGTCTATCTTACCTTTGATGTGCGGCGGTAGCTGCACATCAGCATCGCTGAGGGGTAGCCCCTTCGCGATGTGATCCGCGATGTGATCTAAAACGCGTAACTTTTTAACATACGAGTCCTCATCTCTTAGACACTCTTCGACATGCCTCCATCCGGCTAATTGGCTTGAAGCAGAGAGAACTTGGTTTAACCGTTCAGCCACTCCACGTAAATTGCTATCGACATCTTTAGCCACAATGCTTGCTTTCTGCTCAAGTGCACGTAAAAGAGAAAATAATCCACGATCTACAGCGGACATGGGTGATTGATTGGGGTCAGGGTCATCAAAGAACGACTCCACCATTGCTCCTAAGTCAACAGCCGGTTCATACATTTTGAGTTCTTCATCATTCGGCATTTCATTGCCCGTATTATTACCGAGAGAAGGAACGGACGGAGCGGACGAAGCTAGAGCAGAACCTGCTCCTCCGCCACCGGCATTAGCAGCACGAGCAGCGGCAGCAGCTTTAGCAGCGGCGTCGGTACTCGAAGAAGCACCAGCAGCTTTAGCAGCGGCTTCGGTAGCAGCGGCAGCAGCTTTAGCAGCGGCAGCGGCTAAGGCTGCTGCGTGGGCTGGAGGTGCGGTTGCTGCGGCTTCGGCAGCGGCAGCGGCTAAGGCTGCTGCATGGGCTGCTGCGTGGGCTAAACCTGCTGCGGCAATCGTAGGCGGCACTTCAGTTAATGGCACCTCTCCCACGGGTTGTTGGGGTCCACCACCGTCATTATTCGTCTGACGGGCCGCTTCTAATTCGTCTGCATCCGGATCGTGCTCAACCACATCCAACCACCTGACTCGAATTTGCGTCACCGCACGAGAAGGCGATTCCGTAATATGGCCTCGTTTACGTGTATGGGTACGGAGTGACACTGTGAAACCCCAGCCTTGGGCAACAAATTGATTCGCTAAGGAACCATCCGGGAAAGTAATATGAAGGTGATAAATATGTCTTTTTACTACTCTTAGATGCGAATCTTCTCTATGGCGTTTTTGGCTGGTTCCCCCTTTGACCCAAACCAGAGCATTTGCATCGAGTTCTGCTTTATCGGCATACAAAGCGACCACCCGCGGTGATAATGTCGGTTGGAATAGGCAATGCTGCTGTACAACGGCATAGCGGTATTTACCGAAAGGTTCATTCGCGAACCACAAAAGAGCTCGACGTTCTTTGGGGATAGGTTCTTCATTTTGTTTTTTAACAATAGGTGCTCCCTCGCCACTATAAACGTTCAGCGTTAATTGCCATGAACATCCCATTTGAGCATGATGCTGTTGTTGTTGACTTGAAGGGGGCGGTCCAAAATGAACGCATAACCAGCCCGGGTGGAAAGGAGATTTTGTATCTTGATTAGACCAATCTACTAATATAGTTAATGCGACTGATTTTGGACGAACGGTTTGGGCGTTGACGATTTGGGTTGACATTTCTTTCCCCTTAATTTAAAATATTTAATACGTTTGTATATACTTATTATTTATAAAATAATTCTTAGCTTATCATATCAAACCTAATTAGTCACGAAAAAAACAGAAAAAATAAGGAGATAGTGCACTATCGTTTTTAAATCCCCCCGCCGCGCTGCCCTCACCCCTAACCCTCTCCCGCAAGCGGGAGTAATTTATTCGCTGTATCTTGATAACGTTATCAAAATTTTAAGAAAATGAAAAAAAAAAGACCGAAAGGGACAAGAAAACAGTGTGTAGTGGGACACCCTCCTTTAACAAAGGAGGGTCGCAGGCTCCGCCTGCGGGGTGGATTTTAATTAAGCCATAAGGCGCTCGGGGGATGTTACCCGTTTGCAGACCTTGTCACCCCTCCCCCTGCTCCTGCAGCGGTGGTAGTTGTGTTTCTTGACAGCGTCCCTGGAGGTGGCGCAAACGGATGACGTTTGCTCCAATCATGAAACAACCAAGGGTTATGCCAAGTTCTCCATCCGAATACTTCAACGCCACAGGCATCGCACACACATCTATCGCGTTCAAATACCCTAGCACGGAACTTAAAACCTGCCTGTTCAATATGACGACGTAAGTGCGGTGAATGAGGCCATTCCACACCTCTAGATAATAATACACGGAACCTCGCAAATGCAGGGTTGTCCATGAGTGTGGATATTTGTTGCTCAACGCTCTTTACGAAAGCAGCCGTGTCACTCATCCATTTGGTGTCTTTTAGCAATACACCCAAAACACGTTCTAACGTTTTTCCATCATTTTGTTTGCTCGCACTCTTCTTTTCAACCTCCAATACCCATCTTGCCCGTAGCATAGCATTTTTGATGATGTCTTTGCTTATGTCAGAAAGCTCTGCTATCTTGCCTTTGATTCCCGTGGGGCGTGCACCCGCGCTGCGTTCTACAGCGCGTTGTCTTTTAGAATAAAGGTCCTGATCTGCCGTAAACTCTTCAAGATGCTGGAATCCGGGTAGTTGGCCTGAAAACGACAGAACGTCGGTTAACCGTTTAGCCGCTTCGTATAACTTGCTATTGGCATCGGTAGCCTCATTCCTTGCTTTCTGCTCTAAAGCGCGAAAAAGAGAAAGTAATTCACGATCTGCAGTGGACATGGCAGGCGCAGCTACAGGCATAGTTGCTGCACGCGGCGCGTTAGGATTCGTTAATTGGGTCGGGGCGCTGGGGGCATCAAAGAACGCCTCCAATTCTGCTCCTAAGTCAACATTCGGTTCAAGCGTTTTGAGTGCGCTATAATCCGGCATTTCATTGTCCGTACTACCGGGAGCCGCCGATACCACCCTGTTTAAATCATCCACTGTATATTCCTCTGCTCGCTTCTTATTGGGACGAGGTTGCACTGCCCCAGAAGCGCCAGGGGCGAGGGAGTTGGCAGCGGAAGGAGCTGCGGTTGCCGCAGTGGTAGCAGCGTGGGGAAATGCGGTTGCTGTAGTGGTAGCCAGGGGGGCTAGGGCTGTTGCGGCAGACGGAGGCGGCATTCGAATTACATACCTTGGTTGCCATGCTGAAGACGAAGATCCTCCAGCACCAGAGGAAGCAAAGCCTCCAGCAGCAGTTGGGCCGCCACCCGTAAAAGCACCCCCTGCGGAAGAAGCTGGACCGCTTGTAGCTCTACTAACCCCTCTGTCAGCACCAGTTAAAACAAAGTCCATAGCAGAACCTGGTCCTCCACCCCCATTAGGAGTATTGGAATGAGGACGTTTATTATTGACATTAGAAGATGATAACATTTCTTTTCCCCTTAATTTAATATACTTATTACTTAAAAAATATCTCTAGTTTATCATATCCAAACTAACAAGTCACGAAAAAAAAACAGAAAAAATAAGGAGATAGTGCACCCTTACACCAATCTAACTTTGTTAAAATCCACCCCGCCGCGCTGCCCTCACCCCTAACCCTCTCCCGCAAGCGGGAGAGTAGTCAAGGAGGGTCGCAGGCTCCGCCTGCGGGGTGGATTTTAATCAAAGTACGGGGGGTGCTGCAAAGGCGATGAGTGGGGATTTATTTTAACGATTTCGCCAAGACAATAGCGTCTTCGCGCCCGGTGGTAGAAGGGTAATAATCTTTTCTGTGGCCAACCACATTAAAACCCAATTTTCGATACAAATCATAGGCTCCTTTGTTCGACACACGTACTTCTAGGTAAACGGTATCAGATTTTAAGATTTGAGCCTGTTCTAAAAGATGCTTCATTAAACGAGTGCCAAGACCTTGGCGCTGTCTTTTGGGCTGTAGACAAATATTTAATATATGCCCTTCCCCTGCCGTCACCGATAATAATCCATAGCCTAAAATTTCATCATTTTCTTCTAAGACACTACAGGTATACCCTACTTTAATACAATCACTAAAAATACCCGGCGTCCATGGGAAATCACAGACCTCATTTTCAATGATCATCACACCACCGATATCTTCTTCCCTCATGGGACGTATATTAATCATTTTACGCCTATTGCCTGTAAATGGGTTTTTAACTTAAGTAAATCTTGATAAGCCTGTGCTCGATTGGAGGGGTCCTTTAATAATTCCGACGGATGAAAAGTAATTTGACAATATAAATCACTCTTTTTCATCACAGTATTCTCTAAAATAGTGGTTGCGAATGCCTGTCCCATGATTAATACCGTATAAGGGGCACATTGTGACACGTAGTGCCGGATGAGGGGGGAGAGGATCTCTCCCTCCCCTATGAGGAAGGTTGGGGATGGGGTTTTGAGGGTGAGGGGGATCCAGGTTACATTTAAATTGTGGGTACTAATAGGCAAAACCTTAAGCATGCCTTTGAAAATTTTTTGTTCCGCTTCATTCATTAAATTTGGATTCTCTGGCAGCAATACCAAACAATGTGCGTTTACCACAAAAGCTAAACTCGCATAGCGAGAACAACTCTCGCTCAAAAGTGGGAAGTTATTTTTTGACGGGCCCTTCATTTTCCACAAAGAAATGCCCAGGTTACTTAAAAGCTGATATTTAATTTGGGTTTTTTTTAATGCGAGGGAAGAGATCATCGTTTTGTGCCCCAGTGAAAACGATTTTTCAACCAAAAATAAGGGCCATATAAACTGTACATTAAAAAGACTAAGAATAAAACAATCGGTGGATTCCAAGCAATAATACTAAATGAAAGAACAATAAATAACATGGCAACAAAGGGAATGTGACTTTTTAAATCAATTTCCTTAAAGCTATAATAACGTAAACGACTGACCATTAAGATTGCTAAACTCAGAATAATGACAGCAATTAATGGACTCAAATGTCTACCAGAAATATCAAATTCAGATCCGACCCATACCATCCCTGCAACCACCCCTGCTGCTGCCGTACAGGAAAGACCCACAAAATATTTTTTATCGGTCACTTCCGATTGAATGTTAAATCGAGCCAACCGTAAGGCGGTTGCAGCAACATAGATAAATGAGACTAACCATCCAAATTTACCCAAATTGGAAAGCCCCCAATGGTAAGTAACGAGTGCCGGGGTTACCCCAAACGAAACCATATCTGAAAGGCTATCATATTGTGCACCAAAAGCACTTTGGGTGTTGGTAAGACGTGCAACACGCCCATCTAAACCATCCATGATCATCGCAATAAAAATGGCAATCGCCGCATGTTCAAATTGCCCTTTCATGCCCGCCACAATCGCATAAAAACCAGCAAACAGGGCCCCTGTTGTTAATAAATTAGGTAATAAATAAATCCCTCGTGAACGCAAAACAACGGGAGAACCCTCTCGATCGCTGAATTGCTTTTCTTTATTCCCTATTCGAGAAACAAATTTTTTAAATTTAAGACGAGATGCGTGCAATACGAGCTCCTAATTGCATTAATTTTTCTTCAATACATTCATAACCGCGATCGATATGGTAGATTCTATCTACGGTGGTTTCTCCTTTTGCAATCAACGCAGCAAGCACCAAACTGGCAGAAGCGCGCAAATCTGTGGCCATGACAGGGGCTGCGGTTAATCCCGGAAGGCCCCGACAAATCGCCGTGTTGCCCGAAATACCAATTTCAGCCCCCATACGACGTAACTCATGCACATGCATAAAACGATTCTCAAATACCGTTTCCGTAATGATCCCCGTTCCTTTTGAAACTGAATTTAAGGCGGTAAATTGAGCTTGCATATCCGTTGGAAACCCAGGAAATGGCGCTGTTTTAATATCGACTGCTTTGGGTTGTTGTCCATGCATATTAAGCGATATCCAATCTTCACCTCGTTCAATTTCAGCACCGGCTTCTTCCAATTTCTGTAAAACGGCTTCTAATAATTCCGGTCGCGTATTTTTAGTCCTCACAGAACCGCGGGTGATTGCGGCAGCGACTAAATAGGTTCCTGTTTCAATCCTATCGGGTAATACACGGTATTCACCCCCAGAGAGTTTTGAAACACCCTCTATCGTAATGGTGTCGGTGCCTGCCCCCGTTATTTTAGCCCCCAACCCATTTAAAAAATTCGCGAGATCTTGCACTTCGGGTTCTCGGGCAGCATTCTTAAGCGTGGTTACCCCTGTTGCTAAAGTAGCCGCCATCATTAAATTTTCTGTCCCCGTCACGGTGACTGTGTCAAAAAATATTTGTGTTCCGACTAACCGTTTCTTAGCGCTTGCTTTAATATAGCCATTTTCCACAGAAATAGTTGCCCCCATGGCCTCTAAGCCACGAACATGCAAATCAACCGGACGAGGACCAATAGCACATCCCCCTGGAAGAGACACGAGTGCTTGACCAAATCGGGCAAGCAAGGGACCTAAAACTAGGATAGAAGCACGCATAGTACGTACTAATTCATAAGGCGCATGATAATGTTTTACAGAACGCGCATCGACTTCAATCGTTAAACGTTCATCGACAGTGAGTCTTGCCCCCAATTGGCCTAGAAGCTCCATCATGGTCGTCACATCATTTAAATGCGGGACATTTCCAATTACAACAGGATCTTCAACTAATAATGAGGCAGCTAATATCGGTAATACTGAGTTCTTAGCCCCTGAAATTCGCACCTCTCCAGAAAGAGGCGTCCCCCCAGTAATAATTAATTTTCCCATTTTTTGGTTAAAACTCCTTCTAGACCACAAACTTTAATAATATTCATTAAGAACGCGGGCACATTGAGCAAATCAAAAGACTTATTTTGACTGTGCGATAGGCGCATCCATCCTGTTAATAAGGCCAGGCTGCTACTATCACATAGTTGTAGCCCTTCCAAATCAATAGCCACTCTTGAGGGGAAAGAAGGAATAAGTTGAACCCCCTTTTGATAAATTTGAAAAACATTATCAAAATGGATATTCCCTTTCAAAATTAACTTGTCTTCTCTTTTTTCTAAATAACTCACCTAACCCCCTCCCCCTCTCCCCCAAGGGGGGGAGAGGGAACTTTTAAATCCTATTTTGTCTTTTTGCTTTGGCGACGTCTTATCTTTTCAATCACGGCCTTAACGCCACCTTCTTTTACATCCTCTGCAAATTGAGCATGATACCCTTGCATTAAACTGACGCCTTCAATAATAATATCATAGACTCGCCAAGAGCCCCCAGATTGAATTAATCGATAATTTATACGGATAGGGGCCTTCCCCCCGTCCTTAAGTAAACTGGCCACCTCTATACGCTCTTTGTTCGTCGACCCCCGTAAAGGGAGATATTCCACTTTTTGATCGGTATAACCTAAAAGCGACCCTGCATAACTTCTAACCACTAAATTTTTAAATTCATTGATAAAGATTTGCTGTGTATTGCTATCTGCTTCTCGCCACGCATTACGACCCACTACCCATTTAGCACTTTCATCAAAATCAACATGCGGTAAAATGATATGATTCACAAGGGTATAAATCTTACTTGGATTTTTTTGAAGTTCCTGACGATGCGCACGCAATTCAGCCATAACTTGATTGGTGACGTTCTGTAACATAGCCGTTGGATCTTCTGCCGACCGTGCAGCCCCTGCTTTCATTAAAAAGACAATAAAGCAAAACAACGTTGTCCATTTTTGACTACTTTTATAGAACCTCATCACACTTAGATCTCCTATATGTTTATGGGTTAATGTTTGCTCGGCGGCGCATTACTGCTTGCTTGCCCTGCAACAAATTTAGAAATCAACTGCTCTAAAAGGAAGGCTGAATCGGTATTTGAAACCTCAATGAGATCGCCCTGCTTTAAAAAAGCTTGATCATTGAATCCAGGTGTTAATCCTATATAGTTGTCACCCAGCAAACCCGACGTTAGGATACTTGCTTTAGTATCAAGGGGCAGATTGGGCGCTCTTTGTTCGATAATTTTAATGTTCACAATCGCATTAAAGGATTCGGGATCTAGCTGAATATGGGTCACTCTTCCTACCACAACCCCCGCGACAGAAACTTTTGCACGTACTTTAAGACCCCCAATATTGGTAAATTCAGCCTTGATTTGATAACCGGATTCTTCTTTACAAATATGGCTTAAACCACTCACTTCTACCGCAAGCATCAGCAGTGCTGCTATGCCCGCAATCATAAATGCCCCTACGGTAATTTCCAATGTTTTCATTTTTACCACTAAATTTCTCCAAACATAACTGCCGTTAAGAAAAAGTCGAGACCCAAAATGGCCAAGGAGGAATACACGACCGTTCGAGTCGTCGCTCTCCCTATGCCTTCTGAGTTCGGAACACAATGCAATCCTTGATACAGCGCAATCCAGGTTACCACGGTTCCAAATACTAAACTCTTAATAATGCCATTGACTATATCTTCTTTAAAATTGACGGCAGACTGCATATTTGACCAAAATGCGCCATTATCTACCCCTAACCACTCAACCCCTACCATATATCCACCCAAAATGGCGACTGCATTGAAGATCAGCGTTAATACCGGCATTGAAATTTGGCCTGCCCAAAATCGGGGCGCAATGACCCGTCGAAGGGGGTCGACCCCCATCATTTCCATTGAAGATAGTTGCTCTGTTGTTTTCATCAGTGCAATTTGCGCCGTTAAAGCGGATCCTGCTCTTCCCGCAAATAATAGTGCCCCGATAACCGGACCCAATTCCCGTACTAAACTCAAGGCGATCAGTTGCCCTAACGCTTGTTCAGCACCGAACCTAACCAATATGGTATAACCTTGTAGTCCTAAAACCATTCCTATAAAAGTGCCAGAAAGAACAATAATAACAAGAGAAAGTACGCCAACAAAATAAAGTTGCTCTACTAATCTTTTAAATCCCTTTACAAAATTAAAACGTCCAATCAGACTGGTCAATAATAGGAAAAACGCAACGCCTGCATCGCGACAAACCTCAATCCCTATGCGACCTAACCCCTGAACTTGACTCATGATCACTTTTTATCTCCCAATAAATCGCTTAAATAATCTATTGCGGGATAATGAAAAGGCACAGGACCATCCGGCAGACCTTGCATAAACTGTTTCACCCACTCTGTTTCACTTGCCATCAATTCTTTTGGCGTACCAAAACCCAACACTTTTCCTTCTGCAATAACATAGACATAATCGGCAATACTAATGGTTTCTTGAACGTCATGAGAAACAATAATCGAAGTAAGCTTAAGGGCATCATTTAACGATTTTATTAATTTGACTAAAATCCCCATGGTAATCGGATCTTGCCCTGTAAAGGGTTCGTCATACATCACTAGGGAGGGGTCCAGTGCTAAGGCGCGAGCCAAGGCGACACGACGCGCCATCCCTCCTGATAACTCCGAGGGCATTAAATCTCTTGCGCCTCGTAAACCCACGGCCTGTAATTTCATAATGACTAAATCCTGAAGCATGAATTCTGGAATTTTAGTATGTTCCCTAAGTGGAAATGCAACGTTTTCAAACACCGTTAGATCAGAAAATAAGGCCCCA
>Ga0206998_1153_pt1 | contig 13480 bp, 13 predicted proteins | sample Alteio_BWMinCont_FD_153309 | JGI IMG/M metagenome (GOLD analysis project Ga0206998, IMG submission 153309) | Enriched cells from forest soil in Barre Woods Harvard Forest LTER site, Petersham, Massachusetts, United States -... | ecosystem: Environmental > Terrestrial > Soil > Temperate forest >... | reverse complement strand
TCGTCAAATTATTGCCGTGGCAGCGGGCTTGTTCCCCTTTTGCCGATGGCGCCGAGATTGAGCGCGTTCATCAAAACCGATTTGCCCGAGCCCGGCTGCGCAAAAATCAGGTCGAACCAGGTTGTCGTCAGCGTCGTACCCATCTGATACGGCCACATGCGGCCGTCTTCGGTGCGGAATAGAACGGCGCCATCGGCAAAAGGGGAACAAGCCCGCTGCCACGGCAATAATTTGACGACCTCATGGAAAGGCGCGATCGAGGCGGGCGCCGTCGAAGCGCAAGCTACGCCGAGCGCCGAGGACATCACAGTTTGCAAAGGATCGCCGCCCGCCGAAGATGCCTGGCAATAACCCCAGGATTCGAGTGCCTGTGTCAGGGCACTTAATCTGGTTTCGATGAGCTTGCGTTCGTTATTGTGCGTATAGGTCGAGATCGAGATGCGCAGTTTCACGACCGGCTGGCTTTGCGATAGCACGATCAGGGATTTAAGCGACTCGCGGATCTGCTTGTTGATCTGGTTGGTGAAGGTCAGAATGCCCGCCATGCCGGACAGGAATTTCGCCCCTTGCGCGCCTGCGCTTTCGACCAGGAACGACAGGCGGAACGGAACTTCGCTGTCGATAAGGCGCGACAGCAATTGCGGAAAAGGCGAAGGCTCCGACGGCGCCAGCGTCATATCGACGCCGCCCCATAGCAGATCGCCCACGCGGACAATGGTTGATGAAATCGTCTGCGCGTCGCCGGTACAAATTTGGCGCCGGATCGGCGGCCAGAGAATGTCGGAGGCGTCTTTCTTGTTATTGCCCTGCGCCGTGCGCGGCATCAACGGATCGCCGGGAAGATTGGCGCGCCACTGGTCATGGCCGGCAGTCGGATAGATGCTGGTGCGCACCTGCGCCAAAGCTTGATGCACTTCGGTCACCGACGCCTTCATCGCGATTTCCTCAAGCGAGGCGATGACAGAGGTCACATAGCTGCGGTGCCGCGTGCGCAAAGCTTCCAAAGCCTGCATCGGGAATTGCGCATTCGGCGACATCACCCATTTTTTATCAGCACGTTGTTTAAGGGCGACCTTGAGATCGTTCGGCGACAGGGCAGCCGGCCGCGTCCAGAGCACGAGATAGACTTCCTCATGCGCCATATAGCGCGCGAGATTCGTCCGGCGTTCATCGAGGAGGTCGCTGAGCTGCAATTCGATCGCGCGCGCCGCCGAACGGTTGCCGCGCATGCAACGGTCGATTTCCCGTTGGATCATCGACGCGTCGCGCATGAAATAGATCTGCATCGCATAACCGACGCGATCGAAACGCGAGCCGAGTTTTACCGTCGCCTGATCGACAATCCATCTATATTCTTCATCGCCGATAATTTGACGCGAACCGTGCAGCTTGACGAAGCTCACGAGCGAACCGTCGCCTGATACCAGCGTGTTCGGATCGTCAGCCGTTTCCAGATCGATATAAGTCTCGATCGGCTGGCGGAAGGCCAGCATTGTTGCGGCCAGAAGTTCGTTAAAAAGGGTCAGCATGAGCTTTAAGATTGCACCCGTGAATCACGGTCCAGATTAGTAAACCTTTTATGAAGAAATGGTAATCAAAAACGGGGTTGGGAATGAAGAACGAACGCAAAAGTGGCCACTTGCATGGGGGGCGCCAGACCTGCTGCTCGGGCTTATTGCATTAAAAGATAGTCACGCAAAGCGAGGTCCCACCCTCTCTGTAGGAGGGGGAGCGGTGCACTTGTCCTGGAGGCATGATGCTCACACTGCCTTCCGGAAGCTCAACGACCGGATGCATGGAGGGCGCGCAGGTCAATTCCGCGCATGGCGCGGCGTAACTCAACACCATGACATAGACGACGTCGGTATGGAATTGATGGGGTTTGATGAGTCTGTATTTCGCAAGCCGCGTAAAAAAACGCACATTGAGTTGCGTGGCCGAGAAACATTCAAAGGCGTCCCGCAGGCGCACCTCGATATCCCGGACGAGAGGCGATGCGTTTTGACTGGCAAACAATTGGGAAAAAGTGATTTTCTTTTGCCACCACCATGTATTGGGCGCGCGCCAACAGTTTTTTCTGAGAAGTATGTTGCCGTTGCTTAATTCTGCTTTTAGCCATACGTCATTAAGCGCGCCCATGAATCCGCGATGCTGTCGGCCGCGGATCAAGCGGCTCACATCTTCTTGAATATCGGCCGCCAAGGATCGCTTCCACACCAATGTCCGGTCAGGCGTTTTATGCCGGTGCAGAACGGTCTCTTCATCGGAAATAAGCGGCTCAAGAATGTTCGGTTTTTGCATCGGCTTTCAAATCCATTATCCTATTCGCAAAGTTTCATGCGTGCCCCGTCGCGGCCAAAGCCGTTTTCAGCATTTCCTGCCATTTTTCAGTTGGCCATGCGCCATAGGGACCTGCCGGAGACAACCAGTATTTCGCCAGTTTCGGGAATTGGTTAGCGTGGCCCTTCTGGCCGCGCACGATGTATTTTTCGCTCGGCAAAAGCCGGATGCCTTCGAGTTTGGCCGAAGATCCTTTGATTTCATTCTCATCGAGAGATTCCTTCAGGATCGTAGCCAGCAAAAGCGGATCGTCGCTGCCGAGACGTTTTTTTGCTTCGGAACGGCGAACAGTCAGCGCATCGAGCGCCCGCGTCGCCAGCAGAGCCATGGGACCTTTATCGGCGCGCGCGATATAAATGGCTCGCACCATATGATTAAGCGCGGCTTGGTTGATCTCGGGCAACCATAAAAGCAGACCTGCGCCGGTCACCCCGTTACGTTCCAGGCTGAGACAAGGTTCGCAGAATGTACAAACAGTGGCGAAAGGGGGATCGCCGGCCTCGGTCCAGGGAATAACGCGCTGATATTGCCGCGCCTGAAATCCGCAAAAACGACAAACACCATCGTCGCGCTTTTGCGTCATTTCACTGATAGATTTTAGCTGGGAAGCGCTTGCTGCCCCGGCGCCAGAAGTTGGTCTGACGCCGAGTGCAAGCGGGAAAAGAACCATGACTTAACCTCTGGATCCCGGCTGGAGCCTGCCCCGTGCTACGACACGGGGCCGGGACACGGCGTTTTCTGGGAGAAAACGCCTAGTTTAAATTGCTCAGATTGCCGAGGCTCTGCGCCGTAGCCGTGGTCGAACCGATGGCCAGGGAGTTATTGAGCCATTGACCGAAAGCCGGCAAAGCAATCAAAGTAGAGCCAGCCGCGATGCGGCCCATGCCGTGACCCAAAGGCGCCTGAATAGCACTCTCAGCATGCATTTTGAGCTTCAAAGCGCCCGCGCCGACGAGGCATGAACCGGTGATATAAAATATACCAGCGACGATGTTCGGGATGCTGCTGATACCGGTATGGAGTGTGGTCACGCTGTTGGCGAGACCTTGGGTCGATGTTTGCGCCAAAGCCAGTTCCGGCACTGGCAGCGCCGCCGCGACCACTGCCGCCATCATCAGGCCTTGGAAAACAGTATTCGTAAATTTCGTACTCATGGTTTCCCCCGTTTGTCAGTTTGTCTAAAGTTTAATGTGCAATTTAACGATACCATTCTATCACCCGATCCTTAATGAGGATTTAATTGCGGCCTTTATTTTCGTCATTAAAATCCAAGGATATGACCCAAATAGGTGTATCCCATTTTACCGTAACATTCTGTTTTAATTGAATTCTCATGGGAACTGCCAATTTTTGAGTGGCTCGCCCTAGGGAGTTCTTCCCAAGTTTAATATTAAAATGCGGCCTAGCTTAAAAAACCTGTCCCGAATGTCGTATCCATCACTTGGAGAAAACGATAAATATTGACCGCGAGCACGCCGCCCACGATATGCGTCAGGCCTTGCGCGAGTTTATTTTGCTGCCCGCTATGATCGACGGAATCCTTGAGTATCAGCCAGCCGCGAATGAAGGCGACCATGCCGATCAACTGGAAGAAGGTAAGCGCGGCATAGACCGCATTTTGAAACGGTTGCGTGTTACCGTCGACATCCCTGGCGATGGCCGAAAGAACGACATTGGAGCCGAAAATATCGCCGTCGCCGAAAACCGTCGCCATGATCATATTCATGCTAGTGCCGACGGTATAAAGAATGGTGCCGACAAAAATATTCGACAGGATTTGCGGCACGGATGTTTTGTCCACTTGTCCGAATTTCGACGCTTTGACAAGGCCGCGGAAAACCAGAAAAATGCCCATGATAATCGACAGCGCCGACAGGAAAAACACCATCGGGCTTTTGATATTATAAACCAAGTTGAGCATCAGCCCATCAAGGCCGACTTCGGTTCCAAAACCGTTGCCGGTGCCGGCCTCACCGATGATCGGCACGCAGGCGCTTAATCCGCCGCCGAAATCTGACTGAAAACTAAAATTGAAAATCGTATTGACCATAAATCTGATAAAAGCCGGTAAAGCCAGCAAACAGGCGCCCGATATCATGTAACCTTTCGGGCGGCTGACGCCATAGGTGCGCGCCGAATTCATGGCATCCGTCAAATAGGAGAGCTGGTACAGGCCGCTGCCTACCAGAATAGCCCCGGTAATATAGGCAAGGCCGACAAAAAGAGGTTCGAAGGGCGCAATGTTTTCAGCCGCGCTGCAAAAAATATTGCCAAGCGATTGAGCCTTTGCCGCGCCCGGAAGCGCGATCAATCCGGCTATCAAGGTTATGAAATAGAGAGAGACAGGCGACACGGCTCTATGCGCCAAATTTTGTGTTGCGCGCCCGGCATAATGCGCTGTTTTCAAGAATAGCTTTTTCACATAAACCTCGAAAAATGAAACGCCGCTTTGCTGCATAAGGCGCATTTTAAACAAATTGTCCCGTTGTCTATTTTATCTAAATATTCCTTAAGAACCCGCTAATTCAGACTGCCGTATCGCTTCATTACAGCGCACCTGCGGGCGAAAGATCGAATCGCGAAAAGATTGACGGTCTCAACCGTCAATCTTTTCGCGTGAATCTGATCGATATCAAAAAGTTAGAGCGTTTCCCGTCAGCAGACATGCTATCAATCTACCCGGGAAACGTTCTAGCCTGTCGTTACGACATTATTTACCAAAAGATCGAGAAAGAAGGCTTTAGCTAGAACCTGTTTACGATCTCGGTTTTTGCGGCGAAAAACGTGGCTTTCGAGAACCGCAGCGCAAGCGTACTTAAAGGTACGTGCGCAGCGGAAGCGCAGAAAGACACGTTTTGCAGCCCAAAAAACGAGATCGTAACAGGTTCTCTTAGCGGATAGTTCCCGACGTGCCTTGCAGCACCCATGCATCGCCCACTTGCCGGATGGAAGTGACTTTACCGATGCCGGGAAGATCGTCGCCGACATGGACCGGCCGCAATTCACGGCTGTCCACGCTTTTCGCAATCCAGGCTTCGTCGGGCGTCGCGGCACGCAAAATCCATTTTTCTGCCGCGACTTTCGGCGCCTGATGCGCAACTTTGCGCGGCGGCGCTTTATGGGGTGAAGTGTGTTTTGGTTTCTTGACGGCTTGCGGCGGAAACACCGTATCGACTGCTGTCAATTGCGGTGCCGACGCAGGCAGCGTAGCCTGATGCTGTTCCATTTGTATTAATTTTTGTTCAAGCTTGTCGAGCCGCTCCTGGGTTGCCGCATCCGGCTGAACGGCCACAGGCGCAGGCACTGCGCTTGGCGCCTGACCGGCACTGAGCTTGTCGTTGATCTGCCCGAGTTGCGCCGTCGCCTGGCTCAAAGATTTTTGCAAATCATCGATACGCGCCGAAAGCACCGTGAGACGCGCGTCGGAAACGGCATTCGCCGGCGCAGCGGCAACCGCAACCGGCGCCTGATCATGCGTATCCTTGTCTAAAACAATATCCGCGCTTGGCGGCAACAGCGGGGCCGAAGCGGCAGCACCCGCAGACGGCACGGCAGATCCCGCTTCCTGAACAGCCATCTTTATCGGCTTCACCGCTTCGCTGTTTGCGGAAGGTACGCTGTAACCTGTTGTCGGCGCGACATCCGTGATCTGCGGTGATGGGGGCGGCTCGACGGGCGAAACCGCGCCCTTCGATGCAAGGTTAGACGAAGCTGGCTGCGTATCAGCGGATGCAGTTGGTTTCGAAGCGAAATGCGGCACCGCCACAGGCGCGGCATTTTGCGCCGCCAGATCGAGAAGCGATGGCTGCTCGTCATGACCGCCGAATTGCCAATAAGCCAGAGCGCCGACGACAACCAAACTGCCAACCGCACCGGCCAGCAACAGAAATGGAAATTTCTTTTTTTCTTCAACAGGCGGTTCTTCAGACGCCGATTCTTCATGCGCATGCTCATTGCCCTCGGAAACCGTCGCCGTTTCCAATGAAGGATCGCCGAAATCGTCGACCGGCGGTTCGTTGGAAATCCATTCACCTTCACCCCCGTCGGCTCCGTGCGCATCATCAGGGTGAATATCATCGGGAGGGGTCATGGTTCTGCTCCTGTTGGTCTCAGTGCGTGTAAAAAACGGTCGAACCCGGATAGCCGCCGTTCGGCTGCTGTATCGTGCCAAATCCGCCATAATTGTTATAGCCGTTAAAGCCGCCATAAGGCGCTCCCGCATTCTGGGCTTGAGCCTGCGGATACAGTACGGGATACCCGCCGCCGCCATAGCCGCCGGAATTGGCCATGCCGTTATTAGCGCCATAGCCCTGCTGTCCGAAAACGCCATTATTTAAATAAGCGTTCTGATCGTTGGCGTTCGCCGGTGCCGGCTGGTCCGTAACCGTATCGATGAAGAAAATGCCCATCGGCGTTCCGGTGGCGACGCGTATGAGCGGTTTGGTGTTATTCGCTTGATTTTGGAAGAATTGCGCTGCTGACTGTGCCGCATTGCTGAGGCCATTATATTCGCCTTGTTGCACACTTTTGGTAGATTGCTCGATGATGGTCGAGGTGCCGTTGGTGGTGATCGACGAATTGCCTTGCCCAAGCGCCGAGGCAAAGCCCTGCAGAAATCCGGCGGCCGCGGGAAGAACGACGCGCATCATGTAACGTTGATCGACCTCGGTCGCCATAGCGCCAAGCGTGGTGTCGGGATCGAGGGCGATGGCATTAATGCGATAATCGGTGCCTTTGAGATCGGCGAGTTTAAAACTCAATGTCAGATAATCGGAATAGCCGCTTGCAACCTGAAATTGGCCGATCACGCGCGCGCCCTTCAAGGGCCCAGAAACTACTTGCGCGAGAATGGGTCCCGGAACGTCCGAATTGGCTTCGGTCAACATCTGCGCGTAACTAACCGTGCCCGCAGGAACGATGGTCTTGTAGGTGGCATTAGCCGCACTTGCGCCATTTCCGCCATTTGCGTTTGTGGCATCGGCGGCCTTGGCCTTATCCTTCTCTTCCTGCCTTTCGCGCATCAGCATATCCATGTCGTAAACAGGAATCCACTTGTTGCCTTTCGGCGCCCAGCTTTCGAGCATCTGCGCCATCTGTCTTTGCATGGCCTGCGCCAGCGTATCGTCAAAAGGTTCATTCGGCGGCGGCGGCGGCGGAGGCATGGCTTGCGCCTGCTTCGCTTCTTGCAATTGCCGGTTCATATTTTCGACTTCGGCGCGCAATTCATTGAGCGGATCTTCCTTCTGCATTGCAGGATTGAGCTCGCCATTATCCGTGCCGGGGCCGATGGGGGTCGGCAAGGCGCTGCCGCCACTTTGGATCGCTTCCTGGGTTCGCTGCTGATTCGCCATTTCGGTCTGTTCTTTAAGATAGGGGGATGCTTTGCCTCCGGGAGCCTCGTGGAGATCGGGCGGCTTCAAAAGGCCTGCAGCGCTTTTGCCGTTGGTGCCCGAAAAAAGACTGACCGCGACAGCGACGACCGCGCCGACCACGACCATGAGCACGAATAATTTGAAAAGCGGCTGGGAACGCCAGGCGCCGCTCAGATTGGCGCGAAAACCAGCCGGCGTCGGCGCACCCATGACTTCGGGCTGCTCCGTTTCACCGCCTTCAAACTCCTCAAAATTATCTGTCATGGTCGTCGTCCCGTGAAATATGCGCGCGCACGACGGCGCCGTTGTCCGACATCAAAAGAACAGGGGCGTCGCCGATTTCATAGACCGCCATGCCGTCGGCCGAATTGACGCTTGCATTCCAGGCCGGCGAAAGCAGAGCGAGCGGCGTGCGCACATAAACTTTATCGCCCAGCGTCCAGGCGAGAGTCCGCCCGTCAAGTCCGCCGACCTTCGCGCGCTTGGCGTCTTTCGGTGGAAGATTCTGTAAAAAGGCCATGATGGTCTCGTCGCCGGCTTCAAGACGCGAACGATCGACGAGTGGGATCTTCGCGCTCGGGCCGAATTTCGGCACGCGCGCGTCGAAACGCAAATCGACATCCGAGGTCGTATCGGCCGAAAGGCGGAAGATGATCGGCGTCGTGAGGTCTTTGAGCAGCACCGATATATTGCCCGAACTGTAGCGCGTGAGCGGCATGATGCGAACGATGTGTGTGTCCGCCTTGGTCGGCGAAATATCGAAATTGCCGCCGACGCCGACATCGAGGATCGGCCAAGGCTCTCCCGTCGCATCGAGCATATTGATCGTCGTCACATAACCCGCCGCAAGATGCAGCATCGGCGGTTCGGCGCCGGGGTCAAGCACGATGGTCGCAATGCGAACTTTTCCTTTTGGCTGTCCTTCATAAGGCGGCAGCGCCGCTTCCTGCGTCTGCTGCAAATGGCGCAAAAAGCTGCGCACTTGGTCGGGAGACAACGGCAACAAACCGGTCGAAGCGCGGCTATAGGATCTGCGGTTATGCTCCAATTCACGCTTGGCCTGCGCGGCATCGGCTTCGGCTTGCGCCTGCATAGCAGCCTGTTCAGCCTGCGCCGCGATTTGCGTGGCGTCATTGTTCAGCGACACTCCTCCCATTCCCGCCGGAGGCGCCGGAATAGGAATGCCGGAAGTGGCGTTAAAAGCAGGATCGAGCGGAGCGGCGGCGGATGGAATCTGATCTCTCGGCGCAACGAGCGTAGGCGCGCCCATATCGCCGAGCGGTGGCGTTACTTCGGCGAAAGATAAGGCAGGCGTCGACAATAGGACAGCCGTCGCGAGCGCGAAAAACGAGGTGCAACGGAATGCGTTGATTTTAGGGGGGAGCGTCAACAGGCAGCCTTTCGAATCAGTCACCGCAACTAGACTAAGGTATCCTTACATCAAATCAAAGTTAAGAGGTAGTTTACAAAGAGGTTGGAGGTCGGAGGCTAGAGGCTGTGGGATCACTTTGTGACCACGCAACATCATACCCAATTTTGAGCCGAACGTTAAGTCTGCCTCCCCAGCCTCCAGTCTCTAATGTTTGATCTGCCGCCAAACATCGATGGCGATGCCAGCTACGCTCTGGTCATAGGGCACGCGTACGATGGTCATCATGATGGTTCCTCGTTCTGGCTTAATGACATTGTTATTGGCGGCAAAAGTCGTGATAATCGGCACCTCAAGCTTCCATTCATACCGGTCTTCGTAATTGACGCCTTGCGAAAGAATCACGGGCGTATCGGTCGGGACCGTCGTCATCACCATCTGACTTTTCTTGAAAGTATCGATGACTTTGGTGCCGAGAAAAGCTTTGACAAAGGCCTTCCAGCCTGGAGGAGTAAAGCGCTTCCTTTGCACGGCTGTCTTGGCTTCGACATCGCCGAAGCCGAAAGAAAGAATTTCCGTTACGCTCGTCGCCGCCCAGGACACGACGGCTGGATTAGTCAAGTTAGGCAGGTTGAGCGGTACTAGAATCGCTGTCCTGCCCTCGGGCGTCATCGAATGGAAAACATATAGTGGCGCGAAAAACGGCGAACCGAAGGACAAAATAATCCCGAAAACGGCGACGCCGATCGCAAGGCGCGTCAACCGTTTGAGCCCGCGATCGGCGCGCCCGATTTCAAGTTGTTCATTAACGATATCAGCGGTAATTTCGGGTGTCGCGAAAGGGCTTTTGATCGGGATTCTGGCTATTTGGTCCTTGAGGGATTGCTTAATCCTGTCCGGCAGGCTCAGTTTCGGCGCCGCCGCGGCTTCGGCGGAGATTTCCTCCGGCAGAATAAGCGGCGCGGGGATTTTCTTCTTGGATTTCGCCGGTGTATCGGTGCTCGCGACCGTGCTTGTACCGGCCTGTGCGTTCGTCATTTTACTTCATCTCGTTCGCATTGCGGGTCACCGTTACCCATTGTTCGATGCTGAGACCGTCGGGATTCTGCAAGGTCGAGACGCGTACGATGCGCAGCAGCAGATTGGCGAGCGTCGGCTGCGGCGATTCGGGACCGTCAAGCTTGATCAGAACCGGGAATTTCAAATCCCAGGTGTAAATATTCCTGTCGCCGCGCACGCCGGCGCTAATGATTTCGGGCGCGGCCTTGATATCCATCGACACCACGAGTTTCCGCGCCGTGACCGCGTCGATGAGGTTCGAATCCTTAAGCGCCTTATTGAAGCTGTCCCACCCTGTTGTGGTGAAGCTGTAGGAGGATTGCTGCAAGCGCGCGCGATAATCCTGATAATCGAAACTCATCACGCTTTTGGCAGTTTCGGCCGCCCAGGTGACAACCTCGGCCTTGGAACGATACTCGTCCGACAAAGGCACAATCGGGATGATGCGCCCGTCCGAGGTTGTGGCGAAGTAAATCTGCTTGGTCTGCATCGTCAGCACGAGGCCCGCGATTGTCGCAATCAACAGCACAAGCACCGAGAGCTGAATAATGCTGATCCGCAGCATGAGCCGGTAGCCATCGCGATAAAAGGCGTTGCGGTTGAGGACAGTACTGATCGCGTCTTTCAAGGCCATATCCTAAGCCTCCGGCAATTGCGCGTCTGGCAAGGCGCTTGCCTGAGCATATTCAGCCGATCCTTTGCACGGCGCGCAGATACGGTTGTGGCGGCCCGCCGATTCGAATTTCCTGAGGCACATCAGGCAGATGCGCAATGTCGCCTGCGCTGCGGGTGCTATATAGGATTCGCTAGGTTGACTCGGTGCCGTCGCGCGGCGGGTTTGATTTTCTGGCGCCGTCTGGTCAACGTCTCGATTGTTATCCAAAGGCGCGAAGCGGCGTGTCGAGCCGGCGCCCGGTTTGCGCCCCGGAGCCGAACGCCGCGGCAGGCCAAGACGCGCCGCACGCGTCATGATCGCAGGAACGGAACGGCCCAAAATTTCGCCGATATATTGCGGCGTTTTGTTCTGCATCCAAAGATCGCGCAAAGTCCCGTCCTGCTCCTGCCAGGAAGCGCCGAGGGGGGCGGCAGCGCCGGCGTCCGGAGGTGATGGGGTCACCGCTAGATCATGATTGATGGGATTATCTGACATGCCCTTGCCTACGTCCCAAATTCTCGCACGACTTAGCCTTTCAAACCCGCAACTATTCATCAAGTCTGGAAAAGCAAAGGCTTAAGGAGGTTGTGAAACTAATTCACACCAGTAATAGCCTATAAATCCTCAAATAAGGATTAACGGGGGAAACGGGGCTCAGGACTCCGAGTTGAGGGGAGTTTCCCCAGAATCCCAACCCCTAAGCCCTTAATCTATCCTCCATCTTTGAAATCGAGCGTATAATCGTGACTATTGGGGCCAAGATCGATTTGTTGGAAGCCCTTGACACGGAACCCGCGCCCTTCGCAATCGCCGTCGCCCTCGATTTTGAACGCCTTGGCGTCGGTGCAGAACTGGTATTTTCCCTGCCAGACGAAGGGCTTTTTGCCGGGCGCGGTTGGCGCCAAAGCCGTAGCGTGATAAAAATAAAAACGTTCGGTCAGCGGCTGGCCGTAAACGCGCGAACATTGCCCGGGCTCGATCCGCCACCAGCCTTCCGAAATCCAAACATCGCCCGCGTCGTCGTCGCTATGTTCGCGATGGCCAAGCGCAGCCTCGATCGGCTGCTGCGTACGGTTGCAGAAGACGAGCGCCGCCTGGGCGTGTGAAGGCAGCATACAAACAATCGTCACCGCCGCAAAGGCGATTCGGGTGATTCGCATCGCAAAATCAGGGGATTTTCGCAACAGGTACATGGAATGTCGATTTTACGGAGAGAATTAACCTGTTGGCAAGGAAATTGCGATACCACCACTTACGCCCGCACATCCACCCCGTACATTCTCTCCGTCATAAAGATTAGATTTCCCCCATGTCCATCCCAACCGGCCACGATACGCTTAAAACCCGCGCCACGCTTCAGGTCGGCCCAGCGTCTTACGATTATTTCAGTCTCAAAATCGCCGAACAGACGCTCGGCGATCTAAGCCGCCTGCCCTTCAGCCTTAAAATTCTTCTCGAAAACCTGCTGCGCTTCGAAGACGGCCATTCCGTCACGGTCGATGATGTCAAAGCCATAGGATCCTGGCTCAAAAATAAAAAAAGCGACACCGAAGTCGCCTACCGGCCCGCCAGAGTTCTCATGCAGGATTTCACCGGCGTCCCCGCCGTCGTCGATCTCGCCGCGATGCGCGAAGCGACGATTAAATTAGGCGGTGATCCAACCACCATCAATCCGCTTTGTCCCGTCGATCTCGTCATCGATCATTCGGTCATGGTCGATTTTTCCGGCACGGCCGCTTCTTTTGACAAAAACGTCGAACGTGAGTTTGAACGTAACGGCGAACGTTACGCCTTCCTGCGCTGGGGCCAGGGCGCGTTCGATAATTTCCGCGTCGTGCCGCCCGGAACCGGCATATGTCATCAAGTCAATCTCGAATATCTCGCGCAAACCGTCTGGACCGACAAAGACAAAAAAACCGGCAAAATAATTGCTTATCCCGACACCTGCGTCGGCACCGACAGCCACACGACGATGATTAACGGCCTGTCAGTGTTGGGCTGGGGCGTCGGCGGCATCGAGGCCGAAGCCGCGATGCTTGGCCAGCCCGTCTCGATGCTGATCCCCGAAGTAGTCGGCTTCAAACTGACTGGAAAAATGAAGGAGGGCACGACCGCGACCGCCCTTGTCCTCACCGTCACGCAGATGCTGCGCAAAAAAGGTGTCGTCAACAAATTCGTCGAATTTTACGGCCCCGGTCTCGATCACATGGCATTGGCCGACCGCGCCACCGTCGCCAATATGGCGCCTGAATATGGCGCGACCTGCGGCCTGTTCCCGATCGACGCCGAGACCATCGCCTTTCTTACTTTCTCCGGCCGCGATCCGGAACGCGTGAAGCTGGTCGAAGCCTATGCCAAGGCTCAAGGCATGTGGCGCGACGCGAGTTCGCCCGATCCTGTTTTTACTGATGTGCTTGAGCTTGATCTCGGCACCGTCGAGCCGTCGCTGGCGGGGCCGCGCCGGCCGCAAGATCGCGTCGCGCTGGATAAAGTTTCAACCGAATTCGAAAAAGAACTCACGACGAGTTTCAAGGTCAATGCCAATGAACGCGTCAAGGAAATCGCGATTGCGGGCACCGATGAAACTTTACAGCATGGCGATGTGGTCATTGCCGCGATCACCTCCTGCACCAATACTTCCAATCCCGGCGTCATGCTGGCGGCGGGGCTCGTCGCGAAAAAAGC
>Ga0206998_1189_pt1 | contig 13606 bp, 15 predicted proteins | sample Alteio_BWMinCont_FD_153309 | JGI IMG/M metagenome (GOLD analysis project Ga0206998, IMG submission 153309) | Enriched cells from forest soil in Barre Woods Harvard Forest LTER site, Petersham, Massachusetts, United States -... | ecosystem: Environmental > Terrestrial > Soil > Temperate forest >... | reverse complement strand
CCGATCAAGGCCAACTATTGGTGGAACCCCCACTTGATAAACCAAGCTTACCAGACAATGAAGTCTTAAATTGGGTTGCTGAAGCCATGATGGTGGCCAATACTTTTAATTTCGCAAATTATACCTCGGTGATGGAAAAAGCAAAAAAATATTTTACGTTAGAAGGGTACGATTTTTATAAAAAAGAATTAACCGATACCAAAGTGATTGAACGCGTCACAGGGCAAAAATTAGTGTTAAGCGCAGTTCCCACCGATGCGCCGCAGATCACAAAAGAAGGCGAATTGGGGGGACGTTATCTTTGGAAGGTTAAAGTCCCCATGCAATTTCGATTTGTGAATGTCACTCAAAGTACGGTAAATTCAGTTGATGTCACCGTGCTTGTCATGCGCGTACCAACAATCGAATCGCCAAATGGCCTTGCTATCCTAAAAATTGATGTCGAAATGCGAGCGACTTAAATTTAACGTGAATTTTGGGCACCTCTTGCTGGAGATGAATCACTCGCATGATTGGGAGTAGGTGATACAGAATTTATAAAAGTTATCATCGCTGGTGCAACACGCTGGGCAAGTGCATCGTCGGGTTGTTCAGTTTGGATCTGTTGAAAACGTTCACTAAACCGTCTAAAAATATCACTTAATCTTGATTGCAGTAGTTGTCTCTGTTCTTCTAATCTTGATTGCAGTAGTTGTCTTTGTTCTTCTGGTAAGTTTAAATCTTGAGCTTGCTTCATAATAGAAAGAATATCGTTTTGTATTTTTGAAACGTCATCCTCTTCCTTGTCAGATTTGTTTGAGGCCTGTATCCTATTATATTCTAAAAGTTCTTTATCCAATAGGGTGTCAAATACTGTAATTTGATCTTCTAGACGTTTTAAAATGTTATCAAGGTCCCTCATTTGTTCAGCTAAGCTTAATTCAGCTATTCTTTTGTAAATTTGTGAAAAATTTGGATAAGAGAAATCAAGTGGAATAAAATCATGCATGCTATCGTCGATCGTCTTTTTTAAGCTACTGACATTATCTTCATATGTTTTAATAATTTTTTCTATTCCATTACGTCCTTCTTGTACCTCATTAATAAATTTTGCAGATAAATTATGTTGATGCTCACCCATTTTTTTTAAAAAGTCATTAAAACGTTTTTTTACTGTTTCTAAGCTCATAGTTAGTCGTTCCTATAAATAGTGGTTAATAAAAATAGGTCAGGCTACAGATAGGAATAAAAGATGTCAATAAGGTTTTTCGTACAGTATTTTAGAGTTTTGTAATAATGCCAACTATTTATTTTTAAGTTGACGAACTAGGGTTCAGCCATTGCCAGCAGGGAATAACCTCGATTTTAAAATGATTGGATTTATAAGTTTCTTCAATTTGTTCGCTTTCATCTTCTGTGATAATAAATCCTTGATCCAAATTGTAGTTAGCCATCGCTTCTAACAGACCATTAATTTCTCGTTGTCGGGTGTCTGGATTTTTTAAGCTTGCACAGACTTGTATAGCGGCAGAAATGTTATACCCTTCTCGTATGATAAAATCGCATTCTCTTGTCAGTTTATGAAAATAGATTTCCTTATTTTGACGTTTGAGCTCTAAAAAAACGATGTTTTCTAAAATTCGACCATGATTTTCAGAAAATTTGAACCCAAGCGCTTCAACCAATCCCTGGTCAATAAAATATATCTTTTTTGCATGATGAATTTGTTCTTTTAATGAATAAGAAAAACGGTTGATTGAAAAACATAAAAAACTACTTTCTAAATAATGACAATAATCCGATACAGTGTTTGCACTGGCTACCCCAATCAATTTACGGAGGGAATTATAAGTAAATTCCTTACAATTATTGCTGGCTAAATAATAGACTAATTCCTTGATAGGTTTTTCTGAAGTGATTTTATTACGAACGATGATATCTTTGTATAGAATGCTCTCGTATAATTGATGTAGATATTGCTTTTGTTCATTTAAGAGATACTCAGGGAAACCGCCTAATTGTTTAAATTCAGAGAAATATTTTTTAATAAGCGCTATCTCAGTTGAATCAAGATGTTTAATTGATAATAGAGAAGGATCTCTAAACTGAATATATTCATGAAAAGAATAGGGAAATAAGTTAACAGTGATGTGTCTACCCGTTAAGTGTGTCCCCAATTCAGCGCTTAACAACTTAGCGTTTGAACCCGTCACAAGCACTTTTTTTTGAGCATTATGCAAACGGCGAACAAATCGCTCCCAACCGGTAATGTTCTGAATTTCATCAAAATAAAAAGTATTTTGTACCCCAAATAGTTCAATAAAAGCTTCTAGTAATATATCAAAATCTGCTAAGGTAAAGGGCACCAATCTATCATCATCAAAATTGATATAATAATCCCCTTCTCGAGCTTTGCTACGTAAAGTGTGCAACAGGATTGATTTGCCACATCTTCTAATACCGCTGATGACAATGACTTGGTTGTTATTCAGCAAGGGCAACATTTGATCATATTGCCAACGCTCAATTAAAGGGTGAGGCAAAGGCACTTTCTTCTGATCAAGAATAATTTGCATTAAGTACTGTTTATCCATATAGTCAAACTTTATATTCACAATATAAATATATAATATAAAGTTTATATTAGTAATGCAAACCTTCATTGCAAAAAATTTTGAAAGATCATTCCTAAGTAAAACACAATAGGTCTTGACTGATGAGCTCTAGCCTAGTAGACTACCCACGCTATAAATGTAGTGTTTATTTTTATTAAATAAAATGTTAGTCAATTAACTTTTCTAAGGATTTTTTTATGTCAAGTAATTCTTCTGAAATGAATATCAAACACGCAGCCAGTGCTGCCGCCGCGGCGAGTGCTGTTACCGCTATTGTCCCTGCCACTAGCTTTGCAGCCGCCGCTTTAGCCAAAGACAGCCAGGAAAAAATGGTAGGTGATACAACCAACTTAAGAGTGCTTGAAGGACATAGTTACCTTCAACCCTTCATTTTCGGACAGGGTCATTTATTTATCAACTTACTTCAACGCGGCGAATTTAAATCCATTAAACCCATTGCCTTTTCTGCTGCAGGATTTGCGGCAGCTGGAGCTGGAGCTGGAGCAGGGGCTTCAGCGCAAGCGGGTGTTGATGGTGGTGTTCACAGAGCTACCATGGGTACGGTACCATCATAATAGGCGCAGGCAGTTGTATGACTCAGATAGGGATGCAAACTTAATGTTGCCTACTGCAACAGCGGGTGTAGCTACAGGCAACACGCGCGTGAGTACAACGAGGAATTCGAGTAGAGCTTAACTTCGAGTAGAGTAATTTAAGCTTCTCCCATTTTTTCTGAATCCCCGCGTTCGCGGGGATGACGGGAGATCAAAATAAAATCAAAAAATTTAAATTTAGCAATTCCAAAAATGATAACCTTATACAACTTGCAGATATGATGGAAAAAATCTAAATCGCATTAGAATTTAGTTTCTATTCGATGGACAACCTCAAATTCTTTGCCACTGAATACAATGCCAATTTTTAAAAGCTTCTTGATTTGATGTTGAGCAAAGACAGTACTATAGCGCTGCATATCAATTTGTTCTAATGCTTTTTCTGCAAGTGCTTTTAATTGCTTGGGATCATTTAATTTTTTAGGATCATGATTTTTATTGCTTTTGATTTCTATAATGATACCTAATTTTGAGGGGTCTTTTGGAATAATAATAATATCAAATCGCCCCAACCCAGATTCTTTGTTAGAATCGATGATATATTTTTTAAGATCAATACTCGCTATTAACCCTAACATAAAACCATGAAAAAATTTTTCGGGTTCCTTGCCTTTGATATCATACACACTCACTGTTTGTAGCATGATTGTCTGTAAATGTGTCGAAAAATCCTCCATATTACCCAATAATAAGTTATCTATAAATTGGTTGAATACAGTGGGACTATCTACCCCAGATAACCATCGTACAATTAAGATTCTAAATAAATCTTTGACTTCTTTATTGGGGATGAGTAATTGGCATAAAGCACCTTGACTTCTTTCTTCTATCACATTGGCTTTTAGATACCCTGACATCAACAATAAAGACCAGATAGCGGATTCATTGGATTCAAAATTGTCGAAAGTGATATGTTCATCAATGAAGATTTCAATAGATTTGTCTTGTAACAACGATTCAAAATGAATCTTCAAATTAGTGTGTGATTTAAACAATAATTCCTTAACCAAAGCATTATCGCTAATGTTAACCCAATAGGCATTCAGTTTTCCTTGTTCTTTAATATAATTAACAATAGACCAAGGGTTATAAATGATAGACTCTCCCACTTGGTAACCATTGTACCATTCTTTAATGGTTTCCAAATTTTGATTTAATCCAGATTGTGACAATAAATGAGTCACTTCCTTTTCTGTAAAACCAAAATGTTCTCCATATCGAGGATGCAACAAAGAATAAGTTTTGAGGTTATTTAATCCAGAAAATATACTTTCCTTAGAGACTCTTAAAATACCAGTTAAAACTGCTTGCTCAAGAGAAGTGTTATCTTTAAGTCCCGCACTTAAAAACCCCCTCATTAATATAATCATTTCCTTATAATATTTTCCCATATAAGCAGTTTGAATGGGGGTATCATATTCATCGATCAGTACCCAAGGCTTTACACCATGGTGAAGGTATAAAAGACGTGTTAAATCCAATAATGAGGATTGAATGCTCGAAGGGGTTGCGCGTTCTTCCAGGATAGATTCAAATATCTTTTTTTGATGTGAAGCCAAGGTTTCGCTTGAAAGCAAATATTGATATTTTGCGTAAATCCGGCTGATTACCTTACAAAAACTATTGTAGGCGGTTTCAAAATTGCTTTCTCGACCCACATCTTTGAAAGTGATGTATACAACAGGATATTTCCCTTGATATCTATCCATATATTCTTTATATCGAGATATGTTTAAATTTTGGAATAATGCTTGCGTTGTTATACCATCAACCTCCGGTGCTAAAAAATAATGTAGCATAGACATATTCAGTGTTTTTCCGAAACGTCTAGGTCGTGTAATCAGGGTCACATCAATCGCATTATCCAGTAATTCTTTAATAAATAATGTTTTATCAACAAACGAATAAGGGTTCCCTTTCGTGTCTCGAAATTGAATCAACTTATGAAAATCGCTTACACCAATAGGAGGCTGCATAGTTGTCTGCTTTACTAACTAATTAAGAAAATGGTTAACTTACAGTATAACATTTTAAGGTACTGGTACTACTCGTTTGAGTACAACGAGAAATTCCAGTAGGGCCGTGAACCGTTATTGTGGACTGATTTTAAAACCAGTTTCTTTTTTAGGGAAAAATGACTATCCTAATAATGACATTTGACATTGTTTTGGAGGCTTCTTATAATGCGTGTAATACAACATAGTGCCATTGATCGAATATCTCCTATTTTACATATTAATATAAAGACAATTCATTCAGATATGGACATGGTTAATAAGATCCGAGAGGGGTTTTTATCGATAGCATTTAATGATGTGTGCAAGGAACTCGAAGTGTCTCAAGCAGAATTATCCCGTAGTTTGGGCTTACAACTACGAACGTTGGCCAGACGAAAAATGAGTAAAAATTTAACTGCTGGAGAAAGTGATCGCTTATATCGTCTTGTTAGAATATACGTATTTGCTATTGAAGTGCTTCAAAACAAAAAATCTGCTGTCGTTTGGTTAAAAACACCCAATTTCGCCCTAGGCGGAAAAATTCCACTTGATTTATTTGATACGGATGTTGGGACAAAAGAAGTAGAGCATTTACTCGGTCGTATTCAACATGGCATTTTTGCGTGATTCGTGCATTTCGCATCGTTCAAGCAAAATTTGCCTCTCGTGCCTTTGATGGAGAAGGAGCAAGTCTTTATCCTGGACGTTGGAATCAAGCAGGAATATTGATGATTTATACGGCAGAGAGCCTAGCGCTAGCTACCTTGGAAATTTTTGTTCAATTAAATAAAATGTCATCCATAGAACTAGATTATGTCTATTTTGATCTCAGTATTCCTCCTGAAATAACCGTCGAATCTTTACAACATTTACCCGAACATTGGAACCAATATCCCCCCATTAATAAAACACAAGAATTAGGAGCAAACTGGATAAGAACGGAAAAAACTGCTGTTCTTAAAGTGCCTTCTACTATTATTCCAACAGAATTTAATTATCTACTCAATCCAAAACACGCTGATTTTAAAAAAATAAAAATTGGAAAACCTAAACATTATATTTTTGACGAGCGTTTATGGGCAAAAAACTAAGTTAAATTGGCACATCCTATTTATAATCGTCAATTTAGTTCTGTCACAATAAATTTTCTTCAAGAAAACTCGAGGTGGAGTCTTACCATCCTAAAGATTGATGTTGAAATGCGGGCGACTTAAACGTCGCCCGCATTTGTGGTGTTTCGTGCTTTTAACGCGGATTTGGTGCGCCGCTTGCTGGAGATGAATCCGTCGCATGATTGGGAGTAGGTGATGAAGAATTCATAAACCTTACTATCGCTGGGGCTGCATCTCCGGATTGATTTGCCCGGTGCTGTTGTTGAGATTGTTCAATGGCTTGCTTCATACGAAAATCTAAAAGTCCTTGTTCTAATAGATGTTCAACTTTTATAAAAAGACTCTCTACCCCTGCTAGTTGATCATAGGTACGCTGCAGTGGTTCAGAAAAAGTTGATTCAAGCATATCTTTTAACATTTCTGATGGAATTACACAAGAGAGAGCAGATGTTATGCTATTATCAAGCATCTTTTTAAAATTTCCAGTAGTTTCTTCAGATATTTTAATTAATCTTTCTATTTCACCACAGCCTGTTTGTATCGCAATATTGATTGATGGTGATACCTCATTTTGATGTTCATTAACCCTTTTTAAAAAGGCAGTTAAACGTTTTTTAAAAGTTTCATTTAAATCTTGAATTTGCTTTAAACCATTTGGCATTGTTGATACTTCATTCTCTTCTTTACCAGAGTTATTTGAAACTTGTACGCTTAAATCTTGAACTTGCTTCAAACCGCTTAGCATTTTTAATACTTCATTTTCAGATTTAGGTGAAGCATGTATTCCGCTATAATCTAAAAGTGCTTTGTCTACAAGACTATCAAGTTCTGTAATTTTATCTTCTAAACGTCTTAAGATGTTATCAATAGGTCTCATTTGACCCGCTAAAGCTGATTCAGCTATTCGCCTATAAATTTGTGCGAAATTAGGAAAAGAGGGATCAGATGGAATTAAATCCTGCATTCTATCGTCAATCATTTTTTTTAGCCTATTGGTGTTATCTTCATATGTTTTAATAATTTTTTCTACTCCATTACATCCTTCTTGTATTCCATTAATAAATGTTGCAGGTAAGTTATGTTGATGTTCGCCCAATTTTTTTAAAAGAGCACTTAAACGTTTCTTTACAATTTCTAAACTCATGGTTATCTCTCCTATAAAGCTGTAATATAATAATAAATATGTCACTTACCAGGTGCATGATATTAATTGGAATTAAAGGTGTCAATACGGTATAAAGTACCGTATTTTAGGATTTGTATTAATGTTTGCTAGATTTTTTTCTTTTGATCAAAAATGATTTGCATTAAATACTGCTGAACTGAAACGTAATCCAAATATTCTTTTAGAAGAAATTGGAGATGAGCCTATCGCAATCTGAAACCGCTGGCTAAATGTGCTTAAGAGTAATGGTAAAATTAAGAATATTTGGGACTTTAAGTAGAATGAAAGCGTCTTTTGTACCCTACTCTAGAGATTTCTTAGAGAGGAGCACCATCCGGTGCCGGTTCGGGTACAAAGACTAGGTAAATTGAGTATATAAAATTACTGTGGTTTTTGTCAATAGGTGTACCTATGCACTTTTGTCCCATGATTTCCACAAATTCAGTTGGGATTTTAATTCGCAGGTGTTATTTCTATTAATCTTCCATCGCTCGTTGTGACAAAATATTTTTGTTCAGGCTTAGTATTATCTTGATAAATAATAAGGATGAGAAGTAGGGCAATAATAAACACTAAAATAAAAGAGATGAATAATAATCGTCGAAAATTATTTCTGTAAAAGTGACCATAGCGGTCAACCAATGCTAAGCGATCGATAGGCAAATTAGGTTCTCCACCAAGGTTTGGCTACGCGTATTGGGCCGGCTAATGTAGATCGTAGCCAACGGAAGAATACTTTTGGGGTGAATCTAAAGCGTTCTAACAGAATGAAAAAAGAGGTTAAACCCACGGCAGTTAGGAAGGTCCATAGTCGGATGTGGAGTACCAGTAATAAGAAAGGGAAAGCCGCAAAGGCATCCATAAAGTAAAAACGCGGCGTTCTGGCAGCATCTCGCCAATGTGTATTTTCGTCTATAGCCATAGTGCCTCCCATTTCTACCGTCATTGCGAGTGTAGCGAAGCAATCTAGACTGGATTGCTTCGGAGCGAAGCTCCTTGCAATGACGGAGGTCGCAATGACGGGTATGTTACGCTAACCCAACATCTTTATCGACCATTTTAGCACGGGCTTCAATGATACGATATTCTCGCTCCGGTAAAATGCCTGCTTCAAACTTTAATTTGGCGTCGACTTCCATGGGTTGTCCTCGTTCTCTTAAGAGAATGCGTGTTTTAGCAGCGAGGAGTTCCACTTCGGTATTGATTAGGATATCTCGCACTTCTTGGTTGAAAACTAAGTATTCCCGCAGTGCGACTCGTTTGCCATCCACCGTGGGTGCCAATCGTTGCCAGATGACCATACGCAAGGTTTCTAAAATATCCAAAGCGCGTCCGTGGCGTTCTTCTGCGGGAAAAGTAGAGATCATCCGACGCACCGCATCGGCGACCCCATTACTGTGTAACGTGGTATAGCATGGGTGACCTGTTAGCGCCGCATCAATCACCGCACTGATGGTTTCTACGTCGCGGGCTTCCCCCACTAAAATCAGTCTGGGTTTTCTGCGTAAAGCATTTCGGACCCCTGCGGCGAAGCTCGGCAGATGCCGAGGAATTTCAGACTGACTGATGACAGAAGAAGGCATTTGAACCATATCGTAAACAAATTCAATCGGAGCTTCATAGGTTAAAATTTTGCGGTTGCCGTCAGGCTGCTCGCAAAGATGTTTGATGATTGCCGCAAGAAGGGTACTTTTTCCAGATCCTGTAGGACCTGTCACGACGACAGTCCCCTGTTCAGGGGCCATGAATTCAATAATACCGGGTTCGACATTTAAAGTTGAAATATCGGGCGGCATACTCGGGATGGTTCTTAGGGTGATTTGAATGCCATCATGCCCTTCAACTTGACATCCTGTGCCATTCACCCGAAAACGAAAACGCTGGGTTCGATTAGGTCTAATTTCATATTGGGTATCGACATCTTTACCGCTAAAAATTTGGGTGGTGCCATTGGATCCATAAATGGCATTGAGCATGTCACCCACTTCTGTGTTGGAAAGTTTTCGTTTGGTGACAGGAAAGAGTTTGCCATAAATTTCTGACAGAATAGGCGAATTCGTTTGTAACGTGATATCTGAAGCAGAAAGATTAACACAATGAAGTAGCATCCGATCGAAGACTTCTGTGGTAAACCGCAGAGGTTCATCAGGCAATAAAAATTGTTCATTCATCGGGTGTTATCTCCGCTGTCCAGCTATCGCTGTTGGGACGTAAGGTGGGGAATGCCGTAATACGAAGTACGCGATCATTGACTGTCATGTTGGGTCCGCCACCGGTGACGCCCATATCCAGTTCTGCAACATAAGGTGCGCTGACCATGTTTTGAGCCAATAAACTTCGGTATCGAATCATGCCTTCGTAGTCGCGTTTTAATCGCCCCATATTTTCTTTGAAAATTAAATCCGCTTGCTGGATGCCCGCTTGCCAACCTTCATCAATAAAAATTTTCCAAGCAATTTTTTCATCTCGATTACGGGGAAGTAATGACTTATGAGGTATTTCTGGAGAAGTATATTTCAGCCATAAATAATCCCGCCACGTGGGAGGGGCAGTCACAAATTTTGCTTGGCTTAGAATTTGGTAAGTCCTATCGGCTATTCGTATGGTATCCGTTCCTGTTAATTGTAAAGTATTGCGTCCTTCGACTAAAACCGGCGGTAAAACATTCTTGTCTAATAACATGGCGTAAAAATTAAATAGACGATATAACAAAGGTTCATGTTTTAATAAAAGTTGATTAATGTGTGTGGCACGACTTGCAAGTCCTCCTCTGGCACCTAATCCTAAAGCAGTATCTCTAATTGCTTGATAACGCATGGCATTTTGATCATGCTTTTTGCCTCCCGTTAAATGCTCTAAGGTATATAAACTGACAGGCCCTGAAGTTTTACGAGACACACAAGCGGATAAAAAGAGTGGTACCAAAATCACAACAAGAATGATTCTAATGAAACGACACGAATACATCAAAGTCATTAAGACAAGTACCTCACTTCAATCACACGATTTTCAGGGAAAACAAGAACTTCTGCCCGTTTACCGGCTTGAAGACTCGCATTTTGTAAAATTTCGGCAATGATACCATGTTTTGCCGTTATCGTAACGATAATGGGAATAGCGGGTTCAGTGCCTAAAAGTTTAACGCGATAATTAGTCAACTTAGCAATTTTTTCAACAAGCGGTGCAATAGGGCCTGTCCAATCCAATTCTACGGTTCCTCCCATTCCGCCTTCTGGCGTCATTAAAGGCTCTGTATTCAGAATCGGAGGACTTTCAGCTCTCTGTGCAGCCGCTAAAGTATGTAAAGATTGATCGACAGAATCTGCCAGAGCGACGAGTTGTTTATCAACGAGTACCGCGACATCCTCTGGTTTTACTTTGGTGGGTGTCTTACAACAGGTATTTTGAGGCGTACGTTCATTTATTTTTTTAAGAACAGTACAACCGGAAAGCATTGCCGATATAATTAGTAGGATACTTAACAACATTAATCTTTGCATGGGATACTCAACTTACCTACATTTAGAAAATAGTCACGCTCTATTATAGTCATTGAAGCAATCGGTATGGATCTTTGTCAACTAAGAAACGAAAAAAAGAACGAAAAGGGAACTTAGTTGTCATTATAGGATCTAATTTATAATGGAGTTTCGATTAAAACTAGGAGACACTATGAGTAATTTAGAAAGATTTGGCATTAAACCTCTTGAAATCCCTTCCCCCTTCTCATTAGGGCCAGGTTCCTGTGGGTTCCCTGAGAGGAGAGAAGGGGAAACTGACTATGACTATAAAAAACGATTAGAAAAAGATTTCCCAGAGCTTAAAAAATTAATGGATGACAAGACCTTTACTTTAAATCAAAATGGCACCCCTTCTTTTCAGACCCCTGAAGGCGTTGCAGCCTTTTTAAAGCTATACCCTGATGCTCAAATAAATGGGAATTTCGAGGATAAGGGGGTAGCGAAAAGGGCCCTAAGAGATTTAGACAAATTGGGCGTTTTAGGGAATTTAATTACAGCTTCCATTGGAAGAGATGAAATTTACAAGGGGCCCGATCTTGTTACCTTAGTAAAACAGATATTGTCCCCTACGCTTAATCCCTTTGATATCAAAGGGGGGCCAAGGCCAACACAACTTCTTTAATTCCTTTTTATCCTATCTTTGGCCCCCTTAAAGAATTTTTATTAGTTGATTCGTGTAACTTCAGCTAAAATGGTATAGAAATAGATTATTTAAACATTGGGAGTTACTATCTGTGGATTTTACCCAGCAGTTATCGGCTATTGCAGCAGAGATGGGGTGTCGCTACACCGTGAAAGGTGAACCGATTGGGTATGAACAAGTATTTTCACCCACAGGATTATTACCGGCCATTATGCGCCGAGCGGACCAACTATGCTCCTTCTGTTTGGGATATGGACTTGGAGTAACCTTCGAGCGTGCTGAAACCTCCACGTTGGGGGTGGTGACACAAATGGATACCATCACGCCTGAAGTGCTTCGCTTACTCTGCGTTACCGACGTTTTACATGAATTTATGCATCAGGCGGCCTCTCCTGAGGCAATTTCTCTAGATGATTTGTTGCTCGACTGATGGCTAGTTCAGGAGGAGGGGGACAACAAGGGCAATCGGATAATACTTATTATGTCCTGTGGGTATTGGCGCTTATTTTTGGGATTGGCGCGGTTATTTGGCTTTTTTTCGATGTTTATTTAAAAACCTTTTTTCTTGCCACCAAGCGTTATGAACTAACCCTTGTCTATTATGCTTTGGAATGGATACCCACATCGTTTCCTTTTATTGGCGAAACATTGGCTAGGGTCGTTGGAGAAGTGAAAGGCAGTTTAGATCTTGTCTCACAATTAACAGTAGCGAATTTAAGTCTTGACGTTGCAGAAATCTTAAGTGAAACCACCGGCAACTATTTACGTTGGCCCATCAGCCTCTATTTTATTTTTGTTTCTATTGTGATCTATAAAACCAGTGTCCAAATCAGGTTGAAGAAAAAATTCAATATGAAAACCTTAGCTGAACAGGAAAGAGTCAATTGGCCACAAATAGATATTGCGACGCGCTTTGATATTTTAAACGAAGATTTGGATTCAGGTCCTTGGGCCATGAATATGTCCCCCGTGCAATTTTGTAGAAAGTATAAATTAATTACAGCTGAAGTGAATACCGATATTCCCGTGGGTATCCCTCGATCTCAAGTACCAGAGTTTAAAATTACCTTAAATCGTACGCGCGTAGAGCGGGCTTTTGCGGCTCAATTAGGACGTCCTTGGCAGGGCGTAGAAGCCATGCCCCCCCATAGACGGGCGCTACTGGCCATGTTTGTTGCCAGAGGCGGTCGGGATTCAAAAGCATCGAGCGCCTTAGGCGCTCAATTAGCCAGAAGTGCAGGGTTGGGTAAATTAGATTGTCGTGGAGCAGATGATCTCTGGCGTAAATATGTTAAAAATAAACGCGTGGAAGAAATGTTTGCACGGCATGGTTATGAATATACGGTGTTTATTTCTATTTTACTCTATGCAAGAGAAGACGGGGTTCTGGCTTCTGCCGATTTTTTATGGTTAAAACCCATCGACAGACGATTATGGTATGTCTTAAACAGTATCGGACGACAAACCCCTTCAGTGGAAGCAGGGGGTGTTTTTAGTCATTGGAACTATGAAATGGTGTTAAGAAAACCTTTAAGTGTTCCCATGGTGATCAATGCCGTTAATGCATTAGATCAGGCGCTTTCAGAAGTATTTTATATGCCAGACGAAAAAGAACGGGAAGAAATATTCAAAAAACATGAGGCACAAACCAGTGAAGGCTAAGGGACTTTATGATACGTGGGATTGAAGCGCGACAAGAAGTCGCTGCAAGACAACTCGCTCGAGATACGCGACCCTTAGGACAACGGGCGGCAGAATTCTTATCGCGTCCTGAGTTTATGATTTTATTATGTGGTACCTCTATTGCTTGTTCTTTTATTTTTCCCATTGCAAGCGATGTCTTATTGGTTGTCGTTACGGGTTTCTTTTTATTTGCAATCACCCGTAAAACGACACTGCCTTTTCGAATTCCGCGTTCCGCCCATCTTAAGGATTATAATTATCCCATCCCGGGTTCGAA
>Ga0206998_1188_pt1 | contig 13618 bp, 14 predicted proteins | sample Alteio_BWMinCont_FD_153309 | JGI IMG/M metagenome (GOLD analysis project Ga0206998, IMG submission 153309) | Enriched cells from forest soil in Barre Woods Harvard Forest LTER site, Petersham, Massachusetts, United States -... | ecosystem: Environmental > Terrestrial > Soil > Temperate forest >... | reverse complement strand
TCTGCCCGGCCCGGTGCTTCGATCCACAGGCCAACCGCCTTGCCGAACCATTGCACCTTGGCCTGCTCCCAATGCTCTCCCTGATCACTGCTCAGGAAGAGATTGCCATCGGAATCAAGAGCCATGACCGTCAGCCCGCTGGACACGGCAGAAACAGCTCGTATGCTCGATGGCAGATTTCGCGCCACGCACGCGGTACCAAAGCAGCGCTGAACGGCGCCGTCCTTAATGGAGAATGCCACAACCGGAGCAGCACCGTTCACCACAAGCCCCCGCGTGGATGGCCCGCCAATAGACAATGGAGTCTGCGCCGCCGAAACCGTCACCGGCTGTGTCGGCGGCGGTGGCGTAGGAGTCGCGGCTGGCGCTGGCGTCGCCTCTGCTGACGCAGTTGCCGGCACGGGGTCCCTCCCGGTCATTCGCATCGCAGAAGGTTCTCGCTCGGGAATCTTGCCTCCTGCCGTGCCCGAACCTGTGGCCAGGCCCCCGATCACTCCATATGTGACCGTCACGGTCTCGGCCGACGCGCCGACATCAAGCTTTGCATCCAGATTCGCCTGCTCGCTCGGCTGCACGGCCATGTCCTGGGTAAACATCTTGAACCCCGGGGCCTGCACCTCCACATGGTAATCATCTGAAGGAAGAGCCGCGAGATCAAATTGGCCCTGGGCATTCGTCACTGCTGTGCGAGATGCTCCGCTTGACTTCGCGCGTACCGTCACCTGTGCTCCAAATATCACCGCTCCGCTCCGGTCAACTACTGACCCAGCAATCGCGGCACGGCCACTCAAATCCGTAGGAGGCGCAGCCCGTTTGACCGCTCGCCTGGCCGGCGAGACCTGCGGCACAGCCGGGAGGGCACCGGGAGCGCCGATGACACCCGCCCCCTGCCCAAGCGCGGACGGAGCACGTTCCGCCGGCGCAGCAGTAGCAAACTGTTGACTCGGCTTCTCGCTGGAGTGGCCCCAGTGCCTGTACACGAGGACCGGCCCCACGATCAGCAGGGCGGCAGCAAGAACCCCGCCAGCCGCAGCCGGACCCCACCACAGCCGCCGCCAGCCCGGCGCAGGCGTCACGGCCATCACCCGCCCTTCGCCCGCTATCGTGTCTGAAAAAACTTGCTGAGTAAGAAAAACGATGTCACGGCAGCGCGCGCAGGACGATAGATGTTCGAGAACCCGCTCTCGCTCATTTGGAGTCAGAGCACGTTCGGCGAAAGCCGCGAGCAGGTTGTCATCGGGATGTGTAACGACGTGTCTTCCGTCAACCATCAGCTTTCCTCTCCCGTCGAAAACATACTCGCCGTCTGCACTTCGGCCCCCTTCAATTTATGGAACGATTCTTCGCCCGCAACTTGCAGGCACGTTCGGACATTTACATCGATGTCCCGAACATCTCCGCCCAACGCCTCTTCCGCGGCTCTACGGCTCAATCCTGACGATTGCAGATGGTGGAGAAGCTGCTTCCTCAGGCTCTTGCCAAGACGCTTCAGCCTTCGGCTGATCGTCGACTCATGCACGCCGAGTAGTCTCGCGATGTCCGCCAGGCTCCTGCCGTCGAGATGATAAGCGTTCAGGAGAAAGCGGTCTTCGGCAGCCAGTTCCGAGAGCACAACGCCGATCGATTCCGCCAACGCATTGCGATGAAGGCCGCTATCGATTGATGGCGTCTCCGGCATCACCGTCAGCAGTTCCGCATCCTGATCTTCGATGCTCACCAGGCGGCGCGCTTTGCGATATTCATCGACATACCGCTGCGCGAGCACGCTCCGCAACCAACAGGCCAGCGAGCCTCTTCCCGTGTAGGATGCCAGCTTCGACTGCCGTTGCCCTTCGCGTGCTGACACACCGAACAGCTCAGCATAGAGCGAATCGGCCAGCTCTCGTCCTCCCGCATCCTGCTTCGTTATCCCGTAGGCTGCGCTGTAGAGAATTTCCCGATATTGCATCAGGAACACCTCCCAGGCCCGTTCATTTCCCAGCGCACAGGCGCGGGCAAGCACAAGTTCCTTCACTCCGATTGTGGCTAGAAATTCCCGCTTCCGCGCGTCTGTTGGGACATCGACATCGCAACCCCAACGATTCGACTCTGCGATTTCGAGTATGAGCTCTTCGAACTGGGCGCAAGCAAATCCGAAGCGTTCAGCCGCGCTTTCCTGAAACAATCGGGCGAGCATATCGGCCACTGGTTCCGTCGTGGATTGCTTGGCTGACCCTGCAATGCTCATGCCACCGACCATACCTCTTTATGGACGAACCATCGAGCATAACCGATACACAATGCGCTGGTGAGAGAGAGCGCAAATGTCACTGATATGGCCCAGCGAATCATCGTCATCTGCTCGGCTGCCGCAAATCGCGGCAGTACAGCATAGCTATCCTGCCAAGGGTAATGCGAAGTCGCTGTCTTGGTTCCTGAGAAACGGGGTTTCAGGTAAGTTCATTCCTGGCGCGGGGAACTTATTCAAAACGAGACTTTTCATGCACTATGGATCGCTCCCGGGTAGACCGTCAACAGGGCTGAAGCAGCCATTGCCCCGCGCTCCATTGGTAAACACTTCGCGACATATCAGGGATCTATCTTGAAGGCCGAACGTTATCCATTTTGGGTTTTGTCGCTTGCAGAAGTTTTCCTCACTCTGTTCACAATCCGCCTCGCTCGCCGATAGCGATGGGGGGCGCTAGGGTCCCGTTGTGTCTGGTTGGTCGGCAATACGGACATTTTGATCCGGCTCCTCGAAACTTCCGTATTGCCGGTCAACCGGTCCAGAACTTCGATCAAAACCGAGCATTAGCTCAGGTGAGCACAGTTCAAAGAAGTTTCCTTCAGATCTAGCGAATCTTCGCGAACTAAATTGCCGCAGTCTTCCCCCCGAGAACATTCGACAGTACGTATCCGTCTCACTGGTTGTCCACCAGAGGAGTCCAAAATACCTCTTCGGACTTTACGAAGGATTCCATCTCGCGTTGGTGCTCCGGCATCCCGGCCACAGGTATGTTGTGCGCCCGGATCGACTTTAATTTTCGCTGGGCCTGCTCTGTCGTAAGGGGGACGCGTTTTGGCGGCGGCCATGGAAGATCGCGTGGAGCTACTTCGCCGTTAACCTTCTGCGACTCAAACGGTTGATTCGGTGTCACTCCGGACGGAAAAGGCCATTCCGGTAGTCCGTGGACGAGATAAGTGTAGAAAGCACCTTTAAAGCCCACCTGCTTTGCTGCGTCCCGCACAAACCAGAATGCCGCGCGATGATCAATGTGGCCGTCGGTTTCATCCGTGACGTAGATTTCAGAAGGCTTGAGCATCTTCAACACTTCAGCCAGATCGCCCAGCACAGAACTGCGGTTGTAAGGAGCCGGATTGCCATGCACGGACGTGTGGTAATCCTTCTGAATGAGCGCGTAGGTCTTGTTTTTCCCGGTGAATTGCTGCCGGACTATCTTGTCATCAGTACTCTCGTATAAGTTGCCTAAATCGCCGTCCGGGTAGCCAAGGAAGATGAGGTCATCGGCTTTCCCGCCCAGAACTTCAAATGCGTTGCGGCTTTCGCTCTGGCGCAAGCGCGAAAGCGCGAAGAAGTCGTCAGGACCTACTTGATCTAGCAGCTTATGAGTTACGCCGGCTGCCGCGGCTGGAAAACCATCCCCGCTGGTGATCACAACTACCTTTACTCGCGCGCCACGCGCTAGCGCTTGCTGGATAATACCGGCACAGCCAATGACCTCGTCATCGGGATGCGGAGCAAAAACCACTACCGAGTCTGGGCGCGGCGTATTCGATTGCGCAAACGTGGATGACAGACCAATGACTATCGTGAACAGAAGCGCAGATATTGAACACAATTCCAGGCGATTCTTGGTCATTTTGCCTTTATCCCCACGATCCATTACACCGGCCGTCCCGGCAGATACTGTCCCAGAAAACGCCGTGCCAGGATGAATCCGTCCTTGCGCTGCTGCGGGAAGTCGGGAAGGTTGTCGCTTTGCGGCGCATCCCAGAACCGATCCTCGTGCTCCACCGCGATGCCACCGTTGAACTGGATTTGTAGCAGCACCGTGAGGAACTCCGGCCAGTTCACGATGCCCTGTCCAGGGATGCGGTAACGCCACCATCCATGCCCAGCGATGCCCACCTGCTGAAGCACTGGCTGGATGATCTCGGTATCCTTGGCATGCACGGCGAGGATGCGGTCTTTGAACTGCCACGCTACGCTGATCGGGTCAATGTACTGTCGCACGAAATGCGAGGGATCGAATTCCAGCCCCAGCCGCTTGCTCGGCACGAGGTTGAAGACGGCCAACATCGCCGCCGGAGTGCTGGCGAAATTGCCAGCGTTTGGGTAGTTCTCCCATCCCATCGCCACGTCAAGCTTTTCGCAAACGGGCAGGTATTTTTCGTTGAAGACATCGGTGAAGGCTTTGGCCTGATCTTCCATGGTGGCGCCTAACATCCCGCCGCTGAAGGTTCCAACAAACTTGCAGCCCAGGCGATGGCAAAATTCCAGGGCGCGAACAAACTCGGCATTCGCGGTCGCGCGCTTGCCTGCATCGGGATCCGTGTGGTTGGGGCCGAAGTATTCAATGCTGATAATGCGAATGCCTGCATTGCGCGCCGCGGCCAGAATCTGATCGATGGCGCTGTCGCTTAGATTCGGGTTGAAGTCCGGACCCGGCGTCACCACCACGCCTTCATAACCGGCTTGCGCTGCAAAGGCGAACTTCTCCGGCGAGTACGGGGTAATGATAGAGAGCTTGGGATAGGGCGTATCTGTTGGCACGGCGGTGTGCCCTGCATGCTCCTGCGTCGTCTGTGCCATCGTAGCCTTTGCTCCTGCCATGCCCAGCGCCGCCGCGGATGTGCCGCCCACCTTCAAGAAATCGCGCCGATTCCAAAACGAGCCTTCGCTCTCCATAGCCTTCGTCTCCTGTATTCGGCGCAGTCCTTCGATCGGGTCACTTGCCGTGCGGAATTATATAGGCCACGTCGAACGGTGCGGACAGCAACGAACGAGGCCTTGGCAATATTAGTTAAAGATTACAGTTGGCGACAATCCGCTCGGAATGTGTCAATGAACACATTGCCCAGTTATCCCCAATCGAGGCAGGATCGGTAAATACAAGCCGACTTGAAGGAAGCCGCTAGGTGGCGGACGCATACGCGTGTCCCTGGCCGACATTTGAGACTGCCGGGGTAGTTTGGGACGCAGAGAAGGAGGATTCTCTGTGAACCAACTGCGTCAGCTCATGCTTGAGGAGTTGCGGCGTCGCAACTTCGCCGATACCACCATCCGCACTTGCCTGCACGGTGTTGAGCACTTCAGCCGATACTTTCATCGCAGGCCCGATCAACTCGGCCCAGGGGATATACGCAAGTATCAGGCAGTCCTGTTCACCAAATTCAGGTTCAGCCCGAACACCGTCACCCTGCGACTGGCGGCTCTGCGGTTCTTCTATATTCACGTCCTGAAGCGCGGCTGGAGTATTGCGGAGACGCCCTATCCGAAGAAGGTGCGGCACCTTCCGCAGGTGCTCAGCCAGGAGGAAGTCGCACGTCTGATCGACGCGGCAGACTCGCAGTTTCATCGCATCCTGCTCATGACGCTCTATGCCACCGGCGCACGTCGCGCAGAAGCGGCCCACCTCAAGGTCAGCGACATCGACAGCCAGAGGATGGTGGTTCATATCCGGGGAGGCAAGGGTGCCAAGGACCGCGACCTCATGCTTAGTCCGAAGCTGCTCGAAGCGTTGCGAACTTATTGGCGCGGCCTCCGGCACAAGCCCAAGGAGTGGCTCTTTCCTGGCAACCGCTGGCACACGGCAAGTTACCCTGTCACCACCAAGGTCCTCTGGACTGCCTGCCAGATTGCCACAGAACGAGCTGGCCTTCAGAACAGGCACATCCATCCTCACACTTTGCGCCACTGCTTCGCGACACACTTGCTTGAAGCCGGCGCCGACCTGCGCACCATCCAGATACTGCTCGGCCACCGCGACCTCGAGGTCACTACTGTCTACCTGCATCTGTCCCAACGACATCTCAGCGCGACCGCCAGCCCGCTCGATGCCCTCACGTTCTCTCGACAAGGAGGACACAAGCACAGTTCATGAGCCGGCCTCCGCTGGAGATGGCCGACATCGTTCGCTGTGCTGGACACGCATTTCTTGAACACAGCCGTAAGTGGATCAACTGGCAACACCGAAAAGTGCTGCTGGCCATCACGCGCTGTCGCACCGCCGCGCTGGGCGGACATCGCGATCGGTGCACCGACTGCGGACATACGACCCGCCATCTCGTACAACTCGTGTCGAAACAGGCATTGCCCACGGTGCCAGGGCAACGCTCGCATACGCTGGCTCAAGCCGGGTGAACGGGAACTGCTGCCCACCCGCTATGTCCATGCCGTATTCACTCTGCCGCGAGAACTGGCCCGCTCGCTTTACAGAACAAGCGGTTCATCTACAACCTGCTCTTTCATGCCAGCGCTGAGACCCTGCTTGAGGTCGCTCGCGATCCCAGGCATCTTGGAGCCGAAGTCGGTTTCTTCAGTGTGCTGCACAGTTGGAATCAGCGCCTGCAATTTCATCCCCATGTCCACTGCGTAGTTGCCGCCGGCGGCCTCGCTCCGGATCACTCCAGATGGATCTCCGGCCGCCGATCCAGCTTGAGTGATAAGTCGACCGTGCGATAGACGCGCCATGTCGTAATCAGGGTGGCAAGAGTAAACACCGCGGCCAATAGCGCCATGGCGACGTGCATTTCATCGCCGTCGATAACAAGGCGAATTGCGGGGATGAATCCGGTCGGAACCAGAAACGCGAGGAATGCCTCCGGCCTTGCCGCCAACACAGATCCGGCGCCGAGCATCATTCCGCCCAGGACGAAAAGAAGGAAAAGCTGATTGATGAGATCGGCTTGTGGATATAAGAGGACTCCCGCGCCGCCCCAGCCAACGCCAGCCACGCTGGCGCCAATCACAAACGCGGCTCGCCAACGGCCAAGCTCGGTGGACGCAGTCGAGGCGCGCCTGTAGGCCCGCGCAAGCGCACTCCGAGCAACCGCAACCAGGGTAATGTAGAGCCACCACCCAAGGACGAAATAATGGGGAACGGTCCTCCATTGAAGGAGAGCCAGGGTTGTGGCCGCGAGTAGGGTGACACCAAATCCGATGTTTGAATTGCCGAACAGGAGTTTCATCTGCGCCGACAGGATCTCTCGCCTTCTAGAATCCTGCTGGATCCGTACCACACCGACGTCCGGATAGCGTGGGAGCACGTTTTTGCCCTTCAATGAACTGATAGGCGATGCCTTCCATCTTCTGCGGAGTTTGGAGTTTTGACTACCAAAAACCGATGTCCTGCGGCTTTTCTGTCTTCTTGCAAATTTTGACAAACTTTTCATCCGTACCCTTGGCGGTTCGGGATGGCATGGGATCTCACCTCAGTGTCCGATTGTAATTTCGTGTCTCAGTCCAATGGGGCCCGCCGTCACGTCTCATGGTGTGGGATTTCCGGAAGCGGAGAGGTGTTGTCATTGGTTGTGAACGGCCTTATGAACAGAGATCGCTCGTCGCAGTAGTTTGTGGATTACTCCTGGTTTGTCGACAAGTCGGAAGTAATCCTGCCGAACGACGATCCCAAGTCGATCTCGTAGTGACGGTGATTTGGGTAAGTTCGACTCCGGCGTTGTGAACTTGCTCAAAAGGGACTTTCCGGCAGTACGCAAAACATGAGGCAACCCGAGCCGAGAGGACCGGTTCCGCGAATGTTCGCGGCTAAACCGGACGCTCGGAGCGCGGAAGGCAGCGAAATGTACTTAAGAGCGTAGCTGGCCGTGTAAACTTCCATACGACGGCAGGCGGAATGTTCATCCAGACGCGGCCAACGCGTTCGGCATGCAATCCGAGCCGTTCCGTTGGAAAAGGACAATTTGCTGTGTAAGTAAACTGGATCAGTTGGCCATCTGCAGCCAGCGCCTTCATCATTCCCTCCACGATCGTGATCCGGTCGTCGCCGTTCAAATTGCGAATGGGCAGACTCGAAATGAGAGTCTGCACCTGGGATATCCCCTCCTCACAAAGGATGGCTCCGGCATGCTCTGCATCGCCGCAGCGGACTCGGATGTTCGGAAATCGCTTGTGCAGGTGGGCAACAAGCGACGGATCACGCTCTATCACGAATAAGCGATTGGCTGGGAGGCCGAGGCTGAGCAGTGCGTCCGTAATTGATCCCGTGCCCGCTCCCACTTCGAGCACATGGGAACTCCCGCAACCCGCCTGAGACGCGATCAGTCTCGAAAGTTGGGGAGAACTAGGAACAAGAGCTCCCACCGCCAAAGGACTCTTGAGGAGAGACCGGATGAATAGGAAGATTCCCTGAGCGCCCGTTATGAACCTGCGATGGAGGACCAGCCAATTGAGTGCAGCCTCAGGGTGAATGAGAGCATCACCGACTCTGTTCTGAGCTTTGGGACTTGATCGCATGGTGAGGAACTTACAGATGGCGCCTTTCCCCGGGCAGCGCGCAACTAAGCTGTTCTCCCTGTTGAGAGGCGCGGCTGAGCGCCTTGGTTGCTGCCCAATCGGTTCCCTCGTTGCAGGGCCGGTCGTGGCGACCTTACCGCAAAGGGGGGTGGTCTCAATGGGTCGACGCAACACTCAGCTCAGACCCACATTCAATGAAAACAAAAGCTAAAAAGCGCTGACTAGGGTTAGATCAGCCGGAACCTTACTTGGCTAGGTTTTGGCCACATCAGCCAAACAGATCGATTTTCGGGGTAAGCATTTGTGGATCAGCTGATTAGATAGTGTTGCATCGACCGGTTGAGCTGGCAGGGCTCTGCAGGCATTTCGGGATTACTTCTGGTTTGCCGGTGATCCACCAGGAACGGCAGACAATGGTTCCTAGACCCTGCCGAACAACGGCTATGGGGTAGAGATCAGTGGCCGTAGCTGATAACTCTTGTCACAGCCCAGTGACCGTGGTCATTTCGCCATATGAGGACGATTTTCGGAGAAGCCGCAAGATTCCCCTTCTTACCATTTTCCATGATGAAAAAGTTGTGCCGTGCAATCTGCAATGCGCCATAATCCTTGAGAACATAGACCTCCATTGAGCCTGGGATGAGTTCCCGTCGCAACTTGGAGACATTGTTCGCACCGCAGCGATCACGAAACGATGGCTCTAACTGATCTCGCGAATACGTCGTCGTGTCATTGTCCTGATAGAACTCCACCCCAGGTTCCATCAGATCGCGCATCGTTGCCGTGTCGCACGCATTGAAGGCTTCGAAGAGCTTTCGATCAAGTTCGGCGATCTGCTTGTAAAGCTCGCTCGACGGCAACGTAGGTTCTGTCGCCCGTGCTGGATGTGTGCCCATCCCGAATGAAAGCAGAAGCAACAGAAGCGCCGAAAAGGGCCTTGGCATACCCTGTCATTACGTCATGTCACCGTTGTTAGTTCCAGCCGATCGATACTCACGGTTACCCGTTCATGCGAGACGGTCATGCTCCTTCTTCAAACGGATGGCACTGAAATCAGAGGTTCCTGCTCCACATTATCTCCGTCAAGGAAGTCTTAGGGATTCACTCTATCGAACGCTACAATCCTGCGCACGAATTCACCAGAGAAGTCTTTTGGAGAAGTTCCGGACGGATCGTCGGCTAACCGGAAGTTTCTCGGACCCACTCCGTTACTTCCGGGTTGCCGGTTTACCGTTCGGGTCGCGGAGTTGCTCGCATTTCGATGCTCATGGTTGAACCATTCCGGTCGCGACCGTGTCCCACTTGTATTTACATGGATTCGGCGGGAATTTTTCTCCCCGCCATGCCTGAATTTAATTGAAAATAATCAACGAGCGGAATCGCCCCATGGCGCAGATCGAGAAAACCGTCTTTATCAGCTACCGCCGCACAAACTTCTCGTGGGCTGTAGCGATCTATAAAGACCTGACTTATAACGGCTACGATGTTTTCTTCGATTACAAAGGTATTGCCAGTGGCGACTTCGAGTCCATCATTCTTGAAAACGTTCGCGCGCGCGCCCATTTTCTCGTTCTGCTCACTCCCTCCGCACTCAAACGCTGCTCCCAGGCAGGCGATTGGGTTCGCCGCGAGATCGAGACGGCTATTGAGGCAAAGCGCAATATTGTTCCAGTCATGCTACCGGGCTTCAAGTTCGGTTCGCCTACCATCACTCGGCAGCTCACCGGAAAACTCGAGCAGCTCAGCAAATACAACGCGCTCAACGTGCCGATCGACTACTTTGATGGGGCAATGGGGCGCCTGCGCGGCGAGTTCCTGAATGTTGCTCTGGATGCTGTTTCGCATCCTGCCTCCTCGCGCGCACAAAACGCTGCGAAAAAACAGCAGGCCGCTGCCGATACTGCGCCCGCAGCCCGAAAGGAAAAACTTAGAGCAGAGACATACTTCGAGCAGGGCTTCAGCGCAATGGATCCTGATGAGAAGATTCGCCTTTATACCGAGGCGATTCGTCTCAAGCCGGACTTGCGGGGAGCGGTGGCCGACTATGAAGCCAGTACGCTTACAGGAACAGACGCGAAACAATCGAAAGCCCATGTAGCAAGTAAGACGGTCTCGTCTGCGCCCTCCAGGGAAAAGGACAACCACGAGCGCAAAAGCAGCATTCCCCACGTCCACCCCGAAAAGAAACCTGATATACAGACGGAAGCCCGCAGGCTGTTCGAAGAACCGCGAGAACTTCGACGGGCGAAGGAATCGGAGCGGAAGATATTCACCCGGCAGAAGGCGGAGGAAAAGCAACCGCGAGCGGGTGGAAAAGATGAACGGGGGCAGAAGAAACTCACCACCGCACAGGATATGAACGAAGAGCGGGTTTTGGAACCACGAAGGCGCAAACACGCCCAAGCCGCGTCACATACACAGCCCGTTGCCAGTACGAAGCAGAGCAAGGCAGTTCGCGCCCGTCAAAGGGGGCTGCGTGCCGCACAGAATGCCGCTGCGGACCGTGAACTGGCGCGTATTCGGCGCGAGCGGCGAGAAGAGGCGGAGAGCAGAAAATTGGAGAAAGAGAAACCCTTGCAGGCTTGGTTAAAGAGGCTCCTGAACCGGCCCGTGTGATGCTTGGGCGACTGCCCGCTCGTGCCGTAGAGCCGAAGAAGAGTGATCTCGCTCGATAGAGGCGACCCGCGGCGACTGTCCAATTTGGACGTTCAAGTCGGCTATACGGAAGTTTCGGGCCGTAATTTCCGTATTGCCAGTGATACGGCAACAGCGCAAGTGTCCAGCTATGCGATCCTGAGTTGGTGAGCAGACCAGTGTTGAACTATTTGGCGATTTCACTCGTGATCTCTAGCAAAGTGGCCCAACCAGAAACAATTACTGAGCGCGTCGGCCTCAAACCCACTGAGACGCGCATACGCGGCACACCCACCAAGACAGGAATCCTGCGAAAGGCGGAGTTCGATGTCCACGAATGGTGGATTCGTGACGAGCTTGAGATTGGTCCCGAAGATCGTGTGGAGGACTTACAGCCACTATTCGTTAGTGGGTTCTTGAACCGTCTCTCTAGCGCAGCCGAAAAGATTAGGGAGTTGGCAAGTGATCATAGCGTGCTGATTATTCTTGTGTATCACATGGATCGAGTGCCCTACATTGGGCTGTCCCGAGGCCAAGTCGAGAAGATCGGGGCGCTGGGTGCCAGTATCGACTTCGACATCATGGTTGGGGATTTACTGCTCCGATTCTTGGTGGTTGGTCGGCATTCCGGACATTTCAACTCGAAACTTCCGGTATGCCGGTTTACGGCCAGAAATACGGATCAATTGACAGAAGGGAGTTTGCCCATTGCTGCCGGCGTCCTTGCCTCACGTAATGACCTGCACGCGACGATGTCCGTCCTGCTCGACTCTTCCGGCAAGGTCACGATTCGTTTTCCCCGAGTTCGGTTCACTGCACTGTCATGCTCACCGTTGCCGTGTTGTTAGCAGTGTTCGGATCCGTTGTGTCTTCCGTGGCGGTTGCACTCTCCTTAATCGCGGTTCCAGCGGGTGCCGTCACCTTCACGACCAAGCGCACTGTCCAAGTGGTATTCACCGCCATTGCGCTATTTTCGTGGCAGACGATTTCTCCAGTTCCCTGGTAGGGCGGAGTTGTGCATGTGCCCAGCCCCGGCGTGCCGGAGATGCGGATATAGTCAAACGTCGTACCTTCCGGCACCTGTGTGGTCAGCACTTCGTGACTGGCGATCCCTGGTCCCAGATCCCAAACAGGGAAAGCATAGGTTAGTAGGTCTCCTTGGTGAACTGTTGTCGGAGTCGGCAGAATTCGGAGGTATATATCGGCCGAACCACCCGATGCGAATGCGAAGATCCCGGTAGTAGAGCCCACGTAAACCACCCCGTCCACAATGACGGGCTGCGCAGTGGCGCCGGCGGCATAACTCCAGAGCACTGCACCTGTGCTGGCGTTGAGTGCGTACAGGGTCCCGTCCTCGGAGCCGATATACACCACTCCGTTGGCTGCTGCAGGGGCAGCGGCTACGCGGCCTTGCGTCGCGTAGCTCCATAGTTTGGCGCCAGTGGTGGCATTGAGCGCGTAAACATTTCCGTCGAAGGAGCCGAAATATACCACGCCATTCGCAAGGGCCGGCGAGGACGTCATGCTACCACCAGTGGGGTAGCTCCAGAGCTTTGAGCCGGTAGCGGCATTCAGCGCGTATAAGCTGCCGTCACCGGAACCGACATACACTACGCCATTCGCCACCGCGGGCGAGGAAACCGACGGCGCCGCCGCGGGGTTGAGAACACCAACAGCATCGCTCCACAGCTTCGCGCCGGTATTGGCATTGAGCGCATATAAATTGTCATCGAGGGACAGGACATAAACTACCCCATTCACAACAGCAGGCGACGATCGCACGAGGTCTCCCGTTTTGAAACTCCAAAGCTTCGCCCCTGTGCTGGCGTTGACCGCATAAACGTTGTCATCGTCACAGCCCACATACACCACGCCATTCACCACGGTGGGGGATGAGCCGAACGGAAATCCATTGCCATAACTCCATAGCTTGGTGCCGGTACTCGAGTTGACAGCGAATAAGCCGAACCCCGTCAAATAAACCACTCCATTCGCCACTGCTGGCGAGCTCGTCCCAGGACCCGATCCGGGGTTGAAGCCCCACAACAGGTTGCCGTTGCTGGGATTAATCGCATATGTGACTTCGTCGTACGAAGAGAGATACATAACTCCATTCGCCACTGCCGGCGAGGTACCGCCGGCGCCTAACTGCCACTTCAACAGCAGGTCGGCGGCATTGCTGACGCCAAGTGTCGTCTCATCGGGGTTCCAGCGTTGCATGTTGTCCCGGTGAAACTCCGTCCAGTCCGCGGCCGAAGTGCCTGAACTTTGGGCCTGTGCAGGATTGGGAGCCGCGGCCAGCATCAGCCATAGCGGCGCGATTGCAAGCATCGCGCCTGCAATGCTGAAAGGAGTAGTCTGCTTCCTGTTGGTGATACAGATCGGGGACTTCATTTGGCACAGCCTCCAGACAGCTCTTACATCAGTAAGGAGCGGAGGCGTCACGCAGATGGAGGCAGTTGGGTTGGCTCGGGGGAACGAGCCATGCGGACGTCGGCGTTCCGGGTG
>Ga0206998_1187_pt1 | contig 13624 bp, 9 predicted proteins | sample Alteio_BWMinCont_FD_153309 | JGI IMG/M metagenome (GOLD analysis project Ga0206998, IMG submission 153309) | Enriched cells from forest soil in Barre Woods Harvard Forest LTER site, Petersham, Massachusetts, United States -... | ecosystem: Environmental > Terrestrial > Soil > Temperate forest >... | reverse complement strand
TCTTGAGGCTTGCCTTTTGGAGCGTGCGAAAGGGGCAAGACCGACAGTGCGAGAAAACAATGATCCCCCCACTATTCTCGTCAGCTTCCGGCCGGTAATTCTGCTCATAGGCGAGGGTTGGCTGGTCATGAATGCGTTGGGCCGGGCCAGCGTAAGCGCCAAAAAGGATTCAGGGCACGAGCTATGATTTCTTCCTTATTGCTGCAGATCGCACGGGCAGCGATTGTGTTAGTGCTCACCCTTCCGGGTGGGCGCACGTGGAGGACAATATGGAGCCGATATTCAGTGGGTTGAAAAAGATTCTGGCGTATCTGCTGAGTCTGATACTGGTCGTGGCAACGATTCCGGAGGGTGGTGTATGGTCGCAGACTCCCCCTCCGTCCTCCTATGCCGGCCAGGGCGCGCCGGAGACATCAGCCGAGCTGCAAAATCTGGTTTCGCCGATTGCGCTTTATCCGGATGCGCTGGTGGCGCAGATTCTCGGTGCGGCTACGTTTCCTGACCAGGTGGGGGTGGCCGACTACTGGCTGCAGCAGAACAAGTCACTTACCGGGAGCGCCCTGATGACGGCGGTCAATCAGCAAAGCTGGGATCCGAGCGTCAAGGCCCTAACCCAGTTTCCGTCCGTGCTCAACAATATGGCACAGAACCTCGCCTGGACATCCGAGCTCGGTGAGGCATACCACAACCAGCAGGCCGAAGTGATGACGGCCATCCAGACGCTGCGCACTCAGGCGTATGCAGCTGGCAATCTGAAGTCGGGATCGCAGCAGACGGTAACCACGCAGTCGCAAAACGGCCAGACGGTAATTGTGATTCAGCCAGCAAATCCGCAAGTGGTTTATGTGCCGGCCTACAACCCGACGGTGGTATATGGGACGCCATATACGGCTCCCGGGTACAGTACCGCTGCGGTTGTAACCACCGGCGTGCTTGCCTTCGGAGCGGGCATCGCGGTTGGAGCGATGATGAGCGGCGGCTGCTGCGGTTGGGGTTACAGCAGCTGGAATTGCAACTGGTATGGCGGCGGCGCCTACTACCATGGAGGCGCCTACTACGGGAACACCGCCTGGCATGGCGGCTACTACGGCAGTAGTGCCAGCGCCTATGGAGCCTACGGCAGCGCGCACTACAGCCAGGGCTACAACCCCTCCACGGGGACTTATGCGCGCGGCGGGTCGGTTTCGACTCCCTATGGGACCACGGGGGCGGCGCAGGCGTACAACCCCAATACCGGAGCCTATGCCCAGACCCATCAGACCTCGAACCCATACGGAAGCTACGGCAACTCGGAATATTCGAAGAACGGCAACACCGCCTACAGCCAGCACCAGACGACGGCGAACGGGACCACGGGGTCGGTACAGACTTCCGACGGAGGGAAGGCTTATGGCGCGTCGGGCGCCTACGGCAACAGCGGCGCCGCAGGCGAAACGGCGAACGGCAACAAGTATGCAGCAGCGAACGGCAACGCTTACAAGAACACCGGGAGCGGCTGGGAGAAGGACGATAACGGAAGCTGGAACAGCGTCCAGAAGCCAACGACCTCTGATGATGCGCACGGCTGGGGAAGCGGCTCGCAGTCGCATAGCAGCAGCTCGTCGGCCTGGGGCAGCCATTCCGGCGGAGGCGGCAGCGGCTGGGACTCGCGCGCGGCCAGCTCGCGCGGCTGGGCAAGCAGGGGCGGCGGCGGTGGATGGGGCGGTCGTCGCTGAGCGGCGGACGATGATGGGGTCTGGGAGCCAGAGCTTTTGAGACCGGGGCCTTTGGAGGAATTGAGATGATCGACTTCGCTGACAATCGCGCAATGTCTCGCGTGCGACGTTTGTTGCTGACGACAGGCCTCGCCATGCTGCTTCCGATTGGGGCTTGCCATAAGCGCGAATCGGCCCCGGCCGGGCCCCAAACCTTTGCTTCGCCACAGGACGCAGGCAAGGCGGTCGAGGATGCCGCCAAATCGCAGGATGTAAATCAAGTCCTGGTGGTCTTCGGCCCCGAAGTAAGGGAGATCCTCGCCTCGGGCGATGACACGGAGAACAAGGCTGCGTTGAGGTCATTTGCCACTGCGTACCAGGTGATGAATCGCTGGCGGAAATTGCCGGATGGCGGACGGTTACTGGTGGTGGGCGCGGATAACCAGGTATTTCCTATCCCGCTTAAGAAGAACGCCGCGGGCCAGTGGTACTTCGATACCGCAGCCGGGAAAGATGAGATGCTCTCACGGCGCATAGGCCGAAACGAACTCACTACCATCGACGTCTGCGCGGCAATTGCCGATGCCCAGGCCCAGTACCTCTCTCAGAAGCACGGCGGCGTCAGGCAGTTTGCCCAGAAGTTCCTCAGCGATCCCGGCCAGCAAAACGGTTTGTACTGGAAATCTCCTGTAGGCGCGCCTCGCAGCCCGCTCGGTCCGCTGGCCGTCAACGCTTCCGCTGAAGGATATAGGCCCGATCCCAATCATCATCAGGCCTATCACGGCTACTACTATCTCATGCTGGACAGCCAGGGACCCGGTGCGATAGGCGGCGCGAGAAATTACCTCGTCAACGGAAAGATGACCGGCGGATATGCTGTCGTCGCCTATCCTGCTAACTATGGCCAATCCGGCATTATGACCTTCATGTTTAACCAGGACGGCCCGCTAATTCAGAAAGACCTGGGAAAATCGACTGATCAAGTTGCGTCAGCAATCACGGAATTTGACCCGGACAAAAGCTGGACAGTAGTGGAGAAGTAACCGCGGCCTTGCGCGGGGAGTTCGATCGAATCAGGCCACGCAGCGGGTCATCTTCCATGAACAGCATCTTCTAAAGGAGGACTGTAATGAAATTGAGATTATTTATTACGTGCGCTTTCTGCCTGCTGGCAGGCTCTTTATGGGCGCAGCAGGTGTCAGTCAACTATAACCACAGCGCGAGCTTTACGCAGTATCACACGTATGCGTGGGCCTTGAATAACACCAATCAAATTCAGAATTCGATCCTCGCTCAGGTAGCCCAGCAGGATATCGACAATGCCATGTCACAAAAGGGGCTGCAGAAGGTTTCGGAGTCGCAGAATCCCGATTTGATTTTGACCGCAAGCGGCGGCGAAAAAGAGCAGACGTCGTGGAACGCGTGGGGCATGCGTGGCATTGGCGGTGGAATGGGCGGTATCAGTCCCCAACAGAACGTTGAGGCCACGATGATAGTGAGCCTGTACGATCTCAAGGAGAAGTCGCTTGTGTGGCGCGGCATTGCCGAGGACACACTTAGCAACAACGGCAACAAGAATCAACAACTACTGGAAAAGGCAGTCCAGAAGATGTTCAACCAGTGGCCGAAGCCGTAGCTTCGGCCACGGACACATCATCACGATCATCCACCTCGCCCCACTGAGGGCGCGATGGTTGCGAAGGGCGCACATCGTCCAGGTACAAGCGCGCTATGCACCGAGGGTGGGTTAGTGTTGCCCTCAACGAAAAGCTCAGCCAGGTGTGCGAAAGGGCTGTGCGGTAAGGTGGACCTCCTCTTTTCGTGGCGATTGTGCGCCGCCACGGCCGTTCAACTGCAACCAGCAGCGGAAAATGTCCTCCCTCCGGCATCTCTTCCGCTGGAACGGCTGGGCCTCGTTCAGCATAACCCACAGGATCGCTGTTCTCAGATACGAATCGGCGATCAAAGAATTGAGATGCCCGTTGTTGCGTAGCCAAGAATCTGTCACGCCTGCGTCGCGTTCGCTCCACGTGAAGATGATCCGTCTGGTTGCCAGCTCCATGCTTCTGGCCCGATACAAGTGGTTCCCTCTGGTCTTAGCATTGCTGCTGCTCGGATCTCAAGGCCACGCACAGACCGACGAGCTGTTGCCCGAAATTGACGTGTACTACAAGGTGAATCGAGACATCAGAACCTCGTTCCAGACTAAGGAAACGAGAGAAGGTAGCACGCCCACTTCGGCAGAGTTGGGTCCAAGCCTCGACGTCTATCTCACGCGACTGAGCAACTTAGTGAAGATCACTTCTTTTGACCCAGACGATTCGAAAGCGCGACCCTTGATATTAAGCATCGGATATCGCTACCTGCCCACCCCTGGTCAGCTACCCACCAATCGCATGGAGCCAGTGCTGACGGCAGCGTTGCCAGTCCCCAAAGTCGGGATCCTGCTCACGGATCGAAACCGGGCGGACCTGGATTGGCAGAATGGCAGTTTTATGTGGCGATACCGAAATCGGGTGCAACTCGAAAGATCAGTCAGAATACGGTCATATCACTTATCTCCGTATGCCAGCGTCGAGCCCTTTTATGAGAGCCAATACCGCAAGTGGAGCGATACGGCTCTTTATGCAGGCTGCATTTTTCCTATCCGCAAGCACTCCGAACTCAATCTCTATTACGAACACCAGAACAATACGGGCAAAAGCCCAAATCAGCAGGTTAATCAGTTGGGTCTGATGCTTGGTCTTTATTTCTGAAAGCGGATCGAGCCCGGTTACATATACGCGAGTCAAAGGTCGCAACCGCGATCCAGGGTCTCGTCCTAGTCGGGAATTTGCGCCGGCGTCGTCCATGAGGATTAAATTGAGTCGTGCTCCAACAAGATGAACGCTGGAGAACGACTGGCGCGGCGCACAAAACCCGCAGGAACCCTTGGCTAAACCGCCGCTGTCGCGGGCGTCTTGCCTAGGACTGCCTCGTCGAATGACGGAAGCGGCTTGATCAGGGGGGCGAGCAGTTTGGCGGACTGCTCTGTCGTGAGCACGTCGGCGGGGTCGAGTTTAAACAACTCAGCCCTGGACGGTTCTGGCTCGTACACGTCCTCACCGATCAGTCTGCCCCGATCGTCGTAAGGCCAGATCATCTGCTGCCCAACGGTTTTGTAAAGATAGACGTCGTTATCGTCGGCTGTATGTCCCTTCTCGGCGAGTGCCTTTTCCACTATTTTGTGAGAAATGGCGCTCGGAAGATGTGACAGCAACTTCGACTGTTTGAGCCCCTTTCCCGATACCTGCTGGTAGGAAATGGTGGCGACGGATGCAATGTAATGGTCTGCGACCGCGATCTCTTCATGCTCAATAAAGAAGATGCTCTGGTTGGTTTCCGCCCACATACGATACAGACTCTTAACCTGGTCCTGTCCCCGCAGCACGATATCGTTCCCGCCTGCGTGGAAATGGTAGACAGGGTCCATGCTCATCATGTCGGGCGCAAAGATCTCCTCATAGCGCCCTGCGATCTCCAGGTAACGATGACGGCTATACGCCTGTAGCAGAAACCGATGCCTGGGGTTCTCAGTAGTTTCAAGCAGCTTGTCAATCGCTACGTTCAACTTAGTGACGTCAAACTTCGGCATAACGCACTCTCCTTTTTAAGAACAACTTTTCTTGGCGCCGCTAGGACTGCGCCTCTGTTATGACAGGCGGCTTCCAGGTCCCGTCGATGATGGACGGCGGGGTTCCCTTGGGCCAGTAGAGCCGCAGCATGGGAATGAACTTGGCCTTTGGCGCAGGCAGCCAGTTGGCCTCCTTCGCCTTGCCAGGGGAGTCGGCCTGGAGATACAGGTCGACAGAGCCGTCAGCATTGGTTACGAACTTGTTCCGCTGACTCACGGTGTAACGGTTGAGCGGGTTCGGCACAAAGAAATAGTGTTCGTCATACATGGTGATTGACCAAAATCCATCTACCGGCGGCATCTGGCCTTTGTCGAAGTGGATGATGTACTTCTTCGAAGCAGCGTCAAAGTCGTTGCCACCTGCGTCCTTTTCTCCGGTTGGATATACGGCGTCCTGCGGACGATTAGCGCCGAGACCGATAGCGGTTATAAGCGCCCGATCTAGGTAATCTGTGCCGTAGATGCCCGTCTTGGTGGTGAACATCCAGCCGTTGACTGCGCCTGCCTTCCTCAAGTACTCCATGATCTTCGCCTGGCCCAGTTTCGGAACGGCCTTTATGGCTTCTTTGTCGAAAGCCCCTAATCTGCTGGGGTCGAAGTCCTGACCCGGAACCAGGCCGATGGTGGCCATCTTGGCGACAATGGGGGAGTCTTCCGCGGTGGGCGGATTAGTCTTCATCAGCCTGGCCAGGTAATTGAAGTAGTCGTTGACGCTCATCGCGTCCACCTGGTCGCGAACAGCCGTCTTCATGTCGAAGTTCGCATCTACCTCGCCTGGGGGCGGCGTGTACGGCTTGCCATAGGAACTGAGCGGCACGACCGAGAACTTGTCCTGAAGGGCGTGGACCTTGGCATAATCCTCAGGGGTGCCGGTACAGTAGATGCGACCCAGGATCCAAACCAGGCCGGTGGGAGATTTATATTCCGTTACTCCCGCCGGGAGGGTTCCGGACCATCCGGGGCCAGTGATTGCATACTTCTGCGCCTTGCCGCCTGTCGTGCGCTTGCCCGGAACCTGGAAGACTTCGGTCCACCCGTCCAACATCGGCATCAGGTAATAACGATCGCCCATGTCAGGGATGCTGAAGATCCACGGCTCGTTCGAAACATCGAGCCATGTAGTGGTGTAGAGCGTGTCCGCGTTGGGAGCCGTAACGGCGTGATAGTCCACGGCGGGATAAGTCCGCATCCTGACGAGCTGGCCCATGGGAGCGTGGAAGGCATCGGCGGTCGCGACGTTGGTCATCTGCTTGCGAGTCATGTCCATGGTGACGAGCGGATAGCCGTAAACATAAACATCGACTGCGTCGCTGACGGCCGCTTCCACGCCAGGGTTCTGGGCCTTGGACCCAGATGTACATCCGGCGATGGCCAGAGGGATCGCAATGGCGCATACGCAAACAAGCAACCTATTCTTCATAAATACCTCCCCAGTTATAGCTTCCTGCCGAACCTGAGCTGAATGATGCATTGTTAGCTGCGGTCTGACGCTAAACGTCAAGGCTGACTCTCGACAACTATCAAAACTGCTAGTGAAGTAGAGCAAAAGTGCGAGCGGGTACGTCTTCCTTGTGCTCTTGCGAATTTTTTGGAGTGTTCGCTACACACTTAGTAATTTTGCAGCTACAAAGCTCGCATTTTTGGGAATACATCTTTAAACGAGCGTTTGCTAGCGTTGCATCTCTGTGACTGCTCAGCATGCGCAAACCCGTTCTGGAGTGCCGGGGAGCCCACAGGTGAAAAACAGATGGCACTGCCCGGCGCAGTGAGGAGCAAAGACATGCGGATACCGAGATACCTGACCATAGTCCTCAACGGCATTTTGCTGGCCGGTTTAGTTGCAGCAGACGGCACCAGTTTTGCCAGAGATAAGTATGAAACGATCGACGCTCAGGCGTTTGGCACAGGCACCCAAATGGGTCAAAACATCGGCGTGACGCTGAACATCTACGAGTTCTCGACGCCGGCCGACAGGCAGACCCTTGTGCAGGCATATCAGCAGGGACAAAACAAGGGTCTGGTAACGGCGCTGCAAAAGATGAAGGCAGTTGGGCATGTCGAAATCACGGGCACGCTTGGATACGATTGCTCTTACATTGCGATGACGGTAACCCCGACGGGCCGCAAGATCGTTTTTGTCACCAATCGCCAGATTCGTATGGCCGAGGCATGGACGGACAGCAATTCGATGTCTTTCGATCTGACTGCGGGACTTCTGGAACTGAACGATCAGGATAAGAGCAAGAGCACTGGCAGTCTGTATCCCGCCGCGCAACTCGTCCTCAACAAGGAAGGTCAGTTGCAGTGGGATCTCCTACAGAATCCGTGGAGGTTGGTCGACCTCATCGACTGGAAAGGTACGCAAGGGGTCAATTAGCGAGCACTTCGCCCACGTACGGGACTTTGTTTTTGGATTTGTCCATATTGGTTGTGATGAGGTGTGTTTATGATTCATAGTGGTAACTTCATTCGTTGTCGCCTTATGGTGTCTTCCGTTCTGCTACTAAGCTATGGCACGGCGCAGGCACAGAACGACAGGTAGGCGTGCTCGGAACCCAATCCTCAGTCGCTATGCAGTGCGAGCAATACCTGTGGATCGGCGTCCACGCCCTGCACTGTGGATGTGAAGCGGGATGATTATGGTGCATCGGCGACGCCTGGTATCCCCGATGCGAAGGGGAACAGCACATTCTGTGTGAAGGCAGGTACAACGATTATCTGGAAGAGCACGCAGAAGAATACCGGCTTCCTCATTGATTTTGGGCCGTCCACTCCGTTCGGCTCGGAAGATGCGATTTCGGGAGGTACCAAACGTCCTGCCTCTGTAATGGCAAGGAAGGCAGGTTGCTACAAATTCTCCACAGGTGCATGTATTTCCGGGGAGATCCAGGGCATGTGCGGCACGGGTCAAGCAGAGGCCATTGTGGTGGGCGCGGGCTCGCCGTAGACCGAACGATCGACCCGTGGCAACCCACGTCCATTCAACGCCAGGGGGGCCAATAACGGCGACCCAACACTTTTGATGTGCTTTTGTTCGCCAGTTGCAGGATATTCAAGAACCAGAGAGAGTAATGTGCTTGTGTCGTCTGAAAATATGGAATAGGCTCCTTGACACCACAATGTAGGGGCGTGCGCCGGCAATGGCGCGTGGCGCCTTCGGGTCCTTCGTGAGATCAGATCGGTCGCAAAGGGATTATCAATGGGACACAAACCTGCAGCGCGGATCTTGATTGCAGATGATCACAGGTTATTGGCCGAAGCGTGCAAGTCCCTGCTTGAACCGGAATTTCAGGTTGTTGGTATCGTGACGGATGGGCGCAGCTTGCTGAAGGCCGCAGCAGCAATGAAGCCAGATGTAATCATCCTCGATATTGCCATGCCTCATCTGAACGGCTTGGATGCAGGAGATCAGATTAACCACGACATGCCGAGGACTGCGCTCATCTACCTGACGATGAGCACTGAACCCAACGTGGCTGCAGAGGCGTTCCGGAGAGGTGCTTCAGGATATGTGCTCAAACAATCTGCCTCTGACGAGTTGCTCATCGCCGTACGTAAAGCGGTACAAGGGGAGTCGTATCTTTCGACAATGATCGCCAAGGAGACGGTGGCATTTCTCATTAATCAGGGAAAGCAGCAAGGAGAAGAAGAGCGTATTACGCCGCGGCAGACCGAAATTCTTCAGCTGCTCGCCGAAGGCATGTCGATGAAGGAAGTTGCAGCGGAACTTGATCTGAAACCAGGAACAGTGGCCTTCCACAAATACCGAATGATGGAGAATCTGGGAGTCAAGACAAATGCGGAGCTCTTGGAGTATGCACTCAAGCGCCGAATGATTTCCTAGCAGAAAGTTTACTAATGTTCCGGCAGCGTCTTACTAACGGAAACGTAGAAGAAGGAAGAGTCCGTCAAGATAAGCGACATTGACCAGCGTTCCGAGAACATCAAGTACTATCTAGCCTCCGGCGAGAGTCAGGCTCACATCGATCCGATGCGAATAGAAGCGCGCAAGGGTCAGCATGCGGCTTAGCGCTTCGCGACCCCCTTCACCTGCGACTCGTCAACCGTCTCTGTCCCCAACACAAGGAGCAGCTACTTTTTGCGATAAAGTGGGTGAACAGACGGTGACCGCCTACCGCATGGCTTGAAGCCGGTGCGTTAAAATTGAGGGCATGTCCGATCTGCCGCCCCAGCCGGGCTTCACCAGGCACCAGGTGCTCGACGGAATACAGGAATCGATCTGCACTCGTTGCCTTCGAACAGTTGGCCGCAGCCGGAACAAGTCGGACCTTGATGAGCTGGAAGCCCAGCATAATTGCAGAGGGGGAACTGCCCCCTTGGAGACGGAGGGAACGGGATCTGAGGCTTAGGCGACCTCGGTCTCGCTACCCGAAGCTCCCGATTAAAGAGGGTTGTAGACTCCACCTGCCACCGCTGTGTGGATAGCTTTAGCTAGGTCTGCCATTCGTGATTTGTATACGTATCCTCTTGCACCGAGTTCGAAGGCACGTCGCACAAAACCTGGCATTTCATGATAGGAGAGAAATATGACCTTTGCCGGGCATCCGCCGGCTCTCAGTTCGCTTGCCACTTCAAAACCGTTCATGTCCTCCAGCGATACATCCAGAACAATGACGTCCGGGACCAGATCCTTCGCCTGTTGCGACACTTCGGCTCCGCTGCTCAAACGTCCGACAATGAGAAATTCTGACGCCAGCATTTCGGCTAAGCTATTGAGGATAGCACTATTGTCATCGACCAACAGCAGCTTAGTCGCGGGCATAAGAATTCTCGAATACACGCCGCCGCCGAGGAACTGGTAGACGAACGCTCTTTCTATTATCACCGGAGGGCCGGAGTGGCTCTACTGGCAAAACTGCTAGTCATCTGGAGTAAGAGTAGCGGTTCCGCACCGATACATTAAAAAGCAAACTTTAGCGCCACCTGTCCAACGCGCGCACTCACGGATGTGCTGCTGATAACTCCGAACGTCGGAGATGTGAAGTTGGAATCCGGATTCGCGAACTGTGGATGGTTCAGGGCGTTATAGAATTCCGCGCGAATCTCGAGGTTGCTTCCATCATGCGGCCACGCAAACGGCACATGCTTTGAAAGTGCCAGGTCCAGGTTAGCTTGGCCCGGACCGTTGACGATACCCGTGGCACTGTCCCCAAAAGCCGTCCCGACGCCGTCGGCGCCAATAATCGGTGGGGTCGTAAAGCAGGACTTGTTGAAATAACTGTTCAGTCTGGATACGACGGATCCGCCGGTCAGATATCGGCCTGGAGCGCAGAGCCCGGTGAGTTGTGCTCGGTCTTCACTGATTCCGAAAACGTTGTTGGAATTGGTGTCGGCGATAGTCAGCGCAGTGCCGGACTGAGCTGTTGCGATCCCACCCAAACTCCAGCCGCCTAGGAAAGCATTTTCTACCGCGCGCGTTGGACTGGGAAGCATCCATGTCGCGCTAAGGACGAATCTCTGCGCACGATCGAAGCTGGCACGTCCCCATCTCTGATGCGCCGAGTTTTGATCCCCCAGCGTCAGCACGCTTCCTGCAGAGGTCCCATTGACATCGGCACCATCGGTATCCAGCGTCTTCGAGAATGTATAAGAGGCAAGAAGCTGCAAACCATGCGACAGTCGCCCGGTAAGGCTGGCTTCAAGACCGTTATACCAAGTGCTGCCCTCCGATTCGAGGTAACGGAGCGAGTCTGCGGGAACCCCCACCACTGGTACCCGCAAAGAAATATTGGCGACGGTATTTGAAGTCACACCCCGAATCGGATTGTCTGATGACGCCGCAAGGGCTTGGTTTGCGGAGCGATAGCGCTGCTGATGGATGCCTCGTGCGCCCACATAACCAATCTCCAGCTGCCATCCTTCATGGAGTTCTGTTTGCGAGTTGAGCGAGAGCTGCTGAATCAGCGCTGGTCGGATTCCCGGTGCAGTGGTGGAGATAGTCAAAGCGCCGCCTGGCTTGTAGGGCACAAACAACGGGAAACTGTCAGGGGTCGGAAACGGCTGCGCAAAAGGTCTCGCAAAAGAAGCGTTCGCGTTGGTGGGTCCAATGCTCAATCGCGGCAAGGCGAACGGCGCACCGGATGCGGTTTCCAAGAAGGCCTGCCCCGTCGGACGAGAGTAGTACAGGCCATATCCACCTCTAAGCACCAGCCGGCTCTCACCGGGTGAAACCTGCCACGCAAAACCAACACGAGGTGCGAGCGTGTTCTGCCCAGGGCCGTCGTTGCCAAACGGATTGTCAGTGCGCGTCACCCCAGCGGGAGCTACACCATCGAAGTTCGACGCAACTGTGTATCCGGCGAGGCTGCCACCTGGTGGGGGGTTGGGATCAGCGAGGGTGATATCGAATGTCGAATTCCGGCCCAACTCATCGGCGAACTGACCCAGCCGCTCGTAGCGGAGTCCCAGGTTCAACGTGAGTGACGGAATAATCCTGTCGTTGTCCTGGGCAAATGCCGAACCCTCCCAAACCCTGTACTCCCGATCGAGCAATCCGAAGTCGTCGAGTGAAGCGTAGACATTGCTGAATCTCGCAGTGCCATTGTCAGTGGCACTCAGGCCCAAAAGGAAGTCGGGCCAACTCAGGAACTCGAGGACAGATCCAAGTCCTACATTGCTGGCGTTGTCCTGTAGTCTCGTCACCGATCCGCCCAACTGAAAGGCATGGGAACCTCGTTCCATGCTCATGACGTCGGATGCGATGAAACTATTCTGCGTAAAGCCTCGTGGAAAAGCTGACGCCATGCTGACGGAACCCAATATGCTGAGGCTGGGCAACTCATTCTCACTGTTCATCTCTCCTTCAGCGACTCCAACATCCGACCATTTGAACGGTGCGTTATGTCCTGTCGTGCTCGTGGTACGAACAAAACCGAGCTGGGCCTGGTTCAGCCATCTGTCATTGATGACGTATGTATGCACGAGGGAGAAAACAACGAAACCCGAGCTGCTTGGTGTGGAAAATCCGGAGATGTTACCGCTTGGATTCAGTCCATTACCTGGGAAGCTGACTGTCTCAGTGTCATTTGCAAGAAAGAATCGGGCCCGCAAGCTGCTCTTTTGCGACGCGCTGTAGTCAAGGTTGGTGGAGTACTGGTCCTCGGAAAAATGACAGGGATGACTAACAGCATAAAAACCCTGTTCGGCAAAGGGCAGGCCAGAATTGATGGTCTGGGGGGTGGGAATAAGGAACCCTCCATCCGGAAGCCTGAAGTTCAACAAGGCGATAGCAACCGCGTTTACGTTCGACCCATCCGGATTTACGGCCACTCCCCCGAGTGCGCCCTTCATACCGCCAAACAAATTTCCGAGCGCGGCCGCAGATCTATCGTTCGTCAGAGGTGGCATCTCGATCGTGACCGTGCAGGCAATCCTCGCCTGTCCTGCTGCCAAACCATTTACCTGATCTGTGCCCTGGTACGACCCGAAAAGGAATAGCTTGTCTTTCAGAAGCGGCCCGCCTAAGGTGAACCCGAACTGGTTCTGATCGAGCACGGGCCGCGGCTGGCCGGCACGAATCAGGAAAAAGTCGTTGGCATTCAGGACATTGTTGCGAAAAAATTCAAAAAGAGTCCCGTGGACCTTATTACCTCCGCTCCTCGTGATCACGCTGATATTCGAGCCTCCGTATCGTCCGAACCCTGCATCATACAGGGCTGTTTGAATCTTGAATTCCTGAATTGAATCAGGACTGGGAAGAGGTATGCCACCGCTATAGGCTCCGCTGCCTTGCACATCGCTGACGCTAAGACCATCCAACTCGAAGTTGTTTTGATACGATCGCGCTCCGTGTGTGAAGATCCCATCATTCGACTTGCTGATCTGTGAAAGTGCCGTCCCGCCGCTGCCGAGTTCGCCTGCGTTATAGACGCCAGTGGCGATACCCGGAGAGAGGCTAGCCAATTGCGTGAAATTTCTGGTGACTAGCGGCAGGCCCACAATCGCGGACTGATTCACAACGTGTCCCACAGTGGAGTTGTCGGTCTGCAAAGCAAAGGGCTGGCTTGAAACGCCGATCGTTCCGACTACGGTTTTGATTTGCAGGCGTAGCTCCACGCTGACGGTTTCCGTGACCGAAATAGTGATCGGGTCGCGGGGAGCAAGTTGAAGATCTGCCTTACTCGCTTGCAACTTATAGTTTCCGGGAGGCAGTAGAAAAAGGCCGAATCGTCCTTCCCTGTCAGCTGTCACGGAGTCGGAGCGTCCCGTTAGCTGGTTGACGAGTGTGACGGTTGCT
>Ga0206998_1186_pt1 | contig 13701 bp, 12 predicted proteins | sample Alteio_BWMinCont_FD_153309 | JGI IMG/M metagenome (GOLD analysis project Ga0206998, IMG submission 153309) | Enriched cells from forest soil in Barre Woods Harvard Forest LTER site, Petersham, Massachusetts, United States -... | ecosystem: Environmental > Terrestrial > Soil > Temperate forest >... | reverse complement strand
TCCAAGAGCAATTGCGACTTCGATTCCCGTTTTGGGAAGTAAAAAGCCCGGCTGATCGTAGCCGGGCTTCTTCTCTTATCCCTATTTCTATAGTAGTTGGTTTAGGGAATTCTCGGCCAGGGACGGTCAGGGATTGGCAATTAAGGATCTCTCTTGGGAACTGCTCCCTCAAACCAGCACAAGGCTAAGTGGGCCGCCGAGCCAACAGCTTCGATATACTCGCGTGCAGGCCTGGCAGTGCGACATTCGCTGAATGGAGACAGTCCATGAAGCTCTTGCGGCCTTTAGCTCTTTTCGGGCTGATGTTGCTTCCGGCTTTGCCGGATGTTGCTGCCCAAGGTGCGGGCGACGACGAAACCAAACTCAAATTCGCGCTGGTGTTCATGCGCCATGGGGTTAGGTCTCCTCTCAAAGACAGTTCCGTTTATTACAGCCCCTACGGTGTGGAAGAGTGGCCGAAGTGGCCTGTGCAGGCCGGCAACGGCAACCTCACCCCTCATGGTGGGCAACTGCTGACGTTGCTCGGAGGCTACTACCTCCGGTACTTCACCGATCAGCGTATCCTCACGGGCATCGCAAAAGAGGATGCGAAGCGTATCTACTTCTATGCCGATGATGTCCCGAGAACGCTGAACTCGGCGAAGGCGACCGCTTCCGGCCTGCTGCCCGGCTCCGGGAGCGAGGTTCACTGTTCCACGGCCACGCCCGATCCGCTTTTTCATCCGGTAGCGGCAGGTCTCGGCCCCCCGAACTATACGCTAGCTGCCGCGGCCCTGAACGGGAGGCTAGGCTCGAATCCCGGCGAGCTGACCACGGCAAACAACCTGCAGTTTGCGTTGCTGGAGAGGGCGCTGCTGAACATTTCGCTGGAGGACGCAGAAGCGAATCCGGGCATAACCGTCAAAGGCAAAAAGTCGGTGCAGGCTCTACCGCTGACTGTGTCAGAGGGCAGTAAGGGCAGCATCGTCGCGTTCAGTGGATCGGTCGACACAGCGTCCACCCTGACTGAGATTTTCCTGCTCGAATACGCGGAGGGGATGCCGGATAACCAGGTGGGATGGGGCCGCGTAACGCAGGATCAGATTGCCCAGCTTACGCAGCTTCACACATTGGACTTTGACCTGAAGGACCGCACACCCTACATCGCGCAGGCGCAGGGCTCAAACCTGTTGCTGCACATCATGAATACGCTCAAGCAAGCGGCGAGTGGCTCTCGCATCGATCCTGCGATCGGGAGCCCTAACGACAGGCTGGTAATGCTGGTAGGGCACGACGACCAGTTGGCCTCGGTTGGCAGCCTGTTGCGCGCGAACTGGCAGCTGAAGACCTTTGCTTGGAACGATACGCCTCCCGGTGGCGGTATGGTCTTCGAACTTCGCCAGAAGCGCGACGGGGCCTTGATCGTACGTGTCTACTATCTGAGCCAGACGCTCGACCAGATGCACTATTTGACCTCGCTCGTCATCAACAACACCCCGTCGAGAGCTCCGATCTTTATTCCCGGAGCGAGCGGCAACGGTCCGTATTTCGATGTGCCGCTGGCCGACTTCAACAGAGTGGTGGATCGGGCCATCGATCTCAGGTTTACCGGCAAGAGTCCGCCTCCAGGTGTCAGCTGCGGCGGTTGAGGCGGTCTTGCAGTTTTCTTAGTGGGCGCGTACCTCGAGTTGAACCGGCTTTGCCGTCGCGCTTACGGCGGGGTCGTAGTATTCGTAGACACGGGACTGGAAGGTGTGGGCGCGGATGGGGTATTTGGCGCGGAGGCGGAACTTCAGCGTGACCGTGCTGTCCGGTGCGAAGCAATTGAAGTAGAGGATGGCCTGCGTGGCCGTGAGGCTGAACTTCTCGAGTCGCCCGCTGGCGGATCCGGCGGTCTTTTCCTGGTAGGACTGGAGGTCTTCGCTCAGAAGGTCGAAGCCGGGAGGGATGCCGAGGTCGACCATGACCATGTTGGCTGATTTTCCGAGATTATTTTTGATGGTTGCAGTCGCTGTCGCGATGTCGTTCTGCGAAAGCTGCGTGCGGTCGTAGGCGACGTCGATGGAGAGAAGTTCTTTGGCAGCGGGCTTCTGATCCCACGGAACGAAATAGCTGCCAACGACCTGGTAGGCGAGGCCGCCGGTTCCGTCGAAATGAAGCTGAACAGAATTGTTCCTTGGGTCGATCTCTTTCAGGACGAACTGGTGGAAGAGGTCGTTGTTTTCGGGAGTCAGAACGAGTTTCTCGACGGGATTGCCGTTGAGTGTGATCTGAACAGAACCGCGCACGTCGGCGGCGCTGGTTTCTGAAGCGAGGAGCAGCGCCCGCAGCGCAATGATAGTGGCCTGCGTATTTCCCCAGGTGCCTGCGGCATCTTTTTTCGACGTAATGTAGATCAACGCTTTGCGGGCGGTGGCTGAGGCCTGTCCCCACTTGAGCAGTGCCTGCACGGCGAGGCCAGTGGTTTCGATATCCGCGCTTGTGCCCGTTGAGTAGACGCTGGTTTCCTCAGCGCTCCACCAGGCCTGTTGGTCTTTTCCCGTTCGGGCGTCGAGCAGGCCCTGCATGGCCTGGCGGGTAAAGGCGCTGTTCTTGTCGTGGTCTACGGCGAAGTTTGCGACGATGGCGAGGGTGTAGGTGTCGGCCTTTGCGTTCAGGTGCGATTCGGTGTACTGCGAGGCTCTTTCTAAGCCGGGGCCGCGATAGCCGGTGTTTTCGAGCGCCCAGGCGATGTAGGCGTGATGCGGAGCACGTCGGAGTTGTAGCGGTTGGTTGCGCCTTCGTTGATGAAGTTGGTATCCGGCTTCCAACTGCCGTCGGGCTGCTGTTGCGAGGCGAGCCACTCCTGCGTGCGGTGGATCAGGCGCGGGTCGACGTCATAGACACGGGACATGTCGCTGAATTCCATGAGTCCGTAGGCGGTGAGGATTTTGTTGGCGGGCGCCTGGCCGAACCAGGAGAAGCCTCCGCCGGGGACTTCGAAGGTGAGGAGGCGCTGGTATCCCTGGGAGATGAAGCCCTCGGCCTTGGCGTGGACTTCTGGAGTGAGTTTCTTTGTGCGCTTCATGTAATCGAGCGCGAGGACGTTGGGATAGGTGGCGGACGAGGTCTGCTCGAAGCAGCCGTAGGGCATGCGCAGGATGCTGTCCATCCCTTCGACGACCTGGCTGAGCGGGCCGGGATACAGGCGGACGTAGATTTTGCTGGCGTCGGGGATGGCGCTAACGGGGAAGTCGATGTCGCGCTGGACAGCGGAGCCGGGGGCGGCCTCAAGGCGTCCGTTAAAGACGGTGCTCTGCTCGCGGCCGTTGGGGATGACTTCGATTTCACGAATGACTATGTCCGCGCGATTGGCTGGACCCTTCATGCGGGAGATGAGAGTGAGCTTGAATTTGCCGATGCGCTTCGCTTCGAGGGTGAATTGCGAGCCGCCGACACGGTTGGAGTCGACGGAGATGTTTTTGTCGGGGGTATCGTTCGCGAGGCTGAACCAGTCGTCAGGTGGAGGTTAAGGCTGACGTCTCCGCGCTCGCCGGAGTAGTTGTACACCGCTACCGGAATCGACACGCGGTCTCCCTGGGTGAGGGTGACAGGAAGGTCGAGATCGACGAAGAAGTCCTGGAAGACTTTGAGGCTTGATGTGCCGGTGCCGAGTGCGCCGTGCTCGGTGGAGGCGAGCATGGCCATGCGCCAAGTGGTGATGGAGTCGGCAAGCGGAACGGTGATGCTGGCGAAGCCGTTGCCGTCGGTGATGATTTCGGGGTTAATGTAAAGGGCCTCGGGGAAGTACGAACGGACGTGGGGAGCGGTGGCAGGCGAACGCGGGTCTGCGATAACGAGGGCTGCTTTGTCTGCGAGGGCGGGTGCGGCCATCGGGGCGGGGCCCCCCATAGCCCTCATCGCGGATACCTCCCGGCCGTTGAGCGCTTGCCCTCTTCCGGTGGCGAGGCCGCCGATTACTCCGCCAGCCATCGCGCCGTGAGCGAATTCCATCGGCATTGCTCCAGCTTCTGCCGTGACCGTGACGGTTTCCGTTGCCTGGCCAACTGCGAGAGTGGTGGAGAGGATGGCGCAATCGCGGGCATGAATGGTGAACTCGCGTTTTACGGAGTTGAAGCCCTGGGCTGTGATCTCGATCTGATAGGTTCCGGGCGAAAGGGCCGCGAGGTCGAAGCGGCCTGCGGCGTTGGTGATGGCTTGGCGGGTTTTGCCGGTAGAGACTTCGCGCAGGTTTACGGTCGCGTTGGGGATGACGGCTCCTGATGAGTCGACGACGGAGCCTGTGGTTTCTGCGTTGCCGCTGATGGGACCGCGATCGTGGTCGGTCTGGATGTCGATGGTGCCTCCTCCTCCGACGGGAGGACTGGCGATACTGCCGGAGTGAACTTCGATATAAACGGCGAGGTCATCGCCGGTATCAAATTGCTGATCGGCGCCAGCGCTCTGGACGCGGTAATAGCGGGCCTTGCTATAGGCCGATCCGATTGGTTCGGTGCGAAGGGAGGTGCCCCATGCGTCGCGCTCATTCATTTGCTTGAGGAGACGAGGCAGGTCGAATTGGCGGGGGTTCTGAATGTAGTCCCGGCTGAGCTGGTTGGCGAGACGGCGGACCTGGGCGGTGTAGGCGGCCTGATAGCGGCCGGCGTATTCGGCATATTTCGTCTGCGGGATGGTGCGTCCGAACTCGGTGTCGAAGCCGTTGAGGTTGACCATTTCGGTCGCGGAGAAGAGAGCGCGAGCAGCGCGGTCGTGCTGGTCGGCTTGCGCATTCTGGACGGGTCCGACGACGTCGGACATGCCGATGGAGTGGATCTCGTAGCGGGGCTTCATGGCCTCCTGCTCGAGGTAGAAGAAGACCTTGGCGAAGCCGGGTTGCTTTTCGGCGAGCGCGAAGAGGGCCTCGTCGACGATTTCGAGGCCGAGGGCAGCGTGGACGCCTTCGCCATGGGAATTCGTCACGTGGAAGCGGACGCGTGCTTCGACGCCTGGCTTATAGACGGGGGCGTCGGCGACGGTCTCGATGTGGAGCTCGTCGGCGGGCTGGACGAAGACGAGGCGATGGTCGGCGACCGGCTGGGCGTCCCGTCCGAAGAGGTAGGCGTTGAGGTCGAGGGTGCCGGCCATCTCGGGCGTGGCGGTAAGGGTCAGGTCGGCCTCGCCGTTTACGACGTCGAGGTCGCGGGTGACGATGGTCTGGCTGTCTTTGACTATATCGACGTAAGCGGAGCCGCGCTCGCGGGTGGAGAAGACATGGAGTTGGATGCGGTCTCCGGCGCGGTAGACAGCGTGCTCGGTGCGAAGAAGGATCTGGTCAGAGCCGTCGCGGGTGGCGAGATCGATGTTCGCCGCGGTACGGTTGCCGTCCTTGTCAGCGGCTTCGATCTTTAGGGTTTCGACGGCGCTCCCACCCTTGAAGTGGATGACGGCAACGCCTCCGTTATCGGTGGCGGCGTGCTGGTCATGATTGCCGGAGGCGTGGATATTCAGGTTGGCGGTGACGGGGGTTCCATCGGGATAAGAAGTGAGGATAAAGACCTGGTTTTCGAGGTTGGGGATGAGGGTTCCGCCCTCGGGGATGGCAGTGACGAGCAATGGCGATTCGCTGACAGTGATGGGCTCGCCGCGGGTTTCGGAGTGATCGGCGGAATCCTTCACGGTGGCTTCAATGAGGACGCGTGCTGCCTCCTGAGTGAGGGGGCGTCCGGCGAAGTAGGAGGGCAGTTTGAGGTCGAAGTGGTATGCGCCGTCGGCGTCGGTCTTGCCCTTCTCGGAGGCGGCTTCGAAGGCGGAGACATCCATGGATGAGGCTTTCACGTCGATCTCGGCGTGGTCGACGGGTTTGCCGAAGAAGTAGTTTGCGCGGACGGTTCCAGTGACGTGATCGCCGGGGCGGTAGCCGCGCTTCGCTATCTGGCCATTGCCGGAGAATTCGATGGCGACTTTGAATTTGGGCAGGACGTAGCGCTCGACGTTGAGGGCGAGCTCGGCAGTGCTGGTGGCGGGGTCGGGGTCTCCGATCAGGGCGCGGAGGTGGTATGTGCCGAGGTTGACTTCGTCGGCGAGGGCGAATTCGGCGGAAGTGACGCCGAACTTGTCGGTCTGCGTGACCCGCTTGAAGACCTTGTTGCCGCGAGAGTCTTCGACTTCGAAGGTGAGCTTGCGGCCGGCGGCGGAGTTGTGATCGGCGCGGTCGAGAGCGAGGGCGCGCACGTGGATGGTCTGGCCGGGCTGGTAAATGGGCTTCTCGGTGGTGAGCAGGATGGAAAGCTTGTCCTGAAGCTGAACGGGCTGAGTGGATTCGCTGGAGCCGATGGCGGTTTCGACGAGGTAATGGAGCTGGTAGTCGCCGATAAGGCCAGCGGGAAAGCGGAACTGAGCTTCGGTGGTGCCACGACGGTTGAGGTGTCCGGTGAAGAGAGGCCGCGCGGGGTGGTCAGGGATAAGCAGTTCGATATGCACTGAGCCGCTGTCGATTATGGCCTCGTTCTGCGAGTCGGTGGCGATGACGCGGATGGCGGCGGGGCCTCCGGTGATGTAGGCCTTTTGCGCGAGAATGTGGACGACGGGACGGCGAAGGATCTGCGAGATGGATTTCGTGCCCTCGATAGCGGACGTGGATTCACCGCTGTATTCGTAGCGGTAGCGGAGGCGGTCGCAGACGAGGTCGTCGACTGGCAGAGGCTTATGCAGAGCAATGTTGAGACGCCAGGTTCCGTCGCCTTTGGCGAGTTGCTGGGATTCGTCGGCGCTACCGAGGACGTGGTCCTCAGGGTCGAGGATGTCGACGGTGAGGCGTCCAGCGCCAGCGCGAGGCGCGTGATGCGGGATCGAGATAGAGAGAGAGCCGTGCGCGTAGGTGGCTGCGGGGGAATCGGCGTTCGGTTCGCCGCAACAAAGCATGGCCGCGACCGAGACAAGCACGACAGCAAAAAGGAAAAATGGAAGGCGTGGTGAATTCACATATTTCGGTAAGGCTTTCATGATGCATCTCCTGGGCCGCACCCGAAGCAGGCCGCAACAGCGTTCTCACATCTGACTGAAGAACGCCTCGCTCGTCGGATCTTGCACGGAGATTTGAAGAGTTTTTCGTACTATCGGGTCGACACTAGGGGGACTGTCCTTGCCTATTTATTCAAGGGGTCCATGCACCGGGCTCGGAATCTGTTGAATGCAACTTAGAACAGACCTCGCGCGCCTTAATGGTCGCTGGGCCCCTCCTCCCCAGGCAGGGAGGGCAAGCGGCATGCCAGAGATCAATTCGAGCGGGAACGAGCGGCGTGAGAACTCCGCGGACGGGCGAGTACATGAATGTTGAAGGAAAGGCAGAGGGCAATGCTTTCTTTACAGTGCCGGGTGGTAGCGTCCTTCGCGTCGCGCAGAAGGCCTGTCGGATTAATTGTCGAATCTTAGGAGCTATTCGGAATGTATGGTCCGCCGCCGTATTGCAAGCAAAAGATGAGGAAGACGGAATTGGTCTGCGCGAATGTATCCGGCCTCTGTTGGAGTAGCGATCTCCTGGCCTGAATGGAATGCGCTGCGCCCTCGTCCTTTTTAGTTTCGCTGCCTTTGGAGGCATTTTCCGAATGCAGGTTTCGGGAGCGCCGGGATCGACCGTTGTGCCATATGCGCTCCTAGGACGAAGAGCTTTCGCAGGTATTTGTTCCCACGTCTGCTGGTGCCAGTAAGCTGCTGCTTGCCGCCGGTGGAGTGCTCACCCGAAACCACTCCTAACCAAGCTGCAAATCCGCGGCCCTGCCTGAAGGCTGCCCCGTTGCCGATGGCGGCGATGGTGGCCGTGGCGATTAACGGCCCGATTCCGGGAATCGCCACCAGGCGCCTGCAGGGTTCAAGTTCGCTGGCGACGCGCACGATCAGCTTGTTGGATTCCTCGATCTGTCGATGCAGGTACTGCATCTCTATCTGCAGTTGTGTCAGAAGTACTCGCAATGCACCTGATAGCTTGTTGTCTGCGTCTTCCAGGATGCCGGGGAAGGAGGCTTCAAGATGCTCGCGTCCCTTGCGTATCGTGATGCCACGCTCGAGCAACAATCCGCGAATTTGGTTGATCACCGCGGTGCGGCGCACCACCCACCGTTCGCGTACTCTGTGCAGCGACTGCAGATCGAGCTGGTCATCGCTCTTGATTGACACAAAGCGCATCGTGGGACGAGTTACAGCCTCAGCGATGGCTTCCGCATCGATGTAGTCGTTCTTGTTGGTCTTCACGTATGGCTTCACATACTGTGCCGGCATCAGGCGCACCTCATGCCCCTGTTGCCGCAGAGCACGGCCCAGAAAATGAGATCCTCCGCAGGCATCCATGCCGATCCAGGCACTCGCGAAGGTTCGACGTAAAGCGCAGCAGCTGAGTCCGTGAGCACTTCTTGCGAACCACGACTTCACCCCGTGCGTTGACGCCAACAAGGTGAAAGACAGTCTTTCCCAAATCGATACCGATGGTCCGAATCTCCATGGAACACCTCCTGTACTCACCTCTACACCCTCCAGGGGTTTAGGCGGCGGACCATGCCAGTAGTTACACGGAGTACCCTGCAAAGTCGGCTTTGCGGTAACTTCGAGGCTTATTTTCGCCTGCGGATCGAGAATGAGTGCCTGTATGCAGTGCACTCGGTGACGGGGTCCCTATGATGGATCACATGGCCGGTTTTCGCGGGAACGCTCTCCACCAGCTTCAGGCTTTCGTCCACCCGCACGTGAAACACGTCATTACACAGACGTTTCGAGTGGAAGATGTGGAAGACTCCGGCGATCCGGACGGGTCGTATATCCATATGTGGCGTCAGGCAATCAGAATCCAACGCGGTGAATGGACGGACCGGATAACGGCGTTGCTGCCTGAGAGGCACGATCAATGCAGAAGCCGATAACACCGATAACTCCCACTATCGAAGCAATCGCGCATCCTATCCTGCAAGCCGTGAAGTCAACCGCCTGAAAAGTCACCTTTTAGGTAAAGTGCCGTGAAGGGGTCAGTCCTCCCACTCTGCCGACAACGCCGTTTTATCGAAGTAAGACGGCGATCTTGGCTGTCAGAGGCCGGATTGCTTCCGTAGTGCTGCCGTCCCAAAAATTGCCTCTTTATCCCAGAATGTGTGCAATTTTGGCCGTTCAGGAGCTAATTACACGCCTACTGTAAGACAAATACCTGCCGGTTCGCCCAGGCGTGTGTCCTCGTCGTGACCACGGCCCTTACAGGGTTGGAATATTTAGCTTCGGCCATGGCCCTTCTGGAGACTACGAATGATGGAACGGATTAGAGAAGTGTCGCCGCGTTTCAAGGCCAGAATTACCGGTGTCGTTTATCTGCTTTACTTTCTGACTGCAGTACTCGCCCAGTTCCTGGTTGGCCGCAAGCTTGTTGCCTATAGCAACGCCGCCAATCTTATCGCGACGGGCTGGTATGTCATTTTGACGCTGCTCTTCTATGCCATGTTCAAGCCGGTGAACAGGTGCCTCTCTTTGATCGCGGCGCTCTTCAGCCTCGCGGGATGCGCCGTGATGACTCTTGGCCTCTTTCATCTTGCCTCTTTACCCGTCAGCCCCCTGCTGTTTTTCGGACCCTATTGCCTGTTGGTCGGCTATCTTATCTTCAGATCGACCTTCCTGCCTCGCCTTCTTGGTGTGTTCATGGCATTAGCCGGTGTGGGCTGGCTGGCCTTTCTTTCCCCAACCCTCGCACATTATCTATCGCTCTCCATCGAGGGCCTCGGCATCTTCGCCGAAGCATCGCTGATGCTATGGCTCATCGTAATGGGCCTGAACGTTCAACGATGGAACGAGCTGGTCAGCGCAGCAGGGGAGCCGTGGTCTATCGACTCAGCGGTCCGGGTGCATAGCCGTCACGAAGCGATTTGATTCGTATGCGCTTGACTCAATCGCTTCCATAAAGGAGGAAGAGTATGAGCACAGCTATATGGATGAAACGGATTCGAGAAGTGTCGCCGCGTCTCAAAGCACGGATTGCCAGTGTGCTTTTTTTGCTCCTCTTGCTGACGGCAGCATTCACCGAGTTCTTCGTTCGCGGCAAGTTGAGTTTCGCAGCGGACCTCGCAGTGGGAATCATCGAGGTCTCGTGCATGATCGCTGTGACGCTGCTCCTCTATGACATCTTTAAGTCGGTGAACAGAAGCCTCTCTTTGCTCGCGGCGTCCTTCAACTTTGTGGGACTCGCCTTTGAGCTTATTCAATTTCAGCCTAAGGGGGTCAACATCGGAATGGGATTTCACGGATTCTATTGGCTCCTGATCGGCTCCCTCATTTTCAGGTCGACCTTCCTGCCTCGAATTCTAGGCGTGCTGATGGCGATCGCGGGTCTGTGTTGGCTGACCTTTCTGTCACTGCCGCTCGCAAACTATCTGTCCCCCTACAATCTGGCCTCCGGCCTCCTCGTGGAAGGATTCGTGTTCCTGTGGCTCCTCGTGATGGGCCTGAACGTTCAACGATGGAAGGAGCAGGCCAGCGCAGCCGTGGCAAGCGCATGAAGGCCGCCTTCACCAGATATGGGCCGCCAGATGTTATCGAGGTCAAAGGTTATCCAGGTGTGGAAAGGCTATAGCTTGCGGTCGCGCGCGGTGTGCCCACAATTCGACCTTTAATTCCGAGACCGCCTGGCGATCGTGACGTCGACGGCGAGATCTGTCCGGTGAGGGCCGCCGAGGTGCCAATAGGTCCGCGGAAAAGGAAAGAGAAGCAGTTGTCATTCAGCGCGTCCGGTCGCTATTTCCCGCCCCGCCGGTCCAGGCCAGAGCACTGCAGCGTATCGAACAACGGTGATTGACTCGCGGCCTTTCTGTAGCCGAGGAGGACCGTGTTGGCGTCCGCGGTTAGGCGAGTCACTCTGGAGGACAGGCTATCTTTTGGCCAGTGAGCGATGTTGGATAACCCACGAACCTGCAACAGGTGAACAATAACAGTGTTAGCTGCTATCGAGGAGTGCGTGTGTCCAGGATTCGAGTGGTGCTAGCCGATGATTATCAGCCCGTAGTCGAGAAAGTTCGCGGGATGCTTGGCGAGGAATTTGAGGTTATCGGCACAGCGGAAAATGGTAATCAAGCCGTCGACTCGGTTCTGACCCTGGATGCCGACGTACTGATCACCGATATTTCCATGCCCGTAGTCACTGGACTTCAAGCTGCCCAACGGCTCCAGAGGGCTAATTGTCGAGCCCGGATAGTATTTCTCAGCCTCCATAAGCAACCGGCTTATCTCAGAGCAGCATTCGCTGCCGGCGCTTCCGCCTACGTCCTCAAGTCCCGGCTCAGGACCGATCTGATTCCAACAATCCGCGCGGCGCTTCTGGGAAACATATTTGTGTCCCAATCCCTGAAAAATTAGTCTCTCTTGATTCTTCTTCCAACAGCGCACTTTTTTCCCGACAACCTTCTCGAAGACCTATCACATCAAAATGCACATCCGTTGTGGAGAGATGCTCGGCGGCCGAAGCGCATGGGCCGCCCGCAGATGGGAGGGCCCTCCATCCTTCGTGGGCCCTCCTTTTTCGCGCCGATACCTGGATATCGGGAGTGGTCCGTGGGTGCCATCGCGGCTATCGAAGGATACGACACCGCGTCAGCAAATCCGCGGAAGCGAGCATCCAACCCTCATTGGGCCCGAGGCCAAAATGTGATGGAAACCTTAACGAAATTGGAAGTCGTGAAGATCAAAAGGGAAGTTCAGGACATCATTTCCGAACTGAATGTGGCCCTGTCCTTCCTCAGCGAGGCGCGTGAAACTTCCGATAAACAACATCAGCGGCAATTAATCCGGTACGCGCAGATCGTGCATCAAGCGGTTCTTCGATTACTGCCTAGTCTGCCTCTGGCTGGTCTCGACCAAACACGAATTGCGATTGGACTGCTGCAGATTCGAGCCGGGTTGAAGAGCCACGGTATCTCTGTCAGCCGGACGCTGCAGGAGACGGTCGTCAAGCAAGGGAACAGGTCCGAGAAAACGCCTTACCTCAATTAGCTGCTGGCGTCTGTCACCGCCCAACGTGCCAAATAGCAGTTCTGCCGCGCGGCGGTTGACGACCGCGCTCCCCAGAAATCTGGACTTCCCACCTCGCTACCACCTCGCCTATTGTGTGACACCGACGGTCGAGCGTCACCCCCTCCGCTCACCGTGACACCGATTGTTCTGAAGATGGAGGGAATCCTGCGTGCGTACCTCACCCAAGCCCAAACGCGCAACTGACGAAAGTACCGTGCTCCAGCGCAACGTTCTCACCCCCTCGACCGCCATATTCTCTGACGTTGCACCAAACCAAAATCCCCTAGTGCAACACACGCCAGGGAATCTCGATTGCCCGGCGTGTTTACGAGTACGACAAAGCTTGCTGTCTTCAATTACTGCCGACTTATCCTTTACAGAGGCCACTGAGCACTATCTCAAGTTGCGATCTGTCGCTGCCACGCCTGGCGCCATCAGCGCCCGCTACATTCGACCCAACGCCGAGCAGGACTACCGTCAGAAACTCGGCGCCGCCCTTCTCTTCTTCGGCGAGATAACACTCGGCGAGATCCACTGGTATCACATGAAGTCCTACCAAGCGGCATTCGTCGCTGGCGACCCACCGTTCATTCGCAAGCGCCGACCACACGAGCCGCTTTTTCCTACGACACTGCATCGCTACACCTCAGTCAATATCCGCGGAGTCATCGCTAAACGGCGGGTGGGCGGCCCTTCTGGCGGGGACGCTGATGTATCCGACGAGGAGAATTACGCCTGACCTTCCATCCCTACCTCCTGCGGATCTTCAAAAATCCTTCACGAGCTTGCGCTTGAGCAACGACTCACGCGGCGCCCGATGTCATGCTAGAAACAATGTCGCATAGCGCCAGTCCTGGGCGTCAATTCCACAGTTCCGCCGGCAATCGACAGCAGCTCCCCCTTCGCTCCGCGTGGAGATCTAACTCTCCAGCGCGGGAACCGTTCAGGCGGCTGCTGTTCGATGTCAAGGGACATATAAGTAACGAGATCCCCGGAAATCGCGCGTACCCGAAGAGAGTGTTCTTGTCGAATTCCCCCGTAATTCTATGTGTCGATGATGAAATGAACGCCGTGGAACTCCGTCGTCTCGTTCTGTTAAGTGCTGGCTATCAGGTTGTGACCGCGGCAGACGGCGCGGCGGCGCTGGAGCTCTTCCGGTGCACCCAGGTAGACTTGGTTATTACGGACCATTGGCTACCCGGCCTTATGGGAGCGCAGTTGGGTGCTGAAATGAAGCGGCTGAAACCGGCAATCCCGATTATTCTCTTCAGCGGCCTGCCGGAGGCGCCTCCGGGGAGCGATTATGCAGATCTATATATCACCAAGGGCATGGCCGCGGTCGAATTCCTGCGCGCAGTTGCCAAGCTGATTTCAAGCGTCTCCGCAAAGTCGTCGGCCAATATCCCGGGGCCCCCGTCCTCATTATCCCGCTCGACCACATAGCGCTCGCCCCATTCGGAGTGCTGGTGGCCAAGGTGCGATGACAGTTTGAAATGTGAAAAGGGCAGAAGCTCCGATTTTTTTCAACGATCTAGCGGCCCGTTCATTTCTCTATCCCTTCGCTATCAGCAGTGTCTTCCGTTTTCCAGCGGGGGCGGCCTATTGTGTCTGCCAGCACAAGGCCCACCTAACGCTGCGAGCGCGGACAAACAGTGAGAACATCTGCTATCACCCGGGTGGCACTTTTCCCAGTGCCGCGCGGTCGAGTGACGG
>Ga0206998_1175_pt1 | contig 13918 bp, 13 predicted proteins | sample Alteio_BWMinCont_FD_153309 | JGI IMG/M metagenome (GOLD analysis project Ga0206998, IMG submission 153309) | Enriched cells from forest soil in Barre Woods Harvard Forest LTER site, Petersham, Massachusetts, United States -... | ecosystem: Environmental > Terrestrial > Soil > Temperate forest >... | reverse complement strand
TTTACTTCCGTGCTTCACCCATCCTCAGGCGAAGGGCACTTACACGGTTAATCCGGACTGCACTGGGACTTTCACCGTCAACTTCACCGACGGCCGGCCCACGATCGTCACCAATTTCGTTGTTGTCGAGAATGGCAACGAGATCGACACCGTGGTGATCAGCGCCGGAGGTAAAGAGGGCATAGTCGCGGTATTCAGCATCGGCAAGAGGCGGGACAGGGCAGTGCACTTCAGTTTGCCGGAGTAAAGTTCGAGGTGCGCCAGCGGGTTGAGATACTCCGATCTCCTTACCTGCAGTGAACCTCTATGGGGATTGAGCAAATCCCGGCCGCCCGGCGCGGATGCGGGCGGAGAAGTCGGGATCGTCATCGGCAGCTTTGGCCGCGGGATTAATGTAGGCGCGCACCTTTAGTTCATCGAAGGGCAGGCCGCCGGTGGCCAGATTTCCCTGGTTGTACTCCATCTGATCTCCCTTGCCATTCAAGAGCACGGCAAGCTTGAAGGGCTGGGCATCCATCGCCTTCAGATCGAAGATCTGCGTCGTGCAATTGCCGGTAAGGGCGTTGTACCAGCGCGGATGGTCGTGGAGGTCGTTGGCAAGTCCAATGTAGTCCAGAAACAGTTCGCGCGCGAATGGCAGCGTCGCGGTGGTGTGGTAGAGGTAAAGATCCTCGTCCTTGCGGTAGTTGGTGCGCAGGCGGACGACGTCGCGCTCGGTGCTGATGACGGAGATGAGCGTGAACTGGCGGAAGAATCCTCGGACGGCGGAGTAGCTCTGGCCGACCTGCTTGCGGGCTTCGATGGAGAACGGGACGTGATTGCCGTTGCCAAAGTCGAAGCTGAGGATGGTGTGGGCGATCCAGGGCGAGCCCCAGTAGTCGAGAAATAGATCGAGTCCGCGGATGTCGTCGAGATTGACCTGCTTCGTCTCCCATTGGCAGGTGTAGTCGAACTCGGCGCGGTAATCGCAATTGCGCAGGTTGTGAATGGTCACCAGGTTCCCCTGTACCTCGGCGTAAGCCGTGCGCGAGACGTCCGCCTGCCAGTTTTCATTGTTCGATGGCTTGAGCGAAAACCACCAAAGCATGACGATCACCGAGCAGGCAAACGACGCGAGGATGCGTCTCCAGAAAGTCTTGGACAACACGAAGACCGCAACGATGGCGAGCAGGAAGACCGCAACGATGGCGAGCAGGTAGACAATGACACAGGGGATTCGAAGCCACGCGATGCGCACGTCGAAGTGGAGCGCGGCGACAGCCCACAGCGCGAAGACCAGCAGGACCACGTAAACGAGAAGGTGTCCGAGAGCGCGGAAGACCCTATGTAACCGTGATGGTTCCGTATCCGTAGCGTGCATCGGCGTTCTGGATTGCGCGATGCCTGATGCTACTACAGGGGTGGGACTTGTTCGAACCGGAAAGGCGCGATCGTGGTATTCTCCCGTTTCCCGTAATTTTCAGGAGGCGACACCAACTAAATGCAAACGCGACTACTCCGTCCACTCACCTGTCTACTGCTGGCGGCAGCCATTCCCGTCCTCGCGGCGGACAAATCCGACAAGAAAACTAAAGCGCCTGAAGCCGACGTTCCGGCATGGGAACAGCCCCAGCCCGCGGTCGAAAACATCGACTACGGCATGTATGCGCGCATTCGCGAAGAAGGCCTGCAGCACTCGCGCATTATGGAGTATGGGTCCGCGCTGGCCGACGCGATCGGACCGAGACTGACCGGTTCTCCGAACCTGGCGAAGGCCAACGCATGGACGCGCGACCAGCTCGCCGCGATGGGCTGCGTGAATGCCCACCTGGACGACTGGGGCGAGTTCGGAATTGGCTGGCAGCAGCTCAATACCTGGGTGCGGATGACCTCTCCGGACACGGCGGTGTTCATCGCCCAGGCGACGCCGTGGTCTCCGTCGACAAACGGACCAGTGAGCGGCGATGCGGTGTGGGTGAACATCCAGGACGACAAAGATTTCGATCAGTACAAGGGCAAGCTGGCGGGCAAGATTGTGCTGCTGGGTGAGATGAGGGAAGTTCCGCCAGTCGACAAGGCGCTGTTTGATCGCTACACGGATAAGGAGCTCGAAGAGCTAGCGGAGTATCCGGCGAGCGACCGCGCCGGGGCGGACATGCAGGCGCGGCTGCGGGCCTATATGCAACGCTACCGCATGGTCGACAAAATTGCGCAGTTCCTGGCCGATGAGAAGGTGGCGGCAGTGATCCGGCCGAGCCGCGACGGGAAAAACGGCGGCGGGTCCGGTGGGACGATTTTCGACGACAACGGCGCGGCGCTGGGACGCACCCCCTACAAGCGTGAATCGGCGGTCAAGGTTCCAGTCGTCGTGATGGCCATCGAGAGCTGGGGCCGAGTGTACCGCCTGCTGCAGGCGCATGTTCCGGTAACGATTGAGATGGATGTCGAGACCAAGTTCACCGGAGACAACGAGCACGGATATGACACGGTCGCCGAGATTCCCGGGACCGATCCCAACCTGAAAGACCAGGTGGTGATGGTAGGCGGCCACCTCGACAGTTGGATCGCCGGTACGGGCGCGACCGACAACGGGGCGGGAACGATCGTGGCCATGGAGGTGATGCGCATTTTGAAGGCGCTCAACGTCCAGCCGCGGCGGACCGTCCGTATCGCGCTATGGACGGGCGAGGAGCAGGGGCTCTTCGGATCACGCGGATACGTGAAGGAGCACTTCGGATACGCCGCTCCGTTGACGACACCGGACCAGCAGGCGCTGCCGGAGTTTATGCGCGCGACGGGTCCGCTGGACCTGAAGCCGGAACAGAAGCTGATTTCCGGATACTTCAACGTGGACAACGGCTCGGGCAGGATTCGCGGCATCTATGCGCAGGAAAATGCAGCAGTTGTGCCGATCTTTACTCAGTGGATGGCGCCGTTGAAGGATCTCGGCGTAACCACAATCACCGTGCGGAACACCGGCGGGACCGACCACCTGTCGTTCGATGCGGTAGGGATTCCAGGCTTCCAGTTCATCCAGGATTCGCTGGACTATGAGAGCCGCACGCACCACTCCAATCAGGACGTCTACGAACGGCTGCAGCCCGGCGACCTGAAGCAGGCGGCGGTCGTCGAGGCGATCTTCGTCTACAACGCGGCCATGCGCGACCAGATGCTGCCGCGTAAGCCCCTGCCGCATCCCGAACTGCGCCAGCAGCAGACGAAACCCCTGCCCGGAGTCTTTCCCGGCGCGGTGGAACCGGCGGGCGAGAAGAAGTAGCTCAGCAAGACAAGGAAATTCCGGGGCGGGCGGAGGAAACTCCGTCCGCTCTTTTCTTTTTGGCAAATGGACCCGAAGACGTCTTCCCGCCGAGCAGATATCCCCTGAATGTTGCAGATCTTTGGACGAAAATTCCACACCAGCCAGCATCTTCCCCGCTTACACTGTCATCAATAATTTTTATCCGGCAGATAAGAATTAATTGGACACATGAAGGTAAACGGGGGGAGACTCTTCGATGTGAAATTGCGTTGGTGCCGGACTGGATCTGCAACCAGACTCAACATTGTTTCTTTGCTGCTGGTGTTTCCCGTCCTGGTCTCCCCTCGGGCAGCGGCAGCGCAAGGCTCGAACGAGATCGAGACGGCGGTGGTGTTCTACGCCGATCCCGGGGTCGAGGCTTCGGTGTGGCCGTCCCTAGTTGATGCCTTCCGCAATGAGGTACTTCAAGAGGCCAACGAGTATCCGCTGCCCACGGATGCGGAGCCGATTCGCGGCAGCAGCGTGGCGCAGGGGCAGGAGTTCGGAAAGATTATCCAGGTGCATCTGATCGGGCGCTGCGATGTGGTGGAGCAGGCGCAGCGTCCGGTGACGCGAGGGCCCCTGGGCTGGGTGCTCGATGTATCGGGTGAGATCCAGCCGTTTGTGTACATCAATTGCGACCGGGTCGCTCAGTTCCTCAATCCCACGACCCTGGGCATGAACGACGACCAGCGAAGAGAGGCCATGGCGCGGGCCATCTCACGCATTGCCATTCACGAGTGGATTCACATCGACGCGCAAAGCGCCCGGCATGCGAGCCACGGCATACGTCAGGCGGAACTCTCCGGCGCGGAACTCACGGGTGGCTCGGCGGGCGGCCGCTGATACCGGCGATTCCCAGATTAATTGCGATTTTCTGAACCGATCGCGGCGCCTGCCCGTATCTCTGGATCATGAAACCGGTCCGATTTCAGTTGTCTTTTGACACGCGCCGCGCGGCTGGCCTGTTGGCCATCGCCGCTTCGATCGGATTGACTGCGCCTGGTTCACACGCCAGCGCGCAGTCTGCCTCAGCCCCCACTGCGAAGGTGGAAGAACAACAGAGTTTTGCGGTGATCGGGGTATCGGTTCGCACCAGCGGACAGAAGGAGGCTGGCGGTAACGGCCAGGTCCCGGCACTGTGGGCGCGGTCGCTGGAGGACGGCACGTTCGAGAGAATTCCGAATCGGACCGACGACAAGATGCTTGCGGTCTACACCGACTTCGACGGCGATCAGACCGGCGTATACACCTATATATTGGGCGCGCGCGTCAGTTCGGCCGAGAAGGTTCCCGACGGCATGGTGGCGGTGACGATCCCCGCCGGCAATACGCCGTGGTCCAGTCGGACAAAGGGGCGTTGCCCGACATCATACCCAAGGTGTGGAAGGACATCGCGGTGATGTCGGCGAAGGATCGAGGCGGGGAGCGCAGCTTCAAGACGGACTATGTGGTGTTTCCCGCCGGATTTGACTGGCAGGACACACAAGTCGAAGTGCACGTGGGCGTGAAGTAACCCTGCCTTGTCGACGTTTGAGATGACAACTATCACCTTCGATTCCTGACATCCCCCACTCCCGCCACGTTCCTCAAAGAGTCGATACTGCCTTCACAGACCGCGAGATGCCCGACTGGCGGGCTCGCGAGGAGAGAGGCAGTGATGAATGAGCATTCGCAATACGCGCCCCGAACTCACAGCGTGAAGCCGGCGATCGGGTTGTTCTTTCTGGCGCCGCTGGTGGCGGAATTTCTGCTGGGAAACCTCCCCATCAAGCTGCTGCCGGCACTGGTAATGCTGGCGCCGATGTATGGCGGCGGAGCGCTGCTGATTCGCGAGACGGTCCGGCGCTCGGGGCGCGGTTGGCCAAGCATTCTGCTGCTGGCACTGGCTTACGGAATTCTCGAAGAGGCCTTCGCCACACAATCCCTCTTCAATCCCGATTACCTGGGCATGCACATGGGCCTCCTGAAACCGGCGTATATTCCGGCGCTCGGCATCGGCGGCTGGTGGACGATTTTCGTGCTGAACCTGCATACGGCATGGAGCATCGCCACGCCCATCGCGCTTGTCGAGGGCGCGGTTCCTGAGCGGTCAACGACGCCGTGGCTGGGGCGCGTGGGACTCGCGGTCACCGGCGTGCTGTTTGCGGTTGGCATCGTAGCCATGACCTTGATGAGTTACAGGCATGATCGATTTGTGGCGTGGCCCTCCCAGTTCGCCTGGGCGGGAGCCGCTTGCACGGCGCTCATCATCGTGGCGTTCTGGATTCCGCGCCGGCAGGCTGCGCTGCGGTCGGGAGGGGTTCCAAATCCGTGGCTCGCCGGAGCATTCACGCTGGCGGCGGGCTCGGCTTTCATGCTCATTCACAACCGCTGGGGATGGTGGGCGGCAAGCGCGATCCTTGCGCTGGACCTGATCGTAGCCGGTGCGGTGTGGTTCTGGTCGCGCCGCGCTGCGTGGGACCAGCGCCACGTGGTCGCGTCGGCCTGTGGAGCGGCGCTGGCCTATGCCTGGCACGCATTCTTTCAGACCCCGATCATGGCCAGCGGGCTAGTGACGCGCATCGGCAACGCGATCTTCGCTCTGGGAGCTATCGCAGTGATCTGGATGGCAGCGAAGCGCACCTCAAGGCTGAGCCGTGCAGCCCGTGAGACAGCGCTGCAGGAAGCGTGAGATTCGCGGCGGCGCCGGAATAAATCCGCGCTATAATCCTCGACACACGAGGGTTACAGGCATGGACAGATCGCCGGCCCCCCACCCCGATCATTCGATCAGTCAACTACTCGTCGAAGTGAGCCACGGAAACCGGCAGGCCGAGTCCGAGCTGTTGGCCCAGGTTTACGGCGAACTGCGACGTCTGGCCCGCAAATACATGCGAGCCGAGCGGGCGAACCATACCCTGCAACCGACGGCTCTCGTCAACGAAGCCTATATGCGGCTGATGAACGAGCCGGGGGTGTCATGGCAGAACCGCGCGCATTTCTTCGCCACGGCCGCGTACCTGATGCATCACATCCTCGTGGATCACGCGCGGGCGCGAAAAGCGGCCAAGCGCGGAGGAATCCAGCACCAGGTGACGCTCGACGAGCGGCTGGTTTCAACAGAGGCCAAATCGATCGACGTACTGGCGCTGCACGAGGCTCTGGAGGCTCTGGCGAAGGTCGATGAGCGCCAAGCCCGCGTGGTGGAGCTGCATTTCTTCGGCGGGCTGACCTTCGCGGAGATCGCTCACGTTCTCGACGCTTCCGACCGGACAGTAAAACGAGACTGGGAGATGGCGCGCGCGTGGCTGTACAAGCAGATGGGGGGTTAACTACCAGCCGCGCGACCCGCAACGTGACGGCTACGGATCCTGGTTGGATGCTTAAGGTAAAAGCGCCGATAACTAGAGTTTACTCTTGTATCGGCGCCTGCGTATCCCACCTGACTTTTAGGGCTTAGGGTTGTTTGGCTTCGGAGCCTTCTTGGGTATCTTTGCGCTGTGAGTGCAACCTGGAGGGCACGGCTTGACATAGAACGTGCCAACCGGCTTTGTGTCGGCGTCAGTAAGACGCTGATGCTGCACCGCCGGTTGTACTGGCATCGATGATGCCTGACTTGCCTGAGCGGCGTGATCTAAGAAGTTGATCGTAAAGGTGTATTTATCGGCCGCTGCATCCTTACGGATGTGGCAAGTAGCCGACTCGATCATTATGTCTTTGTGGGTGTTTTTATCTTTTCCTACCGAAACCGGCTTACTTTCAACGGTTGCTGGGTCACATGGGTTAGAAGGCGTAAAACCCACACTGAATGACTTACCACCATCGGTCTCACTTCTGAATTCCAACATACCATCCTCGCCGGCATAAGTCAGAGCAGTCTGGCCGTCGTCCAATACCACTATTACCGACTTGACGGGCTTATGACAGCTGACAACTGCACAGGTCAGAATTCCAGAGATGGAAATCAGCAACAACAGCCTGTTATTTTTCATCAGTATCTCTCCTGAACAATTTCACACTCCGCGAGTTCTAGTTCATTCTTGTTTTTGGGAGTTCGACCGCACCATTTCTAAATAACGAGGATCATTTCGCAGTGACTGAAGATCAGGAAAAGGTGCAACCTGAAACGCGGTGGCACCTCTTCTGAAAGACTCAGCGAGGGTGGTCAGCGCTTGATCGCGTTTTCCGAGGAGTTCTAAGATACGTGCCTTGTAAATCTGCGAATCAACGTCTTTTGCACCGAGGGATTCCGCCCGCTGAATAAGTGTAATTGCGGTTTCTGGTTCACCCGATTTGACTCGATATAGAGCGAGCAGCATACAGTCGGGACCATTGGTTGCGTCCGTCTGCAAGCGGGCCTCCACCAGCTGTGCGGCTCGTCTATAGGCATTCTTCGCATCACTCTCGCGATGCAAGGACGAATAACATTCGCCGAGTTCCAGCCAGTTGGTGTCGTCAGAGGGATTCAGTTCGACTGCCTTGCGCGCAAAGGGCAGCGCCTGATCATACTTGCCCCGATATCGCAGGGCGAGCGAAGTATTCGCTGCGGCCAAGTCGTTAGCCCGCAGAGCAAGGCTCTCCTTCAAGCTTCTTATCGCATTGTCCAAATCTCCGATCTGCAGATACTCGCCACCTAAGTTGCTTAAGGGAAAGGGATTGTTCGGAGCGGCAAGGCTCGCTGCACGGAATTGCTCGATGGCTTCACGATATTTCCCCTGTTCATGTAAGGCGAAGCCCAATTGGTTGTAGGTTAACCAGGAGTTAGGCCGTTCGACCAAAACCCGCTTATACGTGCGCTCCGCATCCTCCCACCGATTCAGCCGGACATAAACCTCTGCCTGCCACAAGAGCGTCGTCGGATTTGATGGATCCAGTAACAAGGCCCTGCCAAACTCATCCGAAGCGCCTTTTTCATCTCCTGTCTGTTCGAGTACAAGAGCTCGAGCCAGATGTCCGTCCACGAGTTCGGGACCTAATGCCAACGCGTGATCCGCGTTTGCGCGTGCGAGGTTCAAAGCACCAGGATCACGCTTAATGGCATACAAGTGCGCGTATGCTTGACCTAGTTTGGCGTATGCCTGTACATAACGCGGATCCAAATCGATCGCTTCTTTATACTGTTCGATCGATGTACTCAGTCCCGCTTCATTTGGCTGTTTCCTGAGTGCCTCAGCCCGCTGAAATGCCGTGAAGGCTGCCACTGAATGGGTTCCTGGTTCAGTCCTTTCGCCGCTCTTCAGGTATTGGCTGAGATTCAATAAGGATGCCGCCGCGTGAACGGCTTTAGTTGGTAGGGTTGTGATTTCATTGAGAGCGCAAGCTAGCTTCTTCTCCCGCAGCGCCTCGCTGGTGGTGGGGTCAAGCAGGCGCAGAATTAACTCAAAGTGACTTTTTCCTGCCACCCCAGAGCCTGCAAGTGCAAGATTTGCACCCAGCGGTTCACAAACTTCCTTCAGATGAGCGGCGGCTGCGGGCTCTTCATCCAGATCCTCGGGCGAAATTACGAATAGGTTTCGGTCGAAGGCCTCCAGGCGAGCCAGTTCGCCTTTAATGGCGGTTAAAGCGCCGGTGAGCATTGGCAGGACATGGCTGTCCGCGTTCTTTGGCCAGTTCAGTAGGGCCACAAAGCGCTTCTGGGGAAGCGGGTGCATCAAGTCCTCAATCTTGTCCCATTCCCACCATGCGACTCCGCCCAGACTGCAGACGCCCACGGCAGCTGTGCCGATGAACTGGCGGCGCGTCCAGTGTTTCCTTTGGCGGCGCTTCAGACCAAGGGAAATGAGCGCTTCGTCGAAGGCCTGACACCTGCGTTTCGGATCAAGGTCGAGGCATTCTCGCACTAAGTGGGTGCAGAAGGAGGGCAAGCCTGCGCTGTTCAACCGCGAGCTGGCGACGATCGAGGATCCGTCGGTCGCCACATCCGGCTTATGGCCTGTGAAGACCTCGTGCAGAACGACCCCAAAAGCGAAAAGATCACTGGCTTGCGAGGGCGGGTGCCCCGACATCAGCTCCGGAGCAATGTAACCGGGCGTTCCTGCGATCGCTCCCTTGGCGTGGAGAGTTGTCTCGATTTGCAAGGCGCGGGCCAGGCCAAAATCGGTGATCCAGAGGCGGACATCCGGACCATGTCCATCGAGCATGATGTTGTTCGGCTTGATGTCGCGATGAATGATGCCCGCGTCGTGGATGGCCACGACCCCAGCAGCCATTTGTTTGACAACCGCCAGTCCTTCGCCCGCAGATATTCGTTCCGTCTGCCGCAATCGCGCAGCCAGAGTCCCACCCGGCAGAAGTTTCATAGTTAGAAACAGAAAGCCGGGCGGCGGCTCATCGCAGTGGAAGATTTCGTAGATAGGACAGAGATTTGGGTGCGTCACTTCCCGGGCGAGCAATACTTCGCGCTCGAAGCGCTCTTTCAGAGCTGGGTCACTGGCAATGTGAGGAAGAATGGTTTTTAGCGCGACGTGGACGCCCTGCAAGTACCGATCCTCCACTTCATACACTTCTCCCATTCCACCTTTCGCGATGAAGCGAACAACGAGGAAACGGTTGGACAGCATCCGACCCTGCTCTAAGTGCCCCGTGGGTTCAGCACCTGGAGGAGTGCCGTTGCTTTCAGCTGGCGCGGTAGAGTCCGTGAGCAAATGGTTGCAAAGCGCTGCTCTGTCAAGAAACAAAAGGGGCGGATGCTCGAGAAAGCTGCCGGCGCGCGCGTGGTCGGCGAGCAGGTCTTCGACCTCGCGTCTAAGGGCGGAATCAGCCCCGCACTCCCGTGCGAGGAAGGCCTCACGCTGCGCCGGATCGAGGTCCAGCGCGGCTTCAAAGAGTTTCTCCACGAGCTCTTTTTGACTAGCCATGACACCCAGCCTAGAGGCACGTCGGATACAAGGACTTACGGGGGAGTACGTCCGGATAGGATCGACACATATAGCCTGCAGCCTCTGTCCAGGCGCAGGATAGGTATAGGTCGGCTCGATTCGAAATACTCGTTCGCACGGGTGCGAACCCGCCGACACTGGCGGAGCAATCAACGTTGACAGCAGTGGCCCCGAGAGTGAACAAAGCTTATACCAAAGCGTAGGTAAGTATCAGGAAATTTTTTCAAAGATCTATTTACACACGCAGAGGATCCGGAAACCGCTGGCTCCGGACCCCCATTCCAGCCCAGTTAGAGAAAGTTACTTCGCCGCTACAAACACCTGGCTTGCGTTGTGCAGCGCGGCCTGCTGCATGCGTGCCTGCTTTTCGGACTTGGTCGGGGGCAGGCTGGCATTGATGGACGCTGAGGCGCACAGGATCTCGCTGAGGAAGTACTGGTCGCCATACTTATCGAAGACCAGCGTGCTGTTGCGAGATTCGTGGCTGTCATAGGTGGTCGTGGTCAACATCGCGACGTGCTTGTCGCGGTTCTGAACCTCGATCGTGCCCGTCGATGGCGACCATATCTCATAGGTTCCGGCGGGGAGCAGTTTGTCACCTACGGTGAAGTCGAAGGGCACGGTCGCGCGTACGGCACGACCCTGCGCCATGGCTCCTGTCCCTGGGACGAGGGCAGCGGTGACGAGAACTGCAAGGGTAAAAAGCGCGGTCAATGTAATTCGCTTCATGACAAGTCTCCTTAGTTGAAGGCGGGTGGTATTGCCTTCATCTTGTAAAGCGGAGACAGGTTCGGATTTGTGCCAGTGGTCTCGTCAAATTTTCGTCTAATTCGCAGATACCTCGAAACCCGACGCCCTGCTCGCTAGATATAGCTGACGACGAGTTAGTTCAGGTGCCAGATGGCGACATTGAGATAGCCGGCGAATGTCACCCACGCCAGGTAGGGAACCATGAGCCACGCGGCGGTGGTGCTCATCTTTTTGAAGGCCAGTAGGGTGAGCAGGATGGCGGCCCAGAGCGCGGCCAGGTCGACGAAAGCGGTCAGGACCTGGTGTGTGCCGAAGAATATCCACGGCCAGAGACAATTCAGTCCCAGCTGTACCAGAAAGAGCCGGAGACCGCGGCGGCGGCAGGCGCTGGGGCGCGTCTTCCAGACGATCCACGCGGCCACTGCCATGAGCGTGTAAAGGACCGTCCACACCGGACCGAAGACCTGATTCGGCGGATTGAACGGAGGTTTGACCAGCCCCGCGTACCAGGTGGGAATTGCGCGGGCGGCGAAGATGGAGCCAACGATGCCGGCTGCGAAGCACAGCGCCAGCCAGCCGATGAGCGCCAGCCTGGTGTGAGGTCTTGGCTCGCTTGCTGTTGCCATCTGGCTCCTCGCCAAATTAGATGCTGAGCAGGTGCGCTCGACGCAATTCTCCTAAGACCATATCCTGAATAGAGTAAACATTCTCAACAAGATTGCAGAAGTTCATTCGACTTTATGAGTAATTCCGATAGTTCGATCCAGGTGAAGCTGCCCGACGGCACGGTGAAGGAATTTGCCGCGGGTGTAACCCCCTTCCAGGTCGCGGAGTCAATCTCGCCTCGTCTCGCGGCGGCGGCGGTGGTGGCGCGCATCAAGCCGGCGCAGGACGCGCACAGCACGAGCGCCACAACCGAGGAAACCGCCATGTATGCGACAGAGGATCCACACGCGGAGCGGCTGGTGGACCTGAGCACGCCGCTCAAGGAAGATGTCTCGCTGCAGTTGCTCACCGAGAAGGATCCAGACGCGCTGCCGGTGGTACGCCACTCTGCCGCGCACGTGCTGGCGACGGCAGTGCTGGAGCTGTTTCCGGAGACCAAGCTGGGGCATGGTCCGGCGACGGAATCGGGGTTCTTTTACGACTTTTACCGGCCGACGCCGTTTACGCCCGAGGACCTGAAGGCGATTGAAGCGAAGATGGCGGCAGTGGTCGCACGCGATGAGAAGTTCGTACGCGAATGGGAGCCGCGCGAGCAGGGGCTGGCGCACTTCAGGGCGGAGAACGACTTCATGAAGGTTCACTTCGTCGAGCGCTTTACGCACGATGGAGAGGCAATCTCGCTCTATCGCAACGGTGCTTTCGTAGATTTCTGCCGCGGACCGCATGTGCCTTCGACGGGACGGGTAAAGGCCTTCAAGGTGATGAGCATGTCGGGCGCCTACTGGCTGGGCGACGAGAAGAATCCGCAGCTACAGCGCATTTACGGCACGGCGTTTTTCTCCAGGAAGGACCTCGACGACTATCTCGACCGGATCGAAGAGGCGAAGCGGCGGGACCATCGCGTGCTGGGCAAGCAGCTTGAGCTGTTTACGGTAAGTGAAGACGTAGGGTCCGGTTTGCCATTGTGGCTTCCGAAGGGCGCGACCATCCGGAGGATTCTCGAAGAATACATTCTGGAGCGGGAGCGCGAGGTCGGATATCAGCACGTGTACACGCCGAGCCTGGCGAAGGTGGACCTCTATATTCGGTCGGGGCACTGGGCGCACTACCACGAGGATATGTTTCCCCCGATGGACCTCGAGACCGAGCAGATGGTGCTCAGGCCGATGAATTGTCCGCACCATATCCTCGTTTATGAGTCGAAACCGCGCAGTTATCGTGAACTGCCCGTCAAGCTCGCTGAGTTGGGAACGATGTATCGCTATGAGCGATCGGGAGTGTTGAGCGGGCTGAGCCGCGTCCGCTGCATGACGCTCAACGATGCGCACATTTTCTGCACGCCGGAGCAGATCAAGGAAGAATTCTCGAAGGTGATGCAGCTGGTGGAGCGGGCGTACCGCGACCTCGGCATAACAAATTACAGCTACCGGCTGTCATTGCGCGATCCAGCGAACAAGGAAAAGTACGTCGACAACGACGAGATGTGGGCGCTCGGTGAACGCGTGCTGCGCGAGGCGCTTGATGGGCTGGGGCTGCCATACAAGGAGGGTCGCGGGGAAGCGGCGTTTTACGGGCCGAAGCTCGATATTCAGCTGGCCGATGTAATGGGACACGAGGAGACTTACTCGACGATCCAGGTGGACTTTCATCTGCCCAATCAATTTGACCTGCATTACACCGGCGCCGATGGAAAGCTGCACCGGCCGGTGATGATCCACCGCGCGATCGTCAGTACGATGGAGCGGATGGTTGCCTATCTGATCGAGCATTACGCCGGGGCGTTTCCGCTGTGGCTGGCTCCGGTACAGGTGGGACTGGTGCCGATCAGCGAGCGGCACCAGGCATACGCGGAAAAAGTTCAGCAGGAGTTACAAACTGCCGGTTTACGCGTGGAGCTGGACAGCCGCAACGAGAAGATGAACGCAAAGATCCGCGACTTGACGATGCAGAAGGTCCCATACGTGTTGGTCATGGGCGACAAGGAAGCTGAGGCGAACGCCGTGAGCGTGCGCACGCGAGGCAAGGGCGACCAGGGTTCGATGCCGCTCAAGGATTTCCTGGCAAAGGCGCAGTCGCTGGTGACGGAAAAGTCGATGGAGCTGTAAAGAGAGCGGCAAATTTTCGATGCTGTCCCAAAATGGGGCAGGCGCATACCGAAAGTTTGGGCGACGGGTACCGGCGTGGTATCGCGCGGTGGGGTGCCTGTCGTTATGATCGGCAAAGCAGCGGAGAACTTTAGACCTCGATAGCAGTGGTCGAAAGCGAGGATTTATGACACCAGACCTCTTGCGGGAGCCCATACAGGTGAGTCCCCGCTTCCGTTCGGCCATCGAGGCCAGAATCCTGGAACTGGAACGTGACGCCG
>Ga0206998_1184_pt1 | contig 14061 bp, 10 predicted proteins | sample Alteio_BWMinCont_FD_153309 | JGI IMG/M metagenome (GOLD analysis project Ga0206998, IMG submission 153309) | Enriched cells from forest soil in Barre Woods Harvard Forest LTER site, Petersham, Massachusetts, United States -... | ecosystem: Environmental > Terrestrial > Soil > Temperate forest >... | reverse complement strand
GCCACCTTCGATCCGCAACAGAGTCGGCTGATCGAACTGCGCTTTTTTGGCGGGCTTTCGATTGAAGAGACGGGCGCAGTTCTCGGCATTTCGCCGGCCACGGTGAAACGCGAATGGGCGACGGCACGAGCTTGGCTTCAACGGGAAATGAAGCAAAAGGAAGGGCGCAAATGACGCCCGATAACTGGCAACGGGTCAAACAAGTACTCGCTGGGGCGCTTGAACGGGAGCCCGCGGACCGTGTTGCATATCTCGATCAAGCTTGCACGGAACAATCGCTGCGAAATGAGGTGGTGTCCCTGCTTGCCGCATGCGGAACGGGGGAAAGTGGATTTCTGGATCAATCTGCTGTGGGAAGTGGTGCTCTGGACATCGGTGCCATGTTGGGTTCTTACGAAATTCTTGCACCCCTGGGCTCGGGCGGGATGGGAGACGTTTACCGGGCTCGCGACACCCGCCTCAATCGAGAGGTGGCTGTTAAGATTCTATCCCCGACCTTTGCGAACGACCCCGGCCTGCTGATGCGCTTTCGGCGCGAGGCCCACGTGCTGGCTTCTCTGAACCACCCGAATATCGTTACGATCTACGATATCGGACAGGAAAGACGCACTGTATACATCGCTATGGAACTCGTACAGGGGAAGACCTTGGATGAAATCCTAGCCGCGGGGTTGATGCCAACGCACGATGTGCTCAACATTGCCATACAAATATGCGCGGGTTTAGGTGTCGCGCATGAATCTGGGATTGTGCACCGCGATTTGAAACCCAAGAATGTGATGATCCGTCAGGACGGCTTAGCAAAGATACTGGATTTTGGGTTAAGCAAACTGGCGCCTGGTTTTCCACGGTCGGCTTCGGATGGAACGTCTGCGGCCACTGAGCGGGGAGTCCTTCTCGGGACGATAGACTATATGTCTCCCGAACAAGCCAGCGGCCTTCCCACGGACTTTCGGTCCGATCAGTTTTCTTTCGGCTCTCTCCTCTACGAAATGATTACTGGGAAGCGGCCATTTCAGCGCGAGACCGTACCCCAAACGCTCGCCGCAATCATCGAAGATGAGCCAATATCAATTGGTTCCCTCATTCCAAAGGTTCCTGCCGCAATCGAAGCCATCATTCATCGTTGCATGGCTAAGAAACCGGAAGGGCGTTACGCATCAACGCAAGAACTTGCGCGCGAGCTCAAAGAGATTCGCGATTCCCCTCCTGCTGAATTGAGCAAGGTAGTTCCCGTGAAGGGAATGGCGGTTTTCCATCGTGTGCCGCTATGGCTTGAAATAACCTTGGCGGCCGCGCTGGTGTTTGCTGGAATCAGCATTGCCGCGCCGCGGCTTTTAGAAAAGGTCCGGGTTTGGTCCGAGTCGCTTTCTCCCATAGCAGAGAAACAGCTTGTGGTGCTTCCCTTCACTAACGTTGGCAATGACCCTGAAAATCAAAGTTTCTGCGATGGGCTGGTGGAAATTTTGAGCAGCAAACTGAGTCAGTTGGAACAATTCCAACGGACGCTCCGCGTGGTCCCTTCCACCGATGTTCTCCGGGAGGGAATCGTAAGCGTCCGCGAGGCGCGGCAGACATTCGGGGCTACGTTGGCGATCACTGGGAGTGTGCAACGCACGGAGAATCATGTCAGGCTAACTATCAATCTTGTCGATCCGCAAACCTTGTTGCAGCTTAAATCAAAGACCATTGATACCGAGGCGCATGACATCTCGGTGTTGCAGGACGGGGTCGTGCTGCAGGTAGCCGAGCTCCTGGACGTGAAACTATCGAGCCGGGCCAAACAAGTCTTGGCCGTGGGCGGGACAACTGTTCCCAGCGCTTACGAATATTACATGCAAGGCCGCGGTTATCTGCAACGGTATGAAGTCATACAAAATGTAGACACGGCGATTACGCTTTTTAATCGCGCGCTCGAGCGGGACCCCAACTATGCGCTTGCGGAGGCTGGGTTAGGCGAGGCGTACTGGCGAACTTACGAGCAGACCAAGGACACACACTGGGCGGAAGAAGCCAGGAAGAGTTCCGCAGCCGCGATTGCACTGAACGACAAATTGCCGCAGGTTTATGTGACTTTGGGAATGATCCATACGGGAACAGGCCACTATGAAGAGGCGATCCAAAACCTCCAAAAAGCCCTCGCGCTTGATCCGATCAGTGCCGACGCTTACCGAGAATTGGGGAAAGCTTACCAACGAATGGGGCGTCTAAAAGACGCTGAATCTACGTACCTGGATGCCATTGCCGTACGCCCAAGCTATTGGGGGACGCACAACGAATTAGGCGGTTTCTATTATCGTCTGGCCCGCTATGCCGAGGCCGAAAAGGAATTTCGAACCGTCGTCGAGCTAACTCCCGATAATGCACGTGGCTACAGCAATCTGGGTGTCATCGCTTATTCACAGAAGCGATATGAGGAAGCCGCCAAAATGTATGAGAAATCGGTGGCCATCAAACCCTCCGATTCCGCTTATTCCAATCTAGGTACGGTCTATTACACTTTGGGCCAATATGCCGAAGCGGCTCGATACTATCAACTGGCAATTCAGTTAAATGACCGCGACTCGCAGCGATGGCACAACTTGGCGTCGGCCTATAAGGAATCAAATGAGCCGGAGAAGGCACGGGCTGCCTTTGATCAGACTGCGAAGCTGGCAGTGGAGGAACTGCGCGTCAACCCGCGCGACACAACTGTAATGATCCGTTTGGCCGATGCGTATTCAATGCTCGACCTGCCGCAACGTGCTCGGGAAGTGTTGCAGGGAGCTCTGACACTGGCTCCCGAGTACGTTGACAACATGTTCCAGGCGAGCGTAATTTACGAGCAAATCGGGGATCGAAAGCGCGCTCTGGAATGGATCAAAAAGGCGATCAATGGCGGCTTTTCGCGAGATCTAATTGAAAAGACGCCAAGCCTTGCGCAATTGCGGCTAGACCCAAAGTTCCAAAGTTTGTTGGGCCCGTAACCTGTAGGTGTTCAATCTTGAAAAAGGAGAAAAACAATGTCAGATGGAACTGGAACAAAATTGGTAACAGTCGTTGCTCCATCTCCTATGCCTGTACTGCTCACAAATCCAAGCCCGGATTCTAGGTTTGATTTCCAGACCACAGTTCGTGTCAACCCTGGTCTGATCAGACTCGGGAGTAAACAAAACCGGCTGAAAGAGGTTGTGTGGCTAAATGAAACTGGCGATGATGTTGCGTTTACGTTCGAGTCGTCCGGTGCAGCCCTATTTTTTGACCTTACTTCAACGGGTCCGGGACCATTTACCGTCAAAAATAACAAAGATCTTAAACTTAAGATCGCGAAAAACGCTCCGGAAAATAGTATCTTCAGTTATCAGGTGGATTGTAAGGCGACTCCGGGTCGTCTGGCTCAGGGTAACTCCGCGCCAGAGATATCCTGTCCTTAGTCGCGCACAGAAAAGCGAACACGATAGGGGTACCCTGCCTGCGCCGCGCGATGATCGTGTGAACTGGCTAGCGCAACCAGGACTCGCGGCCATGGGTAGCCCTTGCTGGCCACAAACTCCTCAAATCTGAGGGTTTGGGGTTTTAGTTGAGCTATGTCCCTAAAATTGCGAGCGAGACCTGCAACGCCCCGGTGCGTGCCGCTGTTGGTGTTGCTATCGTATCCAGAGGGTGGATCATTGTGCATTGTAGGGCAGCCACTCTTGCCTGTCCGCGTAATCCCCGGCGAGATTCTGCGGGACAGGCAAGCGCACTATTCGACCAATCAAAACGCGTCACTTACGGGACCTCCTGGAAGTTTGCCTTGCCGCCGTGCGCACGGCTCTTCGGGGCAAGCAGATTTAGTGCGGCACAACGACTTCACCGAAACGATCGCATTTTGGCATTCACGGTTCGTGAAATTACCAGCTGCCTACCTGTTTAAATTTTACGGAAAGCGCTTTCTTGTCTTCCGGAGTATTCATCGAGATATAAATAAATGCTCCATCCTGGTCGGCGGTGTACGTCTTCCCGGATTCCATCAGCGGGCAGATATTCCCTCGCAGGACGCATTCGTACACCAATTTCTTGCCCTTGGCTTGGATGAACATCAGGTCGGTGTACGCAAATACGGTGCCCGAGGCCGTTCTATGGATCCTTGTATTTGATGAGACGACTTGAAGCGATGTGCTCTCTCTCCCTTTCGGCGCTGCAAAAGCAGAAAGTGGAATGAGAACTAGCATGACAAATGCCGCAGCTCTGTTAAGCATGGTGGTTCCCCCTTTTTGAATAACCTTTGAACCGATGAACCGAGTTTCCTACCAGGGACTCTCTCCCCGTATATAAACTCGGCACTCTGGGTCAGGACTTGAGCAGGGAACACTCGATGGTGAGGGGAAAGAATGCGGGCCGTTCCATCCCGGCCCAGTTATGCGATCCAGCAAATACAAAATAAGGAAATATAGGGAAGAGGGAGAGGAAATTTCCGGATTACCCGTTGCATGGAACTTTACGCGATTGGAACGTCAATCCATGCCCAGGCTGGCGAGCTCTTTAGTTTCGCTTGCTGCGGTAGTGTTGCGGAGCGCGGATGAGTTATTCAGCGGCTTTCCCGGTAGATTGAATTTCTCTAACCGCCTAGGAGATCGGTGAGCTGGAGGAATTTGCCACGCCACTAACGTTCCTGCGGATCACAAAGGTCTGGTCCGTATAGAAATAACACTGACCGGTCACGTTGAGAACTAAAGGCGCAGCCGTAATTGCATAAGCCGTATTGGTCGAATTGGCGGTATAGGTGAACACATATCCGCCCCTGGTACCGCTGCCCAAAACGAAGTCAATCAAGTCCGCTGCCGTCGAGGATACAGCGCCATTGGTCTCCAAATTGGACAGATTGGTAGGATATTGACCGTAGGTGTTGCTATACGCCACCGACGCGGTATTGATCGCGTGGAGCGAACCCACCGCTGACGCTTCATTCGCGCCCATTTTCGACCGGAGCAGGTTCGGGATGGCGATCGCCGCGATGATTAAGATGATCGCGACGACGATCAACAATTCGATCAGTGAGAAGCCTTTACGTTTATCTCTTGTCTGGACCATGCAACGGCTCCGTATTTGCATTTTGAGCCCCTCTCCGCAGAAGCTTTCTCAGAGAATTAACAGCATCTCCGGGGCCGAGCCGTTGGGAAGTAGCTGCCATGTGCCCATAAGGCTAATAAGGTGCTCATAGGAAATGATTTACGGGAGGTTGCGTCCGCATCTACCCGAGAATTTGGTCTCAAATTCGTCCAAATATCCGGAAATTGCGACAAATTACGTCATCGGAAAGTGCGAAATTGTGGCGCATTTATAGACATTATGAGAATTGCAGAATTCTCGCCAGAATCGTCTCCATGGGTGCCTCCACGGCCTAGGAACTTAACTACCGGTACTATTACGCGTTGCCTCCCGTGCAGGCCATTGCGTGTTGTTGGACACCTTCCTAAACTGGAAATGATGCAATTGCCAGCCCATGCCGTAGCACCAGGATCTCCGCCCAAGCTGCATTTCTCTTTTTCCAAGGCGCAACTCGCGGTCTTTATTTTCCTGATTGCACTGATTTACGCCGCGTCCCCACAGGGCTGGCCATCCTATTTCGCTCTGAAGCCCGATGGCGAAATCTCGCGTGTGGCGTTGACCCTGGCGGGGCAGGGCGATTTTGCGCACCCTTATAATTCGCTGCCCACCGGGCCAACCGCCCATGCCGCTCCGGCCTACGTGTTTCTCATTGCGTTGATTGCGAAGGTGCTTGGTGTAGGCTTGGCCGGGGCGCTGACCCTGTGGCTACTGAACATCTGTTTCCTGGCATTGCAGTTGGGACTTCTTCCTTTGTTGTCCGAACGCATGGGGATCGGGGCTCTGCCCGGGGTACTCGCTGCGATTTTGGGCGCCGTGGTTCAACCCTATCGCGTGTTGCCTGAATGGGAATCTCTCTTTACAGGCGCCATGCTGGTGATCCTGTGCATTTTAACACTGTCTTATTTGAAGGCCCCGCGCGGCTGGCAACATTCGATTCTGCTGGGAGGTCTGTGGGGCGTCGCGGTGCTGGCGAATCCGGAGTGTGTCTTGCTCTTGCTGGCGTGGTCGGGGATCGCCGCCTTGGGGAATTCGGACGTTAAGACTGCGGTGCAAGCGCGCCGCGCCGTGGCCGTCGTACTGGCAGGCGCAGCGCTGGCCTGCATGCCCTGGTTCATCCGAAATTACCAGCAGTTCCACGCGGTTTTCTTTGTACGGGATAATTTCGGCCTCGAGCTATACACTTCGAACAATCCGTGCGCCACGCCCACGCTTCTTGAAAACATTACCTCCGGATGCCACAGCCAAACCCATCCCAATCCCAATCAAAGCATCGCCATGGAAGTGGTGGAAAAGGGCGAAGTTCGATTCAATCGGGAACGGCTGCGTATGGCGCTGGCCTGGATTTCATCGAACCCCAAAGCATTTGCATGGCTGAGCGCGCGGCGCTTTCTGAAGTTTTGGTTTCCGTATCTCACCCGCCTGCGCTACGCGGTGCCCACGGGGATTCTGACCATTCTTTCTTTAGCCGGGCTGGCCATGATGTTTCGCAGTCACCGGCAAGGCGCTTGGGTACTGTGCTCAACCCTGCTCATTTATCCGTTCCTTCATTATTTTGTGCAATTTGAGGCGCGCTACCGCTATCCGATATTTTGGGCAACCTTGCTGCCCGCTGCCTACGCTATGCTGGAAATCATTCGGCGTTTGCGCCATGTGCCATCGGACATCTCATTGCCAGCCAAAGAAAATAAATTGTCCCAGAATGAAGTTGAATTCGTGGTGCGGAAGAAGGGACTCGAACCCCTACGGCCTTTCGGCCACCAGCTCCTAAGGCTGGCGCGTCTGCCAATTCCGCCACTTCCGCGTGGTGGCACAGTATAACATCGGGATCGTTTTGGATTGAACGACTACTGTTCGCGACGTCTGATCGTGACTACCCGAATCAGTATCTGACATTTCTGTTTTCTTCCAGAAAATTGCGCGCTGATTTGCAGGGCTAGATCTCAATTCCTTCCTCCGGTTCAGGCAGCCTGTCGCCACTTCTCGCAAACCACACATACAGCGTAGGCAAGACGAATACGCTCATCAATAGATTTACAATCAGGCCGCCCACGATAACGATCGCAAATGGCCGTTGAGAATCGGAACCAATCGCACGGGAGACGGCAGCGGGCAGCAGGCCCAGCGTTGCCACCAGCATGGTCATCATGATGGGGCGGAGTCTTAGGACGGCGCCTTCAATCGCGGAATTCTCGATGGTGTTGCCCCGAGCGCGCAGCTGATTGATGTATTCGAGCATGATTACACCGGTTTGCACGGAAACGCCAAACAGTGCCAGAAAACCGACGCCCGAGGAAACGCTGAAGTTGGTTCGCGTGACCAGCAGAGCAAATGATCCGCCTATTCCTGCCAGCGCCACGTTCGCTAGAATCAACGATGCCCACTTCAACGAACGAAACATCGTATACAGAATGAAAAAAATTACCAGGATGGTCAGCGGAACTACCAGGAACAGACGCGCTTGGGCGCGTTTCTGACTTTCGTATTCGCCTTCCCAATCAATGTGGTAGCCGCGCGGCAATTGCACCTGCGCGTTTACTTTGGTCATGGCTTCCTCAACCGTACTGCCGAGGTCGCGCCCGCGAACGCTGTACTTGATCGCGACATAGCGCTGGTTCTCTTCCCGATAGATTTCCGAACCGCCGTCTTGTTCGGCAATCTTGCAGAGCTGGTTGAGCGAAACACGCTCGCCGGAAGGCGACAGCAGGCGAATATCCTCAATCGCTTCTTTGGTTGAGCGGTATTGCGGTAAATATCGCAACACCAAATCATAGCGCGCCTCGCCTAGCAGCACTTGCGTAAGAGCGGTGCCTCCGGCGGCGGTTTGAATCGCGTCCTGAATATCTGCGACGTTGATTTGATAGCGCGCGGCGGCCTCACGGTCCACCTCGAAGTTGATGTTCGGCTGACCCAGGACTCGAAAAATGCCCAGGTCTTCAATTCCTTTGATCTGATTCATTGCTTTGACGATCTGGTCGGCCTTTTCTTCCAGAACTTTCAAGTCATCGCCATAGATTTTAGTGGCGAGTTCGCCTTTTACGCCGCTGACAGCCTCTTCCATATTGTCTTCAATCGGCTGAGAAAAACCCCAACTGACTCCGGGAATTTTTTCCAGTTCGCGATCCATGGCGGCAATCAGCTCATCCTTGTTTTGGTGGAAAATCGGCCGCCACTGTTCCTTCGGCTTCAAATCCACGAAATATTCGGTATTAAAAAAGCCGGTGGTATCGGTTCCATCGTCCGGGCGTCCCACTTGGCTGGTGCATTGGGGAACTTCGGGAAAAGAGCAAAGCAGAATTCGAGCCTGGTTCGACAATCGAATTCCCTCGCTCGGTCCCGTGCTGGGCGCCAGAGTACCGCGAACCCAAAGGGCGCCTTCATCCAAGTGCGGCAAAAACTCCGAGCCAATTACGCCGCCAAACGCTAAATACAGCGCGCCGCACAGTCCCAGGACCGCTACTCCCATGGTGGCAAGGCGATGTTCCACAGCCCACCGCACTGAAATGCGATACCTTGCGATCAACCCTTCCATCGCGGGGTTGCGCCACTCGCACGCGTCCTTGGAAAAAAGCAAACTGGAGAGCACGGGCGCGACCAGCATCGAAAATAACAGCGCTCCCAGTAACGCGAACGCCACGGTCCAGGCCATCGGACGGAACAGCCGGCCCTCCACACGCTGCAACGTGAACACCGGCAAATACGCCGTGACAATAATACCGATGGCATAGAATACAGGGCGCTGCACCTCATGCGCGGCCTCCCGAATCACTTCGATCGTCGGCTTCGCGCCGCCTCCTCCACGGCGCAGGTGGATGTGGCGGACAATGTTTTCCACCATCACCACTGCGCCATCCACGACCATTCCGAAATCCAGCGCGCCGAGCGACAGTAAATTTGCCGGAATCCCCTTCAGGTTGAGGCACGTTGCGGCAAACAACAACGCAAAGGGAATCGTCAGGGCCACGATAATCGCGCCGCGCACATTGCCAAGAAATAAAAATAAAATGATGACAACGAGAATCATCCCTTCCGTGAGGTTATGCAGCACGGTATGTGTTGTGAAGTGAACCAGGTCGCTGCGGTCAATAAATGGAACCACCTTTACGCCGGCCGGTAGAATCTGGTTATTCAGTTGCTGAACTTTGGCGTGAATTCCGGCCAGCGCTTCGTCCGCATTCGCGCCTTTGCGTAACAGCACGATCCCCGAGACGACATCGTCGTTATCCACGATTTTGCCGTCTTCGTGATGGATGGCCCTGGCAAATTGGCCCAGGCGAATCTTGGAGCCCTGCGAGACGACCGCAATATCCTTGATTCGCAGGGGAGTGCCACTTTTGTTGGTCAGCGCGGTGTTTTCGATATCCCGGACATTCTTGACTAGCCCCACCTCTCGGATGTTTACCTGCTGTAAGCCGGACTCGATGAAGCTGCCGCCTGCATTAATGTTGTTGTTCGTGAGTTGCTGCTCGACTTGCGCCAGGCTGAGCCCATACGAGATCAGCTTGTTGGGATCCACGCGGACCTGATATTCGCGCGTAGGTCCGCCAAAACTGGATACATCCACCACATCCGGGACCGACTTGAAGTTTTTCTCGACCACCCAATCTTCCAGGGACTTTAACTCCATTACGTCGTACTGGGGATTCGTGCTGCGCAGCGTGAAAAAATAAATCTGGCCGACGGGACTCCAATCGGTCCCCATCTGCGGCGTCACCCCGGGCGGCAGGGCAACTTGCGAGAGTCGTTCCAGGACTCTTTCCCGGTCCCAGGCGTTCTCCTCCGCATCGTCGAATACTAATTTAATGTCCGACAACCCAAATATGGAAAACGAACGCAAGTGAACCACGTGCGGGATGCCATTCATCACGATTTCCAGCGGAATGGTGACTTGCTGTTCGATTTGTTCCGCAGAGATTCCCGGCCACTGGGTGATGATCTCCACATAATTATCCGCTACGTCCGGATAGGCCTCGACGGGAAGTTGATGGAACGAGATGGCGCCCCACACGAACAGCAGAACAGCTCCTGCCAAGACCAGAAAACGGTTCTCCAAGGCGAAATCAACTATTTTGCGAATCATCTATTGCTCCACCGAGTTCTCGAGCACCAGCGCGTTTTGAATTATCTTTTCGCCCGGCGCTAGTCCCGAGACGACTTCCTGCATGCCCGAGGGAAGCGTAATGCCGCTTTTAATTTCCATCCGTTTAAATTTCTTGTCCGGCGTGGCGACAAACACCCAATCGCGGTCGTGCAGATGAAGAATAGCGGTAGCCGGAATTTCCGTGTGCATGTCCGCTTTCTGGCCTCGGAATTTAGCGGTCACAAACATTCCGACGCGCATCAGGCCCGGGTTGCGAACCTCGATGCGCACTTTGGCAGTTCGGATATTCGGATCAAGAATCGAGCTGATATTGCTGACCCGGCCGTGGAACACCTGGTCGGGATACGCGTTCAAACGGATTTCCGCCAGGTCCCCCATGCGCACGTCAGGCAGATTATTTTCGTGGACGTCGCAGACCACCCAGACCTGCGAAAGATCGGAAATCGTGAACGGGTTCGGGCCCAGCGCCTGCACTCCTGCGGCATTGGTGACCTGCTGGTCGGTGATCACTCCAGAAATTGGCGCGTGGATTTCCACGACGCCGTTCGGCTTATCCGGATCGTTGCCAAGCAGATTCAAGTGCTCCTTTTTTGTTTCGACGTCAACTTTGGCTTTTTCTTCCGCGTCCTGGGCGATCTGGAGATCGTTTACAGAGAGTGCCCCGTGGGTGTACAGGTCCCTGGCTCGGTCGAGTTGCGCGCTCGCCAGAGTCTCGTCCGCCACGGCTTTCCGGTAGTCGGAATACCCTCCGGAAACATCGTCGCTGCGCACCGTGAGCAACAGCTGGCCCTTTTGCACCGTGTCGCCAAGACGAGCGCGAATGTCAACGACCCGACCTGATGCGAGCGAGACGACTGGAACATTTCGCGAAATATCCGGCGAGACGACTCCTGTTACCACCAGCTCCGGCGTGGCGGCGTACGCAGTGGCCGCAGCCAGTTGAAATTGCTCGGGATGATCCACCTGGATCACACTTCCGTCCTGCTCCTGCTCGACCTGCGCCGGCGGCGGGCCTGCGGACGCGGCGTTGCCCTTCTCTTGACCGCAGCCAGCCAAACCGAGCGCGACGCAGCAGGTCAGTGCAAATACCAGGTATTTTGCGCATGTCATATGAAAACCTCTTGATTCCGGCGGCGGCACGTACGGCCCGCGCTCTTTGGGGATGCTTGGGTTTGAAATGATATGCAGCCCAATCACATAGCCCCAAAGCAATCAAGCTATAACCAGGGGTCTACCGATGGACGGGCCGAGGGCTTAGGAATGGAATAGAGAGGATGGAGGCGAGCGGCCAACTCGTAGGTCGGCAGATAATGCAGGGGAGTGAATCTGAACCGCGGTGACAATACTTCCCTGACTAAATTCTAATCGTCCCGGCAGGCGTGGCAACAGCGCCGTCGCGGAATGCAGGCTGAGGATTTTTCCGGCGCCAGGATTATGCGCAACCCCTGCCACGGCCAGGCACTGCCGCTTGCCCGAGGCGCTATCCACGACGGCAATTTCAGGGTGCAAATCATCGGAAAGAGAAATGACAGGAAACAACAAGGCCAGCAGGCAAACCATGGCGATTGCTTCCTGCCGAACATTGTGGCGCGGATTTCGACGCGACGCGGCCCAGCGGAATCGCCATAGCCAAAGTGCCGCCAGCGTCACAACCAGCCACACTAAATTGAGAATCGTTTCCATCGCTTCGAGCTTTCGCGGTTCGCGGGGAGCTAGGACCGATGGTGCCTCCCGGCGGCGAAATACTATCCATAGTCTACAACGCTCCGCTTTCCACCGGCAAATGTACGTGCTCAGGATTTAAACAGGACGCAAGATTGTGCTGCGAGGACGGCAGTGATAGTCTTCGCGCCATGGCGGCCCGAACCTTGGCTCGGTGGCTCCCATAGAGGGTACGCACAATGGCCTTTTGCGGCAAATGCGGTGGAGAGATGGAGGCAAGTGCGGCGTTTTGCCCAAAGTGCGGGCAAGCCAATACAGGAGGGCAAATGGCGCAGTCTTCTTCAGGCGCGCAATTAGGGATGGCCGAGAATGTGGCAGGTTTGTTGTGCTACGTGTTTGGTTGGGTCACTGGAATCATCTTCTTCTTGATAGACAAGAGGCCGTCCGTGCGATTTCATGCCGCTCAATCGATTGTGGTGTTTGGCGGACTGCAAGTCATCAATATCGCGATACGGATGATCTTTGGCGCTGGAAGCATGATGATGGGCGGATTCGGTGCGTTTGGCCTCGGGGCTGCGCTGTATGGCCTGGTCGGCCTCGTTGGGTTTATCTTGTGGATTCTGCTCATGGTGAAAGCCTACCAAGGCGAAAAATACGAGGTTCCTGTAGCAGGCGGCATTGCCAAGAGCTTTGCCGGCAAATGATTTCACCGCATTGTCAATCCCTCAGGGTGGCCCGCTCCGATGCGGATCGCCGTTTTTTCATGGGGTGATGATTTGACGACGTGTTTTTTTCCTTTGAATCTACTTTTTTTTTCACAGCCCTGCCTTTTCACCTTGACATTCCCAGCTGTCCCATCCATCTTTTAGGGCTTCGCGATCCGAGTGGGATAGGGAGTGTGGACCAACCGTGACGCAGCGTCCCAAAGTTCGCTTGTGCTTTCACGACCGCTGCTTCGATGGCGCGGCCTCGGCGGCCGTCTTCTATCGCTTTTTTCGAGAGCGCATGAATTCCGGGGCGGAGTTTCATTTCACGGGGATGGCGCACCAGGCCGGGCAGCAATTTGCCGATGGCCTTTTCGATGGCGATGAAAACGCCATTGTGGACTTCAAGTATTCCAGTTCGCCGCACGTGACGTGGTGGTTTGACCATCACCAGAGCGCGTTCCTCACCCCCGCCGACGCTGAAAATTTTCGTCAGGACCGCAGCGGCCACAAGTTTTACGATCCCGATTACAAATCCTGCACCAAGCTGCTGGCCGACGTGACGAGCAAAAAATTCGGCTTCGATACCAAACCGCTCGCCGAACTGATTCACTGGGGCGACATCATTGACGGCGCGCAATATCCCACGCCGGAATCGGCTGTGGCCATTGACCAGCCCGCGACGCAGTTAGCGCTGGTGATCGAGGCCGCGCCGGAAAACGGCCTGGTGCCGAAAATTATTCCGCAGATGTCCGAACTCCCGCTTGCGGAAATGGTCCGGCTGCCATTGGTCGCGCGGCATCTTGGGCCGCTGCTCGAGCAGCATCACCGCACGATTGACCTGCTGCGCGAACGCATTGACGTGCGCGGCGGCGTGCTCTTTTTCGACATTAGCGATCTTCCCATCGAGGGCTACAATAAATTTATTCCATACATGCTTTATCCGAACGCGCGCTACACAGTCAGCGTACTCAAGTCGCCCAAGCGCTCGAAAATTTCCATCGGCTCAAATCCCTGGAACCCGGACGCCGCGGAAGATAATCTAGCGAGCCTTGCGGAGCATTACGGCGGTGGCGGACACCCACGCGTGGCGGCGATATCGCTTGAGCCGGGCGACCTGGAGCGAGCCAAGCAAATCGCCAAAGAAATCGCCGAAAAATTGCGAAGGGAATAGGAGGCATCCGCTGCCTGTAGGGGCACGGCACTGCCGTGCCTTTTCGGCCGAAAAGTGATCTGTGAAATCCGTGAGTGGCCTTCCTTAATAAATTAAAAAGTACGCGGCTTGCATGTAAAAAACACAGTCCAGTCGTGCTAAAATAAAAAGTTCGTGGACCGGTACCTCAATGGCGGAGCAGCGGACTCTTAACCGCTGGCAAGGCCTGTGTTCGATTGATTTTACAGGGCCTTACGGTAGGCTGCATAAGTCGAATCTGGACGCGATTTGGCGGCATTCGTGCAAAAAACAGTGCAAAATTTTGGGGCTTTGCACTTAGTCTGGTAAGCTGATTCGCTGGGCGAGTAGCTCAA